>Ga0315288_10000932_pt1 | contig 37164 bp, 23 predicted proteins | sample YL17G11_20_MG_FD_203454 | JGI IMG/M metagenome (GOLD analysis project Ga0315288, IMG submission 203454) | Sediment microbial communities from Yellowstone Lake, YNP, Wyoming, USA - YL17G11_20 | ecosystem: Environmental > Aquatic > Freshwater > Lake > Sediment | place: USA: Wyoming | collected...
TCGGGCGGGTCGATGATGTCGATACGGAGGGGTTCAGCCCGCAGTACCCCCCCCCCGTTACACAGACGAGACACAAGAGGACGGACGTGCGGAGATGGGTCATGGTGGTACCCCCCTAGCTCCATGGATGCGGCGCACTCCAGGTCACGCCGGTGATACGATAGCAGTTCGCCACGCCGATCGGGCTCTCCTGCCTCCGCGCGGAAAGCGGGGACAGTCCACGACCACCGCGACGCCACCGCGCCGGGACAGTCCCCGTTTTCCGCTGGACGACAGTCCACTCCGGCGCGAAGGGCGGGGCTTTGGGCGAGACGAGCGGTGGTGTCGGGGCGTCTTCCCGGAGTAGACTGAAGGCGTTGCCGGCACGCCAGGTGGTCGGCTCAGAACCCCGGGGGATGGAGAACGAGACGCATGAGGCGATGGTTGCTCAGGCTCGGCCTGGCTTCGGCGTTGGCCGTGGTCGGCGGATGCGGCCCTGCCGACCAGCCGAACAACAACGGCAACGACGGGAACGGCGGCAGCACAAACCAGACCGTCCTGCAGGGCAAGGTCACCCAGGCTGGTGGAGCGAGCGGGGCCGTCGCGGGCGCGGACATCCGGCTGATCGTGGACGACGGCTCGGCAGCCGCGAGCGCCACGGAGCCCTCGGCGCGCACTAGCGACGACGGCACGTTCGAGATCCAGGACCCCCCGACCCGGACCTTCTCGCTAGACGTGACACCCCCTGCGGGCTCCGGCCTGCAGGAGGAGTCCATACGGATAAGCGCGATCACCGGCGTGACCACGCAGGTGGTTGTCCGGCTCCTGCCCGCGGGCGTGACGGTGGCATCGATCACCATCGCGCCAACCCCCGTCACCGTCGGCGAAGGGCGCTCTCAGCAGTTCACGGCCCAGGTGGCCACGTCCGACGACTCGTCCGTCCGGCCCACGTGGAGCGTCACCGGTGGGATCGGCCAGGTCAGTGCCAACGGCGAGTTCACCGGCGTCTCTGCCGGGGACGGCGAGGTCCGCGTTACCCTGGGCGGCCAGGTAGCCTCCGCGGCCGTCACGGTCGCCGGTTGTGTGCTCGAGGTGCGCGATGAACAGGACCAGAACCCGTCCGGCCAGCAATGCAACACGGCCACGTTCGCCCGAGAGATCGCCGTGGATGGCAGAGCCCCGCTGATCGTGGCCTACCATGACCGCGAGCGCTGCGCTGCGCTTCTGGAGTCCCTTGGCGCCCGCATCGACCGGGAGTTGCCGCTCATCGGCGCTCTGGTGGTAGAGGCGCCGACGGACATCATCCCCCTCCTCGAGGCGTCGGACGCGGTTCGGTACGTCGATGTGAATGCTTCCGTGCAGGTACGTGACCGCGGCAGCATTCGCCAGACGCCGGCGGAGGAGCTGTTGCCTTGGGGCGTGGACGCCGTCGACGCCGAGCGCGTGTGGGGCGGCGCGGAGGATGCCACGACCCTCAAGGAGGGAGCCTTCACCGGCAAGGGGGTGAAGGTGGGGATCGTCGATACGGGCATCGACACCTCCCATGTGGACCTGGTCGTGGCCGGCGGCAAGAACATCCTCAACGCACAGGCGGAGCCCATCGATGACAATGGGCATGGCACGCGCGTCGCGGGGATCATCGGCGCCCGAGCCAACGGCTTGGGCGTGATCGGCATCGCCCCGGAGTGCGACCTCTACGCCGTGAAGGTGCTCGATATGCGCGGCGGAGGGACCATCGCCGATGTGGTGGCCGGGATCGAGTGGTGCGCCGCCAACAAGATGAACGTCATCAACATGAGCCTGGGTGTCGTGACCTGCGAGCAGTCGCTGAAGGAAGCGTGCGACGCCGCCTACGCGGACGGGCAGGGAGCGGTCATCTTCGGCGCCGCAGGCAACCGCGGGCAGGACACTTGGACGGCATGGCCCGGCAACTTCGCGAGCGTGGTCTCGGTGGCGGGAACAGACCAGTCGGACCTCGTGGCCTCGTTCTCCGTGCACGGGGCCGCTGTCGAGGTGGCCGCACCCGGGGAGCAGATCTTCACCACAGACCTGGATAACGGCTACGCCGTGGAGGATGGCACCAGCTTCTCCGCACCGCACGCCGCCGGGGTGGCGGCGCTCGTGTGGTCCACAGGGCGGTACTCCTCGGCAGAGCGGGTCCGCCAGCACATGCGCGACACGGCGAAAGACCTCGGGCCCGCTGGGAGGGACCAAGAGTCGGGGTACGGCTTGGTCGACGCCTACACGGCGGCGACCGACCGGTCCTGCAGCGACCAGTAGGGGGCTCAGCGCTCGGCGGCCACCGGCCTGACCGGGCTCGCCTCAGGACCGCGGGGGGTCGTGAGGAGGTCGAACTCGACGGCCTGCCCCTCGGAGAGCGTCTTCAGGCCTTCGGTGACGACGGAGGCATAGTGCACGAAGACCTCTTCACCGTCATCAGCGACGATGAAGCCGTAGCCGTCCTCCTCGCTGAACCACTTGACGCGTCCTCGTGCCACCAGGCATCCTCCCTGTGTACGCGATCAGCCGGAGCCGCGACGTTTCCTCATTCCGCGGGGGCGTAGCCCGATCCTCCGACGCGGCGCAGTGCCCGTCATTGGGAGCAGGGAAGCCCGACATTGGGAGCCATCTCCTCCATCCTCGTGAAGCCGGCCTGCGCCGACTGCAACCTCGCCTGCCGCTACTGCTTCTATGAGTGCACCGCCGCGATGTACCCGGAGACGAAGCGGCACCGCATGAACGACGAGGTGCTGGAGTCGATGGTGAGCCAGTACCTCGCGTTGGCCGGCCCTCGCGCGTCCTTCGGATGGCAGGGGGGCGAGCCGACCTTGATGGGGCTCGGCTTCTTCCGCAAGGCGGTCGAGCTGCAATGCAAACACGGCACACCCGGTCAGGTCATCGGCAACGGGTTCCAGACGAACGGCGTGCTCATCGATGCCGAATGGGCCCGCTTCCTCGCGGAGAACCGGTTCCTCATCGGCCTCAGCCTGGACGGCCCCGGGGCGATCCACGACTACTACCGCACTGACCGTGGCGGGCATGGGTCCCACGCGCGCGTGCTCGAAGGCCTGGCCCACCTCAAGGCGGCCGGCGCCGAGGTCAACGTACTGTGCATGGTCACAGACGTGAGTGTCCACTGCGGCGGGGAGCTGTTCGACTACTTCGTAGGCCTCGGGCTCCCGTGGATGCAGTTCATCCCATGCATCGAGGCCAACGCCGCTGGCGACGGGCTCCAACCGTTTTCGCTGGACCTGGACTTCTACGGCGGCTTCCTCTGCGAGCTGTTCGATCGGTGGTATGCGAACGGCCGGCCGCAGACCTACATCCGCGAGTTCGAGGAGCTGCTCATCGCCGTCGCGACCGGGCAGGCCGCAAGCTGTGTGCACAGCGCGCAGTGTGGTGACTACGTCGTGGTCGAGCACAATGGGGACGTCTACGCCTGCGACTTCCACATCACGCCGGAATGGTACCTCGGCAACCTCATGGAGACGCCGCTCGAGGAGATCCTCAGGTCGCCACGGCTGCAGGAGTTCGCCGAGGCCAAGAGCCATCTGGACGGGCGCTGTCGAAGCTGCCCATGGGTGCGGATCTGCTACGGGGGCTGCCCCAAGTACCGTGTGGACTCCCATGGCTCGCGCGCCCCGCGAACGTGCTTCTGCCCGGCGATCGAGCAGGTTCTCGCCCGGAACTACGAGCGCCTGCTGAGCTTGGCCCAGCGCGCGACGCGCGGACGCCCTCCGGCCACGCCGCAGAGGTCGTCAGCCCCGATCGGCGAAGTCGTCGAGCGCAACGCGCCCTGCCCCTGCGGGAGCGGACGGAAGTACAAGAGGTGCTGCATGGTCGCGGATGGCTAGGCGACCCGCGTGCGATAGTGCAAGGGGTGGTCTCTGTGCTGCGAGCCCTTGTTAGCGGCGTGGTCGTGCTTGGCCTGTGTCTTCTCGCTTGCTGCTCGTGCGGCTGTCACAACCGCCACGATGGGAACTCAGTCGCCTACATCAGCCGGTCAACCGGCGATTGGGGGCTATGTACAACGGGCATTGATGGCACCGGTCGCTGGGAGTTCCGGCGCGACCATCGGCTGACTATGTCCACGTTGCCGGTCTGGTCCCCCGACGGCCGTTACCTCGCTGTCGTGATGGGGTGGCTGGCCGGGACTGGGCGCCCAACGGCGGACGCGATCTGCCTTGTCGAGCCGTACCATGACACGTACACCAGAATCTACATCGAGACCGATACCAGGCGCAGGATCGAGGACGTCGCGTGGGCGCCCGACGGTGACAGGCTGGCATTTGTGTCGGCGCCGTCCCTCATCTACCTTCACCCCCCGCCAGGTGGCCAGCGGGGCTACGAGGTATGGGTTGTCGGGTCCGATGGCGCGAACGCGACCCGCATCTCCGAGGAGGGAATGGGGGCCGGTTCGCCCGTGTGGTCACCGGACGGGCAGCGGATTGCCTACGGGGAGTGGCGGCAGGGGAAGATACCTTACGAGGGGGGGGGGGAGCGGACCCCCCAGATTGTGGTCGGCGAGGTTGGTACTTGGCAGCAGACCAAAGCCATCGCCGGGCTTCTCCACCTCGAGCTCGAAGCCTGGTCACCGGCGCCGGCAAGCGACCAGGTGGCACTCCTGGCGGACGAACTCCATAGGGGGATCTTCGACGGATGGATCTGTGTCGCCGACATTGCGACAGGCGCGATCCGCCGGCTGGCAAAGGGGCACAAGTTCGCAGGGATCGACGGGCCCGAGTGGTCACCGGACGGCACGAAGCTTGCGTTCACTGCGGACAGGGACGGAAGGGCCCAGCTAGCGGCGATCGGGGTCGACGGTGAGGGCGAGGCGCTTCTCACGGAGAGCACAGCGAACGATATGTGTCCGAGCTGGTCGCCGGATGGCAGCCAGATCGCCTTCATCAGCGATCGGGCAGGGGCGAATCAGGTATTCGTGCTCGATGTGGTGTCCGGCGAAGTGCAACAGGTGACGCATGAGCCCGGCGAAGGCGTGCTACCGGCCAAGCCGCAATGGCGGCCCGCGCCCAAGTCGCTGCCGCCCGGTGAGTAGCGAGGGAAGGGACACCGATACCTGTGACCCCCAGGAGGACATACACCGATGCAAGCAATGGGTGCCATCGCAACGACGACCGCACTGATCGCCGCCACAGCGGCGGTGGGCGCGCCGCAGTACGCGCCGGTTGGCGCCGAGCTCGTGCGGGAGCGGGACGGACTGGCAAACGTCTTCGCCAAGCTCAAGGCGGGCGAGGAGGTCCGGGTGGGGTACTTCGGGGGCAGCATCACTGCCGCCCCAGGCTGGCGGGTGAAGACGCTGGAGTGGCTGCGCAACGCCTACCCCGATGCCAAGATCAGTGAGATCGACGGCGCCATCGGCGGAACGGGTTCCGACCTCGGCGTGTACCGCTACCGGCAGGATGTGCTGCAGCACAAGCCTGACCTCGTCTTTGTCGAGTTCTCCGTGAACGACGGCGGCGCATCGCCGGAGAGCATCTGGCGTGGGATGGAAGGCATCATCCGGCAGACCTGGGAGGCCGACCCAACCATCGACATCTGCTACATCTACACATTTGCGAACGGCTACCAGAATGACCTCTACCAGGGCCAGTGCCCGCGCGCTGCTTCGGCGGACGAGATGCTCGCGGACTACTACGGCATCCCCTCGATCAACGTGGCCCTGACAACCGTGGAGTTGGAGCGGGAGGGGAAGCTGGTGTTCACTCCGCAGAAAGACGCGAACGGGAACCCTCTGCCCGTGCCCGATGGCGTGATGCACTTCTCAGACGATGGCGTCCACCCGCTGGACGCCGGCCACGCTCTCTACACTCAGGTCATCGCGGACGCTCTTACCCACATGGCCGATGTTCACGCACCCGGGCCGCACAAACTCAAGCCCCCGTTCATCGAGGGCAACTGGGAGGCGGCCGGGCTGGCGCCTCTGAAGCCGCGGATGCTCACTGCCGGTTGGCACAAGCTCAGCTCGACAGAAGGCTTGGGAGGCGCGTTCGCGTCGCGGATGCCCGAGATGTGGGAGGCCACATCGCCGGGGGAGAAGATCACCTTCCGGTTCCGGGGCACGGCCGTGAAGCTTTACGACATCCTGGGGCCGGACGGCGCCATGGTGACCTGCACCGTCGACGGGGTGCCCGGTCAGCCTGTGCCGCGGTTTGACAGTTACTGCTCCTACCCGCGGCTGGCCACGCTCCAGATCGCGGACGGGCTGGAGGACACGGAGCATGAGGTCACCGTGGAGATCCGCCCGGAACAGCCCGATCGGAGCTCCGTGGTCGATGTGGAGAGGAACAAGCCCGGGTTCGACCCCGCGAAGTACGATGGCACCGCCATGCGCGTTGGCGCGATCATGCTGATCGGCGAGCTCGTCGGGGAGTGATCCCCCGGATGGGCCGGGCGGCCCATCCGGCCACCATGGTCACAGACGTTGCGGGGCACTATGCCCCGAGCGCCGTGTGGGTCTCCGCGAGCTGCTGGATGATCGGGATCTTCTGGGGGCACTTGGGCTCGCACTCGCCGCACTCAGTGCACGCGCCGGCATAGAGCTTGGCCTTCTCGTCACCCTCTTCGCGCTCCTTGGGCTTGTGGGCGTAACGGCGCTTGGCCCAGTCGGTAAGCCCGTAGACGCGGTGGTGGTTCATCAGCGAGAAGTTGCCGGGTATGTCCACTCCATGCGGACAGGGCATGCAGTAGCCGCAGCCCGTGCAGTAGAGCTCAGCCAGCGAGCGGCACTCGTCCAGCGCCTTCCCGACGCGCTCCCACTCCTCGGCGGACATGGGCTCCTCGCGTGAGCAGGTGCGGACATTCTCATCGACCATCTGCGTGGTGTTCATGCCCGAGATGGCCGAGGACACGTTCCGGTTCGCCAGCACGAATCGCAGCGCCGCTTCGGGATTGCTGGCGACGTCACCGGGTACGAGCTTCATCAGCTCCGACGATAGACCGGCCAGGCGGCCCCCGCCGACCGGGCCCATGACGACGACGCCCATCCCGCGCTCGGCTGCCGCCTCGAAGCACTTCTCATACTGGCGATCGAGGAAGTTGTACTGGGCGATGAGGCCCTCGAACCAACCCGTCTCGATGAGCTTGAGCACACCCTCCGGCGAGTCGTGAGTGGAGAACGAGAAGTGGTGGATCAGCCCCTCATCCCGCGCCCTTTCGGCCATATCACAGATCTTGCCCTTGGGGGCCATGTGCTCCTCGAAGAACGGCCACGCCAGCCCGTGGATCACCTGAAGCACATCGATGTAGCTCGTGCTGAGTCGCCGTAGCGAGTTGTCGAGGCGCTCCCGCCAGCGCTCGACGGGGCCCTCCTCCCAACTGGGGATCTTCGTGGAGAGCATCACCTGGTCGCGGCGGCCCTCCAGCGCCTTGCCACACTTGATCTCGCTATCGCCGTACACCGGCGCCGTATCGAGAAAGTTCACGCCCTGATCGAAGGCGTGGCGCATCACCGTCACGGCCTCGTCGACGTCCTCTGGCAGGCGCATGGCGCCGAAGCCGAGGGCCGACACCTTCAGGCCCGTCTTACCGAAGTCGCGGTAGACCATGCACGACTACCTTTCCGCGCGCTCTTGGCATGCACGAGGGGAGTTGAGGTAACAGGCACACAATGCTGCGCATTGTACCGTATGGCGTGGAACACCGGGCACGGCAGACTCACCGACACGCCCGCAACGGCGGGGGAACCTACCGCGTCCACCAGTTGGCGCGACGGTTCCGCCAGGGCTCCGGGAGCTTGGGCTTCTCAGGCTCCCCCGGCTCCTCCGGCTCCTTCTTGTCTGTGGGGGTCTGCTCGGCCGCCTCCGCCTGCGTACCGGTCTCGCCGGGCTCGGCGGGCGCGGCCCCCTCGCCGCCCTCGGCAACGCCCTCCTCCGGGGTGACCTCCGGGGCCTCGGACTCGTGTGCCTGGGCCTCCAGCTTGCGCCGGCGTGGTTTCTTCAGTTGCGCCATGGCGATGCACCTCCGCCCGGGAGTACTGGTTCGGTCCGCGCATCTTACCGCAAACCGGCCGAGCCGACAACGCGCGGGGGCTGCGCAACCGATGCAGACGACGGCACTGACACCTCAGCCCCCCATCGCCGCTCGCGCCACGCGCCACCGCCGGACCCCGAACCAGCTCGCGTCACGCTGCTCCAGGAAACTCCCGATCTCGGTGCTGGTCATGGGGATGTCGGCGATGATCTCCTCGGCCGCTTGCGGGGAACGGGCGCGTAGCGCCGCAAGGTACCGCGCATCGTCGATCCCCTCCCGTACCCCTTCGAGCGCTACGGTCGGCAATGGCCCGTCCGGCGCCGGCAGCGCATAGTGATATCCCGTACCGGTCCCCGCCGCCGCGGCGTCGTAGGGGTCAGTGTTCCCCGACGGCCACTGGAAGGCCCACTGGACATACCCTTCAGCGCCGCAACGGTCGGTGAAGAGGCCGAACACCAGCCGGTCCAGCGGCGCGGACCGCCCGGTCGAGCCGAGGTTGTAGAGCCACAACCGGTCGCCCGACTGCCGGGTGTTCTCGATCATCTCCGGCATGATGAAGTTGTACAGCCGCATGTCGATGGAGTCGTCAAACCGCGGCTGCGCCATGAGGTGCACACCCCCGTGCATCGAGTTGTCGGTGACCGAGGTGAGCACTCCCGCCTCGTGCGCGATCCGGTAGAACCGGTCCGCGTCGCGCCGGCGCTCCTCGCTGTTACCGATCTCATCGATGCAGGCGAACGCGAGCCGAAAGCCTTGAGCCTTCGCCCACTCGTCCACGCGCTTGCAGACGTCCCGATAGAAGTCGTCCAGGGCCTTGGGGTCCGCGTCCAGCTCCAGCTCCCGCGCAATCCATTCGGAGTGCAGACTCTCCGCGCCGGGGTACTGGATGGGCTGGTTGGGGTCCAGGAACCCAGTCTCCTTGCCCAGACGGAGGAAGTCGGCGAACGAGAAGCGATCGTGGCCCCAGTGGTCCTGGTCGAAGTCGAGGGACAACGTCCCGTCCGGCGACCGGGTTGTGCGAGGCATCCCATAGCACGACACCAGGTTGCACCCGTGCTCGCGCAACAGGACGAACTGCTTGCGTATCTGCTCGAGGGCGGCCTCGCGCTCCTGCGAGTAGTGCCCGTCCCATCGGCCGTCCATCTTCCACCAGAAGCCGTAGCCCTTCCCCGTCGCCGGAAGGCTCAGGGGAAGTACCCGCACGAGTAGCTCGGCGGCGCCATCCGGAACGCCCGGCGAGCGCACGTGCACCTCACCCCGGTAGAACCCGGGCGGCGCGTCGGCAGGGATGTGGACCGTGAGCCAGTAGGTCTGCGTCTGTCCGGCGGGGACACCGACCGGCCGTGCGCGCTCGAGGAACCGGGGCAGGCCCGCCGCGGAACGCACAAGCCGCAGGTCTACCGAGCCGGCGCCGATAGCCGCCCGCTCCCCCCGGAGGTCGCTCACCGTCACGGCAACCTGCGACAGCGGCTTCAGAGCCCACACAGACACGGTCGCCGGCTCATACTCCCCGGGGCAAGCGAACAGCCGAACGGGCCCCGTCTCGCCCGGCAACGGCCGTCCCAGCCGGGAGGGCGGATCGAGGGAGGCACGCGAGAACAGGGCGTAGCCGCGGCCTTCCCATTCCGCGACCGGCAGGTCAGCGGAGACCTGCTCCGCCTCACTTGGCAGCGCATCGACCAGTTGGACAGGCGCGGCCGTGCCCATCGCGTCGAAGCCCTCAACCGTGTCCGCGAGCGCCTCTGTCCCGGTCAGCGCCCGGGGCGCGCGCTCCCACGGGCTCTCCGCCACCTCCAGCGCCGCTTCGGCCTTCGCCACTGTCTCGTGAGCATCGTCCTGGAGCTCCGCCAGAAGGCGGTACGTCCCCTCGGGCAGCGCTGTCCGGGGCAGCGCGAGGCCGTATACACTCCCGTTCACCTCGCGCTCCCAGCGCGAAAGCTCCCGGTCGTCGGGACCGAGGAGAGAGAACAGCAACACGCCCGCGCGTGTTGCCTCGCCATCCACGCGCGCTTCCACGGCCAAAGTCTCCTCATCGCTCCATAGACGGGCGCGAGGCAGCCGCAGTGTGAGAGGCCCCGGCGACGGTTGCTCGATGCGGATGTCATCGAGGAACTGCACCGTGGGCACGGTGTCGGGGCGGATGCCGCAGTGGAGATCGAGGCTCGTGACCGAGCCCGCGGGCACCGTGCCCGACGCGCTGAACTCGCTCCAGGCGCCGGGCTGCCCGAGGACTTGGACGCTTAGGGCGTCCCCGATGAACGCCACGGCGCCGGTATCGTCGGGCCCGAAGGCCCTCAGTCGCATCTGGATGGGGCGCACGGCCGTGCCGGGCTCCACATATACCCACCCGGTGAGGGCGACTGTCTTACCACGGAGCGCGACGGGATCTCCGGGCATCGAGCCGTTGAACACGATCGTCAACTCCTGGCCGACGACGGGCCCGGTGTCGATCCGGAGCGCCCAGTCGCCCGATCTCGCCTGCTCACGCGACCGGGACACACACTGGCCGGCATCTTGCTCGCCCGGGTAGAGGCTTCTCGACCAGCCCTCGGGCCTGGCACCATCGCCGGCCTCGAAGTCGCCGTTCTGAAGCAGCGACGGCTGAGCGTTGCAGACACCAGCGAGGGAACAGAGCAGCACAGACAGCAGGGATACGTGGGCCGCAGAGCGAGTGGCGGCTCTCACGGGGATCAGGCCTCCTCGCACACCGGATGGCCCAGTATACGTCGGTGAAGCCGAGGAACTCACGCCATCCGGCGTCGGCTGCGTCGCCGGATCAGAATGGCTGCCGGCGCCCAGACCCACGAGAAGAGCAGCAACCATATCGCCACCTGGGCCAGCACCACGAGCGTCGACTTGAGCGCATAGGTCGCCGCCGACCATGTGCCCGGTATCCGCTCGACGTGGACCTCAGGCTCGCGCTGAGTGAGAGTCGCAGCGATGGTCGCGAGAGTGGTGGCGGCCTCGATGTCGAACAGCTTGCTCTCCGTCTGGTCCGCCGACTGCTCGGCCGTGGCCAACGTTTGGTTGGCATCGGCGGGTGACCGGACGTTCCCAGGTTGCCGGGTCGCGGCACTGGCGCGATCCTCGCGCTTCCGCGCCGCCCGCAGCGCTCGCGAGGCGTCCACGTAGGACTGCGTCAGATCGTCGCCGACCACGTCCCGACGGGCCACCCAGCCGAGCGCTGCGAGATCGTTGAGCGTCCCCGCTACCTCCTCCGCCGGCACCTTGCACACGACCTGAGCCTTGTACGGCTCCTCCACCGCCTCGAGCGTCGAGCGGAGGACGAACCCGCCGTGGGCCGTCACGGCCTGCTCCGCCGCGAGCGAAGCCTGATGGATGCTCCGGACGAACAGCTCCGTCGTACCCTGGTAGGCGACCTTGAGCTGATCCGCGAGGCCGTAGTTGCGCGTCGGCGGCGCGAACGAGGTACCGCCGGACAGCCCCGGCGGTACGCCCTGGATCCACTTCGCATGCCCGTCGAGGAACCCGCAGTTCGTCCCCCCATCGTGCCGCGGCGCGGGGTTGCCGCTCTCGTCGGCGTCGAAGATGACGATGACATCCTCGGGGTGCTCGAAGTCGTCGAGGCGCTTGCCGCCTACAAGAGGGTTCATCACATACGGCACGGCCTCCGCATCACGCCATCGACCGCGTTCGTCGCCCGGGCACTCGAAGACGCTCGCGTTCCTGACGTATGGCGCGACCTGCTCTTGCCATCGGTAAGCGTCGGGTAGTCGGTCGTTGTGGTCCTTCGCGAACATCAGTGCGCCGAGCATGATCTGCTTGACGTTGGACATGCAGCTTGACTGGCGGGCCTTCTCCCTTGACATCGCGAACACGGGGAAGAAGATGGCGATGAGCACGCAGATGACCGTGCCGGCCACGCCCCACTCGAGCGCCCGTCGCCAAGGGGCGTACTGCCGCCCAGGGGGTCGTAGCGGGCGGAGCCTGGCCTGGACAGCAGCCCTAAGGTCCACCCCATCGACGGCCTGCGTCACCGCGCCAATGTACACGTCCCGGTCGGCACTGGTCTGGGCCAGCCACGTCCGGCACGGCTCGCATTCCGCAAGGTGCGCGTCCACAACACGCATTTCGTCCGCGCTGCACTCACCGTCCGCACAGGCGGATAGGGTCTCCATCCATGCGTCATCATCATGCGGGATGCCGCTCATCGTCAGCTCACCTCCTGGGCGGACGCGGCCGAGAGGGCCGCCCGCAGGGCCTCGCGCGCACGCAGACACCGGACGCGCACATTCCCCACGGTGGTGCCGAGCATCTGCGCGATGTCCGCGTAGCTCATGTCGTGGAGATAGCGCGCCGTCAGGATCTCCTTGGCGCCGTAGGGCAGGCTGTCGAGACGCGCGATGAGACCGGCCTCGCCGTCTGGTGGCGCATCCGCTGCAGGCTCGGGAACGAAGTCCGAGTCGAGGGACAGCGGCGCCGCGCCGGACCGGTCGAGGTGTTTCCGACATCGGTACCGCACGATGCCATAGAGCCAGTGGCTGAAACGCGACGCGTCTCGCAGCCCGCGCAGCCCCCGGTAGGCCTCGATGAATGCCTCCTGAGCCAGATCCTCGGCTGCATCGCGGTCACCGATGAGGTGCCTCGCTGTCGCAACGACTCGCCCCTGGTGCCGCCGCACCAGCTCCCCGTAGGCCGCTGTGTCGCCGCCCAGTACCTTCGAGACGAGTTGTGCGTCGCTCTCGGCCAAGCCGGCACTCCCCTATCGGACGCGACACCCACCTGTACATGTAGTGCCGGATGGCGGCGTCTCCGTTACAGCAAGGTTCGCCCCGTCCCAGTCGCGAACCCCTGGGAGGGCGCGATGAATCGCGCCCCTACGCCTGCGGACCGGAGGCGTAGGGGCGTCATTCATGACGCCCGCCCGATCATTGGAGGCCAATGTGAACCAGATGCTGATCGCGATCGCCGTCGCCACATCCGCTGTTGCCGCACAGGAGGTCGAGATCACCGTGACCGCCGACAACCCGGACCCGGGCTCGCTGCCGACACTGGGGTTGTGGATGTGGGAGGACCGGCCGATGGTCGCGGCCACGTTCCCCAACCTGCCCGACTTCACGTGCGACTCCTGGTGCTATGAGAGCGAGACCGACTTCCTCGGCGCCGAGCCGGGGGAGGGTGGGGCACTCGTCCTCCGCCACCGGCTGCGGCAGTACCCGAAGGTCACCCTCGTCACCACCGTCACGCCGCTGCCTGGCGCTGTCGAGTTCCTCGCTCGGCTCGAGGTTGCCGACGATGCGGGCGAGCTACCCGACTACCTCATCACGCCGAACCTCTGCTGGCAGCTTCGTCGCGCTCCCAGCTTCGCCAGCGCGCCGGACCCGTTCCCCGAGTTCGTGAAGCGCTGCTTCATCTTCACTCGGGAGGGCCTTACCTTCCTCGACAAGACCGAAAGGCTGCCGATCCCCGTCCGCGCGGCCGATGACCCGTTCAACAACCCGCCCTGGGTGCAGATGTACCGCGGCGAGTGGCAGGACATCCCGGAGGTCGGCCCCACGTCATGGGCCGCCTTCAGCCCGACGCGCTACACGGCCACCGTCATCGGCGCTGTCTCGCGCGATGGGAAGTGGCTCACGGCCATCGCCGACAACGGAGCTTGGCAGATGTGCCAGGCGTGGCATGACTGCATGCACAACAACCCCGACTGGGAGCCGCAAGACGGCCCGCACGAGGATCGCGTCTGGCGCCTCCGCGTCTACGCCATGGAGAACGACCCCCAGGCCCTCCTCGACCGCGTCGCCGAGGATTTCCTGTCGGCGATCCACACTCGACGGTGACGACCGCCGGGCGGTCGTCAGCCTTCGCGCGCCAGCTTCCACACATCCGACTGCATGTTGTTGCCTGCGACCATCCAGAGCGCGTTGTCGTGAACGAAGGCGCTGGCCGCGTGCCGTGGGGCCCATGGGGTGTCCGGCAGCTCGTGCCAGCCTTCCCCATCATCGGAGTACCACACATCGCGGCGGTTGGTCTGGTTCCACCCCGCGAGGACCCACATGCGACCGTCGAACACCGCCGTGTCATGGTACTGCCGCGGCTCCCAGGGAGCGTGTTCGAGGTGCAGTTGCCACGACTCGCCGTCTGCAGTGCTCCAGACCGAGTTGCGGAAGGTGCGGTTAGGTGTTGCCGGCGTGTCGTATGTGCCGCCGCCGAGCAGCCATAGGCGGCCATGCAGCACAACACCTCCCCCGACCATGCCTCGTGGCCGCCACGGACCACACGCGAGGGTCTGCTCCCACTCGACCCCGTCAGTCGAGCACCACACATCGTTGTGGAACCGCTCCTCTGCCGGTGCGAACTGGGGGACCGTCTGCCCGCCCATGACCCAGATCCGGCCGGCGAAGGCCACTGTGTGGTGCAACACGCGCGGCCGCCACGGCACGTCATCAGTGATGCGGTCCCAGTGCACACCGTCTGCGCTACTCCAGACATCGTTCTGGTAGTGCCCCTGGTTCGCGTCGCCGCCCACCACCCACATCCGCCCCGCATGAACGACGTAACCGGCGGTGTGCCTGCCCTCCCACGGAGCCCGTGGGTTCCGCAGCGTCCATTCAACGCCGTCACGCGAGGACCATACCTCACTGTTGCAGACCGTGGGGAAGTGCACCTTGTCCCCAGGGTTCCACCCGCCGAGGAGCCACATCGCTCTTTCGAAGACGAGCGCGCCCGCGCCATCCCGTGGAGCGAACGGCGCCTTCTCGGTCACGCACTGCCAGTGGTAACCGCCAAAGCCTTGCGGGGACATGGCAGACCTCCACGCGTTCGGACGAGCCGAGAGCCGGCTGTGTGGGAGGGTGGACGCGGCGGTCGCCGCTCCGCGGCCGCGGATGTCGGTCCCTCACCCCAACCCTCTCCCGGAGGGAGAGGTCGGCCGAAGGCCGGGTGAGGGGCAGGCCTCGCACGTCACTTCGTTCCTCCGGATGACAGCGCCCGGTCCGCGTTGCCATACACACCATTCCCGCCGTAGCCAGTCGCTTCTCCGGCCTTGACAGCCCCGGCGGGAACACCTAGTATGCCACACGAACACTTGTTCGCTTAGCATGTAGGGAGCGCGGGACTCGTGGCAGAGCAGTACCTCACCATTCGTGGCGCCAGGCAGAACAACCTACGGAGCGTGAACCTCAAGCTGCCCAAGGACAGCCTCATCGTCTTCACCGGGGTGTCCGGCTCGGGCAAGAGCTCACTGGCCTTCGAGACCATCTACGCCGAGGGGCAGCGGCGGTATGTGGAGTCGCTCAGTTCGTACGCACGGCAGTTCCTGGACCGCACGCCGAAGCCGGATGTCGACAGCATCGAGGGTCTCGCGCCCGCAGTCTCCATCGATCAGCACGGGACCGGCCACAACCCTCGCTCCACCGTCGGGACGATCACCGAGATCTACGACTACCTGCGCGTGCTCTATGCCGCCGTGGGCGTGCCCCATTGCCCTCAATGCGGCGTGGTGATCGGCGCGCAATCGCGCGAGCAGATCATCGGACGGATCCTCGCGTTGCCCGAGGGTGCCCACCTGCACATCCTCGCCCCGCTGGCCGTGGAGCGCAAGGGCGAGTTCCGCGACCTGTTCGAGGACATGCGGAAACAGGGCTACATCCGCGCCCGCGTCGACGGGGAGTTCACCGACCTAAGGGACGACCTCGAGCTGGCACGCCATCGGCGGCACAACGTGGAGATCGTGATGGACCGCGGTGTCATCGGCCAGAGGGGCTTCAGCCGCGATGACCGCAGCCGCATCGCCGAGGCGGTGGAGCTGGCCCTCGAGCTGGGGGAGGGGACGCTCGTGGCTGCGTGGTCCGCCGGCGAGGCGGGAGGCGATCTCCTGCTCAGCTCGGCGTATGCCTGCGGGGAGTGTGGCCGCTCCTTCTCCCCGCCGTCGCACGCGAGCTTCAGCTTCAACTCCCCCCAGGGCATGTGCCCCACGTGTAGCGGCCTGGGAACGTACATCGCCTTCGACCCGGAGCTGATGGTCGAGGACCTGGGGAAGTCGCTCAACGAGGGCGCCGTACCGGGAATGCAATCCCTCGCGAACCAGTGGCGACGCCACTACTTCCAGGGCGTCGCGGACCACTATGGGTTCACCCTCGACACCCCGCTTCGCGATCTGACCGTCGAGCAGTGGGACGCGCTGTTCTACGGCTCGAAGGGCGTACGCATCCCGTTCCACTTCCGCCACGCGCGCGGAGCGTGGGAGTGGCGCCATGCGGAGCCGTGGCCGGGGATCGTGCACGCCGAGATGCAGCGCTACCGCAAGGCGCGCTCAGCGACGCTGAAGCGCAAGCTCGAGGCGGGGATGCGACAGACGAAGTGCCCCGACTGCCGCGGCCGGCGACTGCGCCCGGAGAGCCTGGCCGTCACCATCGGGGGACTGTCCATCGCAGACGTATGCGCGCTCTCCATCGAGGAAGCGGGCCGGTTCTTCGACGCGCCGTCACTCACCGAGACCGAGGCCCTCATCGCTGAGGATGCGCTGAAGGAGGTCCGCGGCCGACTGCGATTCCTGCGGGACGTGGGGCTCCACTACATCACACTCGACCGGACCGCGCCATCGCTCGCCGGCGGCGAGGCCCAGCGCATCCGACTGGCCGGTCAGGTCGGCAGCGGGCTCGTGGGCGTCCTCTACGTTCTGGACGAGCCGTCCATCGGGCTGCACCACCGCGACAACGCACTGCTGCTCCGCACGCTGAAGGACCTCCGCGACATGGGCAACACGGTGATCGTCGTCGAGCACGATGAGGACACCATGCTCGCCGCCGACCACATTGTGGACTTCGGCCCGGGCGCTGGCGAGCACGGCGGCGAGGTCGTGGTCTCCGGCACACTGGGGCAGGTCCTGAAGGCGCGGAAGTCACTGACCGGACGGTACCTCAGCGGGGATCTCGCGATCCCCCTCCCCGAACAGCGGCGTCCACCGAACGGCAAGGTGCTCACCGTCCGCGGCGCGCGGCAGAACAACCTGCGGAACATCGACGTTGCCATGCCGCTCGGGCAGTTCATCTGCGTCACCGGCGTATCGGGATCGGGGAAGTCCTCGCTCGTCTCGGACATCCTGCAACCGGCCCTGGCGCGGGACCTGAACGGGGCGGAAGCGGAGCCCGGCCTTCACGACGGGGTCGACGGCCTGGAGCATCTGGACAAGGTCATCGCCATCGACCAGTCGCCCATCGGGCGCACGCCGCGGTCCAACCCGGCGACCTACGTCGGTGTGTTCGATCACATCCGCGCGCTGTTCGCGATGCTCCCGGAGTCGCAGGCTCGGGGTTACGCCCCCGGGCGCTTCAGCTTCAATGTCCGCGGCGGGCGCTGCGAGGCCTGCGAGGGCAATGGCGCGATCCGGCTGGAGATGGACTTCCTCGCCGATGTGTGGGTCACATGCGAGGTGTGCGAGGGCGCGCGGTTCAACCGTGAGACTCTCGAGGTGGCTTACCGCGGGAGGAGCATCGCGGACGTACTAGCCATGGACATCGCGCAAGCGCTCGAGCTCTTCGCGAACCAGCCCAAGATCGCGGCGATGCTGAGCACGCTGCGGAACGTGGGTATGGACTACGTCCGGCTCGGCCAGCCCGCGCCGACGCTGTCCGGCGGCGAGGCGCAACGGGTGAAGCTTGCCAAGGAGCTGTGCCGGAAGAGCACGGGCCGCACGCTCTACATCCTCGACGAGCCCACCACCGGCCTCCACTTCGCCGATGTGCGGAAGCTGCTCGACGTCCTCCACCGGTTCGCCGACGAGGGCAACACCGTCATCGTCGTCGAGCACAACCTGGAGGTCATCAAGACGGCGGACCACGTCATCGACCTCGGTCCCGAGGGCGGCGATGGCGGCGGCGATGTCGTCGTGGCGGGTACCCCGGAGGAGGTCGCGGCCCATGGAACGTCACACACGGGCGAGGCATTGCGCCTGCTGTTCGCGGACGATCGCGCCCAGCGGCTCAGGAAGGCTACCAAGCGCAACGGGGAAGCGGGCCGGCGACCGTCGGCGCGCAGCGCCAAGCTCGTCCGGCACCTGACGGTCCGGGGAGCGCGCGAGCACAATCTCCGCGGCGTCGATGCGTGCATTCCCCGCGAGAAGCTCACGGTGTTCTCCGGGGTCTCCGGCTCGGGGAAGTCCTCGATGGCTCTGGACACGATCTACGCGGAGGGGCAGCGGCGGTATGTCGAATCGCTGTCGGCCTACGCGCGGCAGTTCATGGGCCGATTGCGGAAGCCGAAGGTCGACCACGTCTCCGGGCTCTCGCCGGCCATTTGCATCGAGCAGAAGCAGGCGAGCCAGAGCCCGCGCTCGACTGTCGGTACCGTCACCGAGGTCTTCGACTACCTGCGCGCCCTTTATGCACGCATCGGGCAGCCCTACTGCCCGGACTGCGAGGAGCCGGTCGGCACGCAGACCAGCTCACAGATCACCGCGCGCATCCTGGACGACCTCGCGGGGCGGGACGCGCTGCTCCTCGCGCCCGTCGAGCCCCGGGACGCCGAGAGCCACGACGAGGCGTTCGAGCGGCTCCGCGTCGAAGGGTTCGCGCGTGTTCGGGTCGACGGCGAGGTGCTGCGGCTCGACGAGAGGATCGCCATCGACCGGCGCCGCCGCCATCGTGTGGAGATCGTGGTGGATCGGCTGCGCGTCGAGAAGCGGCGGCGCGGGCGAGTCGCCGACTCCGTGGAGCAGGCCCTCGACCGGTCCGGCGGCACCGTCGTAGTCACGGACGCGGAGACCGGTGGGGAGAGGGCATACAGCCAACACCTCTCGTGCCCGAAGTGCCACCGGCCCTTCGTGGCGCTCACGCCCCGGTCGCTCAGCTTCAACCATGCGGAGGGCTGGTGCCCCTCGTGCGAGGGGCTCGGCACGGAGAAGGGGGCCGATCCTCGCGTGGTCATCCCGGACACCTCTCTGACGGTGCGCGAGGGCGCAGTGCGTTCCTTCGGTCCGCTCCTGTCAGGCGGAAGGCTCACCGCCATGCTGGAGGCCATCGCCGAGGGGACGGACCTCGACCTGGACGTCCCGTGGCGCCGCCTCGCCCAACGAGCGCGCGACGTGCTTCTGCACGGCACGGGCGACCGATGGTTCGACGTTCGCGGTCTGCGCTTCCAGTATCAGGGCCTCTTCCCCACGCTGGAGGAAGCGAGCCGCCTCTCCTGGTACTTCCGACACCACCTCGGCGGTACGGTGCGGGACCTCCCTTGCCGCGCGTGCGGCGGCGCTCGGCTGAACCCCGAAGCCGCGGCAGCGAGGGTCCGCGGGAGCACGCTGCCGCAGGTCTGCGAGCTGCCGCTGGATGAGGCGCTGGTGTTCTTCACCGCGCTCGACCTCTCCGAACGCGAGTCCCAAGCGGCAGGCGAGGTGCTGGAGGAGATCCGCAGACGACTGCAGTTCCTGGTGGATGTCGGCCTGGAGTACGTAACCCTCGGCCGGAGTGCGCCGACGCTCTCGGGGGGCGAGTCACAGCGGATCCGCCTGGCGAGCCAGATCGGGTCGGGGCTTACGGGTGTGCTCTATGTGCTGGATGAGCCGACGGTCGGCCTCCACCCTCGGGACAATGCGCGCCTGGTCCGTGCGCTCGAGAACCTGCGCGATCTGAAGAACACCCTCATCCTGGTCGAGCACGATCGCAGCACCATGGAGGCCGCCGACTACCTCGTCGACTTCGGTCCTGGCGCCGGGTCGGACGGCGGGCGCGTCGTGGCCGCGGGGACGCGCGCCGCGCTGAGACGCCACACAGACTCCCTCACCGGGCGTTACCTCGCCGGACGGCTCGCGGTGCCCATCCCCGACGAGCGACGCGCTCACAACCCCGAACGGCAGCTTACCGTGTGCGGCGCGCGGCACAACAACCTCAAGAGCATCACCGTCGACATCCCGTTAGGGCTGTTCGTGTGCGTGACCGGCCCGTCCGGCTCCGGGAAGTCGTCACTCGTCCATGATATCCTGTGGAGCCACCTCGCCCACAAGCTCCACGGGGCTCGCACCGTCGCCGGGGAACACGACGCCATCCTGGGCGTGGAGCACCTGGACAAGATCATCAGCATCGACCAGGCGCCCATCGGCCATTCGCCTCGGTCCGATCCCGCCACATACACGCAGGCATTCGACCTCGTTCGGCACTTCTACGCCGAGCTGCCCGAGGCACGCGTGCGCGGCTATGGCCAGCAGCGGTTCAGCTACAACGTGGCCGGCGGCCGCTGCGAGACTTGCCAGGGGCTGGGGAGCCGCTGCATCGAGATGCACTTCCTCCCCGACGTCTGGGTGGAGTGCGACACCTGCCAAGGGCGGCGCTTCAACGAGGAGACGCTGGGCATCACCTATCAGGGCCGCTCCGTCGCGGACGTCCTCCGTATGCCCATCGAGGAGGTGCGCGACCTCTTCGCGGCGCATCCGCGGATCCGCCGCGTGCTGCAGACGCTCGTGGATGTGGGCCTCGGATACATGCCCTTCGGCCAGCCCGCGCCGACGCTTTCCGGGGGTGAAGCCCAGCGCGTGAAGCTCGCTCGCGAGCTCGCGCGACCGGGCACGGGGAAGACGCTCTACCTGCTGGATGAGCCGACTACCGGCCTGCACATTGCGGATGTCGAGCGCCTCCTCCGCGTGCTCAACCGGCTGGTAGACGCGGGCAACACAGTCATCGTCATCGAGCACAACATGGAGGTCGTGAAGGTCGCGGACTGGGTCATCGACCTCGGCCCTGGCGGCGGCGAGGCGGGCGGCCATATCGCGGCGGCGGGGCCGCCGGAGGTCGTCGCCGAGTCATCCGAGAGCCCAACGGCGCCATTCCTGGCCGAGGCCCTGCGCCGCTCTCCAAGGGCGCCGCGATCCGAGCTCTGCCTTCCATCGTCCGAGCCGGTCCGAGCGGAGCAACCCGCCCCGGCCCCCGGACCCTCCCCGGAGATCCGTGCGCCATGGGAGCGGGACGGCCGACAATGGCACACCGAAGGTCGCGTGCTCCTTAGCGGCGCCTGCCCGGTATGGCACGGCGAGGCCCTCGACTTCCTGGCCGGGATGGTCGAGGCACTCCCGGGCATGGGCCGCGCGGACTGGAGTGCGCGGAGCTTCGTGGGCCTCCGCCCTGAGAGCCAGCGCGCAGCCCGGTTCGCGCGTGTTCGGACGGACGAGTACTGGTGGTTCCGGGCGGAGTTCACCACGCGCAAGGGGCTGTTCGACCAGGGCGACCTGATCCGCGCTCTCGGCATCCGGCCCTTCGACGAGGTCGAGGACCTGCAGGTATACGGGCGATGGCCTCGGGTGCGGGTGAATGTGCGTCAGAGGCGATGGGACCGTGTCACCCTGTTCCTGTGGTGCCGTGAGGAGATCGATACGCCGGCCTTCCGCGAGTTCCTGGAGCATTGCTACGCGGGCTACCGAGAGGTGGCCGGCCTGGCCGATGAGGAGGGCGAGTGATGCGGGTCGAGCTCCGAGCGCGGACGTTCTTCCGCTATGCTACGCCCGTCGGCCGGCGCCCGGCGCGCTTGCGTGTGGACGGACGCATCTCAGAGTGGGGCGCGGAGCACCTCCTGCCGGATCTCACGGAGCTGGAGGGCGGCCAGGGGTTCGCGCAGGTCCACCTCGGTTGGGACGAGGCCGGCCTGTACTTCGGCCTTCGCGTGACGCGGAAGACCCACGTCGTGTCCCAGCGTCAGAACCCCCGGGCGGGCGATGGGCTCCTGCTGTGGATCGACACCCGCGACGTTCGCGACGCCCACCGCGCCTCCCGTTACTGCCATCACTTCATCGCGCTGCCGCGAGGTGGGGGGGCCAACCGCAGCCGCGCCACAGCCTGGCAGGCACACATTCACCGGGCTCGCGAGCAGGCCCCGATATGCGAACCGGGCGTGTTGCGCGTCGCGAGCGATGTGGCCGGCGACTCCTATGGCCTGGAGCTGGCGGTTCCAGCCCGCGCGCTTCACGGCTACGACCCGGAACAGTGGCCGCGGCTTGGATTCCAGTACCTCGTCTGCGATCACGAGCACGGCTGGCAGACGTGGGTCTCGCAGCCCGGCCTTCCCTTCGACTGGGACCCATCGCTCTGGGGCACGGTGGAGTTGGTTCCGTGAGGCCGCGCACCGTTCTTCGGTGGAGGAGGCAGCCGCCCGACGGGGAACCGTCCCTCATCAGCGCGAAAACCGGGGACAGCCACCGATTTCCACCGGGCGGCGCTGCGGCCAAGTCACTCCGCCCAAATCGGTGGCTGTCCCCGGTTTTCCCGGTTTTCGGAGGAGGGATCGTCGATGACATGGCTCCTATGCGTTGTCGGGTGTGTGGCTGCGGCGTCGGTGACCGCTGCCGGTGCGGCCGACTACACGGTGTGGCCCGCCCCGTCGGTGGCGAAGGTTTTCCGCGAGGACACGCCGCGCGAGGCGGGGCAGCCCCTGCGCATGTCCGCCGCAAGCAACGAGTACGAGTGCGGCCAGGTGGTCGTGACGGCGGAGTCGTCCGCGCTGGAGGACGTCTCAGTCGCCGTATCGCCCCTGCGCCGGGGACGGCATACCATAGCGGCGGATGCGATCCGCCTCTTCCTGCCTCACTACATCGCCTGTCCCTCGGAGAACCGCGAGTTCCCCGACCCGCTGCCGCCGCTCACGGCGCCTTTCGCGGTGCCCGCCGGGACGAGCCAACCCGTGTTCGTCGAGGTGCTGGTGCCGAAGGGCACGCCCCCGGGGGTCTGGCGCGGGAGCGTCACCGTTCGCCCTGCGAACGCTGCGAAGGCCGTTCTGCCCATCGAGCTGGAGGTCTACCCATTCGAGCTGCCGGACGAAGTGCCGGTCGTCTCGACCTTCGGGCTGAGCATGGACTTCGTCTACCGGGAGCACGGGGCTGAGGGGCCCGACAAGGCGCCTCTGCGCGCGAAGCTCGACAGGGCCTACTACGAGCTTCTGCTCGCCCACAAGGTATCGCCCTACTCGCTGCCCGTGGATCTCCGGTCGCCCGAGGCGGCTCGCTACCTCAACGACCCTCGACTGACAGCGTTCGTCATACCCTTCCGTGAGGACGAGGCGTACCTCCGCGAGACCGCCCAGTACCTTCGCCGGCACGGGTGGCTCGGCAAGGGGTACCTCTACGTCATCGACGAGCCGATCAACCGGGAGTCCTACGACCGAATCAAGCAGGTCGCGGAGCTGATCCACCGCGCGGACCCGGGGCTCCGCCTGATCGCGCCCTTCTACCGCGCGCCGGACTGGGACACTTCCCTGACAACGCTCGATGTGCTCACAGGGTCGTTGGACATCTGGTGCCCGAACTCGAGCTACTTCGACTCCAACCCGCGCGTCTACGAGCAAACGATGGAGCGACAGGCCAAAGGCCAGGACGCCTGGTGCTACGTCTGCTGCGGCCCGGGGCCACCCTACAACAACTTCTTCATCGAGATGGACGGCTTCGCCCATCGGCTGCTCTACACCCAGCTCTACCGGATGCACGTCCCAGGTCTGCTCTACTGGTCCACGACTTACTGGGCCGCCGTCGATGACCCGTGGACGAGCATGATGACCGTGCCGGACATCAACAAGAGCATCTACGGCGACGGGTCGCTGCTCTATCCGGGCACGAAGGTGGGGCTCGATGGCCCCGTGGGCTCCATCCGTCTGAAGCTGATCCGCGACGGGATCGAGGACTACGAGTACCTGCGGATGCTGGCCGAGCGGAAGGGTCCCGACGCGGCACTACGAGCGTCACGCCGCCTCTGTCGCTCACTCACCGACTACTGCCGGGACGAGCGCGAGCTGGCGGCGACGCGGGCGAAGATCGCCAAGGAGATCGCCGGAGGAGCATAGCTCCGCGACCGGGTCGCACCGCATCAGACGGCGGCTCCGGCGGTCGTCTCGTCTACATGTCAGTTCCCCTGAAGGCAGGGCTGGCTGTCATCGGCGCTGCTCAGCGACAGCCGGACGAAGGCGGTCTCTGTAGCGAGGGTGCTGCCGATATACACCTCGTTGTTGCCGTCGCGCCGGCTGACCCAAGTGACCTGGCTGCCGTCGAGGCCGATGGATGGCGTTGAGTCCGCGGCCGGGTTGCTCGTGACCCGGATCACGTTGAGCTCGGTGCCGAGCCCACTCGCGGCATAGATCTCGTAGTTGCCGTCTCGCTGACTCACCCACGCCACCCGACCGCCGTCGTAGGACAGCGACGGGGAGTGGTCGGGCTGTGGGTTGCTCGTGACGCGGATCTGGCCGGTGCCGTCCGTGTTCGCAGCGTAGATCTCGTAGTTGCCGTCTCTCAGGCCCTGCCACACGATGCGACGGCCGTCTCCGCTGATAGCAGCGTACTGGTCCAGGCTCGGGTCGTTGGAAACGCAGACCACGCCGACATTCGTACCGCTCGTACTCGCCACGAGGATCTCCCAGTCCCCGTCCGCCATCTGCCTCTGCCAGGCGACCTTGCTGCCATCGGCGCTCAGCGACGGCTCCACGTCCACGCCCGGGTCATCCGTGATGCGCACCACCTCGGACTCGGTGCCCAGCGCGCTCGCAACGTAGATCTCATAGTCATCGTCCCGTGTGCTCTGCCAAGCGACCTTGCGGCCATCGGCGCTGAAGGACGGCTTCGCGTCGAGAGCCGGGTTGTCCGTGATGCGGACCACGCCCACCTCGGTGCCTGCGGTGCTCGCCACGTACACCTCCTGGTTCCCGTCACGCTGGCTGGTCCAGGCGACGCGGGCGCCATCGGCGCTCAAGGAGGGGTACTGGTCGATCTGCACGCTGCTCGTCACGCGGACCAGGCCGGCGCCGTTCGTGGCCACGGAGTAGATCTCCGGGTTCCCGTCTCGGCTGCTCTTCCAGGCCACCCTGGTGGCGGCCGGGACCGGAGGCCGGGGGACAACGGGTTCGGCGCCCTCGGCGATGGCGAACTTCAGGGGTAACGTGCGCCCATCGACCAGCCCGAACGTCGTCCCATCGGCCAAGGCCCGTGCATCCCGGGCATTCGCGCAGATCTGGATGTCAGCGAAGCCATAGACCGCCTCATTCGACCGGCGACGAACGATGGCGCGGTAGACATTCCCCACATCCAGGCCCAGGTCCCGCGTGTGCAGGTTGACGATGAGACCCGCGCCGTCATCGCCCGCCCGGAGTGTGGCACTGGCGCCGCCCGGCCGAGGGTCGCTCGTGAAGCGCAGGGGATCACCGGTCAGGTGTTTCCCCCCAGTGAGCCGGTACACCGCGACCTCCAGGTCCCCAAGCAGCTTGGGGTCGCGATCGAGCGCGCCCAGCGCCCCATCAGGCGCGTCGACGATGGGGGGCAGGAAGACGAACCCCTTGACGCCTCCCCCGTGCGCCTGGTCTGAGACAGCCGCTCGAGCCGTACCCGCTGAGGACATGGCCAGCGCGCCGACCAGCAACAGGCAGCTTGTCAAACGCAACGCTCGCAGTGCACTGTGGCAAGACATGGCAAACCCCCTCTTCCGCCGCAACAGGCCGCTTGCGATCCTTCGCAGCGCCCAACAAGCCCCCGCCCGCAGGGCCGCTCAGGACCCCGCGGACCCACCCTCTCCTCCGCCGTTGTTCCACAGCTCGATGGGCGAGATCGGTCCGGTCGCGCGGTTGTTGCCCTAAGACCTGTTTACACATCGTCCGCGTGCATCGCCAGGCAGGTCCGGGCAACGCCCTTGGCGGAAAGCGCGGACGCGGGCGGAGACCGACAGATGGCTTCCCCGCGCAGCGGACGCACCGTGTCCCGCCCGTAGGTAGTCGGAGAGGAATGACCCCATGACCGATCCCTCCCGCGCGTCCTCGTGGTATGCCACTTCGTTCCGCAAGCTGTTCTTCGACTTCCACAGCCCGGGCGCGGCCGTCGGCCTGGCGCGGGACTTTCATGCCGAGCGTTGGGCCGACCGCGTGGCTGCGGCCGGCGCCCAGGCCGTATCGGCCTTCACGAAGTGCGCCTTCGGTTGGTCGTTCTACCGCAAGGGAAGCGTCCGGTATGTCCACCCGGAGCTGCCCGATGGACTCGACATGCTCGAAGCGCAGGTCGACGCGTTCCACCGCCGCGGTATCCGCGTCATCGGCTACTACCACGTCTTCAACAGCGAGCCGCTGGTGCGCGACCGGCCTGAGTGGCGCGCGCTCGCACCGGATGGGACCCCGCGCGACAACCTGATGTGTGTACAGGGGCCGCTGTTTCAGGAATGGATGCTCCCCCATCTCGAGGAGATCGTCTCGAGCTACGACGTCGACTCGATGTTCTTCGATGGCAGCTACGCCCACTCGCCCTGCCACTGCGAGAGCTGCAAGCGACGCTTCGCGGACGAGGTCGGCGGCGAGTTGCCGGCCAGCCCCGAATCGGGGTCCTGGCGCGAGTACGTCTCCTGGATGCTCGACGACTACCGCCGGATCCGCGCCCGCATCGCCGAGGTCATCCACGGCTGCCGCCCCGAGGTCATCATCTCCCACAACTGGGTCTACACGATGCGGATGCCGGAGGTCGTCCCCGACCACGTCGGAGCGCTGATGATCGACATCGTGCCCGACGACCAGGTTCTCAACGGCTCCTACCAGGCGCGCCACTGGGCGACCACGGGAGTCCCCTTCGACATCATGAACTCCGCGTTCCTCGCATGGTGGGGCGACTGGACCTGCAAGCCGGCCGTGGCCATGCAGCACGAGGCCGCCGCCGCGCTCGCGAACGGCGGGCTGACGTGGCTGGGCTTCCAGATGACGCACACCTTCGATGTCCAGCCTGCGGTGATGAGCGAGCTGGCGCGGACGATGGAGTTCGTCCGCGATCGCGAGCCGCTCCTCGCGAGCGCCGAGCCGCGGGCCGTCGTCGCCATCCTGCACAGCACGGACAGCCACTTCACGCACACGCCGTCGCTCATGGTGGACGAGGCCACGATGCGCGGCGCGCACAAGCTGTTCCTGGAGAGCGGCCTGCCGCACCACTTTCTGGATGAAGCCCGCCTGGAGGCCGCTGTGACCGGGCCCGCGGCCCGCCGGCCGTCAGTGGTCGTTGTCGCCGATCAGCGACGCATCGGCGATGGCCTCGCTCTCGCCCTCGTGCGGTACGTCGAGGAAGGCGGCGGGCTACTGGTCACGGCGAAGTCGGACACACTGTCGGACGACTACCAGCCGGTCGGATGCTCGCCTCTTTGGACGCTGCTGGGCTTGGACCTCCTGGGGGAGTCGGACCAGGCGCACTGCTACATCGACATCGCGGATCCGGACCTGGCCGCAGCCGCGCCGCGAATGCCCCACCTGGCGGATGGACACGCGGCGTTCGTCGAGCCCATCGCAGATGACGTGGAGATACTGGCGGGCCTCACCGGCATCTACCTGCGGTCGGACGGCAAGTTCCTTCTGCGCTGGTCGCCGCCCGGCGAGCCCACGGGCCACCCCGCGGTAACGCTTCGTCGTGTAGGCCGAGGGGTGGCCGGTTACATCGCCGTGGAGGTCTTCCGCGCGTACCGTGCCCGGAACGTCTGGCCGCTGAAGCATCTGGTGGCTGACCTCGTGACGCGCCTCGCCCCGGATCTCCCGGTACGCGTCGCGGCTCCGGCGTGGCTCGAGGTGGCCTGGGCGGAGCAGGGCGACCGGACGATCATCCACCTCGTGAACCACCACGGCAACCGCTCCGTCGATGGCAACTACCTCTGCATCGAGCAGACGCTGCCCGTTCGGGACGTGGTCGTTTCGCTCCGCCGCGACCGCCGACCGACCTCGGTGACGCTCGAACCGGAGGGCACTACCCCGACATGGCACTACGCCAACGGCCTTGTCGTCGTTCAGGTGCCCGAGGTGTGCATCCACGCCGCGGTGGTCATAGCATAGGAACGGACTGGGGACAGACGCCAGTCTCGCTCGCCGAGGGGATCCCGCTACCGTCGAAGCACGCGGCACGCAACATCGCGCTGGACCGGAGGCACCGCAAGCACGACAGCGCCCCCCCGGGCGGGGGCGTTGCCTTTGCTGATACGCTCGCCCGTCCATGTGTCGAACCACTCCACTCTCAGTCTACCTTCCGGCGCGGCGTGGACAGTGAGCGTCGCCCCGGTGACGGCCTTCGGCACTCCCAGGCGCCAGTTCTGCCAGACGCTCTCGCGGTTCTGCACCCATACGACAACGGTATCGCGCCCCGTCAGGCCCAGCGCCCGTAGGGCCACCGGCTCCCGACGCGTGAAGTGGTAGCCCCGCACCTGGATCCAGCTCCCATTCGACTGGGCGTTCTCCACCTGCACCTCGTGGCGCCCGGCGGGAACGTCAACGGAGTACGGCTCGTTGTACTCGCAGACCCACAGCTTGTACGTCTGGTCGAGGACCGACGTCTTCCCCGGTACATCCCGCGCAGGCAGCTCCTCCGCTCTCACGAGGTCTCCGTCGACGCGGATCTCAAGCCGGGCATCGGGGCACACCTTCCGCACATCGACTGCGAAGGTCCAGGGGTGCGGGAAGTCAGCGATGAAACGCGGGCAGATGCGTCGCTCGCTCCGCCCGCGCGACAGGAGGAACTCCGGCGGCTGGGTGCCTATGCCAAGGGAACCGTCGGCGCCCACCGGGAACTCCTCGACGCTGACATCGCCGAAGCCGCCTAAGCCGGTGATAGTTGTAGCGGCTTCCGTTGTCCGCCCCTGGTCGGGCGTGTGCATCTCCAGGTCGGCAGGGCGGAAGCCCTCCCGCGGCCAGTCGATGCCAGTCACGAACCGCCGAAATGGGGGGAAGTGACGGTACCAGCCGAACGCGTCGATGAACTCCCAGTGCCAGTTCAGTGCGCTCCCGGCTGCCCCGCCCATCAGACTGGCCCAGATGCCGTTGTGCAGGTTGATCCCCGCAGGGTCGATCCCCGGCGCCGGCCCGTCCAGACCAGGGCCGAACTCGGTGACCATCATCGGCTTGCCATAGCGGGCGGTCAGGTCTCGCGCCCACTTGCTGAGAGTGTCGGAGGGGTCGGCCGAATCGTAGCAGTGGATCTGCGTGTATTGAACCTCTGGAAGCCGCCAGTGAGCGTCGTCGCTCGTGTCGCCCCCAAGCGAGGTCGTGAACAGCCGACCGTATGGGTCCAGCGACTCCAGGTAGGCGGCCAGCCTCTGCAGGAAGCCGGCAAGCATCGCGGAAACCTCCTCGCCGCCTTTGCGCTTTGTGTAGCCCCAACCCTCCATGCCCCCAAGCTCGGTCGCCCCGTCCAGTTCGGCGACCGGCTCCCAGGCCATCATGTTAGTGCTGTAGCCCCATCGCGCCACGATGTAGCGCACGCGCCTGCGGTACTGCTCCCATGCGGCATCGCTCGTGTACAGGTCGTTAGGCGAAGCGCACGGGCCGCCGTTCGTGGCGTTGTAGGGGCTCGTCGCCCACCAGCCGCTAGCACGCCAGGCATCGTGGACATCGAAGGAGAGCTTGAGGTAGATGCCGTTGTCCCGAGCCGCGTCCAGCACGCGATCGACCCGCGCCGCGCGTTCCAGGTCATACCGGCCCAACTCGGCCCACTCGAAGGACAGGTCATAGGGGCAGAGGATGAAGTACGTGGCGTTCTCACCATGGGCCTTCATCTTGGGGTAGCACGCGCGCACGTCGGGCAAGCCGAGGGGGACGTCGTGCCCGATCGGGACGAAAGGGTCGCCGTTGTCGAACTCGAAGTAGTGGGGATCATCCTTGCTCACCCGCACGAAGCCGGGGAGGTCCGACGGTGTCACGGCGAAGGTCGAGGACCGCGACGCGACGCTCCCGCTCCGGTCGCGGGCCGATAGCCGGACGCGGTACCGGCCGACTTCGACCGGCGTGAACCGAACGCGCCACTGGGGCTCCCCGCTCGGCGAGAGGGCGACCGGCGGCCAGTGCTCCGGCCAGCGCCACTCCAGCCGATTCCAACAGTTGGGCGTGAGCGTACCGTTCCTGGGCTCCCACGTGACCATGCGAGACTTCCCCCACTCGCGGTCCACATAGTAGGCGCGCAGTGGGCCCAAAGGTGTGTCGCAGCGGGGGTACACCCATAGGACCATGCCGCGATACCCGGACCAGTCCGCGGGACCAGGACGGTACAACACCGAGGGCCAGTGCTGCCCGCCGGCGAGGATCGGCGCGAAGCGCAGTGACCGCTTGCCGCCGTGCACGACCTCGGTCGAGAACGTGAGCGGAGGAGCATCATTGGCCACCGGACGGGGCGACTCGCCCTGCTCCATGTCGTCGTACGGGACTTCGCGCCCCCTGTTGTCCAGAAGACAGACGTCATCCACGAACAGCTCGAGAGTCGTGCCCTCGCGCCAGTCGGCGGCGTAGGCGAAGAGCGGCACGGCCTCCACTTGCTGCCGAGCCTTCGTAGCAGGGGGACGCTCCGTGTAGTCCTGGGACCAGAAGGCCGGCACGCGCAGCCTCCGGCCGCTCGGGGCGGTGAATGTGGCATAGACATCGGCTTGGTTCACATCGAACGGGTTGGTCCAGTCGCCGCTGACATCCGCCCCCAGCTCGTAACGGCCGTAGCGCTCGACTCGCGGCGTGAGGACCCTGAGTGAGCGAACGGTCGGCTCTGCCGGCGCGCTGTGCGCGGTTGCCAACAGCAACAAACCCATGGCAAACAGCACACACCTTCGCAGCATCACAGCACTGCTCGCCCCAGCCCCTAGCCCAGGTCCCAACTGGCCCCCCAGAACATCCGCTGGAAGTAGCCGATCATGTAGCTCATGGCGCCCACCAGCATGAAGCCGGCGCACGTCCCCACGTACGGACCGAGGAGGAACCAGCCGCCGACGATGATGAGCAGCATCAGCGGGTAGATGGCCCATGCGCCGCCTTCGCGCGAGAAGTCACGCGTGATACCCATCGTGAGGCCGATGACCACGCCGCTGACCAAGAAGACAACCGCACACAGGACCGAGACGACGACTGTGGCGATATCGCTCTTCACAGTCATCCCGGCGAACAGCGCCGCGAGACCGCCCGAGATAACGGCGAACAGGAAACCGCTCAGCGCACCGGCGATCAGGCCCTGGGTGATGTAGGGCGGCTTGTCCTTGTCGGGATCCTCCAGTGGTGCACTCAGCGGGGCGGGACGGACCTTCGGCTCGAACGGGTTCACAATGCCCTCGGGGCCGGGCGCCGGGCCGACTTGCACGGGCGTCCCGAAGGGCGTCGGCGCCACCGGCGCCACCGGCGCCGCCCCGTCATCGAGCCCCGGCATCTGCTGGACCCCCTGCTCGGCCAGCTCGGCCGGAACAGGCACCGTCGCACTCCAGGGGGGCGCAGCCGCGACCGGAGTGGGCGGCTCTGCCATCGGCGCGGGGGCCGCTGTCACCGGCGGCTGGACGGCGGCAGGCGCCCAAGCGGGCGCAGGGGCGGGTGTTACCGGCGGTTGGACGGCGGCAGGCGCCCAGGCGGGTGCAGGGGCGGCGGTCGCCGGCGGCTGGACGGCGGTGGGTGCCCAGGCAGGCGCAGGGGCGGCGGTCGCCGGCGGCTGGACGGCGGCGGGTGCCCAGGCAGGCGCAGGGGCGGCCGTCACCGGGGGTTGGGTAGCGGCGGGCGCCCACGCAGGCGCGGAAGCAGACGCCACGGGCGTGCCAACCGCCAGCTGAGGGGTTCCGCCAGGAACGGTCAGCTTCGCGTGGCAGTGCTTGCAGACGCCGGTCAGGCCGGCGTACTGGTCGGGAATGTGGAGCTCCCGGCCACAGTGAGGACACTCGAGATCGATCATGGACTGCCGCCTCCCCGTCGTGGATAGGATAGGAAGACCCTCCCGGGCTCGCTCCCACTGCTCTCGACAGGACCTCTGTGCGACACCCCAGTTCCCATTGCATATACGCCGGCCGCCGCGCCCGAGATGACGGATCACACCTCGGTCGTACCATCTGGGGCTTGCACCACCGCTCCGCCGGGGCCGCCCGTCAGCCGGCGCACAACACCTACTTCACCGCCCCCATGGTCATCCCCTTCTGCAAGTGCGACTGGAACACGAAGAAGACCACCAACACCGGCACCGCTGACAGGAACAGCCCTGCGGACATCAGCGGGATGTTGGTCGTGTACTGCCCCCGCAGATTCGCCACACCCACCATCAGCGTTCGCACCGAGTCATCCTGAAGGATCAGCAGGGAGAGCAGCAGCTCGTTCCACATCCAGAGGAAGTTGAAGATCCCGAGAGTGAGCAGCGCCGGCCGCGCGATCGGCACCATCACGCGCCACAAGACCTGCGGATGCGACGCGCCATCCACTCGGGCCGCTTCCCCCAGCTCGGTGGGGACGGACCGGAAGAACGAGGCCAGGAGATAGGTCCCGAACGGTATGGCGAAAGCTACGTAGACCAGGATGAGGCCGGACCGATGGTTCAGGAGCGACAGGCGCCCCAACATCGCATAGAGGGGGATGATGATAACCTGAGGCGCGATCATCATCGTGCCGATGATGCCAAGGAACGCGGCCCTTCGGCCTCGGAAGCGAAGCTGCGAGAGCGCGTAGGCCGCCAGGCAGCAGACGATCCAGGATAGGACGACACCACCGGTCACGACTACCAGGGAGTTCCCAACGTACTGCCCGACCTTCCCGTAGGTCCATGCGCTGGCGAAGTTCTCCAGCGTCGGGTCGTGCGGGTAGCTATACCGGTTGATGAGGTACTCTCTCTTCCCCTTCAGCGCGGTGAAGGCCATGAAGACCAGCGGGTAGATTGTCGTCGCGCTCACCCCGGCCAGGGCGAGGAAGAGGGCCAACCGCTTCGCGACGCGCATGGGAGCCGCCACGGTCAGTCCTCCTCCCCGCCGGCCATCAGCCGAATCTGGAGCAGCGCGACGCCGAAGACCATCAGGAAGAGCGCGCTACCCAGAGCGCAGGCATAGCCCATGTTGTCGAACTGGAACGCCTGGAGGTAGAGCTGGTACTCGACCAGCATCGTGCTATAGCCCGGCCCGCCGCCGGTCATGACGTAGATGAAGGCGAACAAGCTGGTGAAGGACCATACGACGAGGTTCACGGCCCAGAACTCAATCACATGGCGCAGGCTGGGCACGACGATGTGCCGCAGGTAACGCCACCCCGTGGCGCCATCGATTCGAGCGGCCTCGAAGACCTCCAGGGGCACCGCGGCGAGGCCGGCGAGGAAGACGATGACACCGAGGCCGAAGATGCCCCAGAGGATGACCAGGACGAGAGTCGGCAGCGCCGTGCCCGGCTCGCCGAGCCAGTCATGGCTGAGGGCGCCCATCCCGAGCGCGTCGATCCCCTTGTTCACGGGCCCATCCCGCCGCAGGATCGCGGAGAACAACGTCCCGACGATCACCGGCGAGAGCACGGACGGCAGGAAGAACGTTGCCCGAAAGAACCGCCAGCCGGGCACTTCCTGATGGATCAACAGCGCAAGGACGAGCGACACCAGCAGCCACAGAGGCACGCAGAGCACGAGCAGCACGTTGTTGCGCACGGCGCCCCAGAAGACGGGGTCCTCGACCAGCTTGGCGAAGTTCGCGAACCCGACATACCGCGCCTCGCCCACTCCGCTCCATTCGGTGAATGCGTGTCGGATCGCGTCGACGGCGGGGAACACGCGTAGAGTCAGCAGCAAGAGGACCGCCGGGGCCAGGAACAGGAACGCATAGACATGCGCCGCCCGACGCTCGGCCCGGATCACCCTACTCCGCGCCCCCTTCGCGCGCCGCCTTCGCCACCGCGTCGATCGCTGCCAGTGCGGCGGGGATGTCCGTCTGCCCCGTCAGGATCCGCTGGCACTCACGCTTGAGCGCCTCGACGACCTCAGTGGGCACCTGGGCGGTCAGGGGCTGTCCGGTCTTCCCCTCGGCAACCCAGCCGGCGATCTGCTTGGCGGTCGGGTTCTTGATCTGGCCGGCGTCGTAATCCTGGTTCGCAGGGAACGACCCGGCCTGGGCGAGGAAGGCGTTTGCATTCTCATCGCTCACGATGAGCGAGATGTACTCGAAGGCCAGATCCGGGTTCGGCGACCACGAGGCAATGCCGTATGCGAAGCCTCCCCCCACCGGCAACCGGTCGGCCCCGGGGCACATCATCACGCCCACGTTCTCGGGCCCGAGGATCTCGCTGAACTCCTTCCAGTGGGCAACGTCCGACAGAAGCCCGAGGATGAACGCCGCCTCCCCGCGCATGAAGACCTCGCCCGTGTCCGGGAACAGCGGGGTGGACATGAAGCCCTCCTGGAAGAACCCTCTCTCGCCCAGCCCCGCGAACCGCCGGAGTACCGACTCGACCTTGGGGTCCGTCCATGACATCGCCCCGGACTGAAGTGCAACACGGTCAGCATCGGACAGGTCGAGGAAGTAGGCCGAGTTCACGAACCAGTCGGCCCAGTCGCCCTCCTTCTCGCCGGCAGCGATCGGCGCGTAGCCGGCGGCCTTCACCTTCCCACATGCGGACAGGAACTCGTCCCACGTGCTCGGGGGCTTCCCCGGGTCGAGACCGGCCTGGGCAAGGACCTGCCTGTTGTAGTACCACGCCAGGCCCTGCACGGCGACGGGAACTGCGTACGGTGTACCCTCCGCGGAGAAGCCCTCGCTCGTCAGCTCCCACCCGACGATCTTCTTCTTCAGCTCGGGCGGCACATACTTGTCGAGAGGCAGGAGGCTCTGCCGGTGGTCCATCACGCGGGAGCCCTGGTGGATCATCACCACATCCGGCCCGCCCTGCTGCCCCGCTGCTGCCTCCGCCGCTTTGAGGATCTCGTAGTACTCGGTGTGAGACTGGGCGACGTGCTTGAGGTTCACGCCGGGATGGGCTTGGCCGAACTGCTCGTCCACCTCGGTTAGCCAATGCCCAACGCCCTGCGATGGATCGGCCGACAGCCAGTCCCACACCGTGAGCGTTGTCGCGGTGGCCGTCTGCGCCGGAGCGCTCGCGGGCGTCGCCGGCCCCTGTGGACGGGAACAGCCTACCAGGAGGAGCACCGGGAGGAGCGAGAGGATCGCCTTCGGTCGCATGGGGCCACTCCTTGTACCGCAGGATGGAACGGGCAGGTCCCGGGACTCCTTGCCCTATTGGCCGACCAGTCGCCGCGCACCTCCGCCGACCTACTCAGGCATCCACCGGAGCCGCTCCCAGCGCTCGGGCCCGTCATCCCACCGCGCCGGCCCCAGCGTGCTCCGCCCCTCGCGGACACAGCGGCGCACGCTCAACAGGGTGCAGGCACCCCCTGCGCGGCGACGGCAGGCTATCCGCTCCCTTCCGCAAGGTCGCTGCGCAGACGGATCTTCCCGATGGCTCGTCCGGCCTCGAGCTTCGCGTGGGCCTCGCCGACGCGGGTGAACGGGAACACCTCCGGATCGAACAGAGGCCGGATCCGCCCGCCATCGACCAGTCGCGCCAGCCGCCGCAGGATCTCGCCGTGGTGCGCCTTCCCAACGCCGGTGAGCATGGGAAGCAGCATGAAGACCACGTGCAGCGTGAGGCCCCGCGAGTGCATGAGCGCGAGATCCGCCGTCACTCGGGCCTGGACGGAGACGACCGTCCCGCCCGGTCGGGCTGCCGCGAAGGACGTTACGAGGTTCGCGCCGCCGACCGTGTCGAACACCACGTCGAAGCCTTCGCTGCCTGTGTACTGCTCGACGTAGTCCTCCACGCTCTGCTCTCTGTAGTTGATCACGCCATCCGCTCCTAGCGTACGAGCGGCCTCGGCCTTGGCCTCGTTCGACACGGTAGTGCACACGATGGCGCCCGCACCCCTCGCGAGTTGCAGTCCCACGTGTCCAACTCCGCCGGCGCCACCGTGGACGAGGACCCGCTGTCCCGGCCCGACGCCCGCACGGTCGATCAGCGCCTCCCATGCCGTGATCCCCACCAAAGGGAGCGCAGCCGCGTCGAGCAGAGAGAGCGACGCAGGCTTCGCGGCAACAAGCTGCGCGTCGGCGACCATCAGCTCGGCTAGCGCACCCCCATGGCCCTTCAGCCCACCCGCGCAGGCGTACACCTCGTCGCCCGCCGCAAGGTCCGTGACCCCCTCGCCGACAGCCTCGATAACGCCGGCGACATCGCCATGCAGCACAGCAGGGAAGTCCGGGCTGATCGCCGGCGCCAGGCCCTGCCGGATCTTGCAGTCGATGGGGTTCACGCTGGACGCGGCCACACGTATCAGGACATGACCGGGGGGCAGCACCGGCTCATCGACCCGCACGCGGCCGAACCGCTCCGGACCACCGAACTCGTTGATGACCATCGCACGCATGTCGCACCTCCGGAGTACGGTGGCTTCACGCCCGCGAGAGGCGCCCTACGGCGCCAGTCGCCACGTCTCAATGGACTCGACGCGCACCGTCCCCCTGTCAGCAAACACACCGACGTCCACGCTATCTGCCCTCGTCGGATAGATGCGCGTGGTCCCGGCCGCACGGTCGTTGACGAAGACGTCAACCACCGATCGGTCGATGATCACGTGTAGCGCCAGGGGCTCACCCTCCCCCGACGCGAATGCACCTCGGTCCAAGCGTTCCCCCGACGCTGCCGACGCGTCCAGGCTCGAGCGAGACCGGTCGATACCCACGCGCCTCTCGTGCGTGTCGTAGTAGACCCGGGTCTCCTCCTCGCCGCCGGGAGACCGCCGCACGACGAGCCCGAACCGCTCCGCGGCGAAGCCTCCCGTTGGCTCCGGGCGGAACACGGCCCGGACCTCGAGGCCGTCGCCCCCGAGGCACGGCTCGGGGGCCGGGACGAACGGGCCCTCGGCCGAGAATGGCCCGCCGGCGCCGCCGTCCACGCGCAGGCTCTGCAGCTCCTCCACCGGACGGAAACCCACCCGGCCCTTTCGGTCCGCCCAGACCTCCCGCGGGAACGTCATGCAGCCACTCCACCCGTGGGGCCTCGCGTCACGCTGCTCCCACGCCATCGCGAGCAGTACCCGCCGCCCGCGCTCATCCGTGAACACCTGCGGAGCCCATACCTCGCCGAAGAGATCCAGGTCAGCCAAGGACTCCCGCGTGAAGACCCCGTCCTCGTATGCCCCGACCATGTACATCGCCTTCATCCGGGACGGGTCCACAGGCAGGGGCAGGGCATTGAAGACCAGCACATACCGGCCGCCCAGCTCGAAGAAGCTCGGGCACTCCCACATGTCCCCCGTCTCGCGGTTGTTCCCCGTGCACAGGGGGCCGAGGTATGTCCACGCTCGAAGGTCGGGCGACCCATAGAGGAGTATGACGCCGCCGATGTGACGGACCCCGGACCCGACCGCCATCAACCATCGGTCGCCTTCGCGCCATACGCACGGGTCGCGGAAGCCCGTGACGGCCAGGCCGTCCGGTGGGCCGGCGATCACGGGGTTCCCCTCGTACTGGCGCCAGT
>Ga0315288_10000935_pt1 | contig 37061 bp, 22 predicted proteins | sample YL17G11_20_MG_FD_203454 | JGI IMG/M metagenome (GOLD analysis project Ga0315288, IMG submission 203454) | Sediment microbial communities from Yellowstone Lake, YNP, Wyoming, USA - YL17G11_20 | ecosystem: Environmental > Aquatic > Freshwater > Lake > Sediment | place: USA: Wyoming | collected...
TAAAAACAACTAATTCTTTAACAACAACCAAAAAAATAATTAAAAAAAAGGATGTAATACCTTTTTTAAATAATATAAAAAAAGAAGTAAAATCCGGAGTAAAGAAAAAAGGTGGTATTGTTAAAACTAAAAAGAAATAGTCATGGTAAAGAAAAAAACAATGGTTAAAAAAGCTTTACCAAAAGCTCAAGATGGTATATCTGTAAAACCTACAGCAGATAGTACATTTTATTATGGTGATTTAGAATATAAATCTAAGCTTAGAGGATTAAACGCAAACACAAAACCTGAAATGGATAAACAATTTGCATTAATGGACAAAGCAAAACAAGATAGATATAGACAAAAGTTTAAAGGTAAACCAGGTTATGATAAAAATGGATTTCCTATTAAAAAATCAACTGTTAAAAAGAAAGGATAATGGCAAAGACACCAGCTTGGACAAGATCAGAAGGTAAGAATAAAACCGGAGGATTAAATGCTAAAGGAGTAGCTTCTTATAGAGCAGCTAACCCATCTTCAAAATTAAAAATGGCTGTAACTACAAAACCTTCTAAACTTAAACCTGGTAGTGCTGCTGCAGGTAGACGTAAAAGTTTCTGTAGTAGGATGAGTGGAATGAAGAAAAAACTAACAAGTGCAAAGACTGCTAATGATCCTGATTCTAGAATCAATAAGTCTTTAAGAAAATGGAACTGTTAATTTAAAATATATATTATGGCAACTAAATGCATGAGCTGTGGAGGAGCAGCAAAGAAGATGAAAAAAGGTGGTATTACACAAGACATAGTTGGTATGCCTGGATATAATGCAAGAACAGATACCATGAAAAAAGGTGGTGTTGCAAAACCTAAAAAATTTGAAATGGGAGGAAGTATTGTAAATCCTGCAACTAAATATGCAGCAGGTGGTAGTACTCCAGTATCACATGGATGTCCTCCAGGAACAGCAAGACTTGCAAGTGGTGGTTGTGGTGAAAGACCATTATATGGTGGATAATCATGGCAACTAAAAAGAAGACAGATAAAGACTGGATTCAAAATGCTGTGAATCCAAAACATAAAGGTTTTTGTACTCCTATGTCAAAACCTACATGTACACCAAAGAGAAAAGCTTTGGCAAAAACATTTAAAGCAATGGCTAAAAAAAGATAAAATGAAAAAGACTACTAAAGAAAATCCGATAACTACATTCAGAAAGAATTTTGAAACTAGAACAAAGACTGTTATGTCATCTTTAAAAAAAGCTCAAAATGGTATAGTTACTAACACAACACAAGGTCCATTAAGTGAAGAAGATACTGAAAGAATAGATGAGCGTTATAATAATGATATTAATCTAGCAAATAAAATGGGTATAGGAAAAATGCCTACAATAGGAGGATATAGTCCTGTTCCAGAATTGCTAAAAAAAGATAATATAGAACGAGTTAGATCTAGTCCAACTTTTAATACAAGTAAAACTAATCTTTATTCTGATACAATTCCTCCTACACGAGTTAAAGCTAAAGGTGGACCTGTAAAAACTAAAATGAAAGTAGGTGGTGCAACTAAAGCAACTAAGTTTGCTGCATTAGCTCCTCCATTTAACAAAGCAACTGCTGCTGATAGAATTGCTGGTGCAAAGAAGAATGCACGTAAAAAGAAATAAGACATGCAAAATAGTACTATAACCATAAAGATGAAGCAAAGACTGAACAAACTTGACAGTCAGGATTATGATAATATAACCTGCTGGCAAGTTGTTGAATCTTTTAATAAAGCTCAGGTAGAATGGGTTAGAAGACAATTGCATGGTATCAATCTTGTTAAAGAAGGTGATGAGCAATCCACTAGAAGAAAAGATGATTTACAAAAATTGTTAATTCAAGAACCTATTCCTGCAGTAAAAAGAGATGATTACTATGAAGGAGTAATTCCTGAAAATTATCTACAGTGGAAAAGAGTAGACATTTATGCAAACAAAGATTGTTGTAGTAAAAGAAGAATGACTGTGTATCTTGCAGAGGAAGGAAATCTTAATGTACTTTTGAGAGATAAAGCTAAACAACCTAACTTTCAATGGGGAGAAACATTTGCTACATTAATAAACAATACTGTACATATGTACACAAATAATGAATTTGACATTGAGGAGTCTTATCTTACATATTATAGACAACCAAGAAAGATTCAGATTCAAGATTGTTCAGATCCTTACACCGGTGTTATCTCTACTACAGAAGTACAATGTGAATTCAAAGATGATATAGTAGAACTAATAATAGATGAAGCCGTAAGTATAATTGCTGGAGATATAGAGTCTGGTAATCAGTTCTCAAGAAACCAGGAAGGTGCTGAACGTAATAATTAAAAACAATGGAAGCAAAACCAAGACTATTAAAAAGAAGTCCTGAACCTACAAAAACTTTAGGTAGACCAGAACCAGTTGTTACTCAACCTAAGAGTGAACCTGCTAAAGTACAACCTACTCCTAATACAGGTGTAGGTGGTAGTTCATTAGATACAATGGTTTCAGCATGTGCTACTGAATTTATGAATGCAAGAACAAGTATTCATAAATTACATTTAAAAGTAACAGGAGAAGGATCCTTTGCTGCACACAAAGCATTAAATGAATTATATGATGCTTTACCTGATCATGCAGATACTCTTGTAGAAGGATACCAAGGAGCAGCTGAAAAAATTCTTTCTTATAGTGAAGTAGCTCCAAGAACTCTTGATACTGTAGCTGATGGTGTTGCTTATCTTAGAGATATTTATGCAATGATAAATAAATTACAAGGTATGTTACCTTACTCAGAAATAGTAAATAACCTAGATCTTGTAAAAGATTCTATTAATTCAACTAAGTATAAATTATTATTCTTGAAATAATTTTGTTATTTCAAAAACTTTTACTATATTATAGTATATTTATTAATTAAAAAAAAACAAAATGAGTTATTTTAATCATGCCTTTAAGAAAACCTTTGTAGCTACAAATGGTGTTTCTGCTTTAAGTGGGGTACAATTAGGTACATCGGCTACCAACATGTTGGCAGCTGGAGAGATTACCTTTATTGACCCAACTAATTTTGAAGTTTATCCAGATCCACAATCAATTGCTTGTTGTGATTTAATCCTAGGTGGAGGATCTTTAATGCAAAAAGACAAGATCGGTCCATTTGCAGGTGGTTACTTGGAATCTAACAAATCAAAAACTGTTAGATCAAAATATGTAAGTAAATTGTATTATGCTGCATCTAATCCTGCACAAAGATATATTACTCACGTAGGTTTAACTCCTTGGACGGATGCAAATCCTCCATCAAGCAGCAACCCAGGTGAAACAGGAGGTGACTGTTGTAAACAATTTCTTTGTGGTGAAACATACTATTTACGTGTAGATGTTAAAGGTTCACCTGCATTGAGATTATTAAATCACAACTCTTACTTAACTCTTGAAGCTTACACAGGATGTTGTCCAGATTCTCCAGATGATCCAGCAATTGCTCCTATTGCAACTGATCCAGTATTAGTTTATATTCAATGGGCAAATCAATTGTTAGCTTCTCCATTAATGAATGGATTTGTTTATCCAGTTGTTATTGATAATAACTTAGATGCATGGTATCCTCCGGGAACACCTGCTGCTGATGTAATTGCATTAGGTGGTGTTGGTACTTGGGATAATTATTCATCTCCAGCAGGACCATATGATACAAACTGTGGTGGTTTAGTTCTTAACGGAGCTTACTATGAAACTCAATTCAACAACTGTACATTCCAAGTTACTGACTTCTATGAAGTTGAACCATTGAGAGTATATGCTTCTGAAGTAGATTTAAATGGTGCACCATGTGAATTTCAAGCACTTTGTGTTGGAGTTGAATGTTACGGTAGACAAGCAAATGGACTTGGAGAAACTGTAGTACGTGATGTAATCTTGTCAGAATCTTACAGACAAAATCATTTTTCTACTGATTTCAGGATCAGAGAAATCACTCAAGGATATGATATCCTTAATGCTGCTGGTGTATCACGTTTAGGATTGTATGATAGAATTTACTTGCAACATAATGTTCCAAGATTATACAACCCAACAGGAACATTTGATAATGATCAATACTTGTTAGAGATTGTTGTAGAAGTAGGAGATCCAGATGGAATCTTTACTTTATTAGAAGATTGGTTAGACAATTGTGGTTCTCAGTGTTCTGTATTAGATACACCTACTGGTGTACCTTGTGCTACACCGTTGGTTCCAATCCCAGGTGATGCTATCCCAGTACCACCAGTATTACCTTAATATAAATAATTATAAACTCATAAAAGGAGAGTGAGAGTATTATCTTTCCTCTCCTTTTTTTATTATATCTAATATGGCAAATCATGTATTAAGTTTGGAAATACCAACTGTAACAAATCCTTGTGTACTCAAGATTTTTGATACTAGTGTATATTCCCCTTTAGTAGGGATACTAAATCCAAGATTAGAAGTAGTGATTCCTGGATTTCAATATACTGCACAATTGACTTTTGTTCCTGATTCTAGTCCAACATTAACAGCATGTGACTTTGCTCTTCAAACTGAAAATTGTGGAACAAGTTATGTAAATTTACCTGATGGTATTTATGGAATTAAATATATAGTAGATCCACAGAGTCAAGTATATGTACAGTATAATCATTTAAGAATTACATGTGCATTAAATACATATGAAAAAATACTTTGTAATTTATCTATTTCTGATTGTAGTCCAACAGTTAAAGTTCAGCAAAGATTAAAAGAACTTCAATTGATTAGTATGTATCTTCAAGCTGCAAAAGCAAAAGTAGAAACATGTCATGAGAACCAAGAAGGTATGACATTGTTTAATTATGCAGTTAAACTGTTAAATAAGTTTGAATGTAAAAATTGTTAATCATAAAAAACCAACAAAATGAGTACATGTCAAAATTGCGGAACCCAATTAACATGTGGGTGTCAAAAAAGAAAAGCTTCAAATGGAAATTTTGTATGCAAGAGTTGCATTTACAAATATGAACAAGCTCTTAAATCTGGTTCTCAACCAGGAACTGTATATTCAGATTTTCAAAGTAATGTAGGAAGATATAAAAACTTACAAAAGTTTATAAAAACATGATAGAAACACTAGGTTTTCCAATAAGAACAAATGTTATAAAATTTGTAGATTGCTGTTTAGGTACAGAAATATTTTTTCAAGGTCAAGCATATCCTATAGTAGATGATACAGTATGTGTATATACTAGTTTTATTCCTTTTCCAGGAGAAGGAGGTGAACTATTAACAGGTAGATGTTATATTGTATCTTTTATTAATTCTGAACTTCCTCCTACATATCCTTTAGCTCCTCTTTTTAGTACCTTATATGTGATTGAAACAATAGATAGATGTACAGATCTTAGATGTATACCATGTGTTAGATGTTATCTATTAATTCCTTGTGATGGTACTGAATCATTTTTAACACAAAATTCTGATTTTGAAACTGTTGTAAATACATTTGTTAGTGTAGATAGTATTGTATATACAGGAACTGTATATGTTGTTTTGCTTGATGATAGTACATGTACTGGTGCAATTGATGTTGTTATTACTGAAGTACCTGTTGATCCTTGTCCAACAACCTGTTACTATGTACAGAATAGTAATGGAGTTTTATATGTAGATTCAAGTAATGTTCTTCAAGAAATTTCAGCAATTGATGCTCACCCATATGTAAAAATTTGTTCAAAAGTATATCCTGTAGTAAATGCAAGTTCAGTAGATTATGTAATAATAGATCTAGGTCTTTGTGATATAACAGGATGTCCTCAACAATGTTATAAATTAGTAAATTGTGAAAATTCAGAATCAGTAATCTATACTAACTCAGATTCAGTTTTACCTTATCTATATGGTACAAATACATTTGTGCAAGTTGCAGGTAGAGAAGGATGTTGGGAAGTAATGCTTCTTGATCCTGAAGAAATATGTGACTGTCCAGTAGATGTAATTATAACATCAAGTTATGTAGATTGTTTAACTTGTACTGGATATACATCATATAAACTTACAAGTTGTCTTGGACAAGATGTAATTTACACATTAGATGATTTATCTTTATACGTAAATAGTGTAATTAAAATCCATTGTGGTTGCTACACAGTAGAACAACTTGATGTACTTCCACCAAACCCTCAATCTATTGTAGTAGACTTTACATTTGATACGTGTATAGAATGTGTTAGACCATATTGGAAACTAACAGATTGTGCAGGTCTTGCTGAAGATATATATACATTTACAGATATTGCTGCTTATGTAGGAAACGTAATTAAAATAGAAGGGTGTGATACTTGTTGGGAAGTAGAGTCAATTGATTTTCCTATAAATCCAAGATCCATAAACATTACTCTTGACTTTGAAGATTGTGCAACATGTGATGTAGATACAGTATGTCAATGTAGTATACTTACAAATACAAGTCTAACACAACAAAAATATAACTATCTTGATTGTTACCATAATCTTGTAAGAATTACTCTTGAACCAGGTGAAAGTACTATTAAGACCTGTGTACTACAGTGGATTTTCTTACCAGTTAAATTGCCTACAGACATTATTGAATATTTTGGAATTTGTCAACAAGGAGTATGTCCTCAACCAGTATTTGTAAATAATAGAACTGTACGACCAGGTTATAATACACCTATCTGTAGTCCTGAAAAATATGATAATATTACATGTCATTTTGCAGATATAATATATAAGATTGTTCTTGAAAAAAGATATGGTATTACAAACTGTTGTCTTGAGGAAAATGATAATTGGTTGATGAAAAAAGAACTAATAGATTTGCAAGCATTGAAAGATCCTAATTACATATGTCCAGCTTGTCCGTGCCCATGTAACTCAGGAAAAACACATTCTACTTGCAATTGTGGAATTTAATTTGTATATTATAAATAGAAGAAAAATATGAAGCCTTTAAATTTAGACAATAGACCCTGTAGTCCTATCTCCTCAAACTGTGTAGTTTGGCAGGGACCTGATATTTCTTGCATTAATATATGCCATGGAGATACAATTTCTGATGTGGTAGCAGCTTTAGCTACAGAATTATGTACATTGCTAGATCAAACTAATGTAAATAATTATGATCTTGCATGTCTTAATATTACAGGATGTGGACCAAAAGATTTTCAAGCATTGATACAATTGCTTATTACAAAAATTTGTGAGTTACAAGATACGGGTACTGTAGAAACACCAGGAGCACCTCAAGGAACATGTCCAGATTGTATAGTTACAATTGCTCAATGTTTTAGAGTAGGTAATCAAACTACTATGCAGTTATTAGATTATGTCAATATGATTGCTGAAAAAGTTTGTGCTTTAATTGATCAAATAAACAATTTACAAATACAGATTAATAGTCTTGATATAAGAGTTACAGTATTAGAAAATGCAACTCCTCCATCATTTACATTACCTAGTATTGAAACTAACTGTTTGGCTTCATACATGTCTGGTTCTGTATCAGCTACAATTGATCTTGTTTTAGATACTTTACTAAATGATCCTACTATTGGATATTGCTCATTAATAAATTCAACAGGATTACCTTCAGAATTATTTTCTGCAGTATCTTCTGCATGTCTAACGGCTACATCTGAAACATTATCTAATCCTCCTGTCCCATTTGGAACTGAGTATCTAGGTAGTTGGGTAAACTCCCCTACAACAGTAGCAGATACTATTACAAATTTATGGTTAGTAGTATGTGATACATATACTGCATTTGCAAGTTTTGCTCCACCTACATCTGTTGTTACTGCTGGAGATGGAATTACAGTTGCAACAACTGTAGTAGGTACAACAACAACATATGAAGTATCTGCAAATGCAAAACCAGGACTATCTGTTTATATTGCACCACCTGATACTATAGATAAAGTAGCACCTTCTTTAGTTGCAGGAATAATATGTTATGGTGAAATACAAGTATGTAATACTATTGAGTATAATGATTTTGGTGCTGCTTATGATGCAACTACAGGAGTATTTACTGTACCAGTAACAGGTAGATATACAATTGCATTTTTTGCAACTTTTACAAGAGCAACAGGAAACGGTTGGTATGATCCTGCAGTACCTGGTATGTGGATAACAGGTATAGTAAGTCCAACAGGTTGTAATATTTATTGTGTTAATAATTTTACACCAGTAGTAATACAACAACATGCATCAATCAATGGATCAATGACACATCTATTTGCAGCTGGAACTCAACTTTGTGTTAAAGCACTTAACTTAACTAACTTTAAATACAATACTGTAGTTGGTGATGTAGTTCGTTTTTCAGTACAAAGAGTAGACTAATTATGTATATATATAAACTTAAAATAAATAAAAATGGCAACTAATAATTGTGGAACACCAAACTGTGGATGTACAAATGGTTACGTAGTAACGGCACCTTGTCCACCTGCATGTCCTGAAGTATTCAATGCACAATGTATTGTTTATACAGGGACTGATATTATGTGTAATACAGACACTGTAATTGCAAGATATGATTATCTTGATACTGTAATTACTAAACTTGTAAATTATATATGTAGTGTAGAAGCACCAATCACAGTAGTTGTTGGATCAGAATATATTGATGTAGTATCAAGTGTACTAGCTAACACTACTACATATACAGTATCACTTGATTTACCTGCATTAGATGCATACTTTAGTATTATCATTGCTGAGACTATTGCAGCATCTATTTTAGAAGGTCCTGGAATTGACGTTTCAGTAGATCCAATTACAAGTGAAGTTACAATATCACATGAGGATACATCTAGTGTAGCTAATTTAACTAGTAATAATGCTGGTAATACATTTATTCAAGATATTGCTTTTACATTTGATACATTTGGTCACGTGACTGCTGCTAGTGTTTCAACAGCAACAGTTGTTTCAGATGTAAATAAATATGTAGCATCACCATTAAGTGGTAATCAAGTTATTACACATAGTTTAGCTACATTAAATTTAGTTATTTCTGTTTCACAAGCAGTATTTCCACCAGCAAATACCTTTGTTCATGGTATTGACTATTCATATGTATTGACTAATGCAAATCAAATAACAGTTACTGAATTAGTTCCTGGAGTTTTAGGTACTTATGCAGTTACTGTAATAGGATAATTTGTTGCAGGTTTGTTGGTTTCTGTAGCAACAACGGCAAAGCCCTCACACTTGTGGGGGTTTTGTTTTATGTGTATATTTGTAAATGTCATTTATTTTTAGTATATTATTATGAGAGAATTTAATAATCCAGATGTAACATCTTCTAGGTACAGACCTGAAGTACACACTATTTTGAACAAAGTGTTCTTTGATAACTTTAAAAAAACACATCCTAAGTATAAGGATATGGATGATAAAATATTGAGAAGGATCATTAAAAGATTTAATCAAGTATTATATCAAACAGTAATTGATACAAGAGATGGAGTTCAATTGCCAGAACAAATTGGTTGGTTATTTATTGGAACATGTCAGAGAAGTAAAAAAAATAATATTGATTTTGCTAAATCAAAAAAATATGGAGTCACGGTAACTAACAATAATTGGGATACAGATGGTAAACTTGCTAAAATATTTTTTACAAACTTTGCACCAAAACACAAAATGAAGAATAGAGAATTTTGGGGTTTCACTGCATGTAGAGAATTTAAAAGAGCAGTAGCTAAATCATATCCTGAAAATTGGAATATGTATATACAAGTACTACCAAAGGCAAAGATGGATAAAGTTTACAATAGTGTAATTTATAGAGATCATTTAAATAAAGTAAATAAAAAAGCTTTAGAAAATTATAATGAATTTGACTTATGACAACAATAGGAGAAGCTATATCAAGAGTAAGGAATACGTTGAAAGCTGTAAAGGAAGATCCGTTTCTTACTGATAGAACAATATACTTTGCAATAATAAAGTATGGACAAACTCTTTTAAAAAGAGAAGACAATCAATTTAGATTAATGAAGATAAGTTCTATCTTTAAAGTTCTCCCCTATATTGAATTGATTGATGTAGATAAAGTAGAGGCAGGATGTGTAGGAGTATTTTCAGGATGTTATTTTAAAAGATCTAAAGATAAACTACCTACAATATTTGATGGTGCAATGGGTCCTGTTATACGTACTGTTTCTTCTATAGATGGATCTATAGAAATGTTTCGTACAGATCCTGGTACTTGGGTATCAATTACAAGATCTACTACTTTTAAATATAATAAAAGACCTTACTTCTGGTATTTAAATGGTTATATCTATTGTCCTAATGTTGATTGGGATGCAATTAGAATGGAAGCTATTTTTCAAGACCAGATAGAAACATGTGATACTGATCCATGTCTTATTAGACAAGATGATCCACTATTGTTTCCAGAATATTTATTTTCTGAAATAGAGCAATTTGTAGTAAAAGAATTAACCATGGCTATGCAAGTTCCAACTGATGGACCGGATGATAGTCAAAACGCACTTAGATAATGGACTTTAATTATACACTCAAGTACCGTACATTTGACCAGTTACTGGAAGATGTCACTATTGATTTACATACTTTTGCTTTAGAGAATATGATTGAGCCTCAACAACTTATTAAGTTGGCAAGGAAACTTAATTATGAACTTGGGTTAAGACTAAATCAAACTAAAGAAGCTATACTAGATGTAACACATCATAAGGTAAAGTTACCTGATGATTTCTATACATTTAATTTTGGAATGATCTGTGGGGATTTTAAAGAGATTGTAGGGTATGATGGAATAGCTGGTGGTACAAACATACAAGAAGTACCTTATAGAGAGTTCCCTGCTACCGTAGACACCTGTGCACCTGCAACAGTTAATTGTAGAACATGTAACTCAAATCCATGTAATCATACAGCTGCATGTGAACTTAACTGCCCTATAGTAGATCCAATACCAACTGCATTTGATCCATTGAATCCTACAGGTAATACATGTATTGCTCCAAGAGTATTCATGAACTGTAAAGGAGAAAAGTATGAATTGATTCAAGTTGTTAATTCAAGTGTAACTCGTTCATACAAAGCACTGAAACCATTAAGGATGAAAACAAGTCAAGAAATTGAATGTGACTGTCCTAATTTATATTACAATACAGCTGATCAAGGATGGATTAAATATGGTTTTTTAAATACAACATTTGAAACTGGTAAAGTATATTTAAATTATCAAGGAGATATGTCTGATGATAATGGTAACTTACTTGTACCTGATCATGAACTTTTAAATGAATATTATGAGTATGCACTTAAAGCAAGAATACTTGAGAATTTATTTTTAAATGGAGAAGATGTATCTCAAAGAATTCAACTGATTGAAGCAAAACTAAGACCAGCTAGAAATCAAGCAATTAGTCTTGTTAATACACCAAACTTCAAAGAAATGGAAGATATGTGGTGGACAAATAGAAGAGCAATGTATGGTAAATACTATTCTATGTTTATGAGTCATTCACCTAATACTCCATACAACAGAAGAAATATCAATAATAGAGTTATCTAGTTATGGCAAAAGATAAAGGTTTACAAGATACTAATAAAATCATAAGTAACTCTTTTACAAAAGGGTTAAACAAAGATTCTGATCCATCATTTGTTTCTGAAGGAATGTGGACACATGCCATCAATGTAGTAAATAATACTATTGAAGGTGACGTAGGTACATTATCAAATGAAATATCAAATATTCTATGTGGTACTACTGGAGCAAGCATGCCCATAACAGTAACTGATAAATATATTATTGGAGCTATATATCTTTATTCAGATAAATGGATAATTTTTACTGCAGGTCATTCTATTACAGGAACAAGAATTACATCTGAGATTGGTTTATATGAAGAAGACTCTTGTAGATATAGAGAGATAGTACAAGATGCATGTTTAAATTTTGATAAACGATATCTTATATCTGGTTCATCTAGAGAAAAAGAAGATTGTTCATGGCAAGTATATTTTGCTGATGCATTTAATCCAGATAGATATTTAAATGTAGGTGATCCTAAAACTTGGCCATCTTTAGATTATGCTTGGGTTGGTGGTGGAACTACCAGTATGAACTTTTATTCTAATGGAGTTGACACAACTTTTTTATGGCCAGGAGTAACATGGACTGAATTATCTACTCCCCTTAATGATTGTGATTTTATAACTAAAATAAATTACTTAGACTGTGAACATATTAGATTAGCAAGACTAATGGAGACACCATGTCTTAATTTAACATTAGGACAGTCTGGTGGTACAATGGCAAATGGTACATACTTTGCAGTTATTGCATATACTATTAAAGGACAAAAAGTTACTGATTGGTTTTCACAAAGTAACTTTCAGTTTATATATACGGTAAATGATTTAGAGGGATCACTCACACTTGATGTAACTGCAGATTCAGAAAACTTTGATGAGTTTGTTTTAGCAATAGTAGAAGCAACAAATCAACAGACAGTTGCTACACAAATGGGATTTTATTCTACAAAAACATCAAGGATAGCTATTGATCAAATTAATATAAGTAATATTAAAATTCCATTAGAACAAATACCAATAACAACACCTGTATTTGAAACATCAGATCAGATTACTGATGTAAATGGATATTTATTAAGAGTTGGTCCTAGATCTAAATTTGATTTCAATTACCAACCACTTGCTAATATGATTAGAACAAGATGGGCAAGTGTTGAGTATAAGGCAGATACATATATGAAAGGAGGTAATAAAACCAATTATCTAAGAGATGAGGTTTATACTTTCTATATAAGATGGGTATATAATACTGGAGATAAAACTTCTGCATATCATATTCCTGGAAGAGCACCAAAAAACTTTTCTATACCAGGAGGATCTACTTTATTTGAAACAGCTGATCTAAATGAAAAAAATACTTTAGCAACAGATGATAAAGTATTTGAAGTATACAATACAGCAACTCAACTTTCATATCCATCTACTTTACCAGATGCAACTTTGAATGCAAGTGGTCAGTGGGTAATGAGTGATGGTGGTATATTACTTGCAATAGGAGAAATGGGTTATTGGGAGTCTACAGAAAGATATCCAAATAATAGACCAGATTTATGGAATTCAAGTACTTACTGTTGGACAGGTCCTGCTGCTCAAATTCCTAATGGACAAACTCCAGGTCGATTTGATTTATGTGGTAAACCAATTAGACATCATAAGTTTCCTGAAGGGTTTATAAATAATAGTGCATCAACAGATGCAGTACACTTTAGACCTAATCCAAATACAACTACAGTTGGTTCTGATTTTAGAATAAGATTAATGGGTGTAGTATTTGAAAATATTATGTTACCAAAAGATCAAGATGGAAATGATATACCTGGTATTGTAGGTTATGAAATTCTACGTGGATCACGTGAAGGAAATAAAACTATCATTGCAAAAGGAATGGTAAATAACTTTCGGACTTTTGCATTAAGAGGAGCAGTTACTGAAAACAGAACAGGACTATATGCAAACTATCCATATAATACTATTCTTCCTATAGGGTATTCACCTCTACCAACTGATCACAATTATAATTTTAATGATCCTTATATATTAAATGAAACTGGAACTGGTAGTGTAAAAATTATAAATAACCAAACTATACCTACGGATATATTTACATTCCATTCTCCGGATACAATGTTTAGAACTCCTTACCTTTCTACTACAGAATTTAAGTCTTATGGTATTTTAAATGGTTATGCTAATATGGCATTCCAAGAACCTGCAGGACATCCTAAATGGAAACTATTAGCAAACTCTATAGTAGCTGTTATGATAGTTTCTGGAGTTGCTGAAGCTATTATATCTATGTTAGGTAAGAGAACAGTTAATACTCCAAAAGTTTTATCTTATACGGAACAACAGAGAGGAATTTTAGGATATGGCACAATTAATCTTTCAGCAGATGTAACAGGAATAGGAACATTTGTTTCTGGAACAAGTACACCTGGAACTGGTGGTAAAATAAATGATTCTGCGGATCAAAACATAGCATTAGCAGCAATTGGAACAGAAGCAACTTTATATAATGCTTTTGTAAATAACTATTACAATGGTCCTGCAAAACTTGATGTTGGTTTAATGCTGCTTGGTGGATATTCAAATACATTATATCAAGGTGCATTAACAAGCTATACTAATATAGTAAATGCTAATGCTAATGACGCAGGTCTTCCAAAAATTGCAAGTTTAGAAGGATCAATTGAATTTCCTAAATGGGCATACTTAGATCCAGTAACAAGAACACTTGGTGCACTTAATCAAATAGCTTATTATTTTGCTGAAGGTGCAGATCTAGCAATAAAAGTATTTTATGCAATTACACCATACAGACAATATGCATTACAACAAGTTAGTCATGGTTTTTATAGTAACATGATTAAATTGTCAACTTCTGATTTAAGTAGGTTTAGAATGGAAGATGGTTTCTATATACGAGACAATGTTCAAGAAGTTCCAAAATATCAAGATTATCTTGGGGTTTATCATAGTTATGCAATTAATAATTTAAAGAGATCAGATGCTGTTGTAGTAAGAACTAAATCAGGACCTTATTATAATGGTCTATATCCTAATGGAGTTACCATTGGACCAAACTTAATTACTAGTGGACTTGCAGATAAGTCATTAGTTACAATTGGAACTATTGTACAAAACAGTACTGACCCTGCATTCATTGATAATAATCTTCCTGATTTTAATGAAGATGCTAAAGACACTCCTTTTAGTTTACCAGTTGCAAGTCATTATGGAGCTTTAAAAGGAAGAGTAAGAAATCAGTACGGACAACTTGGTAGTGAAAATGAAATTGTAATAACTCCATGTGAGCAACAGTTACAATATTACAACATACCAGTAACTCAATGGACATGTCCTACTAACAATATTTTATATACTTTTAGTACTATTACAAGAACACCAATATTATTTGGAGGTGATACTTATATAAATAGGTATACAGAAAAAAATAATATGATGATGTTTAATGATTGGTTATATGGACAACCTGATGGTTTTGAATATAACTACTATTTACACAGCATGATTCCTTTAGCTAGGTTTAAAGTAAATAGTATTAATTATGATACGTCATTCTTATCAGAAGTATTTAATTTTGGTTCACCTGCAATGCCAGGTACTGGTGCATTTCCTGGTGCTTTCTATAACATGGATTACTATGTAACATCATCTAGATTTTATAACTATAAGACTGATGTAGAGGAAGGTAGTTGGATAGGTGATAGATATGCTGGTCTATGGTCAGTAAGAGATGCTTATTTTTATTTAGCAAATTCAGGTATTAGAGACTTCTTTGTAGAGTCTGAAGTATTAATAGATTTTAGACAACAAAGTCCAATAGAAGGTGGTAAACATTATGATCCATACAGATATACTGATTACCAGGCTATGTTTAATATGAATCCAAATATAATGGGAATGCTTAGTGAATATCTTTATGATTATTCATTAAGTGTATCTAAGCTTTATAATCAATATTTTTCACAAGGTAACTTACAAAGTAGATACTATGATCCTAAAGTTGCTAAACTTTGTTATACATATTATCCTGATAGAATTATTTATTCTTTACCACAACAAGATGAGGCAATTAAGGATAGTTGGTTTATGTATTTGGTTAACAACTATAAAGAATTTAAAGGTCAAATATCTGGAGTTAAAGCAATTAACAAATCAGGTATCTTTATTACATTTAAAAATGAAAGTCCATTAATGTATCAAGGGGTTGATACTCTTGAGACAGATCTTAATACAAAAATTACTATTGGTGATGGAGGATTATTTTCTCAACCAACACAATCAGTAATTAATGCAGACAATTCATATGAATATGGATCTTCACAGAATAGGTTATCAATTATAAATACTCCTGTAGGAATATATTATATGTCACAAAACCAAGGAAGAATATTTTCTTATGGAAAAGGTTTAGAAGAAATTTCTCAAGCAGGTTTAAAATGGTGGTTTATTTTATATATGCCATATAAACTTACAGAAGACTTTCCAACTTATCCATGGCAAGATAATCCTGTAGCTGGTATTGGATGTCAAGCAACATATGATAGTTCAAGTACTATACTTTATTTTGCTAAAAAAGACTTTCATTTAAAAGAAGAATTTAAAGGACGTGTTACTTACAGACCTTTGAATCCAGATGGAACAGGAGATGACTTTATACTAGATGATAATGTAAACTTAAGATTTGAATTAGGTAACTCTTATTTGTTTGATGATGCATCATGGACAATAAGTTATGACCCTAAGAATCAATACTGGATTTCATTCCATGACTGGCATCCTGATTTACTTATTCCTACTAAAGATATATTTGTAAGTAGTAAGAGAAATACTCTTTGGAAACATAACTACATCTGTGATGGCTTCTGTAACTATTATGGTAAGCAATATGGTTTTGAATTAGAGTTTCCAGTTGTATCTGGTCAATCAGTAATGACAACTAAATCTATAGAGTATATATTAGAATGTTATAGAAGAAATGGAAATAGTTGTATTGATCAACATCATGTACTAGATTATAATTTTGATCAAGCTATAGTATATAATTCAGAACAAGTTTCTGGATATTTGAATCTTAATTTGTATCCAAAGAATGATGTAAATCTTTCATTACAATTCCCGAGACTAGGTACAGACCTTTCTTCATATGATATACTTTTCTCTAAAGAAGAAAACAAATACAGGTTTAATCAATTCTGGGACATAACACGTGACAGAGATGAATTCCCAATAGGTTCTAATTACCCACCTACTGGTCCTCTTATTCCTGGTACAACTGTACTACTAGGAAGTTATGCCTCTGAAAATACATGGATTACTTCACCAGATGGTTTTACTAGAGTGCTGAATCCCAACAATATGAATTATGATAAAGTAGAATTACAAAGAAAAAAGTTCAGACATTACTTAAATTTTATAAATTTGAGAAAAAATCAATGTGATGATGTTAATATCATATTCAAAATGTCAAGTAGTAAGAATCAATATTCTCCTAGATAATGTATAATAAAAAAGTACTTATAGAATCTCTTAAGAAGTTAGGAAGTGCAAAAGCTCCTACTCAGAAGAAAGATGTAGTTGTGGGTTTAAATAATCCTACACAAATGTCATCTATGAAACAAGGTGGATCTTCAGTAGATAAACAACTAAGTGTAAAAAAATCTAATATACAAGGTAATGGTTTATTTATTAATGAACCAATTAGAAAAGGAGACGTAATTGGTTTAGCACATATTAATAATCAAGCTACTCCAATAGTAGGTAAAAATCATAATCATTCAGAAAATAATCCTACAGCAGTAAATATATCTCAAGGAAATAAAAGATACTTAGTAGCTGCAAAAGATTTACCTGCTGGTACTGAAATTACTACTAATTATAGATTACAACCAGAGTTAGAACAACCTGAAGACTTTATGAGAAATGGAGGAATGACTCCACAGAAAGATGGTTATAGAACTTATTCACCATATAAAAATCTTCCATATATTGATATACATACTGATACTATTGATACAGACAATATAGTATATGATTTACAGTTAGTAGCAAATAATGGTGTTACAAAAAATGTACAAAAAAATACTGGTTTACATAAGATTCCAGGAGCTAGTGTTATAAGAGAAATTCCTATAGATTTAGAAAAACAATCTTTTAAAAAAGGAGGAGGTCCTGGTGATAGATGGCTTGCTAGTTTAGTAAAACAAGGTACTCGTTCAAATAATCTACTTACATATCCTGTTAAACTAGCTGGTGAAAGAATTGCTAGATTAAATGCTATGCCATATAGAACTAAACAAGACATAATAGATGCTTTATTTAAAAAAGGTTATGAAGCAAATTATTTTGGAAATGCAGATACACTTCATTCAGACTCTACATATGGTTTTGGTAAAAGAGATTTAATAGCAAATTATTTTAGAGGAATAGATACTGGATTTGAACCTACTGATTATGATTTTGATAGTGATGCTGGACTAGAAGCTTTAATAAATGAGTATGGACCATTAAAAGCTTATTTAATGAACTCTCAAGTTAAAAATGAAGAACCATTAAGTGCAAGAGACTTGATGTATCATCGTGTTAATAAAGCTTATCCTCACTCAGACTATGACTACCCTAATATAAAAATACGTGATCATGCTTTATCTAAAAATTTTTTGAAATATACTTGGCAAGATTATGATGCTGATGAAACAAAAGAAAATTTTCATAAACTATTTGATTCATATGGTAAAGAAACAATTCCTTTTGATATACAACCTGACACATCAAAACCACCCCCATTATTTAGTTTTAAATATAGTCCTGTAAATCCAATAGATAATGTAGCAGGTCATATGGGGCTTTTACAAAGAACTGCTCAAAATGAATTTCAATTAACTACAAGAGATTCATGGGGATTTTTTCCTAAAAACTATGATCCTAAATGGAATATGTCTGATAAATTTAGACAAAAACAAACTCAGTTGATGGATGCCTTTGGTAAACCATTTATTTTAACACAAACTAATCCTATTACATTTAAAAAAGGAGGAGTACATAAAACAAAAAATAAAAACTCTAGATCATATTCAAGAAGTCTAGATGCTACTAATAAGTTCTTTGCTGAAAATTATTTATTTGAAAAACCTTCATCTAGAAAGAATAAGATTTATGATCCTCATGCAAAGTACTATCAAGAAGGAGGAGCTTCTTCTCCAGAAAAATGGGAACAAGAAATTAGAGGTATAGAAGGTCAAATAGGAAACCCAACTGACTGGACAATGAATGACTATTATTTATTACAAGATAAACTTAATGCATATAGAGATTGGAGAGAAAATACTCCTGAAGGTCAAGCCGTAATTGATTCACATAATGAAGAAGGAGAATATAATATACCTCTTCCTGAGCATTTGCAAGACTATACAAATGCAATGATGAAATCCAAACTTGCATATGCTAATGAGTTTGGTAATCCTGCTGCTAAAAGAATGATTAATCTACCAGACAATCCTTATCAGTTTGATAATGGTGATACGGGTACTCATTATATGGCAAGTATGGATAACTATGCTGTACCACAAATACAAGATGAAAATGGTCAGTTAGTATTGGGAGACTATGATCCTTCTTCTAAAGAAGCAATGAGATTTGATTCAGATGAAGATGCACGATATTTTGCAGAACATTATAAAGATATTGCTCCAGGTTTTATTAATGCAAAACTTACTTCTAATGAAATAGAAGAATATGCTAAAGGAGGTTATATCATAGAAGATATTTCAGTACCTGAATTAGATAAAGCACAATATGGTTTGGAAACTATAGGTAATGCAATAAAAGGTGCTGGTAAAATATTATCTAATACTTATAAGATTAATCCATGGGCAACTAAAATTGTTGATCCATTATCTAAAATAATTGGTGAAGGAAAAAATGCTTTTATATATGATCCTAGTTTTCCTCAATATCAAAGAATATATAAAGCAAAACCAAATATGATTACAGGTTATACAAAAATAAAAAAACCTAATCAATTAGATTTTAGTTCTATAATAGAACCAAAAACTAAAGCAATTGAAAATGAAGCACTTAATACTTTTAAACTACTTGAAAAAGCAAAAGGAAATGATTTAAATTTAGAACAATTTGTAGATTATTTTGAAGCTCAACAAAAAAGACAAATGCTAAAATATGATTATCAAAATTTTTTATTAGATATAAATAGAGAAAAATTTTATGATACTCCTGAATGGGCAAATACTTGGCAAAATAGTTATGATGAAACTGATAATGTTTTTAAAAAAATAGAAGAAATAATAAAAGAAAAACAAAAAAACAGTCCTTTAGGAATGAAGGTAGGTCAAGGAGCAGAAGGAGATGTTTATGAATTAATTGATGATCCTGAACATGTTATTAAAATAGGACAAACTTTTAGAACAAAAAGTGCAGAAGATTTAGTAAATTCTTTTGAAGGTATAACAGATGACAATATAGCAAGAGTTCTTAGAGCTCATAAAAAAGATAATAGTCTTATTGAAGTAATGCATAATTTAAATAAAACTGGTACTTTTAATAATTTTACAAAAGACGAAGTAATACGTAAATTAGAAAAAGATGTAAAAGTTCTTTTGAATAAAGGTTTTTATTTAGATATTGATAATTTAGATGGTAATTTTAAGTATAATCATAAAAAAAATAAAATTGACATTTATGATATTTCAAAACCATCTGGAAAATCATATTTAGAACCAGAACATGTTTTTAATTATTTAAAAAATAATTTAAATGCTATTCATCATATACCTGAAATACATCCTTTATATGATCCAAATAAACCAACTCCTGAATTTAGACAAGGTGGGTTACTTAATAAAGCACAAGAAGGTGGAGAACAAACTGTTACAGATACAGATAAAGATTACTATACTAAAATGGCTAACAGTCCTCTTTTTAAAGAGAGATATGCACGTATGGTAGGTAAACCTATTGACCAAGTTGGTGAAGAAGCTGAAGCTTACAGACAGCAAATATTAAACAATATTGAAACTGTAAAGATTAATGATATTGGTGTGTTACCTGAAGATCAAATTTCATTTGAAGAACTAAAAGCTAAAGGTTTTTATTCCCCTCCACTATCCAAAGAATCAGAATTATTTAAACCATATTATGATTCTGTCAATAACACATCTTTAAATAAAAAAGAAAAAAAATATTATTCTGAACAATTTGATGAAATATTAAATGATTTTAATAAAGATAAACATAGTGTATATTTAAATACAGATAATCCATGGACAAGAACACATGAATTATCACATGCTTCAGTAATGGGTAGTGTAGATAAAATATTTGCAGATCCTATTAAGTTTAAACCTTATGAAACACCACCAAAAGATCAATTTAATAAATTGATTGAAGATATAATGGTAACTAATAAACCTTATCTAGAAAATCCTGATGAACAAAAAGCAAGAGTAGATGTAGCAAGAAAATATTTAGAAAGCAAAGGGTTGTATGATCCTGTTAATGAAAACTTTACAGAAGAACATCTTAAAAAATTGCAAGAATCAATGAATTTTAGAGATTCTGACATAGCACCTCAACTTATAGACTTAATGCTTCCTTATGAAACAAAAGATAAACTTAGATTATTTAATGATTTTGTTGAAAAAAAACCAAATCAAAATTCTAATATTGTTAAAGCAGAACAAGGAGGAGAAATTGAATATGAATTAGGAGATGAAATAGATGAAGCTACTAAAAGAAAATTAGAAAAATTAGGTTATACATTTGAAATAATTTAGTCATGGCAAAATATAGAATAACAAGTATTCCACAATCATTACCAAAGGCACAACGTGGTGGAATAAAAAAACTAAGTAATAATATAAGAAATTTTGTTTATCCAAGATTACATCCACGGGATATTGAAAAAACTGCACCTGTTGTTAATGAACCTATGACAGAAGTACAAGGTGTACAAGAAAATCCTATTTGGAATGATATGCTTTCTTCTGTTGATAAAGGAGAAACATGTCCTCCAGGAAAAATTCCTCAGAAAGATGAAAATGGTAATTGGACTGGTCAATGTTTAACTGAGTCAGAATATCAAGCTGCTGCTGATAAAGATTTTGAAGATTGGGACAATAAATGGGATAAAAAGTTTAATCCAATTATACAAAGTATTCAAGATGAACGAAGGAAATTAAGAACAGAAGACAGTGAAAGAAGACGTAATGACTATGATGAAAGTGCCAAGACATATTATGAAACTTTTAATAAATCTAAAAAAGGAGATAAAATAAAACCATTTCAATCTTTACCAACACATGTGACAGATAGTAAAACTCCTGTGATAGATGAAGAAGGTAATCCTGTATTAGGTGAAGATGGACAACCTTTAATGGAATCTTTTGAAAATCAGTTAAAAAATAAATATCTTGTGATTAAAAATGATAGAGGATTTACTGATTTATATCCACTAGATATTGTAAGTAATAGCATTATAAAAAAGGGATTTCAAGCAGATCAGTTTGTAAACACTTGGGGATTAGATCGTAAACAAGTTGAAGAACAAATGGGACCTCTTATGAAAGGTGCTATGGAAAACTATACAAGTGAGGTAACTCAAAGTGTAGTTAAAAAAGCAGTTAATGAAGGAAAAACTACAGACCAAGTTATTTCAGAACTTTCTCCTAAAGTAGGAACTAAAACTGGTTTAAAAACTAAATTTGCAGAACCTACTAAAAAAATTATTGATGATATATATGCTCAAGCACAAGAACAATTAGTTGATAATTTACCAGAAACAACTGAAAGTAGTTGGCTAGATAATAATATGTTTTTGTCAGATAATCCAGTAGCTGCTTTTGAGAAGAGCAAAACTAGTATGACAAATCCTGGAGAATATCTTGGTTATATTAAAAATAAATATGAAAGAGGAGATAAAGAATATAATAAATATAAAAAAGATCCAAAAAATAATTACGATCCAAACTATACATATGCAAATATAGATGATCAGTTTGCAGATATTAGATCACAAGTAGCAGCAAAAAAACTTGTAGACTATGAAGTAGATGCTCAAAATGCTAGAAAAAAAGGAGAGTTAAAAGAGTTTACTGATGCAGCAGGTAACTATGTGTCTAATTTATCTGCAAATGAATTAAAAGTAATTTTAAACAAAGCATTAAATAAAGTAGGAACTACTCAAGCAGGTAAACTTAAAATATTAAAAGCATTGCAAGATAATGATCCAAGAATTTATCAAACACTATTAGAGTTAGACTCAGATGAAAAAGTAAATGGTAAAACACAAACTTATAGTGATTTATATAATGATGCAGCAAATACATCATTTGGTATGGCAAAAAAGCATAACAAAGAGAATATCAAAAATTGGAATGGTATTAATGAAAATACTTCAGGTAACAAACTTAGAGATGTACTTAAATATCCATTAGATGCTTTATATTTTGCAGCAAACCCTAAAGAAGAAATGTGGGGAGATAGTAATTTAAGTTATGACACTAAACTTGGTATTCAAAAAGAAAAAGGTGTTGATCTGGGTGTAATGGGTAATGATAATCCTCTTTCAATATTAAGAAATTTTACACCACTACAAGCATTTAATCCATTTAAAATTGGAATGAATTTAAGAAGAGGTTATGATCAAGGAAATCTTACAAATGCTCTTGGTCATGAGTTAGTAGATATGGGTACATCATATGGATTAGGTAAAGGTTTTAATGCATTAGGTAATCTTAAGTATGCTAATAGAATGGCTGCAGGAAATAATTTACTTGGTTCAGGAGTTAAAAATACTATTGGTTTAAAAAAAGGTTTAGGAACTATTCTTTCAGGTTTTGATAATCCATTAATGACTTCTGGTCTTTTACTAGAAGTACCAGAAAATATTAAAGATGTTAAGGATGAGTTTCAAGCAGGAAATTATGGATCTGCTGCATTAAATGCTTTATTTGCTTATTGGGGTACAAAGCCTGCACTTAATACATTTAAAAGTTTAAATGCTTTACGTAAACCTGGTACTGTATTAAGTAATCCTAATTTTAATACTCAATATACAGGACTTTATGATGCTGCAACTCCAGGTTCTGGTATTGCAATAGGTCATCCTGGTTTACATACAGCAGAACCTGTTTTTCAATCTATAACTAATCCTTTAAATAAGTTAGGTAAAGGTTTAGGTTTTGGAGAATTTTCTGTATTAAAACAAAATCCAGGACTTAATACACAACCAGTTAATCATTCAATTGGTAGACTACCAAGTAACTTTAATAGGAAAAATGGAGGTGCTCTTCAAAGATTACAATTAGGAGGTGTAGGTCAAGTAGGTCAAGTAGTTAAAGCTTTACAAGAATTAAAACCAATAGTACCAGAAGCAAAAACTATTTCTAATCAACTTTCTTTATTTGGTGCAGATGATTTTACTAATATCATTCCTGTTGCTCAATCTGCACGAATTGCAAACTTTAATGTACCTGTTGTAGGGCAAACAATGCCAGTAGTAAATAATACTGTAGGATTTGATTTAGAAAAACAAATTGGAAAACCTAAGAAGTTTATATATGAAACTAATCAAGATGGTGATTTTCTAACAAGCATAACAAAAAATAAAGAAAATGATATACTTAGAGCTTATGTTGAAGAAGCATCAAACACTGGTCTTGGAAAAACAAATATGTTTGAACATGAAATTAAAAATCCTGATCAGTATACACAACTTATAGATACATATACTAGTTATTTACTTCCACCTAAACATAAAAAGTTTTATAAAGATTTAATTGAACAAATTAAACAACAAGATAATTTTGCAAGTAAAAAACAAAATGAGGAGTTACAAAGATTAAAAACAGGAAACTTTGATTTTACTAGAAAAGTATATGGTTCTGCTGAACCAAAATTTAACAAAGGAGGAGAACTTCCTAAAGCTCAATATGGTTTGGAATCTATTGGTAAACTGTTAAAACCAACCAATGCATTTAGAAATACAATAAACAGTTTACATAATGTAGATGATATTTTACCTGGTATAACTCCAATTATGAGGAGTATGTCTAAACCAAAAAATACATTTATAAAAACTGATGTTCCTAAAGTTGATTTAACAAAATATAGAAATAGTCCAGGTGGAAATTCAGCAATAAAATTTGGTGATGAACCTCATCCTGGTGAAGAATGGTATAATATTGATCCTGCTGATTATGATACAAATTGGAAAGAAGAAGGTTTAATAGATGCAGGTAATTCTCTTAAAAATTATTTATTAAATATTCCAGAACATGGTCCAGATTTATTTAAAGGAGTAGGAGAGTTTAAATTTAAAGATTTTTCAGATGGATGGGCAGCAAGAAATGCTATGATGAATATGGCATCAGATCCTCAAAAAATGTTAGGTGAAAGTGATTACTTTAGTCCATCTGCATTTAAAAATTTTCTAACTCAACAAAAGAAATGGGAAACTGCACAATCTCAATTTGATGAGATGAATCCTGAAGATCCTGCAACGGCTATGTTTAGAGCTTTTAGTGGTAATAATGAAAGAAATGAATTATTTTCTAATTTATTTCCTAATGTTTTTTTACCAAATTTTAGAAGTAAATTTACAACACCAGAACAAGAATCTTTTTTAAGAGAAAGTGACTTAGAAAATTTTACTATACCTAAAAGAAATGCACTTAGTAAAGTAAGTTTAAATGCTCTTAGTAAAAATAATAATAGTACTGATAAAATTCCAAGTACTTATCAAGATTTAATTAATGCAAGTAAAGATGGTTTTTTAAATAAAAGTCCAGTTAAAGATGTTGTTATGGAAATGAGAGGAGTTTTAGGTTTACAAATGGAAGATATAAAAAATGCTACACCTGAACAACTTGAAAAATGGAGACAAAAGATTATTACAGAAATGAATAAACAAAAATTTGATCGTTGGGAATATGATATTAGTGTACCATTTACAGGAGGTAATGCATATAAACAAATAAGTGATACACCTGGTTATAAAAATAAAAAAGGTGGAGTTGTAACTAGTCTATCAAAAAAAGAAATTGATCAGTATGTTAAAGATGGATATATCATTGAAGATCATTAAACTTTTAAAGTTTATGCATTAAATTAAAATTTAGTATATTTATATATATAATATGTTATGAAGAAACAAGTAAGGATAAGAAAAGCACTTCCAGGAGAGACTCCAGGGTACTATAACAAAACTGCAAAGTTTTTGAAAAAAGCAGCAATGGGTATGGAAGTATCCTCTCCTAGTATGGATCCAGCTAGAATAAATCAAATATATGAGGATGTTTATATCTCATTAAAAAATGATGCTACTCCAGATCTTATATATAACCAACTTATTAATGAGTATGCATTAGATGAAAATACATCTGTGATGCTTATTAAATCTGCACTTTCAAAACTTGCTGAAGAAGGTTATGAAGATCCAGATTTAATAGAAGGAAATGAGTCTGGTCAACCACAAGAAGCACAAGATCCACAACAAGATCCACAACAACAATCAAATGAAGATGCAGAAAGAGCAGCATCAGATGCTGAACAAGAACAACTTGCAATGTCAGATCAGGGATACTATGATGATGAAGAAGCTCTTAATAATGACACATCTCATTTAGAGAATGAACAAGATGAGCAAGAAGAAGCATTTAGATATGGTGGTTATTTTGCAGATGGTGGAGAAGAACAAATGTATAACTATGAAGATCAAGATCCAAATCAACAGTTAGGAAGAGAAGAAGCTGTAATGGGTCAATTTGATAATCCAGGAAACCCTAACTTTACAAAACCTTACTCTATAGAAGATTTAATTGCTATTACTCCAGGTATGCAGAACCAAGGAGCATTTCCAGATCTAGCATCTTATATAGGAGATTATAGAAGTGCATCTGATTCATTTGAACCTCAAGATTATTTACCTAGAGCTCAGTTAGGTGGTAGTGGTATTGGTAAGGCATATGACGCACTTATTAAGTATATACCAAAGATTAATACTCCTATGACTAACTTTTCTAAAATAAGAAAAGCTGTACCAGGATTTTCAGCAATAGGACATGCAATGACTAAGATACCATATGTGGGACCTAAATTTGCACCTAAACTTGCAACATCATTTACTCAGAATAGAAATGAATTATGGAATGTACTTAATGGTGCTACTCCAAAAACAGGAATATTTAGTCAAAATGGAACTTATGCTGGTGGAACTGATGGTAGTTTACAAGCAGATAGATTATTGTTATATCAAGATGATGTAAAAAATATTATTCTAAAACTTACTGAAGGGAATAATAATTTTTCTCTTGGTGATATAGAACCACTTGCAGAACAAGATGGTTTAGTTAGTGGAATATATCCATTAGATTCAAAAATTGTTGGTGGTACAGATGATGAAGGTAATAACTTTTTTGAATTAAAACATACATTTGGACCAAATCAACCATTACCTTTTGGTACAACTCCTGCTAAAGCTAAAGAAGTTACATTTAAAAATAGATTTTATTATAATCAAGATCCTGCAACAGGTAAATTAAAAGTATTTGATCCACTTGGTAATCCTCTTACAACTGGTGCTAAAACTAAGTATGATATAAATAGACCATTGGGTACTACTGCAAGTAGATTTGGTAAATACTTAACTACTGATCAAGGATTATTAGAAACTAATAAATTAAAGAATATTAGAACAGGTTATGAAGGTAGTTATCCTCCAAAAAATTTCGATGGAGAATTTTATGATGATTATCTTGATAGTCCTAATGGTAATCTACCAATTGATATAAATCCAATATATGGAAGAACTGGTAAGTATGGTACACCATTTCCTAATTACATGAATGGTATGTGGAATACTAATGGTGTGTTAGGAAAGAGTGTAGGAAGACTTAATGAAATATCTGATGTAGCTCCTAATACTTTTGATAAACTAGGTTGGAAAGGTAAAATTGGTAGAACTTTAGAAACACTTGGAACTACTGGTCTAAATCAATTATTTAGAACATCTGCTAAAAATGTTGATGAAATATCATTACCAACATATGGTTATGCAAATAGTGCTTTAGGACCTAATATACTTAACCCTGCTAATGAAGGTTCTTATGGTTCAGATATAAGAAATGCTATAAATTATAAATATAGATTAGGTTTAAAAACAACATTGTATGGAGGAGGTTTAGGTTATTTAGGATATAAAACATATGATGCATATGCAAATCCATGTCAATGTGAGGATACTAATGCACCTAACTTCATGGCTAAAGATACTATGGGTAATTGTCCATGTGGTACTGATGTAGGTCCAAGTAAAATTCTTGATCCTGCTGGAATTGAAAAACCAACTATTGATCCTGCATTATTAGAAGAAACACCTGATACAATGGATGTAAATACTAATATAACAGATCCTAATGACTTTAAAAAAGGTGGTGCAGCTCAGAATAGGTTTATTAAAAAAATGGTATCAATGTATGCAGATGGAGGTCCTTCTACAGAAGGTATTCCAGGACAAGGTAAAAGAGATGATACTTTAACTAATTATATATCTAATACAAAAAATTCTTTCTTTGATACTTTAAAAAATAATTCTAATACAGCTATATCAAAAGAAATATATAAAAATGCACAAGGGAATCCACAAATCTTAAACTTATTAACACAAGATGGTTATAAACCAAATCTTGCTGAAGATGCATTTAAAACATCACCATCTAATACAGATCCTACAGCTGCATTTGGAGGATTCATTGATATGGATGCTGAAGAACCACTTACTAAATTTATCTATGGTGGAGATGATGAAGACTATTACCAACAATATGGTCTTGAAGAAGCTCAGACTGGTATAACTGTTAATACCAAATCTGGAAATAGAAGAGGTATGCAAGATAAGATGACTAAGGAAGACTGGAAAGAAGGGGAAAGAGAAGATTGGGAAGCTGCTAATCCAAATAGAAACTTTGATACTGATTATGATAATGAAGAACAAGGTTATATTGATTATCAAAATTTTTATGATCAAGCATTACAAGATACTTATAATGATGTTGGCTCAAGTAATGTTGTTACACAAACAAACTGTGGACCTGGAACTACATGGAGTGCAACTTACAACAGATGTATTCAAAATTCTAAAATAAATTACATTCCTAAAGAAGTAAGACCACAAAGTGGTTGGAGAGACTTAATGCCTTGGAATCCATTAGTTCAATCACAAGGTTCATGGGTTAAACAAAAAGGTACTCCATACTATTTAAATGATGGTAGATCTTATAATGGTCTTGTATCTGGTAATCCTGTAGCAAGTTATACTACTAAAAAAGGTTTATTAGGAGGTCGTAAAAAATGGATTGATATTTATGATGTAAATGGTGCTGGTGCCGGTAATGGAGTTCCTATGCAAGATTTAGGAAAACTACAAGAAATGTTAAGTCACCGTAAAGGTCAACGTACAATGAATAGAGGAGAATATTTGCAGACTAAAAAATCAGAAGATGGAAAAGAAAGAAGAGGTATAAATAGAAAAGGACAATTAGTAAAACAAGAAATAAATTCTAGAGACTATGTTGGAGGTGAAGAAAAAGATTGGACAGAAGAAAAAGAATATGGTGGTCCAATAAACTATACTGATTATGCTTATGGAGGAGATATTGCTATACCAGAATTATATAGAGCTCAAATAGGATTAGAAACACCACCAGCAGGAGCTAAAAAAGTAGATTTTGATCCTAGTGCTAATAGTATGAGTTTAAATAATATGCAAAACTTTTTTGGTGCAGAAGATGTTGAAGAAGCATCTCTACCTGAAAGTATGCAATCTTATAATTATACAAATAGCCCTATTCAACCAAATAGTAAACCCGTAACTGATGTTTCTGGAAATCAAGAAAGTCAATATGTTGGTATTAAAAGAAAACGTAAGAATGTAATAGGTGTTGATCCAGAAGCATCATTAGCTGCAGGTAATGCAATTAGTAATGGTATATTAGGTGCATGGAATAGAATGAAACAAGCTCCAATGGAGTATAACAACACATTAAATTCTGTTGATCCAATGCAGAATCAAGGTATGGCTAGTAACACTAATAAAGGGTGGTGGCAAGATTTTGGTTCTAAAACAGGTTTGTATGATTATAACAATACTGGTTCTAATGAAAACAGTATTTCATCTAGTGGTAATTCAGCAAACACAAATCGTGGAAGATACGGAGGTTATATGCAAGATGGTGGATATGCTAATCCATTCTATGAAGAAGATGATGAAGTTGAAATGACTCCCTATGAACTACAACAGTATCTAGCAGCAGGAGGACAAGTTGAATATTTATAATTATACCAATGATAAAAGTTAGAATTAAAAAATTACCACAAGCAAGAACAGGATATCAAGTCCAAGGTGCATTAGTAAATGATGTTCCTTCAATGGGTGGTGCAGATTATAATGCTTACATTGGTAAGCCAAAACTTAGAGAAAGTAAGTATATTACTGCTGTCCCTAGAGAAGAAGCTAACTTAGAAGCAGAAGGAGGTGAAACTGTATATGGTGACATAAATGGAGATGGAATACCAGAACATCAAATCATTAAAGGACCAAGACATCATAGTGGTGGTGTACCTTTAAGTCTTCCTGAAGATACATTTATCTTTAGTGATACTAGAGGTATGATGATTAAAGATCCTAAAGTTCTTGCAATGTTTGGTAAAGGTGGTACAAACAAATCATTTACTCCTGCAGAACTTGCTAAACAATATGATATTCAAAAGTATAGAAAAATATTAGAAGATCCTGACTCAGATGCAATAGAGAGAAAGTCTGCTGAGTTGATGATGAAAAAATATGTAATCAAACTTGGATGTCTTGCATTAGCACAAGAGTCAATGAAAGGATTCCCACAAGGTATACCTGCTGTAGCAAAACCATGTATGGAAGCACGTGGTATTACTGAAGAACAAATACTACCTGCTAAAGAAATCAGCACACTGAATGACCAGTTGAAAAAACAAATGTCACAACAGGAAAATTCAGAAGAGACAATGGAATCAGAGAATGAGCAAAACCCACAAGAAGAAGCTCAGGAAATGAATCAGGGTCAACCAGTTGCACAAAGTCAAGAACAACCACAGATGTCTCAAGAAGAGATGATGATGATGTATGGTGGTGGTATGAGAAGACTAAGAAGAGCACAAGAAGGTATGCAACAACCATCTCCTGAAGAAATGGCAATGATGCAACAACAGCAACAACAAGGAGCACCACAAGAACAAGGTGGTGGAGAAGATGAGATGATGCAAGTTATACAAGAAGTTCAATCTGCTTTACAAAGAGGTGCTGAACCTGCTGAAGTTGTTATGAGTTTATTAGAAAATGGTGTTCAACCTGAAGAGATAGTACAAGTATTTACTCAGTTGGGTGCTTCTCAAGAAGAAGCTACTGGACTTGTACAACAAGTTATGCAACAAGGTCAAGGAGGTGGACAAGAACAAATGGGTCAAGAAGGTCAACCTATGTCAGAAGAAGAAGCAATGATGATGCAACAACAACAAATGCAACAACAAGCTCCTCCAATGGCAGAGTATGGAATGTCTATGGGTGGTTATGATATGCCTTTCTTTGATATACCACAAGCAGAGTATGGTATGTCTATGGGAGCTGGTATGTCTCAAAACTATCAAGGTAGATCTGAAAGAGTTCCTGCATCAGGTCCTATTACACGTATGGTAAAAGCTCAAACTGGTATAATTGTAGATGGTTCTAACATGACTGATCAAGAATTAGAAAGAGCAATATGGAATGCAAAACAAAAACACTTAGAAGAATGGAAAGCTAAAAATCCAAATAAAGATCCAAAAACATCTGGTTATAAAGAACCACAACTTAATGTAAAACATAAAGGTACTGATGGTAAAATTACAACTCAAAGATTAAAAAGTTCTGGTTTTACAATTCCTAGTGGAGAAGATATTGCAAATGATGGATTAGAAGGTTTTCCTAATACAGCATCAGGAAGAGTTGCAGCTTCTCAATATTTGTTAATTAAAAGTAATTTAGAAAATCCAACTGTTAGAGCTGAGATTATAAAAAATACAAAAGAAATTGTTGATAATCCTGAAGCTTGGAGAGGTAAAAATGCAACAACTACTGATCTAAATAGAAAATGGTCTGTTAAATATGGTAATTTACCAGAGGATGATGAAATTATAAAGGCAGCTTTAATGCATCAAAAAAGAAACTTGATGTTTGAAGCTAATGATGTAGATCCACAATTATTTTCTGATATAGGTAATAGATTAGATAAACCAAGTGATGTTATAAGTAAAAAATATGTAAATCCAAAAACAGGTCAACTATATACTTTACCTGAAGCTACAGCTGCAATAAAAAGTATGAATGATAAAGGTTTTACAACAGTAGCTGCAATGTCAACTAATCTTGGTGTTCCTTTAGATCCTAGTGGAAGAGACAGAGTATTACAACAATCTACAATGCACGGATATGCAAAAGCATATCAAGATTATGAAAAAGGTGCATATAATGATAATCCTGATGTAAAATATGCAATGGATAATTTCTTAGGTAATGTTAGTCTTGTACATTCAGGAGCAGCCGATGAATCATCAATGGGAAAATTATATGGTGCAATTGGTAATAAAATTTCTCCTTTAGATGATACTTATGATTATACTAATAATACTTGGTATGGACATGGTGCAGGAAAGTCTACTACATATGGTGATACAACAGCTGGTCATAAATATATGGTAGGTAAAAGAAACTTAGTATATGAAGATATACCTGCTGATGAACTTACAGAAGAAGATGCTAAAAAAACATGTCCTTGTCATAACTCTGATGGTACTGAAATAGAGATAGCTGTTAATCCAGATGGTAGTTGCCCATGTACAGAAGATCAAGAATATCCTGTACCAGGTAGTCGTGCACAAACATGGTTACAAGATACTATTAAAACTACTGGAGCATTTTCAGATCTAATGGGTATTAAGAAATATATGCCTTATGGACAATATGCAAATCTTGGAACTCCAAGACCTACTTATTTAGATCCTACAAGAGAACTAGCTGCTAATTCAGAACAAGCAAACATACAAACTCAAGGTGCTGCACAATTTGCTGGACCTCAAGGATTGTCTTCAAGATCATCTAGTATTTATGGTCAAGCTTCTAAAAATGCAGCTGATGTACTTGCTAAATATAATAATGCTAATAGTAATATAGCAAATCAATTTGAGTTAAAAGCAAATGATATTAGAAATCAAAATGGTTTATTAAATCAGGCTACTACTCAAAGAATGTATGATCAAAATACAGTTGCTAATCAACAGTTTGATAATTCTAAATTAGCATTAAAAAATCAAGTTAGAAATTATTATGCAAATGGAATCACAAATAAATGGAGAACAGATGCATTGAATCAAATGTATGAGAACTATAGGGTACATCCAGAAAGTGGTGGAGAAATGGCATATAGACCTACTCCAAAAACAGTTACAGGTCAAGGTGCTGGTAGTGGTAAAACTGTTTGGCAAACAGCATATGATGACTGTAAAGAAAACAATCCAAATATGAGTGCTGATGATCTAATAGCTTGTGCAAATGGTGGATCAAAATCTCAAGGACTTAAAAGTAATAGTACAAAGTCTGATATTATTAATACTATGTATGGAGAAACAAAACAAGTAAAAAAAGGAGGTGAAACACATAATGATAATGGGTATGTTCATATAAATTCATGGCTTCCATTTATACTATAAACTTTATAAGTTTATTAAACTTAAAAAATTTTAATATTTTTACAACAAAGATAGATTATGGCAACGTACATACAATGTGAATTACTTGAAATAACTAAAGGTTCTTTTTCAAGAATACTATTAGGAAAAAGAAAAAATAAAACAACTTTTAAATACTTATAACCATGGCGACCTATTTAAGTGGTGTGACAGATTATATACCAGATTATCAGCCGTTTCAGCCTGACTTAAATTTCTATGGAAATTTATTACAAACTAAACAAAGTCAATATGATACTAATTGGCAATCATTAAACAATCTATATGGTCAATTATATGGAGCTGATCTTACACATGATAAAAATATTGAAAAGAAAGATGAACTTTTAAAACATATTGATTTTAATTTGAAAAGAGTTTCAGGTTTAGATCTTTCTCTAGAGCAGAATGTAACTCAAGCAACTCAAGTATTCAAACCTTTCTATGAAGATAGATATCTAATGAAAGATATGGCTTGGACTAAAAATTGGAAAAATACATATGGTTCAGCAAATGCATTAAAGAATTCTCAAGATGAAAAACAGAGAAGTCAATGGTGGGGAACTGGTGTTCAAGGTTTAGAACTTAGAAGACAAATGTTTAAAGATGCTACATTAGATGAGACTTTAAATATGGGTAATGCTACTTATACTCCGTTTGTTAATGCTAACAAAGAATATATGGATCTTGCTAAGAAATATGATATTGGTGCAGTTCAAACAGTACCAGATCAATCTGGGTTGTATCTAATAAAAAAGAAAAATGGAGATTTAATATTACCAACTCTTCAAAATACATTTTTAGCTGAGTATGCAAACAGACCTGATATTCAGGATATGTATAGAGAAGAAGCATTTGTAGAAAGAATGAACTATGCTAATCAAAATGCTGAAAAATTTGGAGGTAATAAACTTGAAGCTGAGAAAGAATATATTAAAGATAAATATGATTGGTTAAAAACTTATGCTTCTAATAACAATGTTAAAGCTCAAGATGAATTAAAGACTACTAAACAGTTACAAGGTAATCTTCAAAAAGAAATAAATCAAGGTAATGTAAATCCTCTACAATCATCATATGCTGATAGACTTAATGATGCTTTAAAAATAAATGGTGCTGTTGCAGATGATGCTGAGAAATTAAACAATCAGATTAATGATAAACAAGCTACAACTACTGTTCAAGGTTATGATGAAGATATTCTAAGTGATATTGAATTAGCAAGATTAAAAGTAGATGCCGGGTTTGCATCTGTTGCAGCAGAACAAGATATAATGAAAGCTGCAAATAACTATGCTACACTTAACATGGAAGTTGAGTACAAAGCTAATCCTGTAGGTCTAGAGTTTTTAAGAGATAAGCATGCTAGAGAAAGACAAAGTCAATCTCATCAAGATAGACAAAGTGAAATAGCAATGCAAACTGAAGCTAAGATGCAACAAAAAGCTGTTGATTTTAATATAGAAAAAGGTTACTGGAGTTTTGATAAGAATGGAAGATTAAATACTAATCCTCAAGCACAAGGTTTTGGAGTTACTCTTACTACTCCTGATGGTACTACCAGTGGAGAAGAGATGTCAATTGATGGTGCAAATAAGCTTATGAAAGATCAAATGATATCTCAATATGCTACAGAACCTGTAAATAACTTAATGAAGTATATAAATAATGGTGTTAAAGGTGAATCATTTACAGCTGCTCAATTAGCAAGAATGGTTATTAAATTGTATCCAAGTAATGCTTTAGCAAAAACAATATTAAAAGAAGGTAGTAAAGATTATAAACCGGATATTGTAAAAGTATGGAATGAACTTTGGAATGAATATAAAAGTAATCCTAATGAATTTACAAATAAACATACTCAGGCAGGTTCAATATTTCAATTAAATAAAGTAATGCAAAGTTGGACTTCACAACATTCAGGAAGTGAATTATCAAAAGAATTTTTTAATGATCCTTCTATGCTTAAGTTAGATCAACTTTCTAGAACAACTGATGCTTTAAATATAGTTAGAAATAATAATTATGATAAAATCCGAAATAAATTTACACAAGATTTAACTGTTATTGTTGACAAAATAAAAAGTAAAGATACTGAAGACTATTTTCGTAGTGCACATCCTGAATCATATGATAAAGTTTATGCTGCTAAAATTGATAAAGCTGTTAATTTAATGATGAATAGATATACTCATGATGCTCATGGTAATTTAGATGAGTTTAAAGAAATGGCTCCTGAAATAGATAGACAAATAGCATCTATTCTTGGTTTTAGTATAGGTAAAACTACAAATCAAAAAGCTGATGCAAAATGGTATAACTATGTTTTTCCTTTAACAAATGTACCTAGAATGTTAGGAGATGGTAGAGAAAATGTTAAAGATGAAGCTTCTTGGGTAACAGATGTATTTGATATGTCATTTGAAGAACTTGCAAAAGATATGAATCCTAAAACTGGTTTGCAAATGTATGCTGTTAATGGAACTAAAAGATCTGGTAATAAAGTTGCATTTGCTGCTGAAACAGGTAATATGATGGTTGCTCCAGGTGTTGTATTTGATCCAGGAAATCAAGCTGCTTCACAAATGTTTAATACTATTTTAAGTACAAACTGGAATCAAGATGAAAATAAATTTAGAATTACAACTGAAGGTAATAAACTTCCAGGATCTTTTGATGAAGATATGGGTGTTACTCAAAATGAAGCAACTGCTATCATTAGAGAAATGCAAACTAGATTAAATAGTGATAAAACAATGAAACCCTTTATGGTTGGTGCAACCAGAATGTCAATGGAAAGTAATAATTTAGGTTCTATGAAACTAATGGCACCAAGAGATGTTATTGAACAAGTCATTAAAGGTATGTCAGACGGTGGGGATGAAAAAGCTCTTAAAAATAAAGTTGATGCTATTTACCAAAAGGGTATTTATTTTATTGCACCTAAAAATGTATGGGAAAGTAATAAATTATTTTCAAATCAGTTCCCAACTCCTACAGAGATTCTTCTAAGACAGGGACCAATTAAATATGAAAATCCTAATAAAAATGGTAAATATTATATTGAGCAAACTCCAGGTACATCTGATTATGTTGGTGTAGCAGAATACTATGAAATGAAACCTGATGGTTCTAAGGAAACACATTATAAATATCTTGATACTGATGTTAGAAGTGGAAGAACAATTGAAGAAAAAGAACAAGGTATGAATTCATTAATAAGTCAAGTATCTGTAATAAATTTTAATATGTTTAAACGGATTCATGAATCTGGTAATCAAGAAGCAATTCAAAAGGCTGTATCAAATTTTGGTATTACAACTACAAATCCTTTTTGGCAATATAATAAGTAATAGAAATGGCTGAAGAAATATTAAATAATCCAGATAATCTAGAAACTGAATCTAGTCCTATTAATCAATTACTATCAAAAAGTGATTTTTTAAATCAAGCAACTATAGAGCAACCTCTTGCTCCAAAAATTAATTGGCAGGATAATTTTGTTAATACTACAAATTATATTAAGGATAATACATCTGGTATTTCTCCTAATTATCCTCCGTCACATGTAAAAGAAAATAGGGTAAACGGAGTTACTGATGGTGGATTTGGTGCTA
>Ga0315288_10000936_pt1 | contig 37042 bp, 37 predicted proteins | sample YL17G11_20_MG_FD_203454 | JGI IMG/M metagenome (GOLD analysis project Ga0315288, IMG submission 203454) | Sediment microbial communities from Yellowstone Lake, YNP, Wyoming, USA - YL17G11_20 | ecosystem: Environmental > Aquatic > Freshwater > Lake > Sediment | place: USA: Wyoming | collected...
CAATCCGCAGTTGCTCCTTCACCATGTCGATGCCCATCACCATTTCGGTGACGGGATGCTCGACCTGGAGTCGCGTGTTCATCTCCAGGAAATAGAACTCGCGCTTCTGGTTCACCAGGAATTCCACGGTGCCGGCGTTGAAGTAGCCCGCCAGTTTGCCGATGCGTACCGCCGTCTTGCCCATGCGGCGCCGCAGGTCGTCGTCCACGAGCGGCGAGGGGCATTCTTCCATGACTTTCTGATGCCGGCGTTGCAGCGAGCACTCGCGCTCTCCCAGATAAATCAGATTCCCGTGCTGGTCGCCCAGGATTTGGATCTCGATATGACGCGGGCGCTCGAGGTACTTCTCCAGGTAGATGGCAGGGTCGTTAAAGGCGTTCTGGGCCTCCGAGCGCGCGTTGCGGTAGGCAGATTCAAGTTCCTCGGGCGCGAAGACCAGCCGCAGGCCCTTGCCGCCTCCGCCCGCGGAGGCTTTCAGCATCACGGGATAGCCGATTTCACCCGCCACGCGCTCCACTTCTTCCAGAGTTTCGAGATTCCGGTCCGTTCCGGGCACCACCGGCAAGCCCGCTTGCATCAAGGCGCGGCGCGAGGCGGTTTTCGAGCCCATCAGCTCCATGGCCGCGACGGGCGGGCCGATAAAGACGAGACCAGCGTCCGCACAGGCGCGCGCGAAGTCGGGGTTCTCCGCCAGAAATCCGTAGCCGGGATGAATGGCCTCGGCGCCGCTCCGGCGCGCGACTTCGATCAGCCGATCAATGCGCAGGTAACTCTCGGTGGAGAGGGCGGGGCCGATGTGGTAGGCCTCGTCCGCATAGCGCACGTGCAGGGCCTTGCGGTCCACGTCGGAATAGACCGCCACCGTGCGGATGTCCATTTCGCGACAGGCGCGCATCACCCGCACCGCTATCTCGCCGCGATTGGCAATCAGGACTTTGCGGAACATTTCCACCCCCATGCTAACCGGGCGAAAGGACTTTTTCAAATGTCCCGGTGTGTTTTTAGACGGCGGAAGACCAGGTGGCTACAAGGCAGCTCGGTGTGCCGTGGGTTCCGCGGAGGCAGCTCCCCATACGCCCACGGCAAAACAACCGGTGCCGTGGCTATAAGGAAATATTCCCGTGCTTCTTGGGAGGGTTGGTATCGGGCTTGGTTTCCCGCAGGCCGAGCGCGGTTCCACGAGCCTGGCGGCCTTGACTTTGCGCGCTCCGGAGCCTAAGCTTCCAAGCCATGGATTATCGGAAGCACATCACTCTTGAGCCGGGCAAGCGGGGCGGGAAGCCCTGCATCCGTGGACTACGCATCACGGTGTACGAGGTGCTTGACTACCTGGCCTCCGGGATGACGGAGGATGATATCTTGCGCGACTTCCCGGATCTGACCCGTGAGGATATCCGTGCCTGTCTCGCCTTCGCCGCCGACCGCGAGCGGAAACTGGCGACGGTCCCCGAGTGAAACTCCTTTTCGACCAGAATCTCCCCCCCCCGCCTAGCGGGGGAATTATCCGCTCTGTTTCCCGGCTGCAAGCATGTTCGCGAATTGCTTGAATAATAACACGACTCTGGAAGTACGTGATGTGCCACCCGCTCGCCCTAACGGTCGACAGGGCTCGGGCACGGCAAGAGCCCGAACGCTGCCGCTACAAAGGCATATTCCCGTGTTTCTTGGGCGGGTTGGTGTCGCGTTTGGTTTCGAGCTGGCGGAGGGCGGCGATGAGTTTGGGGCGGGTATCGCGCGGCTCGATGACGGCGTCCACCCAGCCGCGCTCGGCGGCGATGTAGGGGTTGGCGAAGCGTTCGCGGAACTCTTCCACCTTTTCGCGGCGCAGCTTTTCGGGGTCTTCGGCCTTCTGGAGCTCGCGGCGATAAACGATATTGACAGCGCCCTCGGGTCCCATCACGGCAATCTCCGCCGTGGGGTAGGCGTAGTTCACATCGGTCCGGATGTGTTTGGAAGCCATGACGCAGTAGGCGCCGCCGTAAGCCTTGCGGGTAATGACGGTAAGCTTGGGGACGGTGGCTTCGGCATAGGCATAAAGGAGCTTCGCGCCGTGGCGGATGATGCCGCCGAATTCCTGGTGCGTGCCGGGGAGAAAGCCGGGGACGTCCTCGAAGGTCACCAGGGGGATGTTGAACGCGTCGCAGAAGCGCACGAAGCGCGCGCCCTTGTCTGAAGCGTTGATGTCCAAACACCCGGCCAGCACGGCGGGCTGGTTGGCGATGATTCCCACGCTTTGCCCTCCCAGGCGCGCCAAGCCCACCACAATGTTCTTCGCGAAGTGCTCGTGCACTTCCAGGAAGTACCCCTCGTCCACCACGCGGTGGATGATCTCCTTGATGTCGTAAGGCTGGTCGGACTCGACGGGCACCAAGGTGTCGAGCGCCTCATCGCGCCGGTCGACGGGGTCACTGGTTTCGACGTGCGGGGGATCCTCGCGGTTGTTCTGCGGCAGGAACGAAAGCAGCTCGCGGATGAGCGCCAGGCAATCCGGATCGTTGCGGGTGATGAAGTGGGCTACACCGCTCACGGCGTTGTGGGTCATGGGCCCGCCCAAATCCTCCTTGGTCACTTCCTCGTGCATCACGGTCTTGATGACGTCGGGCCCGGTCACAAACATGTAGCTGGATTTTTCCACCATCAGGATGAAATCGGTGATCGCCGGCGAATAGACGGCGCCGCCGGCGCAGGGGCCCATGACGGCCGAGATCTGCGGGATGACTCCCGAAGCCAGGGTGTTGCGCAGGAAAATGTCCGCATAGCCGGCCAGCGAGGCCACGCCTTCCTGGATGCGGGCGCCTCCCGAATCGTTCAAACCCACCAGCGGCACGCCCACCTTCAGGGCCAAGTCCATCACCTTACAGATCTTGGCGGCGTTGGCTTCGCTCAGCGAGCCGCCGAAGACGGTGAAGTCCTGGGCGAAGGCGTAGGTGGGGCGGCCATTGATGCGACCGTAGCCGCTCACCACGCCGTCGCTGGGAATGCGCTGCTCGGCCATGCCAAAGTCCTGGCAGCGGTGCTCGACCAGCTTGTCGATTTCTTCGAACGTGCCCTCGTCGAAAAGCAGCTCCAGGCGCTCGCGCGCGGAAAGTTTTCCTTCGGCGTGCTCTCGGGCGCGACGCTCCTCGCCGCCGCCGGCTTCCGCCCGCGCGTTCCGCCGGCGGAGCTCCTCGAGTTTTTCCTGCAAAGTCATGAAAGCAGGTGCTGGGTGCTAGGTGTTGGGTGCTCGGGGCGGAACCAACTCAGGTTTTTCCCCAGCCCCGAGCCCCGAGTCCCGAGCCCCGTCGTTCAGTGAAATGCCGCTCCATTCTTCGCACGCAATGATCGAGTTCGCCGGCCTTTGGGGCTCGTACTTGACGCTGACCGTCTGCCCGGCTAGCTGGTGCGCGGTGGCAGCCAGACTCGGCAGCGCCGAAATATCCTGCGCCGCCTCGTAGGTGACGCTAGCGACTTCGTAGGTGTAAAGGACCAGGCGTCCCGGCGCGGCCGCGCTGGCTGGCTCTACCAAGTCCACGACGCGGCCGACCGCAATCCGCCCGCGTCGGTTCACATCCAAACGGCGTTGCCGTTCAATTTCTTCCGGGCTCTTCCGCCGCCGATATCGATGGCGGGCGATGACCCAAGCCCCCAGTCCGGCCGCCGTGGCGCCCGCTGCCAGACCCAGGGTGAGGCGTATCGCAGACGTCACTGGACCCTTGCTTTCTCCCAATCCTTCAGAAACTGCTCGAGCCCCTTGTCGGTCAAGGGATGCTTGAGCAACTGCTCAAAGACCTTGTAGGGCATGGTAGCGATGTCGGCTCCCGCCTTAGCGGCATCTACGATGTGCAGCGGATGCCGCAAGGACGCGGCCAGCACCTGGGTCTGGAATGAATAATTGCGATAAATCGTCACGATATCGCGAATCAGGTCCATGCCCACGTGCGAGATATCGTCGAGCCGGCCGAGGAACGGGCTGACGTACGTGGCTCCCGCCTTGGCCACCAGCAGCGCCTGGGAAGGTGAGAAACAGAGCGTGGCGTTTACCTTCACGCCTTCGCCCGCCAAGCGCTTGATCGCCTTCAGGCCCGCCTTGATGATGGGGACCTTCACCACCACCCAGCGGTGCAGTTGCGCCAGCTCGCGCCCCTGGCTGCACATGCCTTCCGTGTCGGTGGCCGTCACTTCGGCACTTACCGGCCCCTGCACAATCTCGCAGATCTCCACAATCCGCTCCTTGAACTTGGCGCCCTCTTTGGCGATTAAGGAGGGATTGGTCGTCACGCCGTCCAGCACGCCTAGGCTGGCAGCTTCGCGGATTTCATCCAGATTGGCGGTATCCAGAAAGAATTTCACTCTTCGCTCCTTTTATCAATGTCCCCACGACAGTGCGCGGAATTATACCACCCCGCGACGGGCCGGACGCGAGAAGGCAGCAAGCAGCGCATGTTGGCGGCCTTCAGCGCGTCTCCACGGTGACTTCTTCGGAGGGGACACTTTCATTGTTCGAGAGGTCGAGCGCCGTCACCTGATAGATGTACTTGTGCCCCGCTTCGACCGCCGTGTCGCGAAAAATCGGTGTTCTTACCAGCTCGGGGTTGAGCTTCTGCGATGGGCCATCTTGTTCGTGCCGGTAAACGTGGTAGCCCGCCAAGTCGGGTTCCGCGTTGGCCGTCCAGACTAGTTCCACCGCCTCCGCCGCGTAAATGGCGCTCAGGCCCGTGGGAGCGGCGGGGGGAAAGGTATCGTGCGGCGTGATTTCCACCACCGGCGAGTCTTCGCTCTCGGCAACTTGACTGGCTTCTCTCGAGACGGCGGCCACCTTGTAAAAGTAAGTCTGGTCAAACCTGAAGTTCGGATCGCCGTAGGTCGAGCTGCGGGTTTCGCCCAGCAACTGGAAGGAGCCGGGTTTTCCCGTTCGGCTCCGGTAAACGCGATATCCGGAAAGATTCGAAACCGGCTGGCCACTCGCGCTCTGCGCGGGGGGAGACCAACTCAGGGCGACGGCCTGCTCGGTGGCGCGCACCCGGAGGTCCTTCACGGGTTCGGAAACATCCAGAACAGTAGCTCGTACAGTGTTGGAGAGTTCGCTCTCCACCGGCCGGTGTCGGAAACCCAGGGTGAGAGTGCGAAGTGCGAAGACGAAGGTGGTGCCTTTCTTCCCGCGCATCTCCTCCTCGGAAAGCGTGAGAGGAAAGACGGTCTTCTCGCCCTGGGTGTAGCGTCCCAGGTCTTTGGCAGGCAGAGTCAGCCAGGGGTTCGATGGGGCTGGTGCACCAGAAGCCTTCTCGTCGGACGAGGTGGCCGTGCGGAAGATCTGCACTTCCAGGGGTTTCGTCAGCCGTTCTCCGTCGGTGGCTCGGAGAGGCAGCGTGAAGCTGAGCCGGAGGGTTCGCCCTTTTTGGGCCACTGCCAGATCGGTCACGGTCGCGGGCTGCTCGATGCGGGGCGGGCGAGGCAGACCCTGCACACCGCAGGCGAGGGAAAAGAGAGTGAGACAGGCAACGCCCAGTATCGAGACGGCTCGTTTTCGGCAGCCAGGCAGGCGGAGCGTGTGGGTGCGAGCGGGAGGGCCCAGCCCTCCCCTACCAGCGAGATGGCGGATCACAGAATGTACCGGCTGAGGTCCTGGTTCTTGACGATATCGGCCAACTGTTTCTGGACGTAAGCGGCATCGATGCACACGGTTTTCTCCTTCAGGTCCGGGCCTTCGAAAGAAATCTGGTCCAGCAATTTCTCCATGATCGTGTGCAGGCGCCGGGCGCCGATGTTTTCCGTTTGCTCGTTCACGACGGCCGCGTACTTCGCGATTTCCTCCAGGGCGTCGTCGGTGAAGGAGAGTTTAATCCCCTCGGTTTCGAGCAGGGCCGTGTACTGTTTGACCAGCGCGCTCTTGGGCTCCTTCAGGATGCGAATGAAATCCTCCACGCTCAGCGAATGCAGCTCCACGCGGATGGGGAAGCGTCCCTGGAGTTCGGGGATCAGGTCGGAAGGCTTGCTGACGTGGAAAGCCCCGGCAGCGATGAAAAGGATGTGGTCCGTGCGCACCATGCCGTAACGCGTGTTGACCGTGGTGCCCTCGACGATGGGCAGGATGTCTCGCTGCACGCCCTCGCGGCTGACGTCGGGGCCGTGGCCGCGCTCGCGGCCGGCGATCTTGTCGATCTCGTCGACGAAGATGATACCGGACTGCTCCGTGCGCTCCACCGCGGTCCGGGTAACCTGATCCATGTCGATCAGCCTGTTTTCTTCTTCCTGGATCAGATAGTCCATGGCCTCGGAGACGCGCATGCGGCGCTTCTTGCTGCGCGGGCCGAACAGGCCGGGAAGCATGTCCTTGATATTGATATCCATCTCCTCGATGCCCTGCGAGGAGATGATCTCGAACGCCGGGAAAGCCCGTTCGCGAACGTCCACCTCCACCTGCCGTTCGTCTAATTTGCCTTCGCGGAGTTGGGCGCGCAGTTTTTCGCGGGTGCGCTGGAACTGCTCGCGCTGGCGTTCGTCTTCTTCGCCCGGCGGCTTGTCGCCACGCAGGGTGGGGGGCGGCGGCAGCAGGAGGTCCAACAAGCGCTCTTCGGCGTTCTGCTCGGCTTTCTCCTCCACCTCGTCCAGTTTCTCTTCGCGCACCATGTCGATGGCAATTTCCACCAGGTCGCGGATCATGGACTCCACATCCCGGCCCACGTAGCCCACTTCGGTGAACCGGGAAGCTTCCACCTTGAGGAAAGGGGAATTAGCCAGGCGGGCCAGCCGCCGCGCGATTTCCGTTTTGCCCACGCCGGTGGGCCCAATCATGATGATGTTCTTGGGCAGGATTTCTTCCGCCAGCTCGGGCGTCAGCTTCTGCCGGCGGATGCGGTTGCGCAAGGCCACGGCCACGGAGCGCTTGGCCTCCGCCTGGCTGACCACGTGCTTGTCCAGTTCGGCCACGATCTGGCGCGGGGTCAGCTCATCGAACCCGGCAACCGTCTCAATACTCTCGGGCAGATAAAAAACCATACGCGATTCCGATTCTTAGCGAAGGTTGGCCTGGAGTTCCTCGATGCAGATCTGGTCGTTGGTATAGATGCAGATCTGTCCGGCCTGCAGCAGGGCTTCCTGAACGATCTCGCGGGCGCTCAGTTGCGTGTGCTTGGCTAGGGCGCGCGCCGCAGCCAGGGCATACGACCCTCCGGAACCGATAGCCACGATGCCGTCATCGGGCTCAATCACGTCGCCGGTACCGCTGACCAGGAAGGTGCTCTTATCGTCCGCCACCAGCAGCAGAGCCTCCAGGTGGCGCAGGGCCCGGTCGGTCCGCCAGTCCTTCGCCAGCTCCACCACGGCGCGGCTCAGGTTGCCGTGATACTCCTCCAGCTTCTTCTCGAAACGGTCGAAGAGGGACATGGCATCGGCCGTGCTCCCGGCGAAGCCTGCCAACACCCTGTCGTTGAAACATCGGCGGAGTTTGCGTGCCTTCTGCTTGACCACACTCTCGCCCATCGTCACTTGGCCATCACTGGCCATGGCCAGCGAGTTGCCCCGGCGCACACACAGAATTGTGGTGCCGTGAAATTCCGGCGTCTTGCTCATGTTCTCTCCAATTGCAGATTATAACAGATGAACCCGCCCTCAGCGCACCGGCGTGAAATAGTTGGACGGGTAATCCGCATTGTACTCGGCCGCCCTGCGGAAGACTTCAGAAAAGCGCTCGCCGTTCAGGAAGCGGGTGATGTGCATGGGCGTCTTGATTCCCTGAACGTTTTGGTAATCGCCGTACACTTCTGCGTACTCCTCCCATTCCCGCGTCTCCGGATTCTGGATGCGATAACTGATGCGCACCGGGAGGAAGGTGACCTTGTGGAGATATAGCTTCAGTCGAATCCGCCGCGCGTCCATGAGGTCCACAACGCGGACGGCAAGGTCGTCCACGAAATCCGCCCCGCCATCCTGGATGAGCACCCCAGGCTCATGAATGACGCGCCGCAACAAGTTTTCCAGCGAGTAGCGGTTGGCCAGGCGCCAGCGACGGATCTGCTCGGGTGGCTGCCGGATCATCCCGTAGCGATCCAATTGCCACCCGCGCTCGCCGTCGTTGACCAGGATGACCGGCTTGTCTTTCCCGTAGGAGAACCGCCGCCTCTCCGGGTACTCCACGGTGCTCTCAAAAGGAGCAAAGCCCGTAGTAGCCCCATCGGCAATGGCGAATACACGGCCACGTGCGGTCAGGCTCTTGGCCGCGACAAAGGCAGGCCCGCCGAGCGCCTGGACAGCTTGGTCGAGAAGTTCCTGGGCTTTGGGGTCAGTCCGCGAAGGCGGCGCCGGGGGGTTCTGGCTGGCGGATTGTTCGCTCGCCGGGGCAGGGCGGGGAAGGCAGAAGGCAGCAAGCGGAAGGCCGTAGGCAGAAAGCAGTAGGCAGAAAGCAGCAGGCAGTAGGCGAACAGACAGCGGCCGTGACGCTCCGAGTCGAGGTCTCTTTTGCCTTCCCGCGAACTGGCCCAACATAGCCTTCGCTGCGCGCCCAAAAGCCATCGCGGATTCGCTTCGATTATCACCAAGAATCGCCATACGACGTTCGGCCCCCGATGATTCCGGCACCGGTCTCCCGCCTACCACCTACGACCAACAACCAACAACCCACGATCCACTGCCAACGGCGTTCCCCTTACCCGCACAGGACATTTCCCCCGTTGACGTTCACAATTTCACCTGTCATGTAAGATGCCATTTCCGAGGCCAGGAAGAGGATCGGCCTGGCGATTTCCTCGGGCCGGGCGAAGCGGCGAAGAGGGATGGTCCGCAGCGCCTGTTGATGCTCGCGACGATTCCTTACCACCGGTGTGCACATGTCGGTGTCCACCCACCCGGGTGCGACGCAATTCACCAGGATACCGTGTGGGGCAAGCTCTGTGGAAAGCCCTTTGACCAGGCTGATTACCCCGCCTTTGCTTGCCCCGTAGTGCGTGTGGAAAGCCTCGCCGCGCTGGCCGGCAGTCGAGGAGACCACGATGATGCGCCCTGATTTCCGGCGGATCATGTGGGGCACAGCATAGTGGATGACGGAGTAGACGCCCTTGAGGTTGATGGCCAGCATCTCGTCCCACTGGCGCTCCGTCATCTGTTCGATAGGCGCGGGCTCGGCGTTCCAGATTCCCGCGTTGGCCACCAGGATGTCCAGCCGCCCGAAGCGGCGCACCGCTTCGGCCACGAGTTTCTTCGCATCGGCCATCTGGGAGACCTCGGCGCGCAAGGCCACCACGTTGGGGGCGTGCCGGCCACAACTGCGCACCACCTCCCGTGCCGCTCCGGCTGCCTGACGGTAGTTGAAAACCACCTTTGCTCCCGCCTCGGCAAAGAGCTTGACGGTGGCCGCGCCGATGCCGCGCGACCCTCCGGTTACCACAGCGACTTGGTTCTCAAGACTGATCTGCATGAGCTTTGGATTGAGTCATCGCATCATTGTCTCATTGAGCGATTGTGTGATTGACCGAATGCCCCGGCAAGAACACGGATGACGCAAAGTCTCAATCACACAATGCCCCAATCACTCAATCACCCAATCGTCCTTCACCTCGCGGGTTGCCTGAACCGCGAAAGAACCTGATTCCGAACGCGCGCGGCAAGTTCCCTGACGTCCTCGCTGGCTAGGCCCGCAGTAGGGACTGCCGCATGCACGACCATCTCGACTCGACCGGGACGGATGTGAACCGTATCCGGCTTGAGTACGGCCATCGTCCCGTTCAAAGTGATAGGGACGACGCGGACGCCAGAGCGGACAGCCAGATGAAAGGCTCCCGCCTTGAATGGCAAAATCTCGCCCGTCCGGCTGCGGCCGCCTTCCGGGAAAACGACTACCGGGTAGCCCTCGCGAATCTTTCTCACGGCCTCTTCCAGGCTCTTGCGGGCTTCCCCCGGGCGGTCGCGGTAAACAGCGACGTGTCCCGACCGGCGGAGGTGCCACCCCAGGAAGGGATAGCGAAATAGCGAGCGCTTGGCCAGGAAGCGAAATTGAAAGGGCAGGCTGACGAGCAAAACCGGAATGTCCATCGAGCTCTGGTGGTTCACGCAGAAGATGGCCGGCGCGTGGGGATCCACGTGTTCCAGGCCCTCGACCCTCACCTGCACACCACTGGTTTTCAGAATTAGCCGTGACCAGAAACGCGCGCACGCGTGTTGCCAGCGGCCCCGGGAGTCGAATAACGAGCCGGCCAGCGACAGCGTGCCCATGAAAGCCGTGTAGAGGTAAATGAGGTTGTTGGTGAGCAGCAGCGAGCGCAAATAGCTGAGAAAGTCCTTGAGCCCCGTTGCCGTCTGCCGCTTGCTAGCCGAAATGGCTGAGAAAGGTTCCATGTCGGGACTAAGGCTGCGCCGGGCCATTCTTGATCTCTAGTTTACCTCCGCGCAGTGACTTCTTGATGGCACCCACCAGGAAGAGGGAACCGGTCACGAGGATGACATCACCTGGCGCACTGGCCTGGTAGGCGCGCTCCAGGGCCCGCAGCGGCTCGGGTTCGATGACGAGATGGGACAGCTGACAGCGAGCGGCCGCCAGGATTTCCTCGGGGGCCGCGGCCCGCGCCTGCTCCGGCCGGGTCAGATAGACATCTGCGGCCAGGGGGAAAAGGATCTCGCTGATCTCCCCAATCGCCTTGTCGCGCATGGAGGCGTAAACAAGATGCAGGCGCCGGCCGGCCAGGTGTTCGCGCACAAAGGCGGCGACCTCGCGGGCTCCCGCGGGATTGTGTGCCCCATCGAGCAAAACCAGCGGGCGCTCGTGGATCTTCTCCAGCCGGCCGGGCCAGGAGGCGTGCCGCAGACCTTCCAGAATTGCCGCGTGCGAAATCTTCAGTCCCTCCTGCCGGAGTTGCCAGGCGGCCGTCACGGCAGCCACCGCATTCTCCACCTGAAACCGGCCGGGGAGCGGCATGCTGAGCTTGGAGAAGTAGTCGCCATTCAAGGCGAAGTCGAACTCGTAACGGCCTTGCTGGTGGCGGAGATTCGCCAGCCGGGAAAAGCCCGCCGTCTCTATCAGCGGCGCTTCGAGTTCCGCGCAGCGCCGGCGAATGACTTCCGCAGCCTCGGGATGCGCGCAGGCAGAAATTACGGGGCGGCCGGGCTTGATGACGCCGGCCTTCTCCCAGGCAATCGCGGCGTAGGTGGAGCCCAGGAATTCCTGGTGGTCGAGGTCCACGTTGGTGATGACGGCGACGCGGGGTTCCGTGATGTTGGTGGCGTCCAGGCGTCCCCCCATGCCGACTTCCAGTACGGCAAAATCGACGCGGGCCCGCGCAAAATGGAGAAACGCGGTGCCGGTCAGAAACTCAAAAAAGCTGGGCGTGAACTCCAGGGACTTTTGCCCCAGAAGTCTGTCCACCGCCTGCCGAATATCGGTGAACGATTGCGCGAAATCCTCATCCGAGATTTCGCCACCGTTGACCTGGATTCTTTCATTCACGCGAATCAGGTGGGGAGACGTGTAGAGGCCGGTGCGGTAGCCAGCGTGTCGCAGGATGTTCGCCAGAAGGGCGGAGGTCGAACCTTTGCCGTTGGTCCCGGCGACGATAGCGGTGGGATACTGCTGGTGGGGGCGGCCCAAGGAGGCCAGGATGGTCGTGATCGCCTCCAGCCCGAACCTCACGCCGCGCAATTCATGTCCCAGGTTGGCGAGGTAACTCAAACACTCGAGGTAGTTCATTCGGCTAAAACCGGCAGGCACACCCTACCTGGCGAAATTGGAAAATCGAATATCGAAACTCATCCCGAGGACTTTAGCTCAAGGACTCGCTGACGCGAGCGCGCAAGAATTCAGTTCTGCCCGGCGGCTCTCAGACCCCGAGAAAAGTCAAGGCCCGGGCGAGATAGGCCTTCATCTCCTTGCGCGAGACGATGGCATCCAGCATGCCGTGCGCCAGCAGAAACTCGGAGCGCTGGAAACCTTCGGGCAGCTTCTGCCGGATCGTTTGCTCGATGACCCGCGGGCCGGCAAAGCCGATGAGCGCCCCCGGTTCGGCGATGATCAGGTCGCCCAGCATCGCGTAGCTGGCCGTCACACCCCCCGTGGTGGGATCGGTCAGGACGGAGAGGTAAGGCTTGCGAATCTCATCCAGACGGGCTAACCCGGCGCTGATCTTGGCCATCTGCATCAGGCTGATGGCGCCTTCCATCATGCGCGCGCCGCCGGAGCAGGAAATAATCACCAGGGGAAGCTGGCGGGCGATACAGCGATCGATGGCGCGGGCGATTTTCTCGCCTACCGCCGCTCCCATACTGCCGCCAATAAAGTTGAACTCCATGGCGCAGATGATGAGCGGCTTGCCTTCCAGCAAGCCCTCGCCGGAAATCAGCGCGTCCTTCAAGCCCGTGGCTTTCTCGGCCTTCTTCAAGCGTTCGCGGTAGCTCTTGGTGTCCTTGAAGCCGAGGGGGTCCGTGGTAGCCAGGTTTGCGTCGTGCTCGGTATAGCGGCCGCCATCGAGAAGCATTTCCAGCCGCGCCCGAGCGCCCATTTTGAAATGGTAATTGCACTTCGGGCAACATTGCAGGTTGGCCTCCAGGTCCTTCTTCCAGAGGATCTGCTTGCACCCGGCACACTTCACCCACAGTCCCTCGGTCTGGACGCGCTTCTCCTGCGGTGCTTCCAGGGCCTTTTTCTCTTGGCGAAACCAGGTCATAGAGATCTCAGTATTCGATCCCGCGCTGGGCGGGAACGCCGTGCTGATAGGGATGCTTGACCTCGCGCATTTCCGTCACCAGATCGGCGCATTCGACAATCGCGGGATGAACGCTGCGGCCGGTAAGGATCACGTGCACCATTTCCGGTTTTCCTTTGAGCGCCTGCACCACCACCTCGGGATCAAGCATCCGGTAATGGATAGCGTAATTGATTTCGTCCAGAATGACGAGGTCATACTCGCCGCGGGCCAGCTTTTCACTGGCAAATCGCCAGGCCTCCTCGACCAGCCGGACGTCTTCCGGGTCCGGCTTTTCCGCGCCCACTTTCACAAAGCCCCGGCCCATCGGAAGAATCTTGAAGCGCTCTTCGCCCAGCAGGCGCGCGGCCTCCAGTTCACCGTAGTGCCAGGAGCCCTTGATGAATTGCACCATCAGAACCCTGAGCCCCTGCCCCACGGCCCGCAAGGCTGTGCCCAGCGCCGCCGTGGTCTTGCCCTTGCCCGGCCCGGTGTGAACGATGATGAGGCCTTTCCTGGTTTCCGGCAAGCGGACCTCGCAGGGTTTTGCGCGCTAGCGCGCATAGGGATAGCCGCGCAAGATCGTAAATCCGCGGTAAATCTGCTCCAGCAACAGCGTGCGGGCCCAGTCGCTGGTGAGGGTCAGGCGCGAGAGCGACAGCAGCAGGTCAGCCTGCCTGCGAAAGGCCGTCGAGAACCCCTCCGGGCCGCCGACCAGAAAAGCTAGCTCCCGCGTTCCGCGCAGGGCCTGCTCGCCGAGCCACTCGGCGAATTCCTCCGAAGTCCATTCCCGGCCGCGCGGGTCAAGGAATATCTTCAAGCTTCCGCCCAACTTTTCCAGCAGGCGGCGCTCGGCGGGCGAAAGCTTTTTGCCGGCACCGCTGCGGCCGCCTCGCGCCGAGGGAATCTCTTCCAACGCCAGCTCGCTGAAGTGCGAGATGCGGTCCCGGTAGTCGGCCTGCAAAGCGCGCAGGCGCGCGTCCTTCGTCTTCCCTGGCCAGATAACACGGAGTCTCATAGGGCGCTACAGGTTGCCGATGTACCGGCTACGCTTCGCTCTCGGGCACGGGGACGCGCTTGGCGGTCTTCCACAAGCGCTCCAGGTCGTAGAAGTGCCGCGCCTGACCTACGAAAATGTGCACCACGAAATTCAGGTAATCGAGCAGAATCCATTCGGCTCGTGAATACCCTTCCCGGTGCGCAGGCCATATCCCCGACTTCTTCAACTGTTCGCACACAGCGTCAGAAATCGCCTGCGTGTGGCGGGTGGAGGTGCCGCTGCAAATCAGGAAGAAGTCCGTGAACGAACAGATTCCCTTCAGGTTCAGAACCGCCACGTCCAGAGCCTTGCGACCCTGAGCCGCGCCCACAGCCTCGCGCAGGTGAGGTGTCATCATCGTGTGAACCCCGTCCTGGCGGGGCGGTAGAGACCCTCCTTCAGAATGTATTGTTCCACAAGCGGCGGGACAAGGCCAGTAACTCGGCGGCCGGCGCGGATAGCCTGGCGTATGCCCCGCGACGCGACCGGAACATCCACGCCATGGAGCACATACAAGTTCGTGCTCTTTAGCTCAATTCTCTTTGGCAGAACATTTCCGGGGCTGGATCGGACCAGATCCCGCGGAACAGTCTTCCAGATTGCCCGGCCCGAGAAGCCGGGACGCGACACAACGATGAAATCCACCGTTTCGAGGAGGCAGCGATACTCTTTCCAATGGGGAAGGTCCAGGAAGGCGTCCGCACCGACCAGGAAAAAGAGATGGTCGCGGGGGCCGAGGGACCGCTTCACCAATTGAGCCGTGTCGATGGAATAGTGCGGCCGTCCATCCGCCCCCGGTCCCTCCAGCAGCGAAGGAACAAAGCGCCGCTCGCCGGCACAGGCCAGCGCCACCATGGCAAAGCGGTGATGAAAAGAGGTCAGCCGGTCGCGGTACTTATGCGGGGGATTTCCCGAAGGAACGAAGAGGATGCGGTCCAGACGAAACTTGCGGGCGGCGGCCTGCGCGGCCCGTAAGTGACCGGAGTGGATGGGATCGAATGTTCCGCCGAAAAGCGCGATATTCACGGCTCAGCAAGTCCTATGGGTGGCGCAGGGGAGCGGTGTCCGCTTCCGGGCGGGGCCGGGGAATCTGTTCCAGCATCGCCCAGGCCGCCCACTTCAATTCCTCCAGACCTTCACCGGTCACGCAGGAGATTTCGTACAGCGACTTTCCCAGCGCGCGGCAGAAGTCGCGCAGCGCCGCGAGCCGGTCACCTTCCCCGGCGGCGTCCACCCGCGACGCGACGAGCAACATCGGCTTACCTGCCACGGTCGGGCTGAAACTCTCCAGCTCCTTCAGGATAGTGCTGTAGTCTTCGACGGGATCGCGTCCTGAATACTCGGCCACGTCGATCAGGTGAAGCAGCAGCCGCGTGCGCTCCACGTGCTTAAGGAAACGGACGCCTAACCCGCGGCCGAGATGTGCTCCGGCAATCAAACCTGGAATGTCCGTCATCACGAAGGAGCGCTCAGCATCGAGGGCTACCACGCCCAGGTGAGGCTCCAGCGTCGTGAAAGGGTAATCCGCAATCCTGGGCCGAGCCGCGCTGAGCCGCGAGATCAGGGTCGATTTCCCGACATTGGGGAAGCCGACTAAGCCCACATCCGCCAGGAGCTTCAGTTCCAGCTGCAAGGACCGCTCTTCGCCGGGCGCACCCGGCTCGGCCTTGCGAGGAGCTTGGTGCGTGGAGGTGGCAAAACGTGCATTCCCCCGCCCGCCCCGGCCACCTTGGGCAGCGGCAAACTGCTGGCCTGGGGCGTTGAAATCATACAGCTTCTCGCCGGTGGTGTCGTCGAAAACGACAGTCCCCACCGGCACCTGGATCACCAGGTCCGCTCCGTCCTGGCCGTGCCGATTAGACCCCTCGCCATGGCCACCACGTCGGGCGGCAAACTGGCGATTGTAGCGAAACTTGAGAAGGGTGTTGAGGTGCTCGTTGCTTTCCAGGTAGATGCTGCCGCCGCGGCCGCCGTCGCCGCCGCTGGGTCCGCCGCGGGGAACATACTTCTCACGCCGGAAGGCAACGCAACCATTGCCACCTGCGCCGCCCGCCACGTGGATTTTGGCCTCGTCAATAAACACGGCAACAAACCGGGATTCGGGAGAATTCCGCTCCTGCGAGCCCCGAAATCCGAAATTCGAATCCCAAAGCGATTTGACCAGAAACAATAAAAGCGGCAGGGCAAGGAATCAAGCCGACTCCACCCTCGCCGCTCTTAGGATTAGCTCGCCGAAGGAACCAAGATGTGGACAAAGCGGCCCAAGCGGCCCTTGTCCTCGAACCTGACCACACCCGCCACCTTGGCGTAGAGCGTATCGTCTTTGCCAAGGCCGACATTGTCTCCCGGCTTCAGCGGCGTCCCACGCTGACGAACCAGAATGGAGCCGCCCGACACCAACTGCCCGTCAAAGCGCTTCACGCCTAGCCGCTGCGAGTTGGAGTCGCGTCCGTTGCGCGAACTTCCCAGACCTTTCTTATGTGCCATAGCAGATTGCCTCGTCCTTCACAGGTCCTCGACCCGCAGCGCTCAAGCGGTCACAATATCCTTGATCAGGACCTCGCTGAAAGCCTGCCGGTGTCCGCGAGTCCGCTTGTACTGCTTCTTCCGCTTGTACTTGAGGACGCGAACCTTGGGGGCACGCGCATTGCGCAGGATTACACCCGTCACCTTGGCGTTCTCCACTAGCGGCGTGCCGATGGTTAGAGTCCGTTTGCGCACGGCGCAGACATGGTTGAATTCCACGCCCGCGCCAGCCTCGCCGGCCAATCGCTCCACCCGGATCACGTCGCCCGGCGAAACCTTGTATTCCTTCCCCCCTGTGCGGAAGATTGCGTACATTCAGTAGCCTCTCTTGTAGGGACTCGAAACACTAATTATACACCCATACGCCAATCCGGTCAACGTTCTGATTCCAGGCAAGATACGTCACCCGGCTAGGCGACGGTTTCTGGGCGGACCCGGTTACCCACGACCGCACATCCTCACGCCGCAGCTCCCACGGGACGGCTTGGCGACGACCTGGACCACTAGGTGGACAACAAAACGACTGCGGTCAGCGCGCAGACCACACCGAGACCCTGCAGCAGGCTGATGGATTCATGAAGGAGCAAGGGCGCTATCAGAACCACCACCAGCGGGTAGAGCGCCGTAAAGGGCGACACGATGGAGGCCTTCCCGCCGCTCCGCATCGCGGCAAACAGCGCCCAGGCGCCTAAGGCGTTGAACACGCCGCTCAGGAGAGCCCAGGTCAAGCTGCGCGCCGAATAAGTCCACAGCGCTTGGCCTGGATAGAGCAGGGGTTGCAGGAGGAAGAACCCCACCACCAGCCAGATCAGTGACGATTCTGCCGAGATGTGATTGGTGGAGAGCTTCTGCAAGAGGCCGACGATGCCCCAGGAGATGAGCACCACAGCGGCAAGCCAGAACCAGGGAGGTAGATGCATCGTTTTGTGTCACCCTAAAAAGAAAAGATGATGAATGCCGCGGCAGCGAAGCCGAGCCCGGCAATTTGCAGCCACGTGAGCCGTTCGCGCAGAATGGTGACCGCCAGCGCCACGGTGATTATGGGGTACAGGGACGTGGCGGCAGTGATGACCGAGGTGTTCCCGCCGGTACGAAAAGCGGCGAAGAATGCCAAGCCTCCAATGCCGGAAAGCACGCCGTTCGCCACGGCGTAGAAAATGCCTTGGGGGCTTTTTTCCAGCTGGAAGCGCCTGCCAACCAGAAGCGCCAGCGCCACTGGCAGGGTTCCGAAGGTGAAGATGAACTGCATGGTGGGCGCCGGGATTTCGTTGGAACCGATTTTCGAGAGCAGTGCCCAGGCGCCCCATGAGAGTACGCAGAGAATCGAATACCAGAACCACTTGACCTTTAATATCGCCAGTGTCGACATCGCAGCTTTTGCCCTCCCTCTGGAGGTGGCCCGGGATTATAGCCCGGTTTTCCCTGCGACTTGCAGTGCGAATTTATCAGGCAGTTCACGTCCTGCTTGTGTGCCTGCCGGGCCGCCTTGAGAACCGGGGACGCATGGTGTAAGAAAGGTGTTCGAAACTCAGTCCATATCACCCTGGAGGGGAAGCTGTTGCGCGGCGGTGGGCTGGGAGCTGAAGAAAAAGGCCGGGAAGAAGCGCGTCACGCTGGAGTTGGGTGGCAACGCGGGCCTGATCGTGCACCACGACGCAGACTTGGCCTACGCGGCACTACTGTTCGAAGCCTACGAGGAGTTGCAGGTCGGCGGCGTTGTGGTGGGAGACGTGCCCACGTTCCGTATGGACCACATGCCCTATGGGGGCGTGAAAGATTCGGGATTAGGTCGCGAGGGCGTGCGCTACGCCATCGAGGAAATGACCGAACGCAAGTTGCTTGCCGTCAACCTGCGCTAGCGGCTCGGGAGCGCAGATCATACGAGGTCGACGAATCGAGCGCAATCTTCTTATGGGATACGCCCCACCAACGCTGTGGCTAGGCTGGCAGCGTCTTGCGGCTGAGGGAGATTGGCGAATCCCCCCAGATACCGACCTTTCCGGAAGACACAGAGCCCGCCGAGATACCGGTCGTTCGCCTGGAAGGCCTCGTCGGCGATTTTGGTCGGCGTGGTTTGCCCGATGCGCTCCCGCAGCTTGTTCATGACGGCCGCGGCGGATTCCGCCGACTCCTCAGCCACCACAAACGCCTTGCCAGACTCGTACTGCGCCACATAGCCCCGTTTCAACAGGCGCAAGCCTAACACGCTCTCGGGAATCAGGCGAGCGGACATCAGCTTCTCGGTGGGAAACCAGGCCAGCGCGTCCGGAGGCGTGCTGCGACCCAAGATGCGCTTCTCCATTTCCTCCACGAAAGCCTTCAAGGCGGGCGTGTGGTCCTTCTCGGGGTTAGCCGCCAACTCCACGTAGTATTTGTCTTTGCAGAAGGTGGCGCGCCGCGGCAGGATTTGACCACCCATACCAATCGGGGCGACGGCCTGGTTCGGATCGCGATTGGCGGCGAAGATTCCGTAAGCCGCATCAGCGTCGGTCATCTCGGAGACGTCAATGATGATGGAGTCGCCCCCGGATGTGCAGGTCACACCCTCCATGCGTGTGAAGCCGTAAATCAAATAACCTTCGGCGTTCCCATCCATGTACTCAAACAGGTTGTCGGCAACGAACTCGCGCCTGGGACCCTGCTGTTCCCATCCCGGAACCAGGCGGCAATCCGCGACCTCCACCGCCCGCGCGGCGGAGGCAAGCATCAACATGGTGATAGCCAGCTTCGCGGATTTCACGCGAACAGTTCCTGGGCTCGGCTGAGCCGCGCGGCCACCTTCACCCCGAAGGGACAGCTCACCGTGCAACTCGGGCATTGATTGCAGCGCACTTCAGAAACTTCGGGAGGCAGCGCCCGAAATTCCTCGCGGCCGAGCGCGAATTGACCGTAGCCCTCGGCGTACGTCAGGTAGCGCAGCATATCTGAGACAGGCAGACCTTTCGCGCAGGTGCCCTCGCACTTCCCGCACATCCGGCAGTACAGGGGCGTGATGAATTCCAATTGCCGGGCCAAGATCTTCTCTTCCACGGCCGAATATGGTTCGGCCATAGCTTTCAGGTTTTCGTCGAGCTGATCCATGTCGGTCATGCTGGGAATCGTTGTATACACATTCGGATTCTTCAGTACCCACTTGAGCGCGGCAAGCATCACGCCGTCCCGCCTTAGCTTGGAGGCCAGCGGGTCGCCGGGTTTCACCTTGCGGAAGCCGCCTGCCATCACCTTCATCCCAACCACGCCCATGCCGGCCTTGGCTGCCTGGCCGATGGCCTCGCCCACCTCCTTGTCCATGGTGAAGTTGTAGGTGACCAGAACAACGTCGAAGGAACCTTTCTTCACCAGCGCGGGGATCAGCAGTTGCGGGGAATGAGTGCTGACTCCGGCGAAGCGGGTTTTGCCTTGTTGCTTGGCGATCTGCTGGGCCTCGATCAGCTCGTCCTTAACCTCGTCCAGGCTGTCTTTGCCATGCAGGTACCAGATGTCAACGTAGTCAGTGCCAAGTTCGCGCAGGCTTGTGTCGAGGTCGTTCAGGGCAGACTGCTTGTTGCCGGAGGGTGTCTTGGTTGAGAGAACGATCTCCTTGCGCTTCCGTTTGAGCGCCGCACCAACCATGCGCTCGTTGTTTCCGTGCTGATAGCCGCGGGCAGTATCGAAATAGCTGATTCCCAAGTCCGCGGCGCGTTCGATGACGCTGGCATCGGAGGTAATCATGCACCCGAATCCCACCGTGGTGACCTTGAGGCCCGTTTTCCCCAGCGTCCGGTAAGCGAGATTGACGGGTGAAGCGGGCAGCGACTGGAAAGCCGACTGCAGAGACTGCCTTGCGAGATCCGTGGTGGAGGCCAGCCCAGTCGCAGGCAGAGCGAGCCCTAGTGCCAGGAATTCGCGCCGCGAACGATTCGTTTTCATGAGACAACTCCCGGGAGTTAGATTATTATGAAAACTTAAGCTTTTATCATAGACTGCGAGGAGATTTTCTGCCAATGGTCTTTTCCCGGAGGAATTTCTTGCAGGCGGCCGCCGCAGGCCTGGCGCTGCAACAGAGCCGTCTGTTGACGGCCCAGCAAGCGCCGGCCGCGACACCGCTGCAGCCCGTGCGGGAGTTTGCAGGCCGCTCGACGGTGGCGCTGATCCACGGCGAGAACCGCCGCCGGAATGCTCACGACGCCCTGCTGGCGATCGATGAGCAGATTCGCCCCCGGCTACAGCAGAAAAAGTACGTGGTCATCAAGCCCAACAACGTCTCGACGGTGAATCCGCTGGCCGCCACTAACGCCGACGCTATGCGCGGCATCCTGGACTACCTGGCTCCTCGCTTCAAAGGCCCCGTCGTCATCGCTGAATCCTCCGCGGGTGAGACCATGGAGGGCTTCGCGAACTTCGGCTATACCCGCCTGGTTTCCGAGTCTCGCTCTCCGAATGTGAGCCTGGTGGATCTGAACCAGGAAGCACGCTATGAGACCATCCCGCTCGTCGACTTCAACCTCCACGTGGTCCCGGTGCGGCTGGCGGCGCGACTGCTCGACCCGGACGCGTTTGTCATCTGCGCCGCGATTCTGAAGACGCACAATGCGGTGGTTGCGACTTTGTCGGTGAAGAACATGGTGCTGGGCGCGCCTCTGCACAGTGCCCCGGGTGAACGGCCGAGGTGGAATGACAAACGCAAATATCACGTCGGCCTCCGCCAGACCCACTACAACATGATGCTCACCGCGCAAAGAATGCAGCCGCACTGGGGAGCAACCCTGATCGACGGATTCGAGGGGATGGAAGGGAACGGCCCCTCCTCTGGCACACCCGTGGCTTCCAGGATTGCCATCGCTTCCACCGATTACATTGCCGCCGACCGCGTGGCCGTGGAAACGATGGGAATTGATGCGAACTGGCTAGGCTATCTCCGGTACTGTGGGCAAGTCGGGCTGGGGCAATACGATCTCTCCCAGATTGATGTCCTTGGCGCATCAATCGCCGCGGTGCGCAAGCGCTACCGGCTGCACTCCGACATCGAGCGGGAGCTGCAATGGATGGGGCCCATGGATGACTTGCCGCCGAGATTGGGTTATCAATACGAGTTCTCCGGCAAGATCTTCGCCTAGCTTCGGACTGTGTCAGCAGTTCCTAGAACGACGGCCGCTACGCTCACGGCTCGCCTCACCCTCATTAGCCGGAGGATTCCATGAACTCCGAAGCACACAGGCCATTGACGAGTCGGACGCGGCGAGAGTTTCTCCGATGCGCGGGCGGGGTGGGTCTGGGCCTGGCGGCGTGGCGGCTCGTAGGCGGTGGGAGGAGGGAAGCCGCGTTCGCCCAAGCGCCTGCTGAACCCCCGCTCACGGCGAGCTTGAAAGTCGATCTCGACCGCCGGCTGGGCACGATTGATCCCAGCCTCTACGGGAATTTCATCGAGCACCTCGGCCGGTGCATCTACGGCGGCATCTACGACGAAGGCTCACCGCTCGCGGACAGCGACGGCGTCCGCAAGGACGTGCTGGAGGCGGCGCGTAAGCTGCGGGTGACACAGTTACGCTGGCCGGGCGGCAACTTCGTCTCGGGCTACCACTGGGAAGACGGCATCGGTCCGAGGGATTCGCGTCCCGTACGCTACGACCTGGCATGGTTCCAGCGCGAATCAAACCGCTTTGGCACGGATGAGTTCATCGCCACCTGCCGCAAGCTGGGCGCCGAGCCTTACATCTGTGTCAATCTGGGCAGCGGCACCCTGGATGAGGCTTCCCACTGGGTGGAGTACTGCAACCGCGAGGGCGGAACTTACTACTCCGACCTGCGGAAGAAGAACGGCCACGCCGAACCGTACCACGTGAAGTTCTGGGGGCTGGGCAACGAGATGTATGGGCCGTGGCAGATTGGTCACAAGAACGCCACCGACTACGCCAAGGCCGCGGTGGAGTTTGCCAAGGTGATGAAGTGGCAGGACCCGAGCATCAAGTTGGTTGCCTGCGGCAGTGGCGATCCGGACTGGGACCGTCCCGTGCTGGAGGCGCTGGTTCAGCAAGTCGATTACATCTCCGCCCACCACTACACCGTGGTTGACGATCTGAAAGACTATTACGAAATCTTGGGCACGGTGGCCGAGATGGAAATGACTATCCGGCAGTCGGCGATGAGCGCCGAGGCAATCTCGGCGCGAGCGCGGAAGTCGCCGCCCGTGGCCATCGCCTTTGACGAATGGAACATCCTCCACAACTGGTCCGATGGCGGGAAGCGCGACGACGTTCACAAGTTTGAGGTGCCGTACAACCTGCGCGACGCCCTCTGGGTGGCCTCGGCGCTCAACGTGCTCCAACGCCACTGCCGCGCGGTGCGTCTGGCCAATCTAGCGCAACTGGTGAATGTGATTGCGCCGATGTACACGACCCCCAACGGGCTGCTGCTGCGCACCACCTACTATCCTCTGGAACTCTATGCCAACCGTTCCGGCCCCGTGGCGCTCGACGTGCTGGCGGTCTCGCCGCAATTCGAAGCCCGCAGATCGGGCATGCACACCTATCTCGACGCTTCGGGCACCTACGATGAGGAGAAGCGCCGCGTCACTCTGGCGGTGGTCAATCGCCGCAAGGAAGGTGACGTGGTGGGCACCGTGGAACTTGCCGGGGTACGCGCGAAGCCTGGCGGGCGCGCCTTTCTAGTCAGCGGCGCGAGCCCTGAAGCGGAGAACACCTTCGAAAATCCTCGTGCCGTGGCCACGCAGGAAGTGAAATTCACTGCCGCGGGAAACCGCTGGGAGTATCGCTTCCCGCGCCACTCCATCTCTTGGCTGGAATTTGACGTTGAAGCGTAGAAGCTAAGCGGCGCCCGATTTCGGATGCCTTAGAGGACTCCAAGACTCGTCCAGGAGACTCCTGCTCGCCACCTTCAGTATGTCGCCCGGCCGCCGCTGACGTCATAACACTGCCCGGTCACAAAGCTGGCATCGTCCGACGCCAGGAAATGAACCACCGCCGCGACCTCTTCCGGACGGCCCACGCGCCCCATAGGGATTCTGCTGGCCATGTACTCGATTTGTTGGGGCGTGAGCTGTTTCAAGATCGGGGTTTCAATGACGGCCGGCGCCACGCAGTTCACATACACACCGAACTGGACCACTTCCTTGGCCAGTGCCTTGGTCAGACCGATGACCGCGGCCTTGGCGGCAGAATAGGGGGCAAGGTTGGGATTGCCTTCTTTCCCGGCGATGGAGGCCACGTTGACGATCTTGCCGTAGCGGCGTTCGATCATGTGCGGCAAGACAGCCTTCGCGCAAAGGAACACGCTCTTCACATCCACCGTCATGACCTGGTCCCAATCGGCTTCACTCACCTCGACGAGTGGCGCGTTCCGGCCGGCGATGCCCGCGTTGTTCACGAGGATGTCGATCTTGCCAAATTCGCGCAGCACGCAGTCGCGCATCGCCGTGACGTCGGCGGCCTGCGAGACGTCGCAGCGAACGGCCACCGAACGACGGCCGAGCGCACGCAGGCGTTCTGCTACGGCTTCAGCCAACGGCAGGTTGAGATCCACCACCGCGACATGCGCACCCGCGGTGGCCAGGCGCACTGCAATAGCCTCTCCGATACCCTGTCCGGCTCCGGTGACGACGGCAACGCGGTCTTTCAGATTCATGGTGATGTTAACCTCCTGTGGTGGTGGCTGTGCAACGTCAAAGCTCAGGATCCAGGCACCCGTATTCTAGCGCATAGCTTCTACCCTAAAGGGTTCCATCAGGCCGTAGTCCACGAAATCGTATTGGGCTCCCGGAGGTTGATGCTCAGGGAAGTCACTCCAGGCTCCGGGCCACGCGATCATCCTCGGCTTGGTGGAATTGTGAAACGGCCCGAATAGATTGCGCGGCGTGGCGACGACTCGCAATCCCACGACGTGCGGTCCCGGAGTTACGGCAACCTCGCAGACATAAGGCTGCCAGCCGATGGTCTGCACGCGATTCCCGTCCAGGAGTATCTCAGCCACACTGCCTTGCCAATCGGGAAAACTGATTCTGAGGCGTGGGGCGCGTTTCGGCACCCGGACCGACGCCTCGTAGAGCACACTATCGTAATAGAAGGGGTAATCCTGCTTGGACCAGGAGCCAAGCTGCAGCGGCTGCGGGGCGTGGAGCAAGAAACCCTGCGCGCCGGGCTGCACGGAGAAGTCCCCACGCAGATAGATGTTCTCTAGTTCCATGCGCACGTCGAATGGCGAGGCAGCAAGACGCAGCGTGTTTTCACCCGCCTGGAGCAGCTGCCGCACGGCGATGCTTTTCAGATGCGGGTCGAGCCAACGTGCGCCGCGCGAGACATCCACGGCGTGCTCGTTGACAGAGACCTTGTACAGCTCGGGGCATTCCAACGCAAGCTGGACCGACCCAACTGCCTCAGCGTCAGCCACGCGGAAGCGAAACGTCGCCTCAAAGCCGGAGTCCGCAGGGAAAGGCGGATGGTCGAGGATTCGGCGTTTGAATTGGGTGGCATTGTCCCAGGCCGGCCGCTCAAACCCGTGCGCCTGCCAAACTCGCCAGTTTGCCTGCCAGGTGTTGATGTTTTGATAGGTTTGCCCTGCTACCCGCAGGTCGCAATAGTCGAGCACCAGGACATTAGGCGAGGCCGGCGTGATCTTCCAGTCGGTTAAGGTGAGAGTCTCAGCCCTGGGGAGAGCTTTGGCAACGCTCGCCTGTTCTGTTGCGGGAGCTTTTGAAACATGGAACAAGCGCGACCCCGCAGGCAGAAGCTCCAGCGCGAATTCCATCCTGCCGCCTTCCAGCGGTCGGGTGGGGACACGACTCATTTTCCCTGTGACGGTGTCCCACTCCTCCAGACTGGCGCCCTCGATTGTCGTTTTCACGACGACGGCGTTTGAGCCGGCGTTGGTGAAGAGATGCAGCGTATCTCCACCGGTCAGGGTTTCCATGCGATGCCCAACGCCGGGCGGGACTTGTTTGTCAAACACGACGCGCGGAGGCAGGCGGCGCTGAACTTCCTCGAGTAACTCGCCATGGTTTGAAACCCGATGCCACTGACGGGAGTAGCGAGTGCGCAATTGCACCACGGCATCGCTGGCGCGCCCGTCGACGTAGGCAGCGGGTTCGTCCAGTGCTAAGAGCTCTCCCCCGGCGGCGAGATACTGCTCGAGGATGGGCAAGGTCTGCCGGCGGAGGTTAATCATCCCCTGCGGCCAGATGAGCAGGTCATACGCGGCCTTGCCGATAACAAACTTCTTGCCGCGTGATTCGCCAAACCACTCGACCAGGTATTCATCGCCCAAGTCAAAGTCCACTTGATGATTGGCCAGGAATTGGTTGAGTTCGTCATAGGTCTCGCGGAGCAGTGTCAATTCGGGCGTGTCCGCACCACGGCGCGCCCAGAGAAAACCGCTGGTAGTCGGCTCGAGGACCAGAACTCGATTCTGGGCTTTCCCTTGCGCCAGCGCATAACACAAGCGGGCGGTGTGATCCGCGTGCAAGCGATAGAACGGCCACCAAGCCGACACATCGCTAAAGGACTGCGGGTGGTCCCTCTTGCGGGCGCCCCGCACGGTGGTGAACGCCAGGTGCTGATCGATAAGGTTGACGCCGTTGACGATGAGCCAGTCACCCATGCGCTTGTAATGCTCGAACGTGCTGTCCCACCCTGCCACGCCGTAGCTTTCGCACAGGGCCCGCCGCCCGAGTTGCCCGGACACGCTCGCGAGCTGGCGAATCGTGAAGAGCATGTGTGGATCAACCCCTCGTTCGCGCAGCTCCGCGCCCACCAGCATGTCGATGCCGGGCATGTGCAGGTAAGCAGCGAGGGAAGCGTCGTCCGGCGTAATCCACGGGTAAGGCCACTCGTGTTCCATGAAGTGACCCGTGAATTGCAGATTGTTGCGATCGCACCACGCAAAAAGTGGCCGGAGATAGTTCTCCTTCCAGAGGTCGTGCAGGGTTTGCCAGTAATCGAACCGCGCTTGACGCCAGTCGCCCACGTCCCAGAAGAGCGCGGGCAGGGCGTCGCGCAGGTCGTAGCCGTTGCGCCCTTTAAATTCAGCCAGCGTGTAGTAGCTCAGGGGCAGCGATAGTTGGCCTTCCTCGTACGCTCCGGCGGTGGCCAGGAGGGGTTCGTCATCGAACGCCCAGAGGACGCGCTTGCCGAATTCTGCCGCAAAGTGCTTCCTGTAAGGCTCGTAAGTTGTCTCAATGAACCAGCGTGCGGTCTCGGGATTCGTCAGGTCGACGTAGGGGAACTGTGCTGTCCAGGGATTGCCACTGGCGCGGCGCAGAGAAAAAACAGCCACCGGCCCTTTGGCCTTGGCGAGTTCGCGCTCGGGGATGCGGACGGCCCGCACCACCCGGCCCTTCTCGTCGCGCTCGATCTGGAAGACGCCGACCGTCGCCGGACCGCCCGCGACGCGCGGCGATTCCGCGATGTGCGCCTGGACATACTGCGCGGCGGTGTCAGGGGCCAAAGCAGGGACCTGCCCGCCCGCAAAGCCGGAGGGATAGCTATTTTCGTCATAGATGTTGCACAGAAGTCCCAGACGCTTCGTCTCGTCCAGTGCGGCGCCCCAGAGTCTGAACCACTCGTCGCCCAAATATTCGGTCATCAAGCCGGGACGAGGATGGATGAAAACGCCGCCGATGCCTTGCTCCTTGAATTGTCGGAGTTGCTCTCTGATCCTCTCCGTGTTCATCTCGTCATTCCAGACCCACAGTGGCGCCGTCCGGAACTCGGCAGGCGGGTCAGCAAAGCGCTGGCGGATCTCTTCGACGCTGGCAGGCGGCGGAGCTGTCTTCAAAGCCGCAGGATGCAGCAGGCGCTGTCTCTCGTCCTCAGCCTGGATGGACAGGGCAACGCTCGGGCTCTTCCCCAAGCCGTAGAACCCCCCTATCAGCAGCGCTCCCAGAATCAGCAGCAACGCCGCGCGAACATCATAGGAACGGGCATGTTTCATGGAGTTCCTCCATGGCAGGAATGAGCAGCCAGGCGGGTCGGTCTTTCCATTGTCCATCCGAATTTGCCGCGGCGAAGATATCACAAACCATGCGGGCAGGGCCATCTGGAGTCCTCAGCGCAGGTTTCACCTGAATTGCTGGGTAGCAAAGGCGACCGCTTCCGAGTACATTATTGCAGCGCTCGGGGCGAGCCGGTGCGTGGACAGTTGTGCATCGCGTCCCGTGACATACCGGAAGACTGAGCCGGAGGACGCACATGAAGATCACTGACGTTCGCACGCGGGTCGTGGAGTGGAGGGGGAAGACCGTTCCTCCCCAGCCGCATTTCTGCACCAACCCGGTGGACATTCTCGAGCTGCCGGCCGATGCCATGGGTCCGTTTCGTTTTCATAGCTGGCTGATTGTGGAGATAACTACGGACACGGGCCAGGTAGGTATCGGCGAGGCCGCCTTGGCGCCCCGGGTGACCAAGCAAGTGATCGACCTGTACCTCAAACCGATTCTTTTGGGGCAAAACCCTTTTGACTCGGAATATCTCTGGCAACACATGTACCGCCGCACGATGGCTTTTGGGAGGAAGGGCATTGGCATGGTGGCCATCAGCGCCGTGGACATCGCGATCTGGGACCTGCTGGGCAAGGCTACGAATCAGCCCGTCTTCCGGCTCCTGGGAGGAAAGACCAAGGAGAAGATTCCCGTCTACGCCAGCCGCTTGTATAGCCAGCCGCTCGACGATCTGGCGAAGGAGGCGAAGCAGTACAAAGACCAGGGCTACCGCGCCATGAAGCTGAGATTTGGCTGGGGGCCGGCAGACGGCGCCGCCGGCATGCAGAGGAATGTGGAGTTGGTCCGCACGGTGCGCGAGGTCATCGGGGACGAGATTGACCTGATGGCCGACGCCTACATGGGCTGGACGCTGGACTATGCGCGCCGGATGATCCCGCTGCTCGCTCCCTATCAGTTGCGCTGGCTGGAGGAGCCCGTGATCCCCGACGACATCGCCGGCTATGCCGCGCTCAAGGCCATGAACCAGATCCCTATTGCGGGAGGGGAACACGAGTTCACGCTTTACGGATTCCGCGAACTGCTCGACGCGCGCGCCGTGGACTACATCCAGTTTGATACCAATCGCGTGGGCGGCATTTCTCAGGCCCGCAAGATTTCGGCGCTCGCCGAGGCTTACGAGGTACCCGTGATTCCCCATGCAGGCCAGATGCACAACTACCACATCGTCATGGCCAGCCTGAATTCTCCCCTGGCGGAGTTCTTCCCCATCGTGGATGTCGAAGTGGGCAACGAACTGTTCTGGTACATCTTCAAGGGGGAACCTGTCCCGCGCCATGGTTACATCGAGTTGGATGAAAACCTTCCTGGCCTGGGATTGGAGATCGATGAGGAAGCGCTGAAGAAGTTCGACATAATCGAATAGGGCTGGAGTTGTGGGCGGCGCGCGCGGTTGAGACGGCAGCTCAAGCGAATCGCGGCAGCAGAGGAGAGAATATGCGATTGAAGGATAAAGTGGCGATTGTTACCGGGGCGGCTTCAGGGATTGGGCGCACGACGGCGCAGGTTCTGGCGGAGGAGGGTGCCAAGGTCGTGGTGGCCGATATCGATGCGAGTGGAGGCGAGAGCGCCGTCGCGACCATCCGCGAGAAGGGGGGCACGGCCGTCTTTGTCTTGGCTGACATCGCCAAGGAGGCCGATGCCCAACGGATTGCCGAAGAGGCGGTGAGGGCTTATGGACGGATCGACATCCTGGTGAACAACGCGGCGACTTTCGTCCTCAAAGGATTCGACGCCACCGTGGAGGATTGGCAGCGCTCGCTGGGAGTGAATGTTATCGGCACCGCGCTGTGCACCAAGTATGTTGTGGAGCACATGAAGAAATCGGGTGGAGGGGCGATCGTCAACCTGAGCTCGATTTCCGCCTTTGTCGCCCAGCCGAATTTCTTTGCTTACGCCGTGACGAAAGCGGCGCTGCTGCAAATGACGCGCAACATGGCCATGGACCTGGGCCCGCATAAGATTCGCGTCAACTGTGTCTGCCCGGGGACGATCTTGACCCAGGCTTCCTATCGGCACATGGAGCGCGTCGGCCTGACGCTGGAGCAATTCAATGCGGAGGAAGGGGCGAAGACCTTCCTCGGACGCACCGGCAACACGCGCGAGGTGGCCCACGCCATCCTGTTTCTGGTGTCGGACGAGGCTTCGTACATCACCGGCACCTCGCTGCTGGTCGACGGCGGTTACACCGCCCAGTAAGAAGACGGATCGTCCCGGCCACCGGGCTTGCGTCCGCCGCACCGGCACTGGGGTGCTGGCTGGCTTCCTGCCGACGGCTACGGCGAGCCTCCACTGGACGCTACATCGCTGACGCGCGTGGCATTCTTTCCACGTAGGCCACGCACTCGATCTCCACCGGCGACTCGCCGGGCAGATCTTTCACCGCCACGGTCGAACGTGCGGGCGGATCGGTGGGAAAGAATGTGTGGTACACCTCGTTCATCGCTGCGAAGTTTCCGATGTCGGTCAGGAACACTGTACACTTCAGCACGCGGTCGAGTGACGAACCGGCCGCTTCCAGCACCGTCTTCACATTCTCCAGGCACTGGCGGACCTGGTCCGGAAAGGGCCCGGCGACCACCTTGTGGGTCTTGGGATCGTGTGCGCCTTGCCCCGAGACGAACAGCAGGCGCCCGAACTGAATCCCCGAACTCAGAATCCTGGTGGGCGAAGGTTCCTCACCAGGTTTGTAGATGACCTTCTTGCCGGGTTGCATTCTCATTCTTGGGGCCTGGGCCGATGCGGGCAGCGCGATAGCACCTGCCACACCGGCTGCGGCAACCCCGCTTAGGCCGCGGCGGAGAAAATTGCGACGGTCGGGCTTGGTTGTACTCATCAGAATGTACCTCCTCTCGAAACCTTGAAGGACAGTAACCTCAGTCAACGGTTCGGCTTTTGCGCTCCTAACCAGTATCGCCGTGGGCGCAGTGCACGCCAAACTCCGCTAGCTCCACTGCCGGTCCCAGGAGCGCTCCTTATCCCACTGTGTTGTAGGTTCAAAGTAGCCTGCCCCGGGTACCAGGTGCTGTTTCACGACTTCCTCGTTCAGCGTGATTCCAAGACCTGGCTTCTCGGGGACCTTGATGTAGCCGCGATTGACGATGGGCTTTTCGATGCCCTCGACCAGCTCACTCCACCAGGGCACGTCCACGGAGTGGTTCTCCAGCACGAGGAAATTCTCCGTGGCCGCCGCGCAGTGCACGTTGGCCATGCAGGAGACCGGTGTCCCGGCAAAGTGCATGGCCATCGGCACCCCGTATTCTTGCGCGGCATCCCCGATTTTCTTGGTCTCCAAAATCCCTCCCGCTGTAGCGAGGTCCGGGTGGATCATGTCCACCGCATGCTGTTTACACAGCTCGATGAAAGGTTCCTTCAGGTAAATGTCCTCTCCGGTCAGGGTGGGCACGTCAATGGCGTCCGTAATCTGCTTCCACAAATCGGTGTATTGCCAGGGGATCATATCCTCCAGCCACGCCAAGTTGTACTTCTCCAGGGCGCGGCCCAGGCGAATGCAGGAATTCACGCCAATGTGGCCGAAGTGGTCGGCGGCCAGCGGGATGTCCATTCCTACGATCTCGCGCACCTGGGCCACGTAGTCGGCCAGCAGGCCGATGCCTTTGTCGGTGAGTTCGGCTCCCGTGAACATGTGCTGAGTCAGGGGCACGTCCTTCTGTCTGGTCCCCAGCGGCCGGCTGACGGTCCCGGGAGTCTTCTCCACCAGGTCAATCCCCAGGTCCATCTTGAGGAACGTGAACCCCTGCTCCATGCGCTTCTTCAGCCGCTCCCCGTATACATTCGGATCATGAGACTCGTCCGTATCCGCGTAGATGCGAATCCTTTCGCGGAACTTGCCGCCGAGCATCTGATAGACCGGCACGTTGTAGGCCTTGCCGGCCAGGTCCCACAGCGCCATCTCGACGCCGCTCACGCCACCGCCTTGTCGCCCGTGCCCGCCGAACTGCTTGATGCGGCGAAAGAGCCGGTCCACGTTGCAGGGATTTTCGCCCAGCAGGCGGCTCTTAAGCAGCAGAGCGTAGGTATGACTGGCGCCGTCGCGCACCTCGCCCAGGCCGTAGATCCCCTGGTTGGTGTCGAGGCGGATAATGGGGCACAGCATCGGCGCCCTGACGACCGCCACGCGCAGGTCCGTGATTTTCAAGTCGGAGGGAATCGACCGCGTGTTGACGTTTTGCAGCGCCGCTTCTCCCGCCTCGCTTGCCCAGAGTGCTCCGCCCAGAGTGGCGAGGGAAGATTTCAGGATGCTGCGGCGATCCAGCAGATGTCTCGCTGATTGCTTCATGATTTTGTCCACCTCATCTGACTCGCGTAGCGGCGGCCTTCAGGCCGGCATGTCACAATGGCACGCTGGAGCCCACCGCTACGGCTCGTGCCGCCCTAAAGGGCGGCGCTACGGTTCCGCGCCCGGAAACAGCGATCGCACCGCTAGAATGCGGGTTTTCGCCCCCGGTTCGCTCGCGTTGTAGAACCCCACCGTGCAATTCAAGCGGAAAAAGTAGGCGTCGCCGGCCTGGGCCGGGTGCCGGCCCTCGACGCCGTCCATTCCGCCTCCCGCCACCATTTCCCCGCGCCCCTCCAGCACAAGATAGATCTCCTCTTCCGTTTCATGGTGGTGAGGGAAGTTGGTGCCTCCCGGCGCAAATTCCATGATGAAAAGGCTGGTCAGCGTGTACCCCGCGGCAAGCTTGTCGCGCGTGCTTCTTCTGTCGCCCATCATGAGCTGATAGAGGACTGAGGGCGGATGGCCTTCCACGGTTTGTTTCTTGACGTCGTCCAGGTTGGCTAACAGTAGTCTCGGCGGCGGGGTGGTTTTCGTGCCCGCGGGAATCTTGAAGCCCATGACCAGCACGCGACACGGCCTGTCGGAAGGGTTGGACACACCGTGCCTGACTCCCGCGGGCAGATACACGAAGTCGTTCGTGCGGATGGGGACCCTCTCAGGGCCGTAGCTGAGAACTCCGGTCCCTTCCAGAATGACATAGACCTGCTCTTCGGCGGGATAGCTGACCTCAGCGCAGGCTCCCTGCGCAGCGACCAGCATTTCCCCGTACCGCGCCACTCCCTTCACGATGCTCGTCAGCGAATCGCCGGCGCCAAAAATAGGTGTGTAGTGGCAAGTATCGGTGCTGACGTCAGCGGGTTTGGCGGCGAGGTCCGGAACGTAGCGATGCAAGAACGTCGGCTCGACCGCCCTTTCGGCGCCGAACAGGGACGCCGCAACCAGTAGTGCAATTGCGAGTTTCGTCATGCCCGACTCCTCAATAGGTCACGGCGTTGACGTACTTCCCGTCTTCGTCGTAGTGCGGCCAGGGGCCGACCCTCAGGAATCCGGATACGATGAAGTCGTCGTACATCGGCGTGGGCTCGAAATAACCCGGGTACCGCAAGTGCTCCTTGACTACCGCTTCGTTAAGCTCGACCCCAAGGCCCGGGGTGTCCGGCACCGTGATGTGACCGTTCTGGATGATGGGCTTCGGCACGCCAGTCACCAGGTCCTGCCACCAGGGCATGTCCACGGCGTGGTTTTCCATGACAATGAAGTTGCGCAGTGTGGCAGCCAGGTGCACGGCCGCCATGCAGCCCACCGGCGAGCCGGCGAAGTGCAGGACCGTGGAAATGCCCTGCAGGTCGGCGTAGTCCGCGATCCTTTTGGTCTCCCGCAGCGCGCCCGAAGTTTCCGGGTCTGGCTGGATAATGTCCACCGCCCGGTTGTCAATCAAGTCCTGGAAGCCCTCTTCCAACCCGAAGGCATCCTCGCCGGTCAGGGTCGGCGTAGTCATGGCGTCGGAGATGGTCTTGAAGCCGCGCCAGTCCCTGTAATCGATAAGATCCTCCGCCCAAGCCAACTGATAAGGTTCGAAGGCGCGGGCGTAGCGGATGGCATCGTTGACCGTCAATTCACCGAAGTGGTCGGCGGCAAGCGGCGTACCCCACCCGATGGCGTCCCGGACCGCCGCTATGTACTCGCAAAGGTAGCCGAGGCCCTTGTCCGTCGCGACGCCGTTCTCGTGCACCGCGCCAGGCCGGTCGGCCACAAGGTTCGTATACAGATCCATTTTGAAGAATGTGAACCCCAGTTTCTTCCGCGCCAGCATGCGCTGGGCGTAGACCTTGGGGTCTTTGTGGCCCGTCGTGTCGCAATAGATGCGGATTTTCTCCCGTTTCTTTTCCCCAATCAGGCGCCAGGCGGGAACGCCGTACACTTTACCGGCGATGTCGTGCAGCGCCATGTCCACGGCACTGTACCCGCCGCCCATGCGTCCCTGACCAGCGAACTGGCGAATCTCCGCCAGGATGGCGTCGAGGCGCAGCGGGTTCTTGCCCAGGATGTGCGCCTTGAGAATCAGGGCGATGCCTTTGACGCCCGCGTCGCGTACTTCGCCGAGGCCGTAAACGTCCTGGTTCGTATCGATGCGGATGATGGGATAGTCATAGTTGGCGGCGACGGTGCATGCCCGCATGTCGGTAATCTTCAGCTCCGAGGGCGCCGAATATGTATTGACGCTTGTCGCGGCAGCTTCCGTGAGCGCGCCGGCAAGAAAAGCGCTCCCCACCGCCCCAGCCGAGGATTTGAGAAGTGTGCGGCGATCCATGTGAAAGTTCACCCCCTGATTGACGGCTTTGTCCGTACGGGCGCTCTATGAGCGTCCCGCCTTGCGGGATCATAGACCGCCGCTCCAGGAGCCGCGCTGAAGGGCGGCGCAACGGAGTTCCTCATTCCACCTTCATGCGTAGCTTCGATCCTCGCCCTGCGGCCCAGCGATTGAACTCTTCGATCATCTCTTTCGTCCAGCGGCCGTCTATCTGGCCGGGCGTGTACTTGCCTTCGCGCAGCATCTGGTGTCCCCAGTTGTCCTGCAGTTGAGTGAGTTCGGAGACATCAGCCACTTTCTCGGCAAGGTGGACGGGGATGAAGGTGATTCCCTCGGGATCGCTCACCACCACATCTCCCGGCAGCACCGTGACGTGGCCGATGCGGATGGGCACGTTGATGCCCATCAGCGTGACGTCGGCCAGGGCCGAAGGATCAAAATCGCGCACGTAGCATCGGAATCCCTTGATCTCGGAAATCCCGGAAACGTCGCGCACCGCGCCATCCACGATGAGCCCCGTGCCGGTCTTGGTGAAGATGGAGGTCGAGAGATTATCGCCGGCAAACGTGCCGTCCTTGATCTTTCCGAACAGGTCCACCACCAGCACGTCGTTAGGCTGGAGCGTGTCAATGACCCAGGAGTTCTGCCCGCTTCCTTTGCGCCCTTCCTTCCTGCCGAAGTCATTGATGACGGCGTTTACGTCGGGCCGCAAGGGCATGAATACTGCTGTGACCACGCGGCCGACCAGGCGCTCTCCGGGGTTGATGACCTTCCAACCGCCCTCGAATTGGTGGTTGTAGCCCGCGCCGCGCAGTACCGCCCAGGCTTCTTCCGCGGTCACCGTTTTCATGCGGGCGAGGACTTCATCCGGCACTTTCGGCCGGCCATCCGGGAAGCGTTCGCCTTTCCATTCCCGGGTCAACTCCACGCGCTGTTCTTTTGAGAACATTCCCAATTGGGCAAATCCCTGGCTGGCAAGGCAAAGTGCCAAACTCAGAAGAAGCCCGTAGCGACATGCTCGCTTCATGTTCTTTTCTCCCCCATGGGTCCGATCGCGTCTCGGGTCCATTACCTCAGCAGGCTTGCACCGGGCGGCGATGGCCGCCGGTTTCAGCCCTCGCCACCTGTTATACACCGCACGCGAATCGTCAGACCGGCCCCGATTCTACCTGAATGCACGGTGAAGGTGGACTTGTTTTGGCACCCCAGTCCCAAGTCGCACCGGCACCGCGGCTGACGGACTTCCGAAATTTCCTCCCGCCATCACCAAGCCGGGACGAACTATAATGGCCGGGGCCAGCATAGGAAGGGAGACGGACGCGATGGAGCCTTTTCGTTATCACGTATACGTTTGCGATCAGCAAAAGCCGGAAGGTGTCCCGTGCTGCTCGGCGCGGGGCTCGGCCAGAGTGATTGATGTCTTGCGGCGCGAGATTGCAGCGCGCGGGCTCAGGGAGGAGGTTCAGATTACGGTCTGCGGTTCGTTGGGTCTCTGCGAGCGCGGGCCGAACATGGTGGTCTACCCCGAAGGCGTCTGGTACTCGGGCGTGAGGCCGGAAGATGTGCCGGAACTGGTGCGCGTCCATTTTCAGGAAGGGCGAGTGGTGGAGCGCCTGGCGAATACCGACGCCGCGGCACTCGGGGCGGAGGTCCGGTCAAACCGGGACAAGATGCTGGCCGCGCAGCACGCCAAGGACGCCGCGGGAGCGCTTCCCGACGACTTGGCGCAAACCTTGCGGGCCTTCCAGGAAAGCCGCGTGCTGCTCACCGCCATCGAGTTGAACCTCTTCACGGCAGTCGGGCCGGGAGGAGGCGCTGGCGAGGTGTCAAGCAAGCTCGGCACCAACGCGCGGGCCACCGAGATGCTGATGAATGCGCTGGTGGCGATGGGCCTGCTGAGCAAACAGGACGGAACTTTCCGCAATACCCCCGTCACGGCGCGCTACTTTGTCGAAAGCTCCGCGGATAATGCGCGCCCGGCGACGATGCACACGGTGCATCTCTGGCGGCGGTGGTCCACGCTCACGGAGTGTGTGCGCGCGGGCACTGCGGTGGCCCAGGAGGAGATGCGGGAGCGCGGCGAGGAATGGACGCGCGCGTTCATCGCCGCCATGCATCGCAACGCCGGGGAACGGGCGGCGCAGGTCGTCGAGGCTGTGGGCACGGAGGGCGTGAAGCGGATGCTGGACGTGGGCGGCGGCTCCGGGGCGTACTCCATTGCCTTCGCGCGCGCGAGTGAGGAGCTGCATGCTGAGATATTGGATTTGGAGACGGTCATCCCCATCGCGCAAAGCCACATCGACAAGGCAGGATTGGCGGACCGCATTAAGACCCGTGCGGGAGATTTGCGCGCCGGCGCGCTGGGCGAAGGATGCGACTTGGTGTTTGTGTCGGCGATTTGCCACATGCTGAGTCCTGAGGAGAACAAAGACCTGCTGCAAAGGTGCCGCGCTGCACTCGCGCCGAGGGGCCGCGTGGCCATTCAGGACTTCATCCTTGAGCCGGACAAGACGGCGCCAAAATTCGCGGCGCTGTTTGCGCTCAACATGCTGGTGGGGACGCGGGCAGGAAGCAGCTACAGTGAGCCGGAATATGCCGCTTGGTTGCGCGAGACGGGGTTTGACGACGTGCGGCGCGTCCACTTGCCGGGTCTCTCAGGTTTGATGCTGGGGACGCGGCCTTGAAAGAGTATGGAGAGTTGCATGCCCAAGCAGTTCGGCATGACGGCCAGCGGCTCTCCGGCGCGGCTCTCCCGCGCCGATGACGGGTTCACTGGCTCAGTCGAGCTTTAGAAGGAAAATCCCATGGCCCACGCCGGCGGGCTCGTTGTTCCGGGCTGATTGGAAGGCCACCCACTTGCCGTCCGGACTGACCACCGGATTTGAGGCCTTGTAGTTTGCGTAGTCGGCCCAGTGGGTCAGGCGGACGAAGTCGCTGCTGCCCGGCACCAGCCGCAGCTTCCAGATGTCGATGTTCGCCCACTTCTCAGCGGCCGGCACGTCTTGTCCGCGGCTCGATTCCACCAGCGTCCACTCACCGTCGGGATAGATGCCCTCGGCTTCGTTGTACTCGTCGGCGAGCTTGCGGTAGGTGGTCACCTGGCGGGTGTTCAGGTCAACGCCCATGACGTCGGCCAGGGGAGAGCGGTAGCAGGTGTAAATCAACTCCGCGTCGTCGTGGCGAAAGTCCTGAGCCTCGAGGGTACACGCGGGCGCCTGGGCTCTGATGACTTCCTTCTTGT
>Ga0315288_10000937_pt1 | contig 37041 bp, 50 predicted proteins | sample YL17G11_20_MG_FD_203454 | JGI IMG/M metagenome (GOLD analysis project Ga0315288, IMG submission 203454) | Sediment microbial communities from Yellowstone Lake, YNP, Wyoming, USA - YL17G11_20 | ecosystem: Environmental > Aquatic > Freshwater > Lake > Sediment | place: USA: Wyoming | collected...
GTCGATGGGCAAGTACTGTTGGATGGAATCGTTGTCGACCCCGTAGTGAGTCGACCCGCCCGAAGAACCCATCTCGAAGTAACGGCCCACGGCCTCGGCGGCTTGTTTGTACAGCGTCATTTCCATGTCGTGCAGGATGAGGTGTCGGATGTCCTCAAAGCGACGGTGACCCGAATCGTGGACGGCGTGGTAGTCCCGCAGAATCCTGTAACTCATCAGGGCCTCCCGTAGACGATGACGTTGAGCAGTATCCCGGCGACGAGGCCGATGACCACGAGGACGACCTTGCCGAAGGTGTTGGCGAAGAACCAGATGAGGCGGCCTTGGAAGTCGCGGTCGCCCAGCGAAGCCACGTATTCGCCGTGGTAAGTGTGGTGTTCCTCGCGCGCCAGCTTCCGCACCCGTTCCTCGCACGTCGTCATCGAGACGGCCCGCCACTCCTCCAGCTTGTCGAGCCGCCGGTCGCGCGTTTCGGCCTCCTCGATGTGCGCCTCGACCAACCCCGTGACCTCGTCGTGCCATGCCCTCGTCTCGTCGTGTTTCGCCTTCGCTTCCTTGCGGTTCAGGGCCAACTTCTGGTCGAGGTCTTCATTGGTGGCGATGAGGGCGTCGAGAAGGTGGTCGGTCGTCACGCCGCCGTTGACGCGCGCTTCCTTGAGAATCTTGTCCTTGGCTTTCTCGAAGTTGTCGGGCACGTCCCCCCCTACCGCCGCTTGATTTTCTTGGTGCCTTGGGCCAGACGCGCCAGCCACAAGTCGAAGCGTTTGCTGTTGGTGCCGAACTGCACCTCGGCGGTCCAGTCAAGGGGCCGCAAAGTGATGTTGGTGATTTCCTGCCTCCCGTGGAGGAGGGCGGCTGGCCCCGAGATGTCCAGCACGTCACCGGGGCGCAGCAGCAACGGGTCGAAGTCGTCGCGGGCGGGGTCGTAGCCCGTGATGCTGACCGAGCCGTAGGTCTGGAGTTTGCTGTGCGCGTTGAGGTACCGGGTGCCGAACCTCTCTGCGCCCTTGGCGGCCTTGATGGAATCGGGGGCGTCGAGGTAGTCGGCGCGGGTGAGGCCGATGGGCGAGTCGTCGGCGTGGACGATGATTTCGCGTTTCTTGCCCCGGCGGTTGGTGAACCCGACCCTGACGGCGTTGTACGTCTCGTCAATGTTCCGCTCGACGTGCCACGTCGTGCGCGGGTCGCGGGTGCTGATGGGGTACACCGTGCCGGTCAAAGGCCGCTGGAACTCGATGTGCGTGCCGTCCCAACAACCGTAGCTCCAGCCCAACATCCCGTTCACCTCGTCGATGGCTTCCCACCTGTCTTTGGGGAGGTCGCTGAAGCTCAGGTGGTCGGGTTGCCATGTCGTGTCGGTCGGGCCGCTGTAGTCGAAGCCGTGCGCCTCGACGACATGCTTGAGGATGCGGTGGATACGCACGTCGCGACCGAGTGACGTGCCGTACAGCGCGACCTCGTTGACGCGCACGCCCCACGGCGGCGGGTCCGAGGTCGGGTACTGGTCATCGTAGGTCTTGCCCTCGGTGCTGATTGTTGGCGGGGTGTAGTCCTGCACCTTGGCCTCGACCCGCAGGACGATGCAACGCACGTTTGGTTCCGTGACCGTCGCGCGGATGTGGACGGGTCGCCACGTCGTGGTGCCGTCGATGTCCTCGCGGTGGATGGTGACGAGGTTCGGCGTGTCGATGCGCTCGCGCCCGTAGACGCTGACCTGAAAGTACGGGTGAGAGAGGGCTTCGGTGCCGCCCACGTCCATCCAGATGTCGAGGGCGTGGACGCGCTGGGACAAGTCCTCGGCGTTGAGGCCTTCGTACATTTCCCAGTAGGTGCGGGCGTTCTGGAAGCCGTTTGCCATGTCACCACTCGGGTTCGGTCGTTATCTTCTTGGTCTGGATGCCGCCGCCCAGCAGGACGCCGAAGCGAGTCTCGGGGACGGTGAAGTAGAACGTCTGGAGGGCGCGTGCGCTGACCTCGTTCCATGCCACCGTGTAACCGTACCAGTAGACGTCGAGCTTGTAGCTGCCCGCGATGAGTTTGCCGGTGCCGGGGCCGTGGTCGCCCATCCATGCCCAGCCCTGCGTGAAGTCGTTCTCCCACCACTCGGGGAAGTCCCTGGTGAGGCTGAACATCCAAGTGTAGTCAAGCTGCGTGCAGATGACGGCGGGGTCGGGTGAGAGGCGTGTCAACGTGAGCGGGCCGCGCAACGAGTTCATCTGCGCCCCGACGATGGTCTTGATAACGAGGTAAACGGTCATGGTCAACGGCTGCACCAGCGGTTGCACCGGGTACGCATTGACGCCCACGCCGCCCTCGTCGTTGGTGATGCCGAACATTGAGTCCTCGCCCTGCAACGGCCCGCCGAAGATGAGGATGGCGTTGTCCGTCTTCTCCACCGAGAACCCGACCTTGGAGCCGTCGCCGCTGGGCACGTCGACTCGGACGCTCATTGGTTCTGGCTCGCTTTGCTGACGACCTCGAAGGTGTCGGGCGACGACCTCGGACCTTGGTCGGTCTGCCATTCCTGAAGGTCGCTGGCGCGGAACACGGCGCGGTAGCCCTTGTGGTCGCGCAACGCGACGAGCGGCCCGCCGAACGTCATGTCCCAACTGAGGTCGCTGCTCACGTCGCCCGAGATGGTTTCGAGCCTGCCCCTGAACAACGTCTGGCCCTTGTACCTCACCAACAAGCGCGACAGCATCTTGGGCGCACGTTTGAGGTCGTTGGCGACCGCCATCGTCGCCCCGACAGGCCCGCCCTCGGGCGACAGTTCGATGGTCAACTCCCTGATGTGGGCGCGCTTGAGCGGCCAGCCGTCCAAGGTCACTCGCAGGCCACGGATGTCGGGCAACGTGACGACGGGCATGGCGGGCGGGGTGAGGATGGGCCGATGCGTGTCGCCGACGTGGTGCATCCTCGCGCGGCTGCCCGTGTGGATGACGCCGTGCGCCACCATGCTTTCGTAGCCCGGCGCGCTCACGACGAGCCACGCCATCGTCGGGTCTTCGGTGCCGATGCCGATGCCGCCTGTGGCCCGCAACGCGACGTAGTCGGGATACTCGACCGTGAGTTTGGCGTCGCTCGTGCCGTACGGCGCGACGTAACCGCTTTCGACGCCTTCCTCGACCAGCACTTGCGTGACCCACAACTCGCAGCCGTACTCGTGCCCCGAGCCGCCGGTCGCATCGTAGGGGAAGAGCGTCAGTCCGAAGTGCGTCGCGTCGGCGGGGACGCTCAGCGTGGCGGTGAGGCGCGCCCAACCATCCTGCGGCAACGGGAACTCGACGAGGTAGGGGTCGTAGGGGTTGCTGCTCCAGAACTCCTCGTTGCAGAGGGAATCCCAACTGACCAGTTCGTGCGCGTCGTCGTACCACTGGACTTCGGCGTCCAACTCGACCTCGCCCGCGACCGCGCCCGCGACCAGAACCTGCATCTGGAAGGCGACCAAGCTGCCCTCACTGAGGTCTTCGGACAACGGCAACGGGTCGGGGATGGTCAAGTAACAGCCGTCGTCCTCGATGGGAGCGTGGATGGCGGTGCCGCCGGGGATGGTGTACGGCGCACTGGTGACGCGTTCGCTGATGGGTTCGCCGCCGTAGCCGGTCCAGCCTGTGATGGTCTGGGCGGCGCACGGGTTGGGGACGAGGTTGGGGCGGTCTTTGCCCTCGACGCGCAGCGACCCGAAAGCGTGCAGGGCGCGGTACTGCTCGAACGTCGTCGGCGTGCCGAACGCCTGCGCGCTGGCGATGCCGCTCGGCGTGCGAACGTAGTCGGTCATCTCAGAGGACTTGCAGCACGAGGTCGCCCGTGTAGAACTTGGCCGTTTGGCCGGTGACGGTCGTCAGCGGTTCCTCGAGGATGATGAACCAGAGGCGGTTGCCGCTCACGTCGGCGTCATACGCTTCCACAGCCACCACGTCGTCGTCGTAGTCGGCGGTCGCCAGCGGGTACTCGACGTCAAGGTTGTTGGTCAAAGCGCCAGCGTTGTCGTCGGTCCAGTCGGTCGTCTGGTCGAACCCGTAACGCTCGTAGGCTCCCAAGGTCACCTCGGTGCCCGCGACCGTCTTGGTCGGCGTCGTCGTGACCAGTGCGAGGTACACGATGGCCGGGCCTTGGTAGGCCGTGCCGTGCGCCTCGGCCTTGGCGATGAGGTTGGCGGTGTATGCGGTGGCTGGCATGGGCGGCCTCCTACGGCAAGCAGTTGAGCGTGACGGAAAAATAGATGAGGCCGCTCACGCTGGAGTGGAGTTCGTAGTTGATAGCGAACGGGTTGTTCTTGAAGACGCGGTAGGAACCGTCGGGCGTCGTCAACGTGTTGGTGTCCTTGGCGACCTCGGCTTTGAGGGCGGCGTACTCGTACTGGGCGTTGGGCGGCTTGAACATGCCGTCGATGCGGACTTGCATGAAGTCGCTGATGTAGTCCACCGTCTGGACGGGTTCGGGAGCGAGCGCGTTCGTCGACACGCCCAAGGCGCGGGGCACGCCGCCGACCTCGATGTTGGTCGAGTGGAAGGTCACGCCGCCCAGCGTCGCGAGGTTAGCCATTCTGTCCCACCATCTGTCGCATCACGCCGCGCATCAGCGCGTCGCTGGTCATCCGCGCCAACTTCTCTGCGGTGTTGCGGTCGGTACCGTAGACCGTGCCGATGTTCACGGTGACACTGGTGCCGCCGTCGCCCTTGCCTTTGAGGGCCGAGGCGAAGTCCTTGGCTTTGCTCGCGGGCACGACCCACTCGCCCTCGCCGCCCTCGGCGACGGTGATGTTCCGGCCGCCCCTTGTGGCCGGGATGTAGCCGCCACTGGCGAAGCGCCCGCGCCCGGTGCGGCCCTTGCCGCCCGTCGCGCCTGCACCCCCGCCGAGCCAGCCCTTGACCTTGTTGTAGACGCCCTTGAGTTTGTCGAACACGCCAGTGATTTGGTCCCAAATCCACGAGATGACGCCGCCGATGACCTTCTTCAGCCCGTTCCAAATCGCCGTCGTGATGTCGTGGACCTTGTTCCACGCCTTGCGGACCACAGCCACGACTTTCTGCACGATGTGGACTGCGGTGACGACGCGGTTGATAGCCTGTCGCACGACGAAAGCGATGACCTTCCAGACCGCGCTGGTGACGGCCTTGATAGCGTTCCAGACCGCGCGCACGATGCCCACGCAGACCTTCACGACGGCGATGGCGATGCGGACGTTGGTCATCACGCCGCGCACGTAGGCGAGGACGAGCGGCCAAACGCGTTTCGTCACGGCGAGGATGACGGTCCATGCTCTGTGCAGGACTTTGCTGATGACGCCGAACCAGAACTTGAGGCCGGTCCACAGCATCTTGACGTAGGCGACGACCATCGGCCCGATGCGCGCCCAGACCCACTTGGCTGCCGCCCAGACCTTGTCCCAGACCACCTTGATTCCCTTCCAGATGGCCTCGATGCCGGGCTTGATAGCCTTCCACACCGCCGACGCGACCGCGACGACGCCCTTCCACAACGCCTTCCAGAAGTTGCGGAACCACTCGCAACGTTTCCACAGGACGATGAAGATGGCGACCAACGCGACGATGCCGATGATTATCCAAATGATGGGGCTGACAGCCATGGCCGCGTTGAGTGCCCATTGGGCTGCCGTCTGAAGGCCGGTGGCGACGGCGTGCGCCGCCCTCGCTGCGGTGTTGGCGACGGTCGCGGCGGTGTCCTTGACCATCGTCGCCGCTGACCCCGCGAATCCGACGACCGCGCTCATCCCCACCTTGAGGCCGCTCGCCGCTTTGGTCGCGCCCGTTTGCAGGGCTTTCTTGAACCCGCCCCACGCCTTCGGCCCCAGCGTCTTGACGTTCGACAGGGCCGTTTCGAGGGTCGACTTCAGTTTCGCGGTGAGGCCACCGCCGCCTCCCTTGAGGTCGAGCTTCGACAGCACCTTCCTGACGTCTTCGCCGAACTTCTTGAACCCGCCCGGCATCTTGCCGAAGGTCTTGGCGACGTTGATTACCGCCGCCATCCCCTGCGCCATCTTGCCGAACAAGATGAGGAGCGGCCCCACCACGGCGGCGATGCCGAGGAACGTGATGATGGCCTTCTGGGTGCCCTTGTCCAGCCCCATGAACTTGTTGGCGATGCCGGTGAGCCACTTCGTCAGGCTGGTGAGCGGCGGGATGAGTATCTGACCGACGATGATGGCGATGGTTTCGAGCGACCCCTTCAGTTGCTCCAACTGCCCCGCCAGACCTTTGGTGCGGGCCTTCGCCATGTCTTGCGCCGCGTTCTGGTCGGAGGCGGCGTCGATGTACTTCTGGATGCCTTCTGCGCCCTCGCCCATGAGCACGGTCGCCGCGCGCGTCGCGTCGCTGCCGAAGATGGCTGAGAGGGCGGCGGTGCGCTGGGCCTGCGACAACGGCCCCAGCTTGTCGTGCAGTTTCTGAGCGACGGTGGTGATGTCGTCGATATTGCCCTTGCTGTCGACGAAGTTGAGGCCCAAGGCCTTCATCGTCTTCGCGGCCTTGTCCGTCGTCGGCACGAGGCGCGTGAGCATGGTCTTGAGCGACGTGCCCGCGTCCGACCCCATGATGCCTTTGTTGGCGAACGAGGCGAGGACACCGACGGTGTCTTGCAAGGTCAGACCGGCGTTCGTCGCACCCGGCCCCACCTGCGCGAGGGCGAGCGACAACGATTCGACCGAGGCGGTCGAGGCGTTCGCGCCACCCGCGAGGGCGGCGGCGATGCTGCTCGCTTGGTCGGCCCCGAGGCCGAACATGCCCATGGCCTTGACGGTCGTCTCCGCTGCGGTCGCGAGGTCGAGGTCGCCTGCGGCGGCGAGGTCGAGGGCCGCTTTGAGGCCGCCCGCTTTGATTGTCGCCGCGCTCATGCCGCCTTTGCTCAGTTCGAGCATGGCCTGCGCCGCCTCGCCCGCGCTGAACATCGTGTCGGCACCCATCTTGAGGGCGTAGTCGCCGAGCGACTTCATCTCTTTGCCGGTCGCGCCCGAGGCCGCTTGGACTTGGTTCATCGTCGTTTCCATGCTCGCCGCCATCTTCACGGCGATAGCCGCTCCCGCGACGACGGGCAAGGTGATGCCGAGGGCCATCTTCTTGCCGACCCCGGCCATCGCACCGCCAACGTTGTTCATCCGTTGCGCGGTCGTCTGCGTCGACATGATTTCTTTCTTCGTGCGGGCCATGCCCGCCTCGAAGTCCTTGGTCGAAGCGCGGACGACGATGACGAGGTCACTCAGGTTCACGTTTCACCACCTTGGCACCGAGAGCGTGGGCCAATCCCCGAAGGTCGGGTGCGACTGCCGGTTCGGGGTCGTAGCGTGACAGCAGAAAGTCCTCCAGCTTGACGTCCTTGGCCCCGTTCGCGAGGGCGATGGTCTGACAGATGGAGGCAGCGCGGTAGTCGGCACGTCGTTCGCCGAACGGCTCGATGGCCTCGTAGGCCTGCCACGCGCTTACCTCCTTGCTACTCATCCGTTGGCCGAGTTCGGCCAGCGACCAACCCAGTGCGAGGGCTAGTCGATGCTGGAATCGCCGTCCCGGCCTGCGGAGTTTCCCTCCAGCCCAGCCACATCCTCGGGCGTGAGGCCGCTGGCCCTCGCCGCGACCTCGAAGACGCGGTTCACGGGCAACGCGTTCTTGGCACCGATGGTCTTCGCGTCGTCGTCGGTGAACAGGCGCACGCCGTCGGGCGTGACGGCGGTCCGCACGACCAGCTTGGCGCGGAAGTTCTTGCGGTCGACCTCCCCGTTGTCGTCGCTGACGGCGACCTCGAAGGCATCTCGCCCAGCCGCAGTCATGGGCTTCACCCATACGGTGCCGCCCCACTCGGGCACCTCGACGGGCACGAGGGGTAGGTCTTCGGCTCCGAGGATGCCGTCACGCGTCAGGGCGGTCGTCAGGTCGATGAGCGTTTCGATGCGCTCCTCGACCGTGCCTTCGCCCACCTGCGCGAGCAGTTCGTCGGTCGCCTTCCTCTTCTCGGTCATCTCGACCTCCTGTTGGGGCTTCTCGCCCCGTTGCGTTCGTGCGTGGACGTCGCCACCGTCGTTTCCATGCGCTTTCCGACGTCCGACCCTGTCCGACGCACACTTACATTCGCGCCTGCACGGCGACGCGTCACCGTCGCGGTGGACGCGTCACCGCCGACGGACGTCATGCAACAGTCAGGCCCACCGCGCCCGTGACCTTGAGCGTGATGTCTGCGGACACGAGGCCGTTGACCGGGAAGTCTGGACCGATGCCGGTCACCAGCGCGTTGAACGCGAGGACGTCAGCGCGCGGGGTGGTGATGGTGAACGCCGTCTCGGCACCCGTGTCGTACAGGTCCCAGAGGGAACCCGTGCCGCCGTGGGTCGGGTTGCTCGGGTTCCAGTTGATTTTGAAGGTGACGTTGCCGCTCTTCTTGAGGCCGCTGATGAACTCCTCGTAGTCGTCGGGGCTGTCGTGCGTCGTCGCCTCGATGTCGTCGCGACTGAGTTCCGGCCCCTTGATGTCGCCGACCTCAGCGATGGTGCCGAACCCGTCGACGGCAAGGATGGTGCCGTGTGACTTGGTGGCGATGGTCATTTCTCCTCCTCGGTGTGCTTGCTGGCGACGTGTTCAGCCATCGCCGTCTTGTCGAATGTCTGGTAGTTGCAGCGTGAGCAGAGGTAGCGTGTCGTGCCTGCCCAGCGCATCTCGCGCCAGTTGGGCCGGGTCGCGACCTTCTTCTTCTTCGTCGTCATGCGGTCCCCTCGTCGAACCAAGTGTAGGCCTCGACGATGACTCGCCACAGAGTCTCGTCGGCCCCCGCGTCTGCGTCGTGGACGGAAACCTGTTGGGCGGCGAGCGGTGCGGACTGGAGGCTCGCGCGCAAGGTGTCGGCCAACGCCTCGACCTCGTAATGCGTCTCGGCCCAACAGTCGAACTGCCAGCGACACTTCATCTGCCCGCCCCAACCTGAGTGCGACTGCGCGGCGGGGTCGGTGAACACGCGACGATAGACGACGCAGGGCAGGCGGTCGTGCGGGGCGGTCGGCGTACCCGCCGGGAGGCGCACCGGGTAGATGCGCGCGTCGACGGCCTGCGCCAGTTCGCTGGTGCCCCCGTTGTACAGGGCCTCGAACAGGTCTTCGCTCGGCGTCGGCATCTCAGTCCTCCGGTAGCTCCGAGTTGTACGCCTCGGCGCTCGTCGCCATGGACCCCATGACGCCGTGCCCGCTCAGGCACCCAGCGAGGTGTTTCGCCATCACGTCGGCGGCCTTGTCCTTGCCCGCCTCGTAGGCAGGACGCATGTAGGGGTAGGCGGGTGCCCGCGACGTGCCGTACTCGACGAACGCGGCGTACTCGGCTGCGGGGCCGGTGTCGGACGGCCCGACCTGTGCCTCGTCGGCGGCGGTCGGATGGCTCTGGATGCTGTTGTTCAGGTTGCCCGTGCGGCGTTGCGGCCCGCCGCCGTGGCCCGATGCGTACCACTTCGCGTACCGCTCGAAGACGAAGCACGCCTTCATGCAGGCGGTTTCACGTTCTTTCATCAGGTTGCCGGTCAACGCCAGAAGTTCGGCGGTGATTTTGTTCGCGCCGATGACGTGTACGCTCACTGTTCGACCTCGCGCACGATGAGTTGCTGACAGCCGATGTCGGGCACGGGGTTGCCGAAGACGGCTCCCACGGGCGGGTCGGCGAGGACGGTGCCGAACCGCGAGGTCAACCTGACCATGTCGCGTCGCGTGACGCTCACGTCGGCGGCGATGGTGACCTTCCATTCGCTCGAGAACACCGAGAAGCGGTCGCCCGGCGTCTCGCCTGTGGCGCGCGTCGACGGTTCCCAGACGCAGGGTATCTCGTCGCCCTCGGACCAGACGGTGAGCGGCGCGCCGTCGACGTCGAACGTCTCGCCGTAGGTGAGGATGACGCACTTGTCCGTCCACGGCGGTGTGACCTCGACCGCCATCGACTCCAGTTCGCCGGGTTGCGGGAACGTGCTCATCAGAAGTCGCCCTCCTCCTCGATGAACTCGCCCGTGAAGACGCCGCCGTGGGTCGGGTCGGGGTCGACGACGAGCGAAGGATAGCCGCCCCACTTGGACTTGAGCGATTCCTCGTTGTCGCGGTCGATGACCAGTTCGGTGCTTCGCATGGGCGCGAGGCAACGGTAGTGACGCGCCATCCTCAGTGCTTGCGTGAACAACTGACTGCGCTTGTAGGTCGCGTTGCCCATCGAACCCATGCTGAAGTCGTAGCTGTCCTGTTCGCGCCCAGCCTTCAAGTCCCAGATGCGGGCGGCGGCGCGGTGAAGGTCGTAGGTCGGGGTCCAATCGGCGTCGCTGGGCGCGTTGCCCGCCGCGTCGTCGAGCGGGAAGTCTTCGAGCGTGGCGGTGAGCATGTCGTCGTCGTAGTTCTCCAGCGTCGGCTCGTTGACCATCTCCCGCAGCAAGGTGAGGTCGGTCATCAGTACACCTCCAGCGTGCCCGCGCAGGAAGCGGGTTTGAGCGAACCCATCTCCCACTTCACATACATCAGGTACTTGCCGCGCTCCAGCGTGACCATGCCCTCGGGGCCGACGAGGCAACGCGCCCAGTAGACGCCGTTGGGGTCGACGTACCACGAGCCTCCGGTCCACGTCGCGGCGTCGATGTCGGTATGCCTCACGACGAACGCGAACGACAACGGCTGGGCGATGGGATTCTCGCTCGACGCGACCTCGACCTCGACGAAGTCGGTGCTCGCCGCGCTGATTCTGAGCAAGCTCATTTCGTCCTCCCCGTGCTGTTCTCGGTCCGCATCGTCGTCGACCCAGACGATACCTTCGTTTGAGCCGTTCGGGAAGCGGTCTGTTTGTGGCCGAACTCGGACGCAGATTCGACGTCGCTGTGGAACAGCACCCAGACTCGCCCGATGGCCTCGGCGCTGGGGATGCCGTCGGGGTGGAGCATCTGAAGGTCCGACCACGCCGCCGCGAGGCCGATGGCTTCTTCGCTGAGGATGCCGTCGACGATACGGACGACGCCGCCGAAGATGAAGCTCGGGTCGCCGAACGTCTCTTCGCTGACGATGCCCGCGACCGCCATGAGGTAATTGAGCAACGTCGCGCCGTCGCCCATGTCTTCCGCGCTGCCGATGCCGACACAACTACGGCTCACGGGGCCGGGCAAACGCGCGGGCGAACCGACGGCCTCGGCACTCGGGATGCTCGCGGGCGTGCGCGTGAGGGCGGTCGAGCGGGTCGCGGTGCCCATGAACTCGGCACTGGCGATACCAGCTATGGCGGGCGTGATGTTGGCGAGGCGCGTCGCCGCACCTATCGCCTCCGCGCTGGCGACGCCGGTCGGCGTGCGCGTGACGCCGCCCTGTGACGTCGTCGCGGTGCCGATAGCCTCCGCGCTGGCGATACCGCCTGCGGCGCAGGTCTGGTCGCCGCCGCCGACACGCTCGGCCACGGCATTGCCCATCGCCTCGGCACTGGCGATACCTGTGCAAGTGCGCGCGACGCCGCCGGGGCTGCGCGTCGCCGTGCCGCACGCCTCCGCGCTCACGACGCCCATGCAGGTGCGCGTCACCGACGTTGCGCGCGAGGGTGAACCTATCGCCTCGGCTGACGCGATTCCCGTGGGCGCGCGTTCCACGTCCGAGTGTGACGCCTGCGACGTCCCAATCGACTCCCCGCTCGAAACGCCTGTGGGCGCGCGGGTGACGTTGGAAACGACGTTCGCGACTCCTGCCTGTTCCTGCGAGGTGACACCGACGACGGGCACCACGAGGTGCAGCGTCGGCGTGCCGATGCTTTCGCCCGACGTGACGCCTGCGGGGTTGCGGTTGAGTCCTTGTCCCGTGCTGACCGCGCCGATGGCTTCGACTGATGCGACGCCATCGGGCGTGCGCGTGACGTTGCCTTTGGCGACCGTGACCGCGCCCACGGCCTCGGCGGTGACGACGCCTGAAGGGAGGCAGGTGAGAGAAGCCTGCCGCGTCGCGACACCGATGGCCTCGGCGCTGGGGACACCCACCGGGGCGCGGTCAACGGTCGCGCTGTGCGTCGCCGTACCGACAACCTCGCCGGTCGAGATGCCGTTGACGGCGACGCTGTTGGCAGCGGTGCGGGCTGCGCTGCCAATCTGTTCGGCGCTGGTGACACCCGAGGCGAGGCGAACGAGGTGCCAGAGTGGTGTGCCTATCGCCTCCGCGCTCGCCAACCCGCCCGCGTTGCCGACGATGTTCGCGGTCGTCCACGTCGTGCTGCCTATCGCCTCGGCAGAAGCGATGCCGCTCGGCGTGCGCGTGACGTTTCCCTTGAGGACAGTCGCCGTGCCGATGGACTCAGTCGACCCGATGGCGGCGACGCCGAAAGCGTTGCTCGGGACGCGCGTCGCGGTGCCTATCGCCTCCGCGCTCGACACGCCCGTGGGGGTGCGCGTCACGTTGCCCTTGAGCGTGGTGACGGTGCCCATACTCTCGCTCGTGCCGACCCCGTTCGGGCTACGGTCGACGTTGCCCTTGAGCGTGGTGACAGTGCCGATGGCCTCGGCGCTCGTGATGCCGTCGGGGTGACAGATGATGGCCTGTGTGGCCGTCGGGGTGCCGATGGCCTCGGCAGAAGCGATGCCGCTCGCGCTGCGCGTGAACGTCGCAAGGCGAGTGGCGGTGCCCATCGCCTCCGCGCTGGCGATGCCCGCCGGGGTCCGGTTCTTGGAGGGCAGGGCGAGGGTGACCCGCCCGCCGACGGTGCCCACGTAGACGTTGCTCGACGCGGCCTCGTAGTACGTCAGCAGGTACGGCGCGCCGCTCGCGCCAGCCGCCATGCCGCGCCATTCCTTGGTGTTGTTGGCCTCGGTGGTGCCCTTGACCTGTTCGCGGACCCACGTCGCGCCGAAGTCGTTGGAGAAGTACGGCTGCCCCGGCGAACCGAGCGAAGCGACGATGTCCGGCCCCCGGCCCGCGACCGACTGGTAGTAGCGGTCGCCCGAGAGCGGGTAGACCCGCGACCAGCTACCGCCCTTGTCGTCGGAGACGTAGATGGCCCAGTTCGTGCAGGCGGCGACCAAGAACTCGCCGTCAGCCGAGACGCTGACCCCCTGCCAGTTGTTGTCGACGTCACCGTCTGGGGTCTGCTCGACCCAGTTCGCCCCGCCGTCGATGGACAGCCACAGTCGCCCGTTGGTGCTTGAGCTACCGACCAACATGACCGAGCCGTCGCTGCTCACGTCGCCGCGGCTCCAGTAACGGTCCACGTCCCCTGCGGGCCGCACTTCGCTCCAGCCGGTGCCGCTGTTCGTCGAACGCCACAGCCGCCCGCCGTAGACGCCCGCCAGCAGGACCGAGCCGTCGGCGTCGGCTGCCGCAAGGTGCCAGCGGTGGTCAACGTCGTCGCCGCCGGGCCGCTTCTCAGCCCAGCTTGAGCCGGTGTTGACCGACAGCCAGAGGCGTTCGTAGTCGACCCCGGCGAGGAGGACCGCGCCGCCGACGGCGAGGGCGCGCCAGTCGTGTTTGCCGCTGATGGGCACGGTGACGCCGAAACTGGTGCCGCCGTTGGTCGAGAGGAGGAGCCGCCCCGAGTCGACGGTGCTCTGCTCGCCCACCAGCATGGTGGAGCCGTCGCTCGCGGCCCCGATGATGTACCAGCCGGTCGTCGCCACCGTCCACGTGCGCCCACTCAAGCTGCCCATGGCCTCGGAGGAGGCGATGCCGCCGACCCCGGTGACCGTCTGGTTGAGCTTGGCGAGCGGGGTGCCGATGGCCTCGGCTGAGCCGATGCCGGTGGGCTGGCGAACGCGGTCGACGCTGTCGGCGTAGGCGGTCGCCGTGCCGAAGGCCTCAGCGGAGGCGATGCCCCCCGCATTGTGTGCCCCCCACCACTGGACGACCGTGACGTTGGGCGGCTCGTAGAGGTAGAGGCCGTCCGATGAGGTGACGAGGTAGAGGTGGTTGCCGTCGCCAGAGACTTGGCAGGAGGGCCAGCTCTCCGACGACCAGCTCGTCATGCCGGTGAGCTGCGTCGCGGTGAAGTTCGCGCCCGAGTCCCGCGAGAGGTAGTACTTGCCGATGCCCGCCGACTCGCAGAGCAGGAGGACCGAGCCGTCGTCGTTCATCTGCAGGGACCGCACCCAGTCGGACGGGGTGGTGGTCTTCAGGCCGGTGCCCGCCATGATGGTGAACGACGAGCCGCTGTCGGTGCTTATGTAGCAGCGGCCGTCGGCGGCGTAGACGGAGCGTTGTCCCACGATGATGACCGAGCCGTCGGCGTCGCAGCAGGCACTTCGCCAGTCGCCGTTGACGATGCTCGCGGGCTGCGAATCGGTCCAGTTCGAGCCGCTGTTCGTGCTGACCCAGACCTTGCCGATGAGGGAGGTGGACGACGACGAGGTGACACCCACCTGCACCGAGCCGTCGTGGTCGAGGCAGACGTCGCACCAGTTCTTGTCAGCCGCCCCCGCCGGTTGCTTCTCGGCGAAGGTGGTCGAGCCGCCCGTGGCGAGGTAGAGCCTGCCGGGGTAGGCACCGATGAGCATGACCTTCCCATCGCCGGAAACGTCGACGGCGCACCACGCCTTGTCCTCGGCAGAGCCGGTCGGGTATATCTCCGCCCACGTCACGCCGTTGTCGGCAGAGCGGTAGCAGCGGGTCGTAGACTGGACGACGATGACCTGCCCGTCGTCCGACATGGCCGAGGTCATCCATGATTTGTTGACCAAGGAACCGCTCGGGCCGACCTCCTCCCACGCCCCGCCGTAGTCACGCGACAGCCAGACGCGCCCGGACGACCCCGAGGTGACTTGGAGGATGGTCGAACCATCCTTCGACATGCAGCCCTGCCCCCAGCTTTGGTTATGGGCCTTGCCGGGGACGGTCAGCTCGCCCCAGCCGTTCTGCTGGAAGCGCGGGCCTTGGATGCCGACCATCGTATAGGCACGGTTCTGGAGTTCGGCGGTGGCCGCGCCCATCGCCTGCGCCGAGGCGATGCCGGTCGGGGTGACTACGGCGTCCCACGACGCCTTGATGCTGATGGTGGTCGTGTACCACGCCGAGTCGGTGGTGGTCGCCATGACCGCCGGGTCGACCGACGAGCCGGTGCCGCCGTCGAGGTCGTATTCGAGCGCCGACCAGCCATCGGTGCCCGAGGTCGTCGACCATGCCGCGTTCGCGTTGAGGGTGAAGTTGGCCGAGGCGGCGATGCCGTCGTTCTGGTCCATGCCCCCGCCGACGGCGATGAGGCAGTCACCCGAGGTGGTGGAGAGTGACGGCGGGTTCGGGTCGCCGGTTCCCGTGGCCGGGGTGGCTTGCGAGCGGATGGGGGTGGTCGGAGCGGTGTTGTAGAAGACGACGGTCTGCCAGCCGGTGGTGCCGTTGCTGACGCTGTTCAGGGTCGCTTGGCCCACGTAGCCTTGGTCAATCATCCCTTGCGTGACGACCGCGTAGCCGACCCACAGGTGCCCGTAGGTCGCGTTGCTGACGTCCTGCCCGGTGATGAGCGTCGCGCCGTAGATGCTGGTGAAGGTCTTGGTGCTGGCGCGGCTGTAGAGGACGCAAAGCGCGAGGTCGCCGACCTGACAGCCTGCGGGCAACGTCCACGTGGCGGCGTTGGCCCCGTTGGGGTTGGCTGCGCCGCCGCTGTTCCACGCACCTCGGAAGGCGACCGCCATCGGTCAGCCCGTCTGTCTCCTCGCCCCCCTCAGACGCCTAGAGCTTGAAGATGAAGGGGGTGGTGCCCTGCCACTGGATGGTGATGTTCCCGCCGTTCGGCGTGACCGCCGTGAACTCAATCCAAGCGACCAACGGGCTGGTGCCCGAGGTGCCCGTCCACTGGTAGATGATGACGCCCTCGACGTGCGCGCCCGACACGCTGGTGAAGACGATGTCCTCGCCGTCGGCCACGCCGCCCGTGCTGGTGAGGCTCGACGCGGTGAAACTGACGGGCGTGCCCACGATGGCCGAGGCGAGGTCGTCGTGGAAGTCGTGGGTGGCGAGGTTCGGCGCGACTACCGCCGTGTCGATGAGGGCGACGCGGAAGTCCTGCGAGGTCGAGGTCTTCCACTGAAGGTCACCCTTGAGGAAATGCTCCCTGCCGCTGTCGAAAAGTCCAGATGCCATGTCTCGTGCTCCTTCGCTCGGGGGCGAGGGCGCGAACCCCCGCCCCCGCTCATTGTCAGACGGTCACGTAGTAGAGCGTGACTTTCTTGACGCCGTTGGGCGTTCCCGCCGGGGTGTACAGGCATTTGCTCACGTCGGCGGCGTCATACGTCACGCTCCCGGCGTCGGTCGTGCCGTCGAAGTTGTGGATGAACATCCGCTCCAGCGCGGGCACCTTCGCGGGCAGGCCCATGGCCTTGGTGACGCCGAGGCTCACCGTGTCGCCAGCGGTGACGAGGCACGGCACGTCGACCGACGTGGCGACCTTGAACGCTTTGGTGGTCGGCACGGCGTTGCTGTTCGACAAGGCCACGACCTCGCTGATGGTCTGGCCCATGATGTTCTTGCCGTAGATGGTGACGTTGCCCGTGAGCGTCCCGGTCGTCGCGCCCTTGACGTTGAGCAACTGCGGGCACGCGGCGAGTTCGGTCGCGAGCAACACCAGCGGCACGGTGATGCCGACCTTGTTCCACGTCGCCGCCGCCGAGTGCGAGACGCGGGTGGTGTTGCGGTACCCGCGCGTCACGGTGTAAGTCGGGGCCAAAGCGATGTCGGTCACGATGACGAGTTCGGCCTTGGCGGCGTCCTTGAGGATGTCACCGACGGCGACGTCGCCGCCCGCAGCCATCTTCAGGTGGTGGTCGGTGGCGAGGGACGTCGCGAGGAACACGTCGTCGCTCGCCGTCTTGGCGTAGGTCGCGGGAAGCGTGATGGCAGCGTGAAGGTTGACCGTCGCGGTGTTCAACGGTGCCACCTCGAACTTCTGCATCCCGCAGCCTTGGAGGCCGGGTATCGCCATCCTGCGCCTCCTTTCAGTGGGCGATGTAGAGGGTCAGGAGCTTGGTGCCGTTCGGGGTTCCCGCCACGGCGTAGACGTTCTTCTCGATTTCGTTGTCGTCGTAGGTGCAGGTGCCCGCGTCGGCGCTGCCGTCGAGCAGCTTGACGAGGCAGTAGTCAGCCGACTTGACGTACCACGGCAGGCCGACCGACTTGACGGTGCCGAGGCTGACCGTGTCGGCGGCGGTGGTGCGGAGCGGGAGGTCGACGCTGGTCACGGTGCGGAACGCCTTGACACCCGGCACCGCTGCGTCGTCCGAGAGGGCGATGGTGTCGCTGATGGCCTCGTGCTTGATATTCGTGCCGTAGAGCGTCACGTTGCCGGTGAGCGAGCCGCCCGCCTTGACGCCCTTGATTTGGAGCAGTTGCGGGCACGCGGCGAGTTCGGTGGCGAGGAGCGTGACGGCGACGGTCTTGCCGACCGTCTTCCACGTCGCGCCTGCGGCGTGCGTCGCGAGGGCGGTGCCCCGGTAACCACGCTGCACGGTGTAGAGCGGCGCGGCGGCGATGGAGGTGATGAGGCACCACTCGGCCTTGGCGTCGTCCTTGACGATGTCACCCACAGCCCAGCCGGTGTCGGCGGTGACGGTGAGGATGACGTTCGTGGCGACCGCCGTCTCGAGGACGACACTCGTGCCAGCCGTCTTGGTCACGGCGGCGTCGAGCGTCATCGCCGCGTGCAGGTTGACCGTGCCGGTGTTGAGCGGCGCGACCTCGTACTTGAGGAGGTCGGCGACCTTGCCTCCCGTGACCGCGTGCCCGCCGCCCGAGGGCTGGACGGGCGGGGCGTAGTCGACGTTATGCGGATAGAAACTCATGCGTGTACCTCCCTGCGACTCAAGGCCGCGTGCTGGGAATCATGGCCTGCCCGTGTCACGGGGTCAGGAGGGCGAACGGGTAGCGCGAGCCTTCGGTGGGCTGAAGGTAGTTGATGGGGTTCGGCACCTGCCACGCCATGCGGAACGTGACGCGCATGGCGACCATGTCCTCCTGCGGGAGGTTGTAGATGATGGCCTTGGACGAGTCGGTGATGACCGCCTCGGTCAGCATCTTGTAGCTGATGTCCTGACGGATGCTGTAGACCAACTGGTTGAAGTCGCCAGCAATCATCAGGGCGTGGGTCGGGTCGAAGACGCCCGAACGCGGGAAGGCGACGGGCGCACCGTCGAACTGGTACTGCGTGGTGCCCTGCGGTGAACCCGTGAAGATGGGCACGCCGTCGTTGTCGCGCAGGCCACGGAACTTCGCGCGCATGGACATGGCGGCGATGGCACCCGTGAGGAAGTAGCCGTCGTCCTCAATCTTGCTGACGACGCCGCCCTCGCCCAACAGGTCATCGTAGAGGTCGTTCCCGGTGCCGAGGGCGACGTTGTTCGCGGCGCTCGTGGCGGCGGTGACGATGTTCGTCGGCCACGCGGTCGGCGCGTTGTGGCCGTAGAGGATGGCGTCGTCAACGACCTTGCCGATGGCGTCCTCGATGAGCGGGCGAATCTCGCCCCAGATGTCGTAGTCGGCGTCGTCGAGAACGTTCTCGGGGATGGGCACGATGACGGCGATTTCCGCGACGTCGAGGTACTTGTTGGCCCACTGGACTTCGGTGACCTTCTTGACCGCGCTGCCGTCACCCTGCGGGGCCTCGTTCACGAAGTAAGCGATGGGGAGTGCCGACAGGACCGGCATCCGCTGCTGCGCGCGGCTCATGTTCGGCAGGCGACGCGCGAGCTTCAGCACGACGCTGCCCTGAGCGGGCACGTTCTGGATGATGGCGCGCGACACCTCTTCGGGCATGAGTGCGCCCGCGTCGCTGCGCGAGATGATTCCGTTGTAGTCGGTCATGGTGCGGTGTCCTCCTTAGAGGGTCAGCCGCGCCCCGCACTCCTTCTGATGAAGGCGTTCATATCGCCCGAGGTGGGGGTGTTCCCATTCGAGCCTGCCCCGGCCTGTGCGGACGGCGGTCGGCGGGCGGGGAACAACTCGGGATACTGCGCTTTCAGCGTGGAGAAGTCGGGTGCGCCGTGTTTGTCGAAGGCACCGATTTCGCGGGCCGCCAACCAAGCGAGGTCGACGTTAGGCACTCCCTCTCGGATGGCCTGCCGGTAGAAGTCGATGCGTTGGTCGGCGACGGCCAGCTTCTCGCTCAGCGCGTCGAGTTCTTCTTTGGTGTGACCATCGGCCTGTGCCGTGATGGCCTTGAGGTCTTGCCGCAGAGACTTGTTGGCGTCGCGCTCGCGGGCGACCGATGCCTGTAGCGACCGGGTGTAGCCGTCGTACTGCTCCCGCTCATCAGCGGGTCGGGCTTTCAACCACTCGGCGAAGTCCTCGGGCGTGCCCGGCGGCGGCGTGTAGCCGTCCTCGGGCGGGGTGGCACCTTGACCGTCGCCGCCCTGCGGCGGGGTCTGGTTGTCCCCAGTCGACTCGTCAGACATCACTCCTCCTCCTCGGCGGCGGGGCGTCTCGCCCCTAGCGGCAACAGGATAGCACGACGTTCCCGTTACGTCTTGGTTGCGCCTCGGTGACGCAAGCTTTCGAGGGCTTGTCAGTAAGCGACATTTCGCGCCACCGTCATTTGGGCGCGATTCCACGCGCTCGGCACGCGCCAATGTGTACTCCTTCGCGACAGGTGCTCGGGCGCGGTACCGTGCGTAGCGCCGGGAGGGGAGGACGCGAACGTATGTTCAGTTGCATGGTCCCGATACACTATTCAAGGCGTCCTTCCGACGCGCTTTCCGACCCTAAAAGCTTGTCCCAGTAGTCGCGGTTGGCCGTGTAGACCGGGAGCGTCTTGAACTGGTCGAGCGTCCTCCCGGTGCGGCTCAGGTAGTCCAAGAACTCGGCCTTGCTCATGTGGAAGTCGGGCGACTGCTTCGTCCAGTCGGCGTTTCTCAGGCTTGCGTCCAAGTTGACCATGCTCACCTCCCCGCTGACCACGTCGTGTAGTCGGCGGTGTTGCCAGTCTCAAGACTCTTGAGCCACAGCGGAAACTCGGCGTCACCCGACCACCACGGCCCCTGCCCCGAGGAATAGGCGCGTTCCGCGCAGGCGGGCAGGCGCACGTCGCCGCCGAGGACGACGAACTCAGTCTCGTCGGCGCAGCCGTAGCCGCTGCGGAAGGTGCCGATGACGCGCGAGGTCGGGACGCGGGTGGCAATGATGACGGGGAACTTGCCCGCCTCGTGAGTGCTGGCGAAGTTGCCCGCCGTGGCCCGTTGCAGCGAAAACGACGACATGGGCTGAAGCTGCGCGTTGATGACCGCCGCGTTGTACCCAGCCTCGGGCAGCGACAGGCCCGCCTCAAGCAACTGTTGTTCGCTCAGGTAGACGCCACGGTAGAGCGTGATGTAGTCGGGGAAGCCTTCGCCGCCGAAGTAGGCCTGAGTGTTGTCATACATGGCCCGCAGGAACGCGCGCAACGCGGGACCGTCGGTGGCGTAGACCTCCGCCGCTCGCGCGAGGCCGCGCCCGGCGAAGTGGTCGAGCGTCGCGTCGAGGATGCCGAACTCGTCGCGCGCCGCCATCTGCATGGCGATGGCCTCGGGATACTCGTCGCCGCTCGTCTCAGCCCAGCGGTGGACGAGGTCGTTCACCATCCGAGCCGAACGAGCCGCCAACCGGGCTTCGAGGGAAGCGATGCGCTCAGCCTCGGTGCCTTGGTAGAGGCCCTTCATATGTTCGGCGAGGAACTGTTCGCGACTCGTGTAGCCGAGGGAATCGACGAACTTCCCCTCGACCCAACTCTCCCACGCCTCGTCGCCCTTCAACATCTGCGTGAGGTCGCGTTGCACCTCGGCCTTGAAAGCGGAGGCGTCGGCGTCGCTCATCAGCCCGCCGTATTCGTCGAGGCCCATCTTCTGAGCGACGTCATTGTTGTAGGGCAGGATGGTGCCCTCGATGTCGCTCTGCGCGGTGACGCCTTCGAGCTTGAAGTCGTCGAGGATGTCTTCGACCTGTTCGCCCTCGCGCGCGGCGCGCTCGGCCAATACAGTCTTGACGCGTTCGAGTTCCCGCGCCGCCACTTCCTTCGCCGCCTGTTCCGCCGCCGCCTCTGCCGCCTGTTTCGCCACCACTTTCGCCGCGTTCATCTCCTGCCACGCCTTGAGAATCGGGTCGGTGACCGAGGTCGGTTGACCCGCCAACACCTTGTCGAGGTAGTCCTTCACGACCTTCTCGGTCGAGTCCTTGAACGTGTCCAACACGAACTCAGTCTCGCTCGACACGATGTCCTCGGCCTTCATGCCGCCGAACAGGTCGCCCTGCACTTTCCCGCCCGCCTTGGCGATGGACTCCTTGGGCAACGTCCACGCCGCGTCGCCCAACTTCGACGGCGTCCACTTGGTCGCCATCTGTTCGGCCTTCAGGTTGAGAAGGTCGGCCTTCTTCCAGTCGGGTATCGCCGGGTTGTCGAGCATCGGCGTCACCAGCGTATCGAAGGTGTCTTGCGACTGTTCCTTCAACGCGGACATGACCGTGCCCCAGTCCTCCATCTCCTTGGCGGTCGGTTTGACGGCGGGCGCGAGGTCGGGCGTGGGCAGAGCGGTGAAGGCATTGAGCGTGGTGGTGCCCGGCAAACCCGGCGGCAGACCCTTCGTGCCCGCCGTCGGCACGCCGCCCAACCCCTTGCGGAGGTCGCCGATGCTGGTCGCGCCGATGCTCCCGCCCCACGTCGGGTCGGTCGTCTTGGTGGCGAACTGCTCGAACTTGACGTCGCCGTTCTTCCACATATCGAGGCGCGTCTGCCCGAGGATGTCCAACTGAGTGCCCTCGTCCTGTTCCTTGAACCAGTCCTCGCCCATCTTGAAGTCGCCGCCGATACCGGGCCACCACGGGAGGCATGAACAACGGCAGTTGGGGTGGTCGTCGAAGTCCTGTTCCGTCTCGAACAGTTGTCCCTCGGCGGCGATGCAGCCGGGACAGACGCGGGAGTCCTGCGCGCTCATGCGCTCGTAGCGTTGCACGCCGTACTTGTTGTAGCTGTTCAACGTCGACGAGCGGTAGGCACTCAGCATCTCGGTGCGCGCGATGGTCAAGGCGCGGGCGAGCGGCATCCCGAAGGTGTCGGCCATCTCTTTGGCGATGACGGTGGGATTCTTGCCCAACCCCACGCCCTCGGCGAGTTTCTGACCGATGTCGCCGTCGGTGCCTTCGGTGATGCCCGCGAGGAGGTCGCGCAACGGACCCCCCTCCGTTTGGCCGACCATCGCTTCGACCGCGCTGGCGGGGAACGTTTCGACCGCGACCTTGTAGCCGCCCGCCTCGACGAGGTCTTGTGCCGCCTCGGCCCCGGCGTTCAACAGGTACGTTTGCTCCTTGGTGATGAGGTCGGCGGCGTAGGGCTTGAACTGCGCCCACTCGGCGTCCATGCGCGCCGCCATCCGCTGATACCGCTCAAGCTGGTAGAGCTTGCCCACGGCGACGGGCTGGTCGGCGGCTGCCATGCGGGTGACCTGTTCGGCCAAGGCCTCGAACTCAGACATGAGGCGGTCGGCGATGCCCACGTAGCGTTTCGCCATCGCGCGCATGACGTCGTCCTCGTGCGAACGAATCGCGGCCCGCCACTCGCGCTCGACTTGGACTACTTCGGCGAGCACTCAGCGTCTCCGATACAGTTCGGCGATACAGGCGGCACCGCAGATGGCGAAGATGAACACGACCAACAACCAGTCGGTCGCTGTCATCGGGCTAGGTCTTGGGGCGGGCGGGCGCGCCGGGAGCCGCAGCGGGGCCAGCTGGCGGGTATGCCCCCGGCGCGCCACCCTTGTTGAAGCCTGCGAGGGCCGCGCCCATCGAAGGCACTTGAGGCTCGGCAGCGCGGTCGTCCTCAAGCTGTTTCAGTTCGTCCGGTCCCCAACCGAGTTCACGCAACGCGGTCGGCAACGGCATGGTGGCCTTGACGTAGTTGAGCAGGGCGGTCGTGGTGCTGATGGGCTGCTGCGTCTGCATCGGACCCCAGACCGCCGACACCGAGGTCGGGTCGATTGTGACATGCGACGCGGACAGAAGGAACGACCCCAACTCGCGCCACACCTGACCGAACAACTCGCCGAAGTGCTCGACCTTCGCCACGAGCGGAGCTTCCATGGCGATGAGGGCTTCCCCGCTGGGGTCGCCCGTCTGCCCGAAGAAATAGTGCTTGGGAGTGCGCGTCACGATGGCGATGGATGCGGCGAGCTTGTCCATCGCGCCGAGGTACTGGTTCACGTCGACAGTCGGGAACGACCCGGCGGCGGTCGGCTGGACTCCCTCGTCACTGGGCTGGAACGACCACAACTGACCCGGCGCTATCTTGAGTTTCGAGGTGTCCTGTTCGCTGATGACGTACCGCTGCGGGAACGAACCGAACTCGCTGGCGACCATCATGTCGGCGAGGAGCTTGTTGACGGCGTCCTGTGCGCTGAGAATCTTCCGCAGTTCGCCGCCGGGGCCACGACGTGACGTCCTCAGATGAAAGACGGGGATACGCTCGTGCGGGTTGTCCTCGACGGGGTCGGCGGGAATCGGGTCGCCCTTGTCGTCGACGCCGCCGTCCTCGAGCGGGACGAAGGATTTGCCGTTGCGCGGCACCTTGGGGCCGACCCAGTGCTCGATGCGGTCGACGTAGTACAGGTTCATCAGCGTAGCGCCCGGCACCCGCCACCACTTCGCGGCAAACTCCATCACCTTGGGCCGCTCGGCCTCGTAGAAGGCGTGAACGAGGCGCGGGTCGTTCGCGTACAGGTCGAAGGTGCCGTCCTCGTCGGGCCACGCCAGAAGGAATCCCTCCCCCGTGATGAGCGCGTCCTTGTGGGCGTCGTAGGCCTCGATTTCGACGTCGCACGCTATCCCGAGTTCGGTGAGCTTGTCGCTCGCGGCCTTGGAGCCGCCCGCCTTCTCGTCGACCTCGAACCCTTTGAGCGTGAGGCGTTCGAGGGCGGCGTCGACGATGACGGCGCACCAGTTCTGGACCCAGCGGGCTTCTATCTTCCTGAAGATGTCCGACAGATGCTCGGTCGAGTACACGAGCGGCTGGTTGCCGTCGTAGTAGGCATACAGCAAGTCGTAGCGCGCCTTCTTCTCGCTCAACGCGTCAAACGCACGCTCGACGTCTGTCTTCGGTGCGGCCATCGCGGTCACTGTACCACCTGCGACGTTGCGCGCAAACGGTGACGCGCCACCAACGACGGTGGCGAACGGCCATGCAGGCGCGAATAGGAGTACACGTTGGCGCATGTCGGACGTCGGGAATCGCGCCCATGTCGCGGTGGCGACGTCTACGCACGGACACGGCCAAAGGAAACGGCCCCGAAGGGCCGCTCCTGAACGAACAACGTTGGTCGGCGATACGTCACGACACGGGCGGCTCCTCGTGGTCGGTTTCCTCATCGGTGATGAGGCGTTCGAGGATGGCAGCGTTGCCGGTGAGGTCGCGCGCGGGTTCGTTGCCGATGTGGGTCGCGTCGTGCAGCATCCGCTTCAGTTCGGGCAGCACGTCGTCCTCACGGATGAAGGCGCGCATGTCGTCGACGTGAGTGGCACCCATCATGCCGTCGTCCCATGTGAAGTTGATGGCGGTGTTCCAGACGCCCGTCACGGTGCCGTGGGCCTCGTAGGCGGTGGCGAGTTCGTACACGACCCGGTCGCCCGTCCTCAGTTTGAGTGCTTCGTTGCGTGTCGTCGTTCCTCCTGTCAGGCGTGGATGATGGTGGTGATTTCGCGCGGGGCGGGCGAACGTGCGGCCCCATAGCACGCGACGCCGGGGGCGAAGCGCAGTTTGTAGTCGGGGGATTTCGCGGTGCGACGCAGTTCGGATTTCGTCGCGCCAAGGAAGGTGTGCAACAGGTCGACGAAGATGGCCATGAACTCGGGGCCATGGTTGTGTTCGTGGTAGTGCCAGCCCGCGATGACGTGAGCGACCTCGTGCAAGACGACGGAACGACGACGTGCCCATTTGGGAAGCGAGATGCGGTAGTGGGACGCCCAAGCAGACGACCCGCGTCCCGTGATGACGTCGACGTGGTGCAGCGTGCCATCGGGTGAGTAGACGCGCCAGCGTTTGAGGGCGCGGTGCACGAGGACGGAAGCGTCGTCGAGGGTCAGGTACCCGAGTGTGGGCGAGTGTTCGAGGCGAGCGTAGGAGCGAGCGGCCTTCCCGAAGCGGGCGCGTTCGTCCTTGGTGAGGTCGGTGTAGTGGATGTAGTGCCGTTCGACGACCCAGCGGAGAGCGGGGCAGGTGATGAAGTCGCGGGCGCGGGGAGCGGGGCCGCGCAACGAGATGTCATCGAGCGGGTAGGCGTGCGTTTGTTCCCACGAGTAACAGCGGAAGCGTTGCGGGTCGTTCTTGAGGACGGTTTTCAGGGTTGCCTTCGCCATCGTCGTTCCTCCTGTGACGTTGCCTGCGTCATGGACGATTATGAACGTTCGTCGACGTTTGTAAACCCTGAGCTTTGCCGTTTGTGGCTAGGTGCCGTGCGTGGACGTCGCCACCGTCGCGTGGGCGCGCATGGGCGAGCGGCAGGGTACAGCGCGACGTACTACATGCGTGACGACGTGGCCGCGCGCCACCGTCGACGGGGGCGCGTCACAGTCAGGCCCGACGCGACGTCGCTTCAGGCTTGGGGCGACCGCGTCGACCGACGAGGGTCGCGGTGGCCGCCCAGACGAGGGCGTCGACCCGGTCGGGGGAGCCAAACGCCGCCCTGTCCATGTCGGCGGTGAAGTTGCACATCTGGTCTTCGAGCGGCCCGAACAGGCCGACGTGGTGCATCCGGCCCTTCTCGTACAGCGCGCTCACGGGTTCGGCGCGCACCCACTTCCCGCGTGAGGCGTGGACCTTCATGTAGCTCACCGACGGGTCGACGGTGCGAATGACCGCCTCGACGAGGTCGCCGCCGTTGTTCGTTTCGGCCACGATGCGGTCGGCCTCGAAGCGGTGGTAGGCACCGACCGCCAGCGCCGCCCATTCCTGCGGCGTGTGACGTCCCGACAAGTCGTCGAGGACGTAGCCCTCTTTCGGGTCTTTGCCGTCGATGCCGAGGACGATGATTCCCGTCTCGTCGCTGTCCTCCCCCGAGGTCACGGCGGGGTCGATAGCGACCACGATGCGTTCAAGGCCCTCCGGTCGCCGCGTGACGCGGTACTTCTCGATGAGCGCCCGGTTCCACAGCGCGCCAATGATGTCCTCGATGATTTCGCCGAAAATCTCCTGCCGCCCGAGGTGGGTGCCCGCGTAGATGCTCACGACCTCGTCGATGAACTGCGGGGCGAGGAAGGCGAGGTTGGCGTAGGTCGAGGCGACGGTGCTCACCGTCGTCGGGTTGTTCGATATCTTCCGCACGAGGAGCGTGGGGCGGGGCGTCGTCGTCACGACGGCGCGCGGGTCGGTGCCGAGGCGCAGACCGAGTTGCAGCATGTCCCATGCCTCGGGATGCCGCCATGCGGCGAGTTCGTCACACCACGCCGCGTCGTGCTGCGGGCCTCTCAGACGGTCTGGTTCCTCGGCTGAGTAGAGGTGCGCGGTCGCCCCGTTGGGCCACTCGACCTTGCGCTTGCTCCCGATGTACTTGGGCCGGAAGCGCGGGTGCGCGGTGGCGAGCAACCCGCTCTCGCCCTCGACGACGACGTCCCGGCAGTCGGCGGCGGTGGCGGCGACCAAGGCGAGGCGACCGTACCTGCCCGTCTCGACCTTGCGCCGTACCCACTCGGCCCCGGTCCGCGTCTTGCCCGCGCCTCGGCCTGAGCGCAGTAGCCATGTGCGCCACTCGCCGGGCGGTTCGCGCTGGTCCTCGCGTGCCCACGTCCCCTCCCAGTCGAACAGCACGGGCAGCAGTTCGTCGGCGGGAAGCGCCTCGATGATGGCGCGGCGTTCCTCGTCGGGGAGGTCAGCTAGGCGTAGGGCTAGAGGCTCGCGCTTTGGCTCGGCGGTCAGCGGCGCGGTCGATGAGGGAGGTGAGGTGAGCACGGACTGCCTCGGGGTCGCTGTAGATGTCCACGTCGTCGGTGATGGTGGCGTCGACACGAGTCGGCGCGTCGAGGCCCAGCAAGCGGGCACGGCGGTCCTTGATTCTGAGGCGCACGTCGATGAGGCGCAGGTTGTCCGTCTGGGTGTACTTGACCGCCACGTCCCGCTCCATCGAGTCGAGGTCGGCGAGTTCGTGCGCCTTGACGTCGTCGAGATACGCCTGTGCTTCCTTGCGCCACTCGGCGGTGAGGGCGGCGACGTCGCGACTGATGGTCGGTTCGCTCACGTTGAGGACGCGCGCCATCTCGCGTTGCGTGACACGACGCGCCCACAGTTCGGCGACCTTCACCCGGCGGGCGATGACCTCCTGACTCTGGTGCTTCCTGTCGCTGGTGACGCTCACGAACTTTCACCCTTTGACTTGCCCGCCCAACGCAGGTGGACCGAGTTGTTCCGATACGTCAACGAGGCCCCTCTATCGACCAGTTCACGCACGACCCGCCTGTTGGGCATAGCCTGAGATTGCAGGCCTATCTGCGCGCGGAACTTGCCCGAAAGCTCGGTCACGGGGTAGTCGCCGTGGGGCAGGTTGTCGAGGGCGCGCTCGATTTTCACGCGGTTCTTCTCCTTCGCCTTGGCCTTGCGCGGTTTCAACGCCTCGGTCTGAAGGATGTCCGCATAGCGGTCCATGTAGCCCTCGATGCCGAACACCTCGCGCGCGAACGCCCGCAGCTTGCCCGACCACTTCACCCATTCCTCAGGCCACGTCGTGAGGATGTGGTCGAGCATGTCGAGTTGTTCCTTCTCGTCCTTGAACAGCCAAGGGTAGTCGTCGGGCACCAGTTCGGGGAAGGTCACGGCCCGAGGCGCGACGGGCAGTTGCCCGAGGGCGATGCTGTCCTGCATCGAGATGCAGAACGTCTCGTGCAGGCTGTTGATGACGTTGAGGCCGGGCACGGCGATGTTCCGCAGGTAGACCGACTGGTCGGGGTCGCCCACCACTCTGTCGACGGGGAAGGCCTTGATTTCCTGCCCCACGTACTGAGTGACCCAGACCTCGAACTTGTGACCGCGTCGGCGCATCTCGTTGAGCGCGTCGGCGGTGAGTTGAGGTTGCTTGTAGTTCTCGAAGCGGTGGTTGTAGATGACCACGGGCACCTGCTCGATGCCGGGCTTGGGAATCTTGAGGTCGAACATGGCCTCGTCCACCAACCCGAAGGGCAGCACCTGCGACTTCGCGGCGATGGCCTCCCACGCGTGCTCGTTGAGGAACAGGCCGAACGACTCCTCGGCCATGCGGTAACAGTGCTGCGAGTTGAACACGACGCGGTCGCTGGCGATGGTGCCCCCCATCTGCGTCCAGAGGCGGGGCAGTTGTGACTCGAAGGGATAGGGCAGCGACTTGTGGATGATGTAGTGCTGCTGGGCCACGGTCGCCGGGTGCGCGTTGAGGTTGAACGACCCGGCGTAGCCGTACTTGACCTGTAGGGCTGATTCCACTTGGTGCATCCAGTAGACGGTGATGCCTTGCGAGTCGAGGAGCTTGAACCTGTCGACGTCCCACGCCTGCACGCTCGACCTCATGGCGGTGTCGTAGGGCCACGGGAACCTGACTATCTTCTCGTTGAACAGGCCATCGTCGGAGAATCGCCACACGTCCGCGCCCTTGCTGCGCTGGGGCCACGTCATCAGCCACAGCCAGCCCGGCAGGCGTTCGCTGAGGCCCGGCAGGATGCGCCGCAAGTAGGCGTAGTTGGAATCCCAGTTCATGGCGTCCGACTGGGACCAGAAGGGGAAGACGCAGCAGACCTCGTTCGTCATGGCCGCAGCGTCCGCGTCATCGGCTCGTAGCCGTTGTCCTTCAGGAGGTCTTGCACCGCGTCGCGGTCGCCCGGTGACGGCGCGTTGACGTACACCTCCCACGTCACCTCGGTCCCGGCGAAGTCGTCGCCGCCAGCGAGGTCATCGAAGATGTCCACGGTGTTGAGGCCCGCCGCCTTGGCGAGGTCGGCGAGCATCGAGGTCACCGCTTCGCTGTTCGTCTGCACGGCGCGCAGGAGGTCTTCGAGTTGGTCGGGGTCGGCGACGGCGAGGGCCGCGATGGGGTCGAGGGCGACGAGCATGAGGCGTTCCTCATCCTCGGTGAGGTCGACGTAGAGGACCGGCACCGTCGGGGCTTCCTCGCGCATGGCGAGGGCGATACGCAGGTGACCGTCGACAACGTGCCCGGTGCGCTGGTTGACGACGATGTTCTGGACCCAGCCGACTTCCTTCAAGACGCCCTTCAGGGCTTCCTGCTGATGCGCCGGGTGGATGCGCCAGTTCTGCGGGTTCGCGAGGAGTTGGTCGGGAGCTTCCTCGCCCGTGCCGATGATGCGGTTGCGCCACACCTCGGGGGCCTGTGCCATCACGTCCTCCTTCTCGGGGGCCGTTCCCGTCTCGGGTTTCGGCTCACTCATGGTACATCTTGCAGGTTGTCAGGAAAATGCCGCAGCGTCAGGCCCTTCGGCCACTCGACGACCAACGTGCCGTCGTCACACTCGTCGACGACGCGGCCCCGGTGGGCGAGGCGCGGCAGGTGTTTGCTCGGCCACTTGCCCGCGCCGACCAGCCATTCGTGATGATTCACGCTGAAGGCCACCCAACGGTCGCTCATTTCTCCCTCCGTCCGTAGGAGCACCCCAGCCAATAGACCCCGGCGATGACCGCGAAAGCGAGGGTGATGCCCACCACGCCTGTCATAGCGTCTCCTCCTCGGCGCGGGCGCGGAGCGTCGCCGCGTCGCGCGCTTTCTGCACGACGTCGAGGGCGGCGATGACCTCGAGGGGGTGGGCGGCGTGCAGGATTTCGAGGGCGCGGTTCGCGTCGTCGGCTTGCTGGGCGAACTTCATGGCGACCGTCCCGGCCAGTTGCGCCCGCGCCTCCCACACCTGCGCGCTGTCGCGTTCCTGTTTCGCGAGGCTGCGCCACTCGCCGTTCAGTTCCTCGGTGGTCATCCGTTTGTCGGTCATCAGTTCTCCCAGAGTCGACAGGCGTTCCATTTCAGGCGGTGGTCGGTGCCCGCTCCGTTCGTGATGCCCCGGCGATAGCACTTCCAGTAGGTGCGGTTGCCGGTCGGCGTGTGCGTGACCATGTGACGACACGAGCGGCACGCCTTCCCTTCAGGGCCGCGCCCGTGCAGTCGCACCATCGGGTTCGGGTCGAAGTTGACGCTGAAGTCGCCGATGGGCAGCATGTCGTCGCTCATGGGCACCTCGGGTGGTGACGCCAGCCTCGCCCGTCGACGAAGCGAGCGGTTTCCATGTCGTCGGCGGTGACTTCGCCGCCGCAGGTGATACAGGCGATTCGGTTGTCGGCGGTCGTGAGGTCGTGACGCGGCGCGGTCGGCGTCATGTCGCCATGCTCCTCGTTCGCGGCCCATTCCTCCCAGCGGTTCGGCGTCTTCGCGAGGAAGGTCTTGGCGTGCTGCAACGAACACGAGGTCTTGGCACAGTGGGCGATGTACGCGGCGGCGGCGGTCGTCAGTTGTTCAGCCGAGGCTCCCTGTTTGCGCCAGTGGAGGTAGAGGCGTTGGGCGTCAGCCTTCGACCCGACCCGTCCGTAGCCTTTCCACCACTCCTCGAAGTCTTGGGTCAAGGCGGGTGGTTTCCCGCCAATGCTCTTAAGGTCAGTTAAGGTCTGGTCATGACGCTGCGGTGACGGCGACGTGACGGGCAGTTGACGTTGCGGTGACGCGTCAGGTTCGGATGTGACGCTTTTCCGCTCCCGGTAACGTTGTTGGCGGGTGTTCGCCAAGAGGCGGGCGTTCTTCACCTTGAAGTTGTGGATGCGGTGGTCTGAGGTGAGGAACCCGACTTCGACCATAGCTTCGATGACGTCGGCGGCGGCGCACTTGCCCAACCAACGCAGCGCGCGTTTCAACGGGAGTGGTCGCAGGCCGCTCAGGTCGCCGTCGGGTTGGTGACGGCGGGCGTAGACGAGCAGGGCGATGAAGGCGGCGGCGACGGCATCGGGGTTCTCGTCGAGGACGTCGGCAGCGTTCATCACCTTCTTGTTCTCGTAGATGGTGGTTTCGAGCGCCAACCACTCAGCCATTCAGTCCTCCTCGCGTCGCGCAGCCTGTGCGGGTCGACCCTATCAGCCCCCCCGCTGAAAGTCCCCGTCGTCACCAGAACGTCACGGAACCGTCATTCGCATAGTGTATCGGGTCCACACATCTGACCGACCGATAAGCAGAAACGCGCCCAGCACCGTGCGTAAATCGACGGCCAGCATGTCGTCAATGTACTCATACGTCGGCGCACGTCGGGCGCGCGGAAACGTGTCCCAAATCGCGGTGGCGCGATTCCACGCTTTCACGCAAGACCTAAAGCTTTCATCGTCAGGCGCGCAGCGGAACCGTTCGAGACTTGCGGCCCGGTGAAGCGGTAGACACGCCAGCCCTCGAACGTCGCCGCGTTGTACTTTTCGCAGTCGTTCTCGAACCCGGTCGGTCTGACGTGCCTACCGCCGTTGTAGATGCCGCCCTCAATCTCGACGGCGACCATCTGGTCGGGCCAAGCGAAGTCGAAAGCCCAGCGACGCCCGAGGTGAAAGCGGTGCTCGCGGACCGGGAGGGTGCAGCCGCGGCTGACGATGTCGATGAAGAACATCTCCTCCCAGACTGACTTGGCCCGACGTGTCACAGTGGCTGCTCGCGGAAGTCGGTGGGCGGCGCGATGAGCATGGTCTTCTCTTGCTCGGCCTGTTGCGCCATCGCCTCGTCGAACTCACGGACCAGCCGTTCGGCGGTGTCCAACTTCTCGGTCGCCGTCTCGATGGACTTCTTGGCCTTGATGACGTCCTCGACGAGGCGCGTCCGCACCGGCAACAGCTTCTCGGCCACCGTCTCGGGGAACAGGCGCTCGTCGCTCATGCCTGCCCCGCTTCTTCAGCCGACTCGATGCCGGTCGGCGCGGTCACCTGCGCCTCGATGCCTTCGGCCATCCGCTCACGATGACGTTGCCAGCCGATGACGACCTCGCCGAAGGCGCGTTCGCTCATGCTCACGGTGACGGTGTTGCCCTCGAACTTCTCGGTCAAGACGACCTCGCGGGCTTCGTTGACGACAACAAGGTGAGTGCCGTCGCCGTACAGTGTCTTGGTCATGCCGCTCCTCCCAGTCGTTCCCAGTACTCTTGCGCCAACAGTGTAAGCCTGTCGCGCGCATCTTCGTAGGCCTTCTTGCGCGCCGCGCTTGTGATGCCCAACCTCCCGTCGATGAGTTCGTGGCAGTCGTAGCAGAGCGGCACCCAGAGAAGTGGGTGCCACGGGTTCGCCCACTTGCCGCCCGACCCGCGATGGCGCGGCCAATGCGCGGGCAAACAGGGCGTGCGACCGCACAACAGGCAGTCGAGGTCGGCTGCCCGTTGCGTGGCCTCACGGTGTTCCTTGGTCGCTTTCAGGGTGACGCCATGAGTAGCGTGACGTCGCGCAGTTCGCGTTGCGGCACCATGAAACACGGCGACCGCATGTCGACGCGCCAGTAGGTCTGCAACTGGCACTCGCGCCCGTACAACCAACCCTTGAGGTCGAAGGACGGCGAGTGCCCGGTGGCGAGGACGAACGCGTGCTCGGGGTTGTCGCCTTCGGTGGCGAGGTGGACGATGAGGTGCCCGTCGTCGCGCTCGGTGTAGCGCACCTGCACGAACGTGCCCACGTCGGGCGCGCCGACCGAGATGATGCCGCTGGGATACTGGTTCAAGGCCTTCGCCACGGCGAACTCAGAGCAACAGGACTCGGCGTCGACCGCCCAATCCAAGCCCGCCGCCTTCTTGTAGCGTTGCTCGCGGCCCGACTGCACGGTGCGCGACACGCGCAGCGCGGCCTCGATGCCCGCGTGGAACACTTCGCGGGCGGTCAGTTCGACCTCCATCACACCGCCCCGGCGACGAGGCCTTCGCCAGCGACAAGCGTTGCCCGAGGTTTCCATGTGAGCGGGGTGGCGTCGATAAGCCAGTAGACGTAGCCGTGCGGGCCGCGACGTTCGCGCGTCACCTTGTCGGCCATCATCAGGTGCCGCACGGCGACCTTGACGCTCGCGACCGACACGGGGTTGTCGGCGAAGGCCTCGTTGTAGCGGTCGGCCAAGCGGTGTTCGTTGACCGCCTCGGTATCGGTCAACGGCATCTTGCGGAGCAAGAACTGCTGTATCCGCTTTTGCAAGGGTGAGTCAGGATTGTTCCGAGTCAAGTGGAACGCGGGTTCGTCCTGCGTCGCGACCTCGTCAGGCGTCGCCACCGTCGCGTCCGACGTCGTGGGCGCGACCGCAGGCTTGTCGACGTGTCCTTCGTCGATGGGCGCGTTCTGTTCGACGGACGCGATTTCCACCAAGGCGAGCAGGATTGTCGTCCTGACAGCTTCGGCGGTGTCGCCGTCGACGGTGATGGCGAGGTGTCCGCTCGGTGCGTCGACCTCGATGCGGTAGGGGTTCTTCATGTCGTTCCTCCTCAGAACGGGATGTCGTCGTCGGGGTCCTTGGCCCCGCCGCCGGTCACCCATGCGGTGAGTGCGTTCCATTCCTTCAGCGTCATTTCGTCGAGCGACGCGACGCCGAACAGTTCGCCCGCCTTCTTCAGTTGTTCGCCGTCGGCGAGGCCCGACGCGGTCGTTTCGGCGTTGAGCTTCTTGACCGCCTGCCCGACCATCTTCGCCCACATGGTCGCGTCGGCCAGTTGGTCGGCGCTGGCGTCCTTGGTCGATTCGAGGCCGAAGTTGCGTTTGAAGTAGCGGTGGATGGATTCCTCGGGCACCTGCGCCTGTCGCGCGGAGGCCCAGAACCCGCGCAACTTGGCGGCGGCGGGGTTGCCGTTCGCCGGGGCGGCGGCGGGCGCGGGCGCGTTGCGCTGGTACTCGACGTGCGAGGATTCGTTGTCGGCGTCGTCGCCCGATTCGATGAGGAACGTCTTGAGCAAGGCGTACTTCAAGGCGTAGGACAAGGCCTTGCCTTCTCCCTTGTCGCCCGTGTCGATGCCCGTGCCGGGGTAGGTCACCGACCTCAAATCCTCGGGGTTGTCGACGTTGACGAACGTCACCGAGATGGTGAGGTTGCTCATCCACACGGTGTTGCCGTTCGATGTCTTGCCGACGTCGACGGGCGGGGCCGAACGTTCGGTGCTCACGTAAGGGAAGACGCCGTGCTTCACGAGCGCGGGCCGCACCGCCGACATGACGTCGTCATGCTTCACGTAAGTGAAGCGCGGCCCGCTTTCCGTCTTCCCGCCCTTCTGGATGTACCCGACCTCAGCCATGACCGCGAGCAACCGCTGTTCGAGGTTGCGCGTGTCGGGCTGGTACGGTTGACCGCCGTCAGGGGTCGGTGACTCGTCTTTCTTCGCGTCGACCATGGTGCCCTCTTTCAGTTGAAGAACGTTGACGTCTGTACAGTATCAGCCTCACGTCAGAAGTGCGATGAGCAGGTGAGCGCCGAGGTAACCCGTCGTGATGAGTGCCAGCCCGAACAACGCCCACCTGCCCATGCGTTGGCGTCGGAAAGAACGTCGCGCAGCTTGCATCCGCTGGTGCTGACGCCGAGCGAGCGTGCGCTCGGCCCAGATGACGTTCCAGTCCTCGACCGTCCGAAAGTCGTCCTCGCGTTCCATGCCGCCCTCCGCTGTTACTTGCTGCCGATGCCGTATTGCTTCACGAACGGGACGAGCCAGTTCGTGATGAGTGCCCCGACGCCCGCCAACACGGCGACCGCGACCAACTTCCAGTCGTCGGCGTTCATGCTGAAGACGTCGAAGCCCCGCGCGGCGAGCGTGCTGATGAGGTACCACGCAGCCACGAGAAACACCGTCCACGCCATGCGCTTGTATCCGGTCACGTTGCCTCCTTGACGACGACGGGCACGACGACATGGTACAGCGCGCCGCCGTAGAACGCCTGCAAGGCGGCGACCTGTTCGCGTGTCGGGAGGAGCAACCCACGCTCGATGAGCGAGATGGTGGGGCCGGGGATGCCGGTCGCGATGGCGACCTGTGTCACGGTGCGCTCGCCCCGGCACTCGGTGAGCGTCTTGACGTTGTCGTCCTCGATGCGGTCGCCGCAGATGATGGCCGCGAAGACAGCGTTGGGATACTGCGCGGCGTTGCGGTGCTTAGGAGGCATGAGAAGTGGGACCGCCGGGGGCTGCCTTTGCGGGCGACCCGGCGGTCCCGAGGGCTGCCGTCGACGCGAGTAGACGACGTGCGTACCTTACCACGTCAGGCTTCATCGCTGTGGCTCCACGCATAGGCGTCCGCGTAGCGGATGCGCCAGCGGCCCGCCTTCCCGCGTCGCACGCCGGGCAAGGTGCCCGCCTTCGCGGCACGCCACGCGGTCGCGTAGCAACAGCCCGCGAGGGCGGCGACCTGATGGAGGTCGAGGTAGAGTTCCGTCGTCGCCTCCTCCAACGGTGTCGGTGGGTCCTTCGTCTTCGTCATGTCGCTCCCTTCGTTGTCGCGCGGTGGGCGCACATGGGCGCGATTCCACGCGTTGGCCGTACATCGTGCGTGTCCTACGTCGCGGTCAACGTGCCGTCACGACGGTCGTCATTTCCACGCGCACGGCGACGCCTTGCAGTTCTTGCGCGAAGACGACCTGTGCGCCGTCGATGCCCACGGCCTCGACCATGTCGACGACGTACTTCCTGATGGCCTTCTCGTCGGGGACGCAGAAGCGGCGGGGCACGAGGTTCGGGTTCGTCACGTCGAACTTCACGACGGGCCGCACCGTGACGCTGCCGCCTTCCACGTCCACCTTCGCGTCGATGGGCGGCACGACGACGTCGGCGTCGGCGAGGGATTGAGTCGGCATCTGGTCGACGTCGACGCCGACCGCCTTCGCCAATTCCTCGTCGCGTTTGCGCCGTTCGATGTCGGCGGCGGCAAGGGCCTCGCGGGCGAGGCGTTCGCGTTCCCGTCGTTCGTTCTCCTGTCGCGTGCGGAAGGCGCTGATGGCCCCGCGCAACGCGGTCTGAAGGTCGACGACGGGCTTGACCTTCGTCTTGAACAGGTGGTCGATGAACGTCTTGTGGTCGAGCAAAGGCTTGGTGATGGCCTTCCTCAACTCCTCGGCGTCACGCGCGTAGGCGGTGCAACGCACGAGCATGGCACTCGCCTCGTCGACGTTGACCTCGTCGACCACGAGAAGGTCGTCGGCGTCGTTCACGAGGATGAGCGCGGCCTCGCCAAGTTGCTCGACCTGTTCGGTGTCGACGATGACGACCTCCTTCATGGCGTCACCCCGTTCCACGCCTCGTCGAGGGCGATGACGGTGGCCTTGCGGGCGGCGGTGCAGGCGTGGCACAGTTCGCCCCGCACCGAGAAGTAACTGAGCGCGTCGCCCGAGTAGCTCGTCTTGGTGGCCCCGGCGGGTGACGCCGAGAAGGTGATGCTGACCTTGTGAAGGTCAGAGGCGGGCAAGTTCGTCCCGCAGTCGTCGCAGAATCTTTCCGTCGCGTCGGCCATAGCAGTCCTCCTAGTGGTGTTCCTACGTTGACACCTTACAACAGCGGTCGACGTCAGTCGACGGCGTCGTCCAATCCCATGTCGCGTCGTTCGTCGAAGTCGGCAGGTTCGTCGTCGCGCGGGTCGCTCGGCGCGACGAGTTGGTCTTCGGTGCCCACCCAACCGCACTCACAGGTGAGCGTGGTCACGGCCTCGTCGGGGTGTTCGCGGTCGTTGCCCGTCGCTTCCTCGAAGGCGTCGTTCTTGCCGCAGTTCGGGCAGCACGGCGCGTTCTTGAACTGGTCTTCGCCGTAGTTCCCGGTTATCCAGCGGTCGAGGGAGGGACCGAAGTCCCTCCCGTCGCCGTTGGGATACCAACCCATCAGTATTCTCGCCACGGGTTCGCGGCGAGGTGGGCGGCGAGGGCGTCGTCGGCGAGGCGTTCGCCGTAGTCGACGATGTCCTTCAGGTACGTGTCGCCGAGGTCGTAGGAACCGAACGTGCCCGACCCCCGCACGGCGGCGAACACCCGCGCGTAGGGATTGGTCGCTTCCTTGGCGGGCGACTGGTAGTGCTTCAGCACGCGCCATTCCCAGACGTCGCCTGCGATGTAGACCTCGTAGGGGTCGTTCACCTTGCGGGTCTTGCCCATCGCGTTCTTCGTTGCCAGTTCCGTCATCGTGCCTTCTCCTCGCGTCGTGCTTTCCAGTACACCGGCCCCG
>Ga0315288_10000938_pt1 | contig 37034 bp, 63 predicted proteins | sample YL17G11_20_MG_FD_203454 | JGI IMG/M metagenome (GOLD analysis project Ga0315288, IMG submission 203454) | Sediment microbial communities from Yellowstone Lake, YNP, Wyoming, USA - YL17G11_20 | ecosystem: Environmental > Aquatic > Freshwater > Lake > Sediment | place: USA: Wyoming | collected...
CATCTTTGTATTTGCTCGTCTGTCGATACTTCGCTTGATACTTGGCGGCCTTGTCTTTGTCGCGCGTTCGCCCGCGCGTTTTTTTTGCCGTCGTCACGTCACGACAAAAGGCGCAGTCCACGTGCGGTACATGGCGAAGGACAACGCGAGCCCTGCCGCCGCCCCGATCAACGGCTTCTTCGAGACGGCGCCGACGACGCCCGCCGCGATGCCGCCGGCGATCGCGGCCTGCAATCCGGCATTCATCGCGGATCTCGTCCTCGCCGTCCAGGAAGCGTTCAGCGCGCTCCCCGAGCAGGCGAAGTCCGTGAGCGTCTGCCCGAGCCCGTGCAGTCCTGCGCCCTCCGGAAGGCTCCAGGACACGATATCGGGGGCGCCGGTGACCCAGCTCCCGTGCTCGATGTAGGGCGCGTACGGCAGCCCGCGGCGCAGGCTCCTGTTGAACTGGCGCTCGGGGTTCGAGCCCCACGGGTCCAACATGTTGACCTGACCCGGGATGTTCTTCGTCTGCCCGAGCGCGCCGTGGAAGCTCATGCGGGCATGGTAGCAGGGCGCCGGTGCCCGGTGTAGCATCAACCCCATGTTCATGGGGCACGACGTAGGGATCAGCACGTCCGAGGAGGAGCGGGACTCCTGGGACTTGCAGACGCAGCAGGTTCACTGGCCGCTCGGAGGCGTCCTCAACAGCGAGTACGCGCCGGCGCTGCGCGCTCTCGGTCTGCTCGATCCGCCCGAGGCGAAGCTCGGCACCGGCGGCTTCGGGTGTGCGTTCAAGGCCAAGCTGTTCGGCCGCGACTGCGTCCTGAAGCTCACGCGCGACCCGCTGGAGGTCGTGGCGAGCTGGGCGCTGCGCGGCAAGGCGACCGAGCACGTGGTGCCGATCTACGAGGTCTGGGCGCTGCCGAAGATGCAGCGGTACCCGCACTGGGCGTCGTGGTGGGTCATCCATCGCGACTACCTGCTCGACGTGTCGAAGAAGGACGGCGACCTGCTCCAGACCGTCTTCGACCTCTGGAAGGATGACGACCTCGACCTCAGCATCCCCAAGCCTGGTCCGGCTGGCCGCGGCATGCGCGAGAAGTGGCGCATGTGCATGAAGCACAACACGGAGTGCACGGCGATCGAGGCGGGGCGATCGCTCGTGCTGCTCGATCAGATCTCGAAGGGCATCCGCGAGATGGGGCAGATCGGCATCGACTGGACCGACATCCTGCCCGACAACCTGCTACGCGATCGGGCCGGCGTGTTGCGCATCTCCGACGTCGGCTTCGGGCGTCCGAAGCGCGACATCGAGTGCGAGCCGCCCGAGCTGACGCTCGCCCTTGCGCGGCAGTACCAGGGCGCGTGATGGAACCGCTCGAAGCCACGAGCCCCGACGCGCTCACGTACGACGAGATCAACTTCGTCGACGGATCGACGCTCCGCATCGCGCGCATCAACTCGCTCGGCTACGCCGTCCACGAGCCGATGCTTCCGTCGTTCGCGGACAATCGAGCTGGACGTCGAGCAGGCCGCAGCAAGAAGCTCGGACGTCGATGAGGTGGGGCCGCGCCGGAGCTGGGGCGCTCGTGGTCGCCTGTACGACGGGGCGCGTTCTGCTCGTGCTGCGCAGCCAGGACGTCACGGAGCCTGGCACGTGGGGGCTCCCCGGCGGCAAGATCGAGCCGAGCGAGAAGCCGATGCCGGCAGCGATCCGTGAACTGCGCGAGGAGACCCGGTTCCGCGGCGAGCTGCTCTTCTTCCCGAGCTTCGTCTTCAGGGAAGAGGGCTTCGTCTTCTATAACTTCTTCGCGCTCGCGAAGGACGAGTTCAAGCCCAAGCTCGACTGGGAGAACGACGACGCGCAGTGGTTCGAGCTGGACCAGCTCCCGGAGCCGCTGCACTTCGGCGTCGAGCGCCTACTCGACGAGGCCGGTCACGAGATCCCCGGCCTCATCGAGCAGTGCGCTAGCTCTTTTTGAACGCGTGTGCCCAGGCGGCGTAGGCGAGGCCCGTCCCGCTCGCCATCAGAGCCCAAGTCGCCCAAAAGGGAGCGCTGGCGGCGCGTCCTCCTCGGTCGCTGCGACGAACGCCTCGCGCAGAGCCTTCGTGATGCGCCGCAGGCGACCGTTCTCACGGCGGTACGTATCGCGCTCGTCGCACACGGTCTTGTTGGTCGACTGAGCATCCGCAACCTGCTTGCGCAGACTCGCGATCTCTTCGCCGCCAGAGCGAAGCTGCGCGCCCAAGGACAGCATGTCGCGCTCCATGTTCCGGATTTGCTCCAGGTGCTTCTCTCGGTAGGGGGCCATCGCCGTCCACGAGGTCGTCGGTACCAACGTCATGCTCCCGCATTCGGGACACGGCCCCGAATAGCTGCGGATGTTGCCGTGCAGCAGATCGATCTCGTCGTCGTCGAACCGGAGCATCTTGGACCACCCGCACGTGACGCACTTGAACCCCATGTCGTTGTTCGACACCGGCACCGGACTCTTCGCCTGCTTCTTCTTCGTCACCCGCTTCTTCTTCGCCATCTCATTCTCCTAGTTGTTGTCCCCGAGCATCGACATCTGACCGCTCGCGATGACCGCACGGCCGATGCGATCGGTCGGCGACAGCCCCAGCTCCTTGAGGTATGGAGACGGCTCAGCATCCTTCGCGCCGTCCTCGTCCTTGTACCGGTAGCCGTTGAACCACAGCTCGTCGCGAGCACGCGTGACCGCGACGTAGAACACGCGCCGCTCGTCGACGGGGCTGTCGTCGCCCCATGCGACGGGCCACGTGCCCTTGATCATGCCGGCGACGTAGACGACCTGGAACTCCAAACCCTTGCATGAATGCACTGTGGCGATCGACACGGCGTTGCGCGAGGACGCTGCGGAGCGCTGCGCAGTCTTCAGCTCGGCGATGAGCTGGAACAGCGACGGCAGGTCGTCGAAGTCCGAGAGGAAGTCGCGGACACGATCGAAGTTCATGGCGGCATCGTTGTCCGGCGAGGCTTCCTTGTCGCCCTCGGCTTCGAGCCAGCGCTCCCAGTTCATCTTCTGGCAGAGCTTCGTGAAGAGCTGGAGCGGCGTCGCGCCCTTGGCCAGCGACATGCGCAGCTCGCGGATCTTGCCCATGAAGTCCCGTGCGTTGGCGTTGTACTTCCGGTCGGCGACGACAGAGGAGCCGTCCATCACGTCGAGCCAGTCGAGCCCGGCCTTCCAGGCGAGCACGATCTTGTCGATGAAGACGCGCCCGAGGTACTTCGGCGGGTTCTGGATTGTCGTCTCGAAGTCATCCTCGTCGGCGACGTTCGCGATCAGCCGCAGGTACGAGAGCGCGGTCTTGGCCTCGCGGCTCGCGAAGAAGCTATTGCCGCGAACGACGCGGGCCGGGATCTTGGCTTTCAGTAGCTCCAGCTCCAGCCGACCGCTCTGGTCGTTACGACGCACGAGTATCGCCTGATCGCGCCACTCGACGCCGGCGTCGTGGTGCTTGCGAATGTTGAACGCGATGTCCTCTGCCTCGGTGCGTGGGGTGTCGGTCTCGCGGTAGCCCACGAACCCGTTGGCGTCCCGTGTGCGCTGGAGGCGCATCGGGAGCTTCTGCGAGGCGGGGATCGCATCGAGCACGACGTTCGCGACGCGGATGATGTCCGAGCCAGAGCGGAAGTTCGCGTCCATGTAGACGTTCTTCGTGCCCGGGTGCGCGGCGCCGAAGCCGAGCACGTGCTCCGGCTTTGCTCCGCGGAATGCGTAGATGCATTGCGCCACGTCTGCGCAGATCACGATGTTGCCGTGGCCTTCGGCGAGCGCGTTCACGATGCGCCACTGCGCTTCGCAGAGGTCTTGCGATTCGTCGACGATCACGTAGTCGAACCGCGCCTGCCACTGCGCTCGCGCCTGGTCGTCCTCGGTGAGCAGCCGCGACGCTTCGGCCAGGAGGTCATCGAACGTCACGAACTTCGACCACGTGCCGTCGGGAAGCTGCGTGCCGCTCGTGCGCGCGTCCTCCGCGGCGAAATACTGATCGAGCAACACCGCGGGCGTCGTCGCGCAGTTCTTCTTCCCGCGTACGATGCCGGCAGCGACGTCAACCAGCGCTCCGGGCGTCTGCCCGAGGGCGCGGAGGCCGATGACGAACGAGTTGACGAGACAGTCGTTCTTGACGCGTGAGGCAAACTTCTTGACGAGGTCGGCCTCGACGTTTTCGTAGCCGAGACCGCGAGCGCCCTGGCGGATCGCGCGACCGTACGTTGAGCCCGTCTTGTCCAGACCGAAGCCTTCGGAGGTTGGGCTGTTCTTCCAGATCGCATGCGCGAGCCCGTGCAGCGTGCGCGCGACCTCGACGTCCTGGCCCTTCATGTTCAGGCGCTTCTTGAGCTTGCGATTCAGGTCGGCGGCGGCATCGACGTTGAATGCCGAGAGCATGATGCGGTTCAACGGCACGCCGGAAGCGACGAGCTTCGCAACGCGCTCCACGAGTGTCGTACTTTTGCCGGCACCGGCCACCGCTCCGGCGAGCATCGGACCGGACACGTGATCGATGACCTGCTGCTGCGCGTCCGTGAAGCGCGGCGCCTCGGCAACAGGCTTCGCCGCCTTCTTCTTCTTGGCCATCTACTCGTCCTCGGGCGACTTTGGCTTCGGCGGGTCAGGCGTGTACACGTAGTGCTGCACGAGCAGCTTCGTCACTTTCCGCGTGCGTACCTCGCGATGGTTCGCTTCGTTGCCCGTCGACTCGGCAATCTCTTCCCATTCGAGCGGACCGCCGATGACGTTGAACGCTTCGGTACGGCCGTCCGGGGTGGAGCCGCCCTGCATCTTCAGGAACTCGGCCGGCGTCACCACCCGATACGTCGTCTTGGATGTGGCCATTTTCTAGCCGAAGAGGCGCTTCAGCATCGAACCGAGCTGCTGCGTCTGCGTGGCTTCCGCGACGCCGTCGCCCGCATCCCCAAACGGGTTCTTGTACTTCACCGTCGTGACGCCGAACGTCGTTGCCTCGTTGCGCAGCCACGGCTCGCGGTGCTCCAGGATCAGCTTCGCGGCGAGCACCTCCTCCTCGGGAGGTACGCTGTTGTCGTGGAAGTGGATGGTGAAGTCGTCGTCGAGGTCGAAGCAGATGCGCCCCGCCTGGATTGCGTACGCGGAGTGCCGGTGCGCCAGCATGTAACGGTGGTGGCTCAGGCCGCCCTCGACCGTGATGAAGTGCTCCTTGTCCCAGGTACGGCGCTCCTCGGGCGTCAGGAACGCGTGCAGGACCTCCGAAGCGCGGCTGATGGCGCCGGGCACGCACTGCGGGCAACTCGGCGTGGGGCGCTTCACGGAGACGGCCTTCGCGGTCGCCTCGGGCTCCGAGGCGGGCTTCTCCTCCTTCGGGGGGATGACGGCATCGGGGGTCAGCGCCTGCTCGATCTTGTCGAGGTCGGCGGTCTCGAAGACCTGGATCTTGCCGCCCTCCGACTTGACCGCCGTGATGGTGCGGTCGGACGGGCGCACGAACGCGTAGAGAGCGCGGCCGGCGACGGCGACGGTGGTCGCGAGCAAGATCTCCTGCCGGAGCTTGCCCTCGACTTCGACGGGCGCGATCTTGGTGATCGGCGTCCACGAGTTCTTGCGCGCCTCGGCGAGGAACGCGTCGAGGATCGGCATCTCGTGGGGTGCCGGGTCGACGATCTCCAACACGCACGACGTCTTGTCGGCCTGCTCTCGGTACGAGCTGTTCTCGACGTCGAGCAGGCGAAAGTCACCCGAGAAAGAGGGTAGGTACCAAACGCCGATCTTCATGTGCGCTTCCTATTCGGTGGGGGGACGGGGATCGCCTGGGGCAGCAGCGCGACCGACGTCGGCGCCGCGCTCGCGGCGGCGGCGTCGGAGATCTGCTTCTCCATGAGCTTCAACGTAGCCTTCGGCAACTTCGCGTTCTTGGCGACCGCGAAGGCGGTGATCATCTCGGTGATGGACGGCGCCCGAGCCGCTCGCTGTGCCTCGGCCTGGGCGGTGACGAGGTCCTTGCCGATCTTGGCCGCCGACTCGATGAGCCCGCGCGACGTGTTCGCGCCGTACGTCTCGTTGGCGGGCGAAGGCGCGAGACTATCCTCGTCGCCGTAGTAGTCGCCCATGCCCATGCCGATCATGGGGTACGCGGCCTTCTGGAAGCGGTTGCGCACGAGCGCGTCCGGCCTCTCCAGGGTGACGAGCGCCTGGCCGACGGACGCGCAGAAGCGCTGGAGCTGGGACATGGTCTTGCTGTTGATCTCGCCCTTCACGATGGCGATGATCTGTGCCCGGACGGACTCCTGGAGACCCGACAGCGCGGGGTCCTTCGGGGTGCCGTCGAGCGCGTTGTCGATGCGGTCGTGCTCGTGATCGACGTCGAGATGAGGCTGGTTCATTCCAGCTCCCCGACGCGCCGCAGTGCCTCACCGAGACCGGTAACGCTCCGGTGCGAGCCCTCGCCGGCCGTCCAACGAAGCAGCTTACGTCCTTCGTCGGAGAGCGACAGGACGAACTCCTCGTCGTCGAGGACCTTGCGGAGGACGCCGATCGTGACGCCCTTGCCGCGCGTCGAGACCTCCTTGGACGTCTTGCCCTTCTTGACCGCCGACCGCGCCTTCTTCTGGCGGCGCGCCTCGGGCACCGAGATGATGATGCCGGACGCCTCTGCCTCGGCGATCTTCGCGTCCTGGTCCTCGTGCGGCATGTCGGCGAACGCCGCCGCCGCGGTAGCCGTGATCACGCCGCGCTCGACCGCCGCCTGCATGTTCGGCGACAGCTCCAGCACGCGGAGATGGTTGTCGAGGACCTCGACCGACTTCATGCCCATCTTCCGCGCGATGATCTCCTTCGTCTGTCCCATGTTGAGCAGACGCTGGGCGTTGCGCGCCTTCGTGAGCATGTCGTCGTCCTGCCGGACGCTGTTCTCGGCTTCGATCGCGCCCGTGAGCGCGCCGACGTCGTTGTTCTTGGTCTGCGTTGCGCGCAGGAAGAACTCGTCGCCGTGGAGCTTCTTGATCTCGCGACCGGCGAGCACTCGGTTGCGTCCGACGACGCACTCGATCGTCTCTTCGATCTTCTCGCCGACCTTGCGCATGACCTTGCGCACCACGACGTTCTGCTGCTGGCCCTCGCCCATCAGCGAGGCGACCAGCTCGGGCCGGTCGAACCCCTCGCGACGCAGCTTGAGCACGCGCTCGTTGACGAGAGGATGCTCGATGCCGTCCTTGGTGTCGTAGCCGACGATGAGGATCTTGTCTGGGTCCAGCAGCCAGAGGTTCTCTCGCTGCGCGTCGAATGCCGTCTTCGCCACGGTCAGACCCCTTCCTCTTCCTCGTCGTCGCTGCTCGCGCCGAACTTGATGACGACCTGGGCCTTCATCTTGGTCTCGACGGGGGTCGCGTCGGCGCGGAACAGGAGGATGCCCTTGCTGTTCGTCTGGTCCAGCTCGCGCGCCTCCAGGTTCTTCCGCAGGTCGGTCACGCTGGAGAACTGCTCCACCGTGTAGATCGTCTCGGTCTCCGGCACGCCGTCGTCGCGCTCGACCGTGCGTTGACCCACCGGAACCACCAGCCACAGCGGCTTGCGGCGCGGCGCCTTCTTCTTCGGCTTCTCGTTGTCTTCGCTCATCTGAACCAGTCCTTTCGGTCGCGCCCCACAGCGCTCACGTCGGAACTAGTAACGCACGAGCAGGTGTCTGACAAGACCTTTCGACGCACGCAACACACTTTTCCGATCAGCGCGCCAGGATGCCGTGGTTTCGGCAGACGTGGGCCAGGTACCCGAGCCAGTCGTCGTCGCGGAACGCCGGTTTGTTGTCGTGCCGCATGGCCCACCAGACACAGGCTTCGAGGGAGTTCTGATTGGCGTGGGCGGCGTACTTGTTCATGCAGTGGGTCGTCCACCGCTCGTCGTCATCGTCATCGTCCGGACCCGGTTCCCAGGTCAGGATGGCGAACAGATACATGATGAGCGCCGCGGTCTGCTGCTGCTCGGTGAGCCGCTTGCCCGGCGGCTCGACCTGCGGCCAGTCCTGACGTAGCTGGCGCCGGCGCTTGGCCTCACCCACGTGGGGCTCCAGAGAGGAAGCCCTTGAGGAACCCGTCGAGCCACACGTCGCAGGTCTCGCGCATGCCGGACCAGTCGGCCCATTCGCGGCCGTCGATGACGATCTGAACGTGGTCGAGGTGCATCTCGTCGCGCCACAGGATGGCGGTGGCGTTCGGGATGGGCAGCTTGTTCGGGCCGTACTTCAGCTCGATCTGGACGCTCACGGCGCGAACCTGGGACAGATCGTCTTCATCTGGCGGCGGAAGATGTCGGCCTGCTGCCGCGCGTCGAGCAGGGCGTGATGGATGGCGACCCGGTCCTCGGGCTGCACCCACTCCGCGGGCCACTTCTTCTTCGTCTGGCCGTCGTACGGCATGCCGTTGTGGCCCATGGCGAGCGAGCCCATGTCGAGCGCGACGAAGCCAAGCTTGGCGCTGCCCGTGAACCTCCACGCGTAGTAGCTGTAGAACGCGAAGTCGAAAGCGACCGGATAGGCCACGAAAATGGGCTTCGGACGGTTCTCGCGGTCGGCGCCGAAGCCGTTGACCATGTTCTGGATCCAGTCCTCCAGCTCGCGCATGACGTCGAGCGGGTCGCGCGCGTCGCGCGTCGCCTCGGCGTACATCTCGGGGAAGCCGGTCCACCACTTCATCGTGTCAGGGTCCTGCCGCGCATCCGGCAGCGGCTTCAGCTTCTGGTAGAAGTGACCGCACTCTTCGAGTGTCTCGGGATGCAGCGCGGTGACGCCGACGGAGAGCATCGAGAAGAGGCCGGGGACGGGCCCAGTCGATTCCACGTCCACGCTGAAGTACATCTCGCTCATGGCCGCACGAACCTTTCGATCTGAAGGAGTCTGTCCCCGAGGATGCTGGTGGTGAGCCAGAGGATCGGCGCCCCGTGTACATGTCGCCCGAGCATCTCCATCAGGATGCACTCGTACTCGTGGTGGTACGTCAGCTCGGACACGCGAGCCGGGTCGTCCGCGAGATTGTGGAACGCGCGAACCGGGCAGAACACGATGTGCGTGTAGATCTGCATCGCCTGGATCACCACCTCGCGAAACATGGGCTCGGCAGCCGTCTCGCGAGAGTGCATCGCGGTGTACGCGAGGTTGTCGAGGTAGGTGCGGTCGGTGACGAAGCCTCCCACCGGCGGCGGCCTGTGCCCCGCACCGGCCAGCGTGCCGTGCACGTCGGTGAACGGAAGCTCGCTGTCGAGCGTGGTGTGCTCCCAGGCGGCCTTCGCAGCGAACAGGCGCTTCTGGAACTCGGCTCGCTTGCCGGCGCCGTCGACATCGTACGGGTTGTCGAAGCCCATGGCCTTGGCGACTTCGCGCGAACCGGTCGGGCAGATCGGCAGCGAGAGCTTCGTGGCGATGGCCGTGGCGAGCGTGGATTTCCCAGTGCCCGAGGCTCCGGTGAATGCGAGGCGGACCGTCATCGCGACACCATCTCGTTGAACGCGGCGATGCCCTCGTCAGCGTCCTGGGCCGCCATGACCGCCACGGCGACTCGGTCACCTGGAACCACCTCGGTTCCACCGGTCTTGTGATGGATCTCGACGCCGCGCCGTGCGACCGGCCAGCGGTCCTGCCAGGCGACGGCGTAGAGCGCCCACCACTCGGGGCCGTATCGCACCGCGAGGGTCGGAGTCGTACTCATGGCCTTGTCTTGCTTCGTCGTCACGCCGCTTCTCCCTTCATCTCCTCGACGACCGACCGCCGCACGCGCCACTGCTGGCCGACGCGCACGGCGACGAGCCGGCCGGACTTGATCCACCTGTGCAGCGTGTTGCGCGAGACGCTCAGCTCTTCTTCGACCTCGCGCAGCTTCAGCAGGGGGTCGTTCTCGTTCTCGATGTTCGTCACGTCTTCTCTTCCGTCTTTCCGGGCGGCTCGTCGGCCAGCTCTTCGATCTCTTCGGCGCAGTCGAGGCGCCATGCGGTGCCTTCCTTGCCGGTCCAGGTGCCGCGGCGACAGACCTCGGCGGCCTCCTTGAGTGCCTCGCGTCGTACGCGGGCGTCGTGCTTGGCCGCGAGGGCGGCGGGGCGTCGTTCGATCATGTCGGCCGCGTACTCCAGCGTGCGCCAGTCCGGCGGGTACTCGTGCGCCACCGAAGCAAGCAGCACATCACGGATGTGCGTTCGTTCGAGCGACGGCGGGCATCCGCCGAGCCATGCGATGTCTTCCTCGATGAGCCGCGCGTACGCCGAGCGGGTGAGCTTACCGGTCATCCCGATTTTCCCTGTGCCAGGTATCCGAGTGCCAGAACGTCGTCGTCGAACTCCTCTTCGGCGAACGAAGCGAAGATGCTCTTCATGCGGCCGGGGCCCGAGACGATGATGCGTGGCCACGGCTTCCAGTGCCTGTCGCGATTCTCGACGCTTCGATCTGCGAGCGCGAGCGCGTAGCCAAGCTCGACCCAGCAGCCGCTCGACGGGCTCTCGCGCGGTGCAAGCAGCCAAAACCAGTCGGCACGGCGCACGGCATCGAGATCAGCGCGGGAGTACCGGCGCCGCTTCTCGTCGTCGAGCGCCTCGTTCACGGCGCCCGCGACGCCGTCTTGCTCGATCTCCGCGAGCCAGTCGTGCGTGATCTCCAGGCCGAGCTTCTTCACCGCCGCCATCGCTGCGCGCACGCGCTCGCGCTCCTTCGATGTGCCCGTGACGTAGATCTTGCCGCTCATCGTGCTTTCTCCGCTTCCTTGGCGAGCTGCACGATCTCGTGGGCCGCCTCCTGCATCGCCAGCGTGCGCTTGTCGCTGACCGGGCCCATGAGCGCGAAGCACACATCCGCCGCCTCACGCAGCACCTCCCCCCGCACCTGGCCCGCGAGGTCGGCATCGGTGGCTGCGACCACCGCGGTCAGGTACGCGGCCCCGCCGCGGTATGGGTACTTGTCCGCCGCCTCGCGGAGCGTCGCGAGCGCCTTCGTTCGCTCAGCCAGCTCTGCCTCGACCCGGCGCAGGCGCTTGATGTCGGCGGAGGCGTACTCGGCGCGCTCCATCACGTTCGCCGCGTCACCGGTGCCATCGTCGAGCGTGTACTCGGGCATCCACTCGATCAGCTCTTCGACGGCCGTGACGAGGTCGGGCTCGGGATCGGCAGCCAAGCCGAGCACGACGGCGATCTCACCGAGCATGATGAGCGCTTTGTCGAGGTCGCGGCCGAACTCGGCGACGGCGACGGCGGTCAGGCGATCGCGCTCGGCGAGCGTCATGCGGAGGTCGCTGGCCATGTCTTTCGCGCGCTTCAGCTCCGTCAACGCCTCCTCACGCTCGTCCCGAGCAGCTTGAAGCAGGAATGCAGCGCGCTGGGAGGCGCCCGTCTGGTGGGCGATCCTCTCGTCCATGGAGACGACCTGGGCCCGCAGGCGGTCGACCTCTTCCTCGGCCTCGTTGATGTTCATGACGGCGAGCTTGCTCACCGGCCGGGGCGCTGTCAACGGTTCTTGCAACTTACGCATCCATCAGAGGCCCAGCTTCGCGGAAGCCGGCTTTTCCCACTTGTTGTCACGCTGGTAGTAGCGGAGGAGCATCTGCACGCTGCGGTGGCCGGTCTGGTCCATGACCGACTTGTCGTCGGCGCCGTGCCTCTTCGCTTCGGTGACGAAGCCGGCGCGGAGCGAATGGCCGGACAGGTCGCCCGTCTCTTTGAAACCGGCGCGCGTCGCGGCGCATTTCACGATCACCGCAACGGCTCGCCCGGTCAGCGCTTCTTTCCCGACGTTACCGTGTCGATCGACTCGCCGGAACACGGGGCCCGTCTCGGTGCCGCTTGTCGCAAGCCACTGCTTGAGCAGTCGAACCGGACAGCACGCTTCGTCGCTTCCGAACGCGATGACCTTCGTCAGTCCTTTGCCGTACTGGTCGGTCTTCGATTTGCGGATCAAGATTTCAACGCCTTCTTTCACGAAGGTCAGATCCTCGACGTTCACTGCGACCAGCTCGCTGCGCCGGAACCCGCCGGCGAATCCGGTCACCAGCAGCGCGCGGTCTCGGGCACCAAGGACGTTGTCGGGGGCCGTTTCTATCATCTCCCGCAACGCGTCGATCTTCAGCGCGGTCTTGTGCTCCTGCACGGTGCCGAGCTTTCGTTTGATGCCGCTCCAGACTTCCTGCACCTGTGGATGTGCACAGGGCGACGCGAGACCGTTCTCTTTGTGCCACGCGGCAATCGCGCTCATGGCCTGCGAGATCGAGGCAACCTTCAACGGCTCGTCGGCGCAGGCCGCGATGTAGATCGCGACGGCACCGGACGACGCGGGGAACGCAGGGAGCTTGGACCCCTGCTCGTCCCACCACCCCCTGAAGCGCCGCTGCTGATACTCGTAGGCGCGATGGGTCGCCGGCCCGCGCGCCTGGGTCGCGTAATCCTTCGCACTCTTGATGAGCGGCTCAAGCAGCGGCGAGAGCTGGGAGCCCAGCTCGGGGGCGCGCACGAGCGCGACGCCGGGTTCCGCCGGCCGCGGCGACTTCTTCCTTGATCGTCCATAACTATCCATTAGCGGAACATAGCATCTAGGGCTTTCTGGTGCAAGGGCGATCTGGGCCCCCACGCGCTGGTTTCGCCGGCGCTCGGGGTCGTCGCCGGGAGCCGCCGTGGCCCCGTTGACAGCCGCGCTGGTTGTCACTACATACGCAACTGTCCAGCGCGAGTTGCGCGTGACATGGAGGTTCGAGATGGCGACGAAGAAGGCGACGAAGAAGAAGGTGACGATCCAGCGGTCGAGCGAGGAGTGGCAGCGGTACGCCGCGGCTGCGTTGGGCGCACTGGTCGTCGACGCCGACAGCGACTGGACCGACGAAGGCCCCGACGACACGGTCGAGGCCGTGGCAGAGCTGGCGGCCCGGTACGCCGACGCGCTCGTTGCGGAGGGGAAGCTGCGGCGATGACGGCAGCGGAGGCGATGCTCCTCCTAGACGTCGTGGTCGAGCTGAACCAGCGCGTCAGCGCGGAGGACGCGGCACAGCTCGTCTGCGAGAAGTGGGAGCGCGATGGTGGGTTCGCGGGCGACCCGATTCCTGACCCCGTCGAGGTCGATGTGCGCGACGAGGAGGGGATGCTCTGGCATGTCGAGGTCACGCCGCAGTACGACGTGTCGTTCTGGGCGACGAAGGCTCGGCAGGCATGACCGGCAACGGCGCGGTGATCTCGGACTGTCAGACGTACCGCTACGTGCTCTGGCGTTCGCTCTCGGGCGCTGGCCTCGCTGGAAGCGTGCTCTGGGTCGCCGTCAATCCAAGCACAGCGACGGCGACCGAGAACGACGCCACGATCCGCAAGGTGATGGGCTTCTCGCGACGCTGGGGCTTCGCCCAGGCGCGCGTCGTGAACCTCTACGCGCTGCGCTCGCGCGACCCGAAGCTGCTGCTGACGCACCCGAACCCGATCGGCCCCGAGAACGACAAGTACATTCGCGTCGAAGCATCCGAGGCGGATGCGGTCGTGCTCGCCTGGGGCAACAACGCGAAGCCCGAGCGAGCGAAGTCCGTCCAGCAGGCCATCGAGGTCTGGGCCGAGCATAAGCCGATCTGGCATCTCGGGCTCACCGGCCGCGGACAGCCGAGCCATCCGCTGATGCTCGGCTACAACACGATGCGCAAGGAGATCGACTGATGGGAGACCGAGACGTGGAAACGGACGAGGAGGTCATCGCTGGCTTCCACCAGGCGATCGACAACACGGTGCGCGACGCGCAGGGGCCGCTGTATTTCGGTCTGGTGTGCATCACCGGCGACGACGGGTACGTCAGCCTGATGCGCTCCATGAAGGCGTGCGAGGGACGACACCTCCGCGAGGCCGCCGGCCTGCTGCTCGGCTACGCGAACAAGCTCACGGACATGGCCGACAAGATGGAGGGCGAGCAGGTGTTCCTCGTCCCGCGCGCGCCCGAGCGCAAGCCCGACCCGAACGCATCCTGAAGAAGATCTTGACAGATCCAGAGGTTGTCGCTACATACGCAACCAGTGGAGGCACGCATGAGTGGTGAAGGGCTACCTGGACCTGGCGACGTCGTGCGTTTGTACGCGCCGATGTCGAACACGGATCTGAACTCGGGCATGGGCGGCGAGAAGCTGCTCGGCTACTTCTGGGGCTACGACGAGGCGTTTCGCTTTGGCCGCGGCAAGGGCGTCATGGGCGGCGACTGCTACGTCGCCGAGAAGGTGGGCATGATCGACAAGGAGGGCGCCGTCCGCGTCGACGGCATGCACAGCGTCGCTGTCGGCGGCTCGCTCGACGATGCGGTAGATCGCGAGAAGGCTCGCGTGAAGCTGTCGGCGGCTGATCTCACGCCGCGCGAGTACCTCTTGCTCGGGATCCCGGTGCATGCGCGCAACCAGTGGAGGCGCGCATGACCATTCGATTGATCACCGAGCCGACCGTCATCGTGCTCGCCGACATGCGGCTCGACGTGGCCGGCATGAACGACCTGCTCGACTGGGTGCAGGACTACCGGCCGGCGTGTGTCCCGGACAGCCTGCCGTTGGGCGGACGCGATCGGGCGATGTCGCTGTTCCCGCACGAAGGGTTCCGGCCCGACGTGCGTGAAAAGCTACTCACCGACAACGAGCTGCTCGTCGAGCTGGCGGGGCGAGAGTACCACGCGAAGATGACGTTCTTCCTGGCGGGGATCTCGCGGCGCGTCTCGCACGAGCTGATTCGCCACTACGTCGGTGCCGACAGGAGTGAGGAAGGCAGCCCGAGCCAGGAGAGCACGCGCTACACGTTCCACCCGGGGCACTTCGCGGTGCCGCCGTACGTCCTGGAGCGCACGAGCGAGCCCACGTCGGCTGGCATCGAGGCGCTCACCAGCTTCGAGATCGCGATGCAGCAAGCGTACGACACCTACCTCGCGTTCATCGAGCAGGAGGAGAGCGCCTGGGAGAGTCGCCACGGCGAGAAGCCGAAGGCCATCGACCGCAAGCGCATATACGAATGCGCCGCCGGGTTCCTGCCGATGCAGGCGTGCACGTCGATGGTCTGGACCACGAACCCGATGGCGCTCGCTAAGCTCTTCCGCGAGCGATGCGACGCGTCGGCCGATCGCGAGTTCCAGCGCTTCGCGACGAAGTGGAGGGGCATCGCGCAGGCTCGGTGGCCCAACCTGTTCCCGGGGTCAGCGGCGTGATCGTGAAGTACGGAGAAGGGAGTACGGAGTACGGCGCCCAACCGACCAGCGCACAGCAGTCGCGCGCGAATCGTCTGCGATCTGTCGCGCGAGATCTGTCAGAGGCCGCGAAGTACGGGCGATCGGCCGGTGCGAACGCTCGCAGTCTTCTCCCCGGCGAGGTCATCGCGTACCGAAGCGCCGCCTACCTGCTCAGACGCGAAGCCCAGCGCGTCCTGCTCACGGAATCACTGAGGGCACGAGCATGACCACTCCCATCTGGCGCATGGGACCGCTCGATCAGACCTCATTCCGCGATGAGCGCGGTGTGGTGCAGATCCGCATCGGGTTCGCGCGCGTGGAGGGTGCGACCGACTGGCGAGGACAGCCGTCGGCATTCCTGGCCGCGTGGTTCCTGCGCGAGTCCATGTTGCGTGCCGTGTTCGACTGGAGAATCCTGTGACCACCCCCATCTACCTCTTCGACATCTCGGCGTACCTGCACCGGGCGATGTACGTCTGCTACGGCGACCGCGTCGCGGAGATCGAGCCGTCGGACACCGCGTTCATCCGGCACGCTGCGGGAATGCTCGCCAACACGATGGACGCGCTCCGTGTCGAGCGGATGGTCGTGGTCTGCGACTCGACCGAGCCCTCGTTCCGGTGCGACGAGTACCCGGCGTACAAGGCCGAGCGCAAGGCGCACTACCCGGTCTTCGCGGCGCAGGCGCCGAAGTTCTACGACGCGATGCGCGACGTGAGCGTTGCCGTGGCGGCGGAGCCCCGGTACGAGGCGGACGACCTGATCGCGACGATCGTGCGCCGCGCCGGCGACCGCTACGTCGTCGTCTCGTCGGACAAGGACCTGCTCGCACTCGTTCGTGACGACCGCAGCGTCGACTTCTACGACCCGATGAAGGGCGCGTGGATCGGCGTGGGCGACGTCCGCAGCAAGTTCGGCGTCGACCCGAGCCAGCTCTACGACTACACCGGGCTCGTGGGCGACACGAGCGACGGCATTCCCGGCGTGCCCGGGTTCGGCCCGAAGACGGCGGCCAAGCTGCTGCGCGAGTTCGACAGCCTCGATGAGATCTACAGTCCCGAGCGCCGTGAAGCACTCGGCGAGTTCTCGACGCCGAAGCAGGTCAAGACGCTGCTCGCGCACCAGGAGGACGCGTTCATGTCGCGCCGGCTCGCGAGCCCGTGGCTGTCGAAGAGGATGACGGCGGACGGCATCGGCCTCAACGCACCGGCACCAGGCATCGTTCGGAGGGCATGCGGATGAGCGCCGACGTCTCCGAGTACACCGTCATCGTCACGGTGACCCTCGACAACCGCGACGAGTTCAGCTCCGGCGCCGAGATGACTGACGCCTTGCGTAGTCAGCTCTCGTCTGGCCGTCGCTCCGCGATCGCCGAGGCCCTGCGAGAGCTGGCCGACGAACTGGAAGCATACGTGGACTGATGCCGACGTACGAATACGAGTGCGGCAAGTGCCGCGGGACGTTCGAGGTCGAGCAGAAGATCAGCGAGCCTCCGCTCACGAAGTGCGCGCGCGTCGGACGTCTCTACGTGGGCAACGGATTCGTGGACACGTCGTGCAACGGCGAGCTGCGTCGCCTGATCTCTTCCCCGGCGGCCTTCGTGCTCAAGGGCAAGGGCTGGTTCAAGGACGGGTACTGACGATGGCCAAGAAGAAGACGTCAAGCCGATGGGGTGGTAGGAGATCGCCATGATGCTCGAACAGATCAACCGTCGGCTCGCGCAGTTCGCGGCCGACCTTCCCAAGCGAAAGACGAGAGCCGTGCCCAGTACCGCCAAGGGTGAGACGCCGCTTCCCGGCACCACGAAGACGATCGGCATCCAGGTCGACGCCGAGACCTACCAGAAGCTCCAGGCGCTCATGGAGCGCGACGGCATCAGGACGGTGAAGGCGGCGGCGCTCGTGGCGCTGAAGCGCGGGCTCTAGGCCGAGCGGTAGTAGTTGCCGATGCCGCTCGTGCCGCGTGTCAGAGCGGCGCCGATCGTTGGAGCGAGCTGATCGTAACGCGCGGCTGCCACCTCACGCGTGACGTGATCGTGCGCCATGATCCTCTGGATCATCGCCTCGCGCCCCTGTGCGATGGCCGACGTCACCTGCGACTGCGCGTAGCTCGGGACCTGCATCGAGACGGGGCCTGCGGCGGTCTGGATTGTGACTTGGCGCGTCGCAGATCCACGCAGCAGCACGAACACCGCCAGTGCACCCACGCCGAGCGCCACCATCGTTCCCGTCTTCATGCTGCCATCCTCCGGCTCGTGCGCTTCTTCGAGCGACGCCTGTTTGCCCGCACCGGCTGCGGACGGCTCAGGAGCCACCAGGCGCCTCCCAGGACGAGCGCTGCGCCGAGCCAGTTCACCGGCTCCGAGACGAGCTGGCCGAGGCCAGAGAGCGCCTGGCCGCTCGCAAGGCGCGTCTTGATGTTGCCGAGCGGGACGAATACGGCCGCGTGCTCGTTGTCGCCCTTCTGCTCGTTGGAAGGCTCGATGTCGTTGATGCCCTTGCCGCAGTTCGACGAGCGGTCGAGGTAGCAGTTCATTCGATCGATGGACGCCTGCCAGGCTGCATCGACGACTGGCTTCACGAGAGCCCGTCCGTCGGGAGTGGTAGGAGCGGTATCGCGGAGGCACTGGACCAGGTTCTGCGCGAACCGGTACATCTCGTCGCGGATGTTGTTACGACGCACCGGGTCGCTCCAGTCGACGCTCCTGAACTCCGCGAACTTCGCGTTCACCCGGGCAGCCAGCGCGTTGCAGAAGAGCAGCTTCGACTTGATGAGCGCCACCTCGGCAGCCGGGTCCCCCTTCCCCGAGAGGAAGTTCGCGGCCTGCGCGAGCGCTGCCGTCAGTGGCTTGCCGATCGCGTTGGATTCCTGGTCAGCCTTCGCCGCATTCGAGTCTTCGTTTGCCGCGAACGTGTCGCATCCCGCTGCTCCGAAGAGGTAGCAGAGCTGCCTCGTGATCGACGCGTCGAGCGCCGACTTTGCCATGGCGACGACGGCCATGATCGTCCGCTTGCCGGCCGCGGCAACCGCCAGCGCCGCGGCACCCGGGGCCGGCGGGGTCGACGTGACCCCGAGCCCATGCGTCGCTGTCGCCACCGGAACCGTTATCATCATCGGCGCGAGTCCGGTTCGGAGCGACGACATGAATCCAGGGGTGGTCACGAGCGCCGTCGCTACCTGCGAGATCGCCGCGGGTGGCTGCGCCTTCGCGCCGGTGATGGCGCTGTTCATCGCGTCCTGGAGGCATGCCGCGAGAAGACCACCAGCCCGGAGGACCACCTGCCGCAGGTTGTTCTTGCGGAGCGGATCGAAGCCCGAGTCGACGCTCTTGTACTCGGCGAACTTCGCGTTCGTATAGTCGTTGAGGGCCGAGCAGCGACGCAGTTTGAGCATGACGAACGGCTCGTACGCCGTGAGGTTCACGTTCCACGAGACGAGCATCGGAGCCACGCGCATGTACAGCTCGGAAAGCGGGCCGATCGTCGTCGCGTACTCCTGGTCTGCCTTGATGTTGTTCGCGTCTTCGTTCGCCGCGAACGTGTCGCAGCCCGGCTGGCCGAAGAGGTAGCAGAGCCAGCGGTTGATCGCGGGGCTGAGCGCGGCGAGGGTCGCGGTCCCGACGCCCTGCATCCCGGCGGGATCTCGGTAGCTGGATGCCTGGTCGAACGCGTACTGAAGAGCGGCGACTTCCGCGCGCCCGGCAGCGAGGACCACCTGCCGCAGGTTGTTCTTGCGCAATGGGTCGAGCCCCGAGTCGACGCTCTTGTACTCGGCGAACTTCTGGTCTGCGTATGCGATCGCACCAAGCGCAGGACGCAGCAGCGAGGTGAAGTACGCGGCGTCGTCGGGATACGCACTGCCGCCGAAGCTCCAGAGCTTTTGCACCGCGAGACCGTGCGCATCGAGCAGCGGCCTGACGATACGGGCGTACTCCTGTCCGGCCTTGTCCTCGTCGGCGTCCTCGTTGACGCCGTTCCTGCCGCACTGCGGGTCGAGCTGGTAGAGGTAGCAGAGCTGCCGTTGCGTGGCGGCATCGAGTGCTCGGAGGATCGACTGCCTCACCGCTCGGGCCCCCGTTGCATCCGTGGCTGCGTTCGCTGCGCCGGCGTAGGAGCCGACCATGGTCTGGCCGACGCCGAGGATGTCGCCTCGAATGTTGTTCCGCTTGAGCGGATCGTCCTTGCTCGTCCGCTTGTAGTCGGCGAACTGGTCTTCGAGGTGGAAGTACGCGTTGTCGCCGTCCGAGATGTTCGACGTCGCGTTGTCGATCTCGCCACCGGCAGCGCGGACCGCAGCGATGCAGGCGGCGATCTCCGACTGCTTCCGTCGGATCGCCGCGACATCCGGAGTCGGAGCGGACTGGAGCTGATTGAGGTTCGTCTGGAGAGCCGCGCACGTGGCGCCAGTGGGGCCGCCTGCTCCTGGCGCTGGTGGCGGGAGCTGCGGCGTCGCTGCTGGGCGCGAGAGCGCGTACGCTGCGAGGCCACCCACGGCGATGATGCCGCCTACTCCGATGATCTTCTGCTTGCCTGAGAGCGGATTCCGCCGAAGCGGACGCCTCCGGCGGCTGGTCCGTGCCATGGGAGCCACTGTACCGCCCCCGGGAGCGCGTGGCTAGGCCGCGGACTTGGCCCGCAGAACGTGTAGGCGCTCGGGCGTGGCACCCTTCGGCAGGGTCTGCGCCTCCTGCCTGGTCCAGCCCCTGGCAACGCGCTGGTGGATGCCCTGGCGCGACAGGCCGGTCGCGGCGGTCGCGGGAGCTGTTGCCAGGGAGCGAGCCGTCAGATCGGCCTGGTAGCACTTCGGGCACTTCGCGGGCCGCTTGCGGAGCGAGCCGAGGACGAGCGTGCGGACATCGCCGCAGATCGAGCATAGGACCTCGACGCGGCGATTGCGCACGCCGTCCTTCCATCGCGGATCGGCGATCACCTTCCAGCAGCCGAACTCCGCGCCGGCCAGGCTCTTTCGTGAGCGCTCGCGCAGGAGGCGATGCGAGCACGTCGGACAGCGACTGCTCGCGCCGCTGACCAGGTTCGGGCGGGCGACCTTGCGCTCGTGCCCGCAGGCGCATCGGCACCGGGCGTACTGGCCGCCGATGTACGGGTCGATCACCAGCCAGGCCCCGTACACGTCCCCAGCTCGCATGCGACGAGTATGTTGCGAGAACTGAGATTCTGTCAACGCATCCTACGCGCTGACGTTCTGCCTCGGCTGCTTCTGCGTCTCGAAGATCACCCCAGGACGCTCGCATGCCGGACACGGGCGCGGGCCATGCTTGGCTGAGATCGTCTCCGCGAGCGCATTGAACGCGTCGATCGCTTCGCCATCGAGGGCGTCGGCCACCGCGGGGTCTGCGGGGTCTTCCCCCTCTGCTGGACCGACCTCGATCAGGTCTTCCAGCGGCATCGAGTCGCGGTGGCCGCAGGCTTCGCACCGAGTGATGAGCACGACGCTCATGGACTGAGGAGCGGGATGCGCGGCAGGTGCAGGCCGAGAACCTGTGGCGCGCGCGCGTCCCACCAAAGAAACTGCACCCCGAGCGCGACGCCCAGACCGATCGACACGTACTTCCAGTTGACTCGCATCCGGCGATGGTAGCAGAGAGCTATCCGTGCCGCCTCAACGGCTTGCGGCCGAAGATGAGCATGCTGATCGCCTCGATCTCGCGCCATCCGACGAGCTGTCCTTCGTCGGACTCTTCGGCGCGCTCCTGCCACGCCATTCCGCTCATCTTGCCGCGGCTGTCCTCGGCGTCGTGGACGAGCGCGATGCGCGCGAGCACTTTGCTGTCGGCGTCGGCCCAGCTCATCGACTCGTGCGCTTGGCGGTGAGCTTCACGCTGGGGTCCGCCTTCTTCGCGAGTCGCCGGTAGATGTCCTTGCCGCTCAGCAGGGTCTGGTAGCTGTCTGGCGGGTCGAGCTGTACCGCGGCAATAGTCTCAGCGCCGCGGGCGCGCCAGTGAGCGATGCGATGCCATCCGTCGATCGGCAGCGAGAAGAATCCTTCGGAGGTCGGCATCGACGCCAGGACGACCGGAGCATCCGGGGTCGGATGGGTGGCGGCATACACCTCGTCCACGTACACCATGCGAGCGATTCCGGTCAGGTCCGCGATGTTGACGCGAACGCGGTTGCCGGCTCCGGCGTCCACACGGGCCTGGGCCGCGTCCACGTCCCACATGGCCCACGCGAAGGTGAATGTCTGGCGCTTCATGGGCGGCTCGTCCGTTTCGGGTTCGTGAACAGTCGGCGCCCTCGGGGGTGGTCGGGGATTTCTACCCGCGGCCACTTCTCGCTGCGGCGATCGCGCGCCTCCTCGCGCCATCTCCCCACGTCCATGTACCCAGGAAGGATCTGCGCCTGCGCCACGCCGAACTTCTTGGGCAGCTCCGTGTAGACCGAGCGCGGCGGCTCCATCGGCGCGGAGCCCTCGCCGCCTGCGTACGAGGCGATCGCGTACTTCGTCTCGTAGTCCGGCACCCAGACCTCCTTCATGCCGGCCTGGCGCGCGAGCTGGAGCACGCCCGCGAGCGCGCTCTCGTAGAAGTCAGAGAAGAGGCCGCGGACGTCCTCGATGATCTTCGCGGCCTCGACGGGCCACTCGCGCTGGGCGCGCTCGATGATCGGCAGAAGCTCCGGGGACTTGAGCGCGTAAACATGGCGCGACGACATCGCGCTGGCTCGTTTCATGAACGCCGACCACTGTCCGAGCACGGCGATCGCGACCCAGCGGTAGACGGGCGCGGTGTCGTTCATCTTGCCGGTGAGCGTTGCAAAAGGCCGCGTGAACTCCACCTCTGGCGCGTACTCAGGAGCGCCCGCCGAGATGTCCGAGTTCCAAAAAGCGAGCGCCATCAGCGCCTTTTGCTGAGCCGCCTTGTCCTTCGTGAACGTCGGCAAGATCGCGGTCGGCGTTACGCCCGTGGGTCGCTGGATGCGACCTTCCGCGACCATCTCGCGCACGTGCTCTTCCCAGTGCGATGCGGCCACGCCCTCCGCCGTGAGTGTCTTGGCGATCTCGTCGGCGATCATGAAGCCGACGCTGGCGCCACCCATCGACTGCCGTTCCGACTGACCTGCAAGGTACCAGACCTCCATCGACGGATCCCACGCGAGAAACGCGAGGTCCGTCTGAAGTTCCTCGCACAGCACCGACCGGTACTCCTCGTCGAAGCGCACGCGGGCCCAGCCGACGACGTACGGATCTTCACCACCCGGATGACTATCGGTCTTGCCGAGCGTCATCAGCGCCCGCAGAAAACCCACCTGCCAGGGCCTGTCCGGTGCGGAGCCGGCTACATCAGGCGTCGTCCATTCCGGAACGATCGACCTGAGTACCTCGGGCGTCGTCTTGAAGATGACGACGTCGTTGTCGTAGTCGCCCATCACCTGCATGCCGGACCAGCCCTTTGGCTTCACCGACGCGACGTACTCCGGCACGCGCTTGCGCTCGGTCGCCTTCTCGCCCGTGTACTTCGGCGTGCACGCGAACTCCTCGGCCATCTCGCGCAGCGTCGCGACGTCCGGCGGCGGCGCCATGCGCAGAAGCTGCTTCACGCAGTGCGTCTCGACGAGCGTCGGCATCTCCTTCTGGAGCACGCGCTTGTCGAGACGCTTCTGACCGGCCGCCTCCATGACGTCGGCTACGCGACCGAGCATCCAGCCTTCGGCGTTCGCGTGGACGGTAACGGACGCGAGCGACTCGGCAGCGGTGCGGACGACCTCACCCGCCGCAACGTGCTTGCGGACGCGGGTGCCGGAGCCGATGACCGCGCCGTCGCCGATCTCGATGCCCGGGTCGACGACGGCGTACTTCTCGATCGAAACGCTGTCGCCGATTGTGGCGACCGCTCCGATCTTCACCTCGTCTTGGATCCGACAGCGGGGGCCGATCTTGGCGTCGGCGCCGACCCTCGTCTTCTTGCCGATCCAGACGTCTTCGCCGAGGGTGACACGGTCGTCGAGCTGCGAGTCGGCCCCGAGCGACGTGCCGACGCCAAGCTCGCAGTCGTTGAAAATCACCGCGTCCTCGCCGACCTCGTTGGCTCCGAGCAGACGCGAGCGCGAGCCGATGTGCTTGGCCTTGACCCAGACCCCGTTGCTCACGAACGCGCCGTCGCCGATGGTGATGGGAAACGACGGTCGCAGACCTTCGAGCTGGCAGCCGTCGCCGACCTTAGAGCCGCTGGGTAGCGCGCACGAGTCGAGCGAACAATCGTTGCCGATCACCGAGCTGTACACGCTGCTGCGGTAGATCTTCGTCCGCGCACCGATCGCCACGTCGAGACGAAGATCTGACTCGACGACCTGCGCCCGCTCCAGGATGTTGATCCCGACGTGGCGAGAGTCGCCGTCGGTCCCAGGGGACAACTGGGTGCGCTCGACCACCGCCCCCTCGTGGATGACGATGAACCGCGGCTCTCCGTCCGCGGCGCCCGGCATGTCGGCCACAGCGCGCACGTCGACCTGTGTGACCACGGCGTTCGCCTGAACGTCGATCTCCAGATCGGTCCTCGCCGTAAGCTGGAGAGCGCTGAACGCGATGACCTTCGCGCCCGACGCGACGCGCATGCGGACACCGGCAGCCGGGTCTGCGAGCAATGGCAGGCGGACGTGATCGACGACGGCGTCGGGCGCGGCGCTGATGTTGCCGAGCGAGTTGACGATGTTGCTCGCCGGACCACCGGCCGCCTTTTTCCGGCTCGTGCGCTTCTTCTTCGGCTCACTCATCGTCGTCATCCCCAGCGCTCGCGCGTAGCTCGGCGGCCAGCTCCTGGCCAGGGCGCTCCCAGACGGGTTCGATCTTCGCGCCGGCGAGCGGGCGGATCGTCTCGTGGGCGTGGATCCAATCACTGTCCAGGTCGATGACGTACTCGATGCACTCGATGTCGTCCGGATCGATTCCCAGTAGGCCCTTCGCCGCGAACGCGCCGCCGAACGTGTCGAGGTAGACGAGCGACGTGTACCCGAGGCGCTCGGCGATCTGCTGCACTCGCTTCGAGTCCGCGAACGCGAACGTGTCGGCCTCTACTTGCTCGAAGTCGTAGTCCGCGTCCCCGCTGCGTATCGCAGAAAAGAACGTCTGCGGGTTCCTGAAGCTGAGTCCGACCTCGTCGGCCTCATGCAGCGGCTCACCATCCTCGTCGAGCACGCGGTACTCGAACGTCGTCCTGTTGGCCAGACGCCCGGTCGCGCGCTTGTGCAGGTGCAGCAGCAGCTTGTCGATCTCCTCGTGCGTGATGCCGTTCGGCTCGCCGTGCTTCAGCTCGTCGAGGAGCTGCTGTAGCGAGCTGAAGATGTGACCGTCGCCGAGCACGAGCGGCTTCGGCGACGTGATGTGCACCGCCCACACGGTCGAGCCGTCGAGGAAGTGCGGACCCTCGTACGATGAGCTGAAGACGTCGCCGCCGGGGTCGGACGACCAGATGACCGCCGCTTCGAGGCACGGTGTGAACGAGAGAACGCCGTGACGTGAACGCGTCATGTCGCGCGTCTGCGTGCCGCGGTAGACCAGCTCGGGCTCGGGGTTCCTGCGGCTCGTGCGCTTCTTCTTCGGCTCACTCATCGTCGTCGTCCTCGGGCTCGTCCTCGTCCGCCGGCGGCGCCTCATGCCGCGCCCAGTAGTCGTCGTCGAACTCTCTCTGGGTCTTCCAGAGGCCATCGTCGTCGTCGTACACGAAGTCGTACCCGACGCCCGTCACGAACCCATCGCGCCGGTCCTTACCGAACACGCGGTAGAGGTCGATGCCCAGATCGTTTCCCCAGTGCTGGAGCTGCTTCAGCGTCACGTTGATGCCATCGGCACTCCGGAATCGCGTTTCACTGTCGATCAGGATGCCAGACAGGTCAGCGCCTTCCAGGTCGGCAAGATCGGTGAAGTCCGCATTACGCAGGTCGGCCCCGGTAAAGTCGGCGCCGCGACAGTCCGCCCCGTGGAAGTCGGCGTCGTACAGGTGGGTCTTCACGAACTTGGCGCCAGCGACCTTCTTGAAGCGCGAGCCTTGCAGCTTGAGGCCGCTGAAGTTCGCGCCCTCGGCCTTGTTGAAAACGGTTTCGAGCCCGAACTGGATCACCCGGCGTAGATCGACGCCAGAGAGATCCACCCACTCCATATCCTCGTCCAGCTCGACGCCGTTCCAGTCGATGTCCCTCGCCGGGATGCCGGCCAGAAGCAGGCCGTACGCCTCGCCGTGGAACTTCTCGCGGATGAACTCGGCGACGCGAGCGCGTAGCTCCAGCAGAAGTTCCTCGGCGCGGACGTCGCCGAAAAAATCGTTCAGCCACGGCAGACAGCCGGCGCCACTCAGCTCGCAGTTCTGCATGCCGAAGACCTGATGGAAGCGGCCCCGCTTACGCAGCGACACGGCGAGCGGCTTGTCACTGCCGAACTGTTCGGCGGTCATCGCGATGTAGTCGCCCCACGGACCGCCATCGCCTGGGCTCAGGTCTGTCTGCCACTCCATTGTGACGAAGGGGCGACCTTCAGGATCACGCAACGAGTAGATGCGCGACTCGCCGTTCTCTACCGCCGGCCCGTACCCGCCGACGCAGTGCACGAGGTTCTTGCCCTCGGCCCTCAGCTCCTTCTCGGCGCGGAGGTCCTGCACGGTCCAGCCGTCGGCGAAGCGGTAGACGACGACGCCCTGCGGGCCGTGGGCGGTCTTGAAGCGGTAGCGGGCGATCGCATCGAGCGCTTGCGCGAGGTTCACCTTGTTGATGTCGGTGCGGGTCTCCTTGGCCCACTGCGCGATGGCCGGAGCTTTGGTTTCGAGGAGATTGACGGCGGCGACGTACTCGCCGAGGTAGCGTGGGCGGATGTCCTGTGGGTTGGTGAGGCGTCCGAAGCCCTCTGAGTAAGCACCGCTTCGTTCGCCGGCCTTCTCCCATGTCGCCTTCCACAATGCGACTAGCTCGCGGCCGACCCATGGGATCAGAAAGTCGGCGTCGCTGTGAGCCGGTAACATCGTCATGAAGCCGGCCAGACGCAGCAGGTCCCAGTCGGAGCGGGACATCATCGCGTTGAGCTGGTCCGCGAACCTGCGCAAGTCCGCCGGCAACGCGAGGTTACCGGCGTGCATGTTGGCGAACTGGGACAGCACCGGGAAGATCTGCGGCAGGGCTCCCACTCGCTCCAGCTCGGGGATGAGGTCCGCGGCGGCTACGTTCATGACGAACGGCTGGGTGGCCCCCAGCATCTGCCTGAAGTCCCATCGCTCCCAGCGATCGTTGCTCAGGAGCGGCGGCGCAACCAAGTCGAGTCCGACGAGGAACGCCGAGGCCGTCACCGTGTCGACGACGGCCTGCGGGTACTTCTTCCAGTACGTCTTGATGACGTGGACCAGGCGCTTGTCCGCCGCGTTCGGGACGAGGTGCTCCGGGCGCGGGCGGCTCGTGCGCTTCTTCATGTCGGCCTCGACGTACGCTTGCCCGCCCGCCTGGCCTCGCGAGCGGTCGGGATGCTCACCGACGCGTACCGCTCGTCGAGTAGAACCGCATGGCCGGGATCCGTGATGGCGACGTGCTCTTCGACGTCGTCGTCCATGCCTACCACGATCTTGCCGATGTTGTTGAGGTGCACGTCCGCGAGGAGCAGGCCGTTCTCCAGATAGAAGTCCAGTGCGCGCCCGACGTACGTGAGCGTCGGGCTGTTGTGCTCCATCATCTCGGCGCCCATCTCGAAGAAGCGGAGCGCGAGCGCGACGCGATGGGGTCCGCGCTGACGAGAGATGGCATTGGCGACGCTCTTGACGACCTGCAACCGGTCCCACCGAAACGGAGCTTCCTTATCCATCAGGTCGACGTGCTCGCCTGCCAGGTCGTAGGCCCAGCTCTCCAACTTCTTCGACTTCTCGTAGAGCCCAGGACTGCGCTTGAGCGCGTCGCGTGCGAGCCCCGCCGCGGTGCGCGTGTTGTCGATCAGCGCCGCCGCCTCACGCGCCTCACGAAGCTCCCAGTCCTGCGAGCCGCGAGACGTGCGCTCGCCATCGCCTCTTTGCCAGGGCCTCTGCCCAGGTAGGTCCGCCAAGAAGCCGACGTCGTTCGCTTCCTGGCGCCAGAGCACGAACACGGGGCGCCGCTTGTGTGACTCTTCGACCGCGACGATACGCTCGTAGTGCACGATGCCGTCTGGGAACCTACCGAGCGAGAGGGCGCAGGCGACGAAGATGGCCTCAGCGGGGTCGCTCGTGACCTTGCAGACGACGCCGGGCGTGTTCGTGGGCATCACGGTGCCGTAGTGCCCGGTGCCGTACTCCTCCGGCTCGAAGCCGTCGCCAACGCTGCCAGGCATCGCGGGGCGCGGCATGGCGTCGACGCCAACCACAGCGACCAGATCGTTCCAGTTGGAACGCAGGACGCGCGAGACCCACAGCGGGTTCGATGCGAGAGCGGTCACGGTCCGAGCGTACTACACCGGGCGCTTGCGAGCTTTCACCGCCAGCGCAGCGCGGCCCTTGGCAGCCAGGCGCCTCTTCTTCGGCTCCGGCTTCTCGGGCGACATCGAGCTGTAGCCGGTCTCGCGGTACGAGTGTAGGTCGGCGATCACGCGGGCAAGCAGCAGGTTCTCCTGCCTGCGCTTGAGCTGATCGGCGCTGAACTCGGCCTCCGCCAGCGCCAGCGCACGCTTCATCCGCGGCACCACCGGGAAGTCCCACGCGACGCCTTCCGCGCCCTTCGTGGCGACGTACCTGGCGTCGAGCGGCTCGGCCCACGCGCACCACGCGAGCTTTCCGACCCTGTCGTCGAGCGCCATGAACCACTCGTGGTGCGGGTCCTTCTTGTCGGGGTGACCGAGGCGCTTCAGGAGCGCGGCCCACGTGTCCATCGGCGTGGTCATCGCTGCTGCCAGCGCCAGATCGTCGACGGGGCGCGGTCGAGGTACGCCGCGATCTTCCGCATCGTCATGCCCTTCTTCGTCATCGTCTTGATGGCGGTGATCTCTCTGCTGTTGAGGTGGACGACCTTCTTGCGCTTCTTCTTGGCCATGGGGTCTGTCTGACAGGTTCTCGCAACCAAGTCAACGCTCGGTCTGGAACCCCATCGCCGCGAGCAGCGAGACGGTGCGCCCCTCGTCGTCCGGATGATCGACCATGTAGCCCATGCGCTTGAGCACCGCGTCGATGCGCTCGCTGTTGTCGATCAGCTCGACGGGGATGCTGTAGCCGTGCTCGACCGGCGTGAGGTGACCGCACCGGCTGCCGTAGCCGCCGCACGTCGAGCACTTCACGAAGTAGCCGTACTTGTCGTGGAAGCGCATGCGCTCGCGCAGTCGCGCAGCGGCGATGGTCCGCTCGGCCATCTCACGTAGCTCCCGTGTGCGCTCGCTTTCGATCACGACGGATCTCGCGGCGCGAAGACGCCCTCGGGCCCGATGTACACGACGCGAACATGGTGAACCGGCTCGCGCGTGTCCTTCCAGACGAAGGTCGGCGTGGTGTACGGATCGTAGTAAATGCGACTCCAGCTATCCGGCGGCGACGTAGTCGCAGCGGTCATCGTGCCGCGCACGACGGCATGGACGTTCTTCTGGCGGTACTTCAGCACGCGTTGACGACCGGCCTCCGACACGCGGAACTGCGCGTCGGTGAGCGTCACGCGGTCGACGTGCTGAATGACCCTGCGGATCGCCGGGTCGCGCACGCTGAACTGATCGCGGTGCAGGTTGCGGTAGATTTCGACGAGCACGGTCCCCTTCACCAATACCAGCCTTTCTTCGCCCGCAGAGGCGGAAGCAAGTCGTAGCGCTCGATGCGAACCAGGTGGTTGCAGCGGGCTCGGTTCAGACGCGAGTGCGCGCGACGGTATCCGGCGGGGTCGCGCCAGTGGGCGCCGTATGCGTGATGATGCTTCGTTCGAGCCATGGCTGTCCTCCAGGCCCGGAGGGATCTCCGAGTCCTAAGAAGGGCACCTGACGTCTTTCACGAGCGAGCATCAATCCTCGTCCAGGTCGCCCTCGTCCAGATCGGCGATCCAGACCGGCGTGCCATCGCCCAACCACGCGTCGAAGGTGTTGAAATCGAGAAACTCCAGCGCCTCCTCGAACGTCATGCCATCGCGCTTCATCAGTACCTCGACGCACCTCTTCATCGAGAACGCCGCGAGCACCGGCTGGCCGCAACGGTGTGCGAGACCGATGAATGCGTCGTCGAGCCCGTCGGGCCAGAGCGCGTCGGGGTTCTCGTCGGCAAGCAGCGCCCGAGCATCCGCGATGCGCGACGGCTCCGGCGGCTCGGCCGGCTCGGCCGGCAGCTTCGCGAGGTCGTCGCGCAGCTCTCCGAGCATCTTGTCGAGCTTCTGGTTCAGTTCGTCGCCCATCGGCCGCACAGTATGTTGCATGAACCGACTCGTCAAGCTGTGGTAGGCTCGTTCGATGCCGACGCCGTCCTGCCGTGACGCCCTGAGCCGGGAGGTCTCCGACCCGGTCTACGACCCCCTCACCGGTCGCTGCTACCGGAATCCATGCGCCGCCGAGGAAGATGGCGTGCTCGACTGGGCCCCCGGCTGCGCGCCGATCCAGCAGATCTACGGGTCGTACGAGGTTGGTCCGTCCAGCTCGTGGGCCTCGGAGGTCTGGTGGGACGGCGGCGGCGGCGGCCGGCGCCGGCATCGACGTCGTCACGCACCTCCGCACCACGGAGGCGGCGGGCGCTTCGGACCGCCGAGGCATGGGGGACTCGCGCCGCCGTCCCTGGCGCCGCCGAGCATGCGGACGTCGAGCCCCGGACTGCCGGGCCAGGTGATGTCCGTGCAGGGCGGTGGACCAGGACGCCGGATGGGCGGTGGCGATCCGCTCAGCTCTGGACGCTCGGTGGCCCGACCCAGCTACGCGTACTCGCCGACGTACCAGACGGCCCGACCGTTCGCGCCGTCGACTCCGAGCTACCGCGCCGCGCCGCAGTATGCGCGGGCAAGCACCACGATGCGCTCGGCGCCGATGGTCGCCGCGTCTCGGCCGATGAGCATGGCCAAGGGCATGCGGGGGCTCGGGCAGACAGCTCCGATGGCGCCGCGGGCCATGACGCAGGCGGAGATCGATGCGCAGTACGGCAACCGCTTCGACCCGTACTACCGCTTCCGACAGGTGTGGATCGATCTGCCGCCCGTCATCTCCCACTACGCCGACGTCGGCGACATCCGCAACAGCCCCGTCCCTCAGTGGATCATGCGCATCACCGCTGCACTCGCTGGCCTGACCGCCGCCGGCATCGCTTCGCGCGTCTCGAAGTCGCGCGGTGTCATCGCCGGAGCCGGCGTCGCCGGGTTCCTCGCCGGACCGATGGCGTTCCGGCCCTCCTACGTCGCCCAGTCCTTCAGCATGAGGTGATGACCATGAGCCTCGACTACATCATCCACTGCGACAACTGGACCCAGATCCCCCACGCGAACGCCGGACGCCAGACCGTCCACGGCCTCCGTGCTGCGATCCGTGAAGCTCGGCGCACGCTCGCACGAAGCAGCGAGGACGTCTGCCGCGTCTTCCTGCCGAAGAACGGATGGCTCAAGCCAGGCGACGAGGTCGCGTCCGTTCACCGCACCAAGGTGGGCTTCCTCGTGAACCTCAACCCGAAGGCTGGCGTCAGTTTTCAGCGAGTAGCTTGAACCTGTCAGACACCTCGGCTACCGTCTGGGCATGGACGAGCAAGGCATCGGGGGCAAGCTGCTGAAGGAGCTGGAGAACGGGCTTCTGATCGCGTACCGCGTGAAGAACCACAAGCTCGACTACTCCATCATGAACCGGCCCGAGCCGAACCTGAGCGGCGTCGACGACCACGCGCTCGCGACGGCCATCGTCCACGCCGGCAACAAGTTCAAGATCGTCGTCGACGAGAAGATCGCCAAGCCCGAGAAGGTCGCGCGCTCCGACGGCCGCACCGTCACGTACGACGAGCTGATCGACATCGACTGGGAGGACGGCGTCATCCGCACGAGTCGTCGCAGCACGATGACGTTCCAGGTGCTCCAGGGCGTCGTTGGCGATCTGATGCGAACCGCGAAGGCGCCGACGGCCGCGGCCGTCGCCAAGCCAGCGGACGCGAACTAGCGCTCGACGACGAAGATGAAGTCGAAGCCGGCGATCGTCAGAAACCAGCAACGCACGTCACCCCAGTACGACTTGAACGCGGCCACGTCCGACCCGGCGCCACGGATGAACTGACGAACTGTCTCGTCCTCGTCGAGCAGCGGTGACATGTCGACGTGACGCAGGAGCACGCCGATGGAGACCGGCTCGGCCAGCTCCATCATGCGGTGCCAGTTGGCTTCCTCCTCGGGGCCGCGTCGACGGACGACGCTGCACTGACCGACGTAGCGGCTCATGCAGCGCGACGCACGTCCGAGCGCGGCTCGGCCACGCCGAGGACGGCACGGCGGTCGGCACCGCTCATCATCGCCCAGATGCCGGCGATGACGCTCTCGTGCTGCTCCGTGTCCTCGCCGCGGTATCGCGCGGCCCGCAGGCGCTCGCGCGCCACCCTGTACATCTCGATCTGGGTGTCCATGTGCTGCTCCTCGTAAGGGGAAAAAGAAAGGCCGCCTCGGGGGTCCCCCGGGCGGCCACATGCGAAGCTCGCAAGAGGAACGCTTACGGGGGTGGAAGTGCGTGCTTGTTCTGGCTGTGTACGTTCGACGAACGCATCGGCGCGACGGAGTATCCCAGGCTCACGGGCCTGCTGCCCCGAAGGGCACTACCGGCGCGAACGATGACGAGCGTCTGCTGCACGAGATAGTTTTCCCACGCTACAGCAGCACGGTCAAGAAGATTGTTGCGTCGGTCGCGTTGGTCTCTTGAACGCTGCGACCTCAGCGATCGCCACCGCTCACGATGACGACGTCGGGGTCGCGCTCCAGCAAGCGCTTCACGATGATCTCCATGGCCTTCATGTCCATGAAGGTCCGCGAGCCGACGATGGCGACGTTCATAGCGGTCGGTACGGCAGGTCGAAGCCGGTACAGGCGTCGCGCGAGTTAGCCTGAAGCCGCGCTGGTTCGTCGCCGGTGTGGACGGCTGTGAAGTCGTCCACGGCCTGCGGGTCGACGTCGAACTCGCGGAGCGCGTGGTCCCAGAAGATCACCTCGTCAGGGAACTTGATCTCCGTCGCGCGAGCGACGGCGTGGCCTGGCGTGCGGTTCGCCTTGCCCTTGAGCTGCTTGATGGCCACACCGCGCCACGCCGGCATGATGAGGTCATCGCCTGCCCTGCGTCGCGCTTCCGCCTCATCGACGTAGAACGCGCCGTCGACTTCCAGCGTGAACCGCGGCTTGTTCGCTCGCGAACGCAGCGACCAGATCTCGATCTCACCGTCCTTCAGCGCCTTGGTGTAGCCCATGCCCCCGTCGCCCACGCAGTGCCGCATGAGCGTGCCTTCGAGCCGGAGGTCACCTGGGTGGAGCTTGATGAGCTTCCACGGCGCCTCTTCGTAGAGCGGCCCCTTCGTGATGCCCATCTCGCGCAGGTCCGCCTGCGTCCACTCGCCGATGACCTCGCGCGGCTCGGCGTGTCCCGTTTCGAGCGTCGCGAAGTGATCCTTGAGCGTGAGGAGAATCTCCTCGCGATCGTCGTCGCTCCCGAACCACCTATGTGCGAAGTCGAGCAGCTCTTCTTCGGGCAGGTCGGCAGCGCGGAGCTTCGCGCCGAGGCTGATGTTCTCGTGCTCGACGCCCTTCATGAAGACGTCGATCGCAACCTGCGGCGCGGCTTTGATCTGAGCCTGGACAAACTCGGCGACCTGGTCGTGGCACCACTCGTCGAAGCCTTCCTTGGTGGCGGAGACGTACAGCGGCTCTCCCTTGGTGTAGCCGCTGGTCTCCTCGACTCGGTCGGTCTGCTCCCAGGTCACATGCCCGTCGAGCGACGCCCAAAAGTTCTTGGCCTGCTCGACCGGGATGTACTCGGCGTTGTCCGGCAGGTGCTCCTCTGGGAACGTCGCGTAGTCATCCCTGTCGATGCGGTACGAGAAGTAGTCAGCCTCTTGGCCGATGCGAAACGGGCCGTAGGTCTTATTGAGACGCCCACGCTGCTCGTGAGTCGCCGCCCAGCGCGCCGAAGACTCCACCTCAGCACGCGGCACGTTGCTCAGGTCGTACTCGGCCGGGCTCTCCTTGATCACCTTGTCGATGAAGGCGTCATCGTCGGCGATGTCCATGAAGTTGACGGGGTCGTCGTCTGCGTGGACGTGTCTGTAAAACCCATGCGCGTCCCACCAGCGCATCGAGTCATCGAGCTTCTCCAGAATGTCCTCGCGCAGCTCCTCGTCGCCATCTTTGAGAGCGCGCTGAACTTGGATCTTCGACGTCGCGTCTTCGAGAAGCATCGGGCTACCTTGTGGCGCTCAGCGCGGCGACGGCCGCGATGGCATCTTCGATCTGCTCTCGGTCTATGCGAAGGCCACGTCGGGCGAGAAGACGACGAACGACGCCCGTTGCCGTGGAAGATTCGTCCGGATCAGAGAGAATCTCGACCGTTTCCTCTGCGATCCGCTTGGCCAACCTAAGCCCCAGCGGCTCGCTCATGGCGTCCCACAGGACCGCTTGGAGATGTTCACGATGACGCTCGGTCGTCCACCTGGGCGGGTTGTTCTTGAGGTTGCGGACGTGCGGCTTGAGAGCGATGAGGTCTTCGCCGTACCCATGCTCTTCGATCACCGTGGCACGCCCTTTATCGATCTGCTTCTGCCAGAAATCCACGGCTGCCTGGGACACGCGGAGTGTCGAGGCGAGACGACCACCCCGCCTGTCGGCCTCGGCGGCGGCGACCTCCCAGAGCGCGGTGCCGACGCCCTCACGATCAAGATCGCGGTCGACCTCGATGTCCCTCACGATCCATAGCATCGGGTGCTTCGAGGAGCGTCTGACGCTGATGTGGCCGACATCTCGCCGGTGCGGGTTGTATGCTCTGAACGTGAAGGCTCGCTCGCTGTACGGAACCAGCGCTCGGATCGTCAGATCTGACCTGGCCCGCGTCACGCGTCCCACTCCGTGTCTTCGCCAGGCGGCATCTGGATGTAGAAGCCGGGCAGCGGCAACTGCACGTCGCTCGGCTTGATCTTGTCCGCGTCCGTGAGGATGAGCTTCTCGGCGAGGCTGTCGCGCAGCTCGAAGACGCTCGGCGCGCCGAAGCGGCGCGCTGCCATGTAGATGAAGAGCGCGGTGAACGGGAGCTGCACCGACGCCAGGAACTGCGCGTGCGACATCCGGCCTTGATGCATCTGAATCGAACCGAGCAGCGAGATCGCCGCGATGTCGAGCAGCTTCGACCATTGCGGTGTGTAGCCGGGCTGCATCAGCTCCAGCAGGTCGGTCGCGGTGCCGATGTCGAGCTTCTCTGGCTCGATGCCGGTCTGCACCTGCCAGATGAGCGGCGCCAGCACCGTCTGCGCACGGCGCTGGATTGCCTTGCCCTGCTTCCAGGATCTCTCGACCTCGTCCATGGCGGCGAGGAGCTTCTTCTGCGTCTCACGCGACCCGTCGGCCATCTGAGGGCGCTCGCCGTCGGCCATCTCGATGGCACGCTGCCTGATGACCTTGACGACCTGCTCGAAATCCATTCGCTCTGACATGGCGCCCAATGTTAACACGAAAAAAGTAAGTTGCGAGAACCGCCGACCGTGTTAGGTTCGCGACATGAAGTCGACCGAAACGCAGCTCGAAGAGGCTCTCGACGAGGTCCGCGCGCTCAAGCAGGTGCTCAGCAAGCGGGACGAGCAGATCGAGACGCTCGTTGCGATGGTGAAGCGGGCGGCGCGGGAGATGAAGGCCGGGTCGCGCGATCTGCTCGCGGACCTGGAGAAGGTGACCGAGCCATGACCGATTGGTGCTACGCGACCGACGTCCACGGCGAGAACTGGGTCGAGTGCGACACGGCCGCGACGCGCGAGGAAGCGGTCAAGGAGGCTGTCGCGTACGCCTTGGCTCACGACCACACGACCGCGCACACCGGCTGGAAGCGCCGGTGCACGCACGCGGAGTTCGTGCACGGTCTTGGAGAGGAGATTCGCGAGCGCCTTCGCGATCACGCGTGCGACACGGTCGGCGACCATGCGGAGGACTACCCCGACATGAAGGCGACGCCGTTCGACGAGGCGCTCGAAGCGTTCGTGCTCGACTACCTTCAGAAGCACGTCGGCGGCCCGCTGTTCTTCGAGGTCGACGGCGTCGAGGAGATCTCTGTGCGCGACTGGATGAACACGAACGAGCCGAGGCGGGTTCCATGAGCAGCGTGCCCCTCGAACACCAGTCGCGATGCGGCGTCCTTGCGACGCCCGAGACCGAGGTCCGCGGACGTCCGTTCTGCAACCATCCGCCGAGCAGGCGCCGTGAAGGCGAGCGAATGCGCGTGGTCTACGGATCGTGGGCAACGGAGGAGTGCACGCTCTGCGGCGCATGGCGCAACACGCTGCCGGAGCCAGGTGCCTGGCGTTCGGCTCGCGTGTCGCGCGGCGGAGACGACGATGAGTAGGTCGATCACGGAGCGTGCGACGGAGATCTCGCAGATCGCGCTCGACCACGGATGGGACGCGCCTACCTGGGACAACTTTCTCGCGAAGCTCATGCTGATCGTGACCGAGGTGCAGGAGGCAGAAGACTCTTCTCACGACAGCTACGCGTTCAAGCTGGAGCTGGCGGACATCGTGATCCGCACACTCGACGTCCTGTTCACGCTCGACAAGACCGCTCGCGTTCGGCTCGCGCCGTCGCTCGCGGACGACGACAACATCCTCCTCGGTACGCGGCGGCGCCTGGTCCGCGCTGCGGAGTGGTATCGACGCGGCGCCGACAACGAAGCGCTCGGTGACCTCTGGGACGTGATCACCGGCATCGACGCATGGTGCAAGCTCGGAGGTCATGACCTCTGGGCCGCGGTCGACGCGAAGATCGAGATCAACCGCAACCGCCCCCGTCTGCACGGCAAGAAGCGGAGCATCGGCTAGCCATGATGGACGTCGCGCGACTTCGCCTGCTCGTGAAGCTCTGGCGCGACCGCGCCGCAGCGGCCCGCGTGCCGCCGCCGCCTGTGTCCACGATCGCGGACGCGCTCGTCTCCGGCGTCATCATCGCCGCGAACACCACCGTGGCTCACACGTGCGATCACTGCGCGGACGAGCTGGAACGGGCTCTCGCTGAGGCGTCGAGCTGATCACCAATACTGCGAGCCGCCTACCTGGATCTTGCTCGCGCCGACCTCGTACATCCGCTCGTACTCCTGGTAGAGCTTGCCGATCGCAGGCGACATGATCTTGCCGAAGTTCACGTACGTCACCCCGCCCTTCTCGGCGGCGTCCATGAAGTGGAGCAGCAGCGCTCGCGCGAGGCCCTTGCCTTCCACGTCGTCGCGCGTCCGCATGTAGTTGATGTAGACGTAGGGCTTGCCGGCTATGCCGGGAGCGCCGTGCAGGTAGTAGTCGATGAACGACAGCGTGTTCGGTGTCGCGCCGGGCTCGACGATCTTCCGCGGCTTCTTGAGGAACCGGCCGCCTTTGCCGATCTTCTGCTCGCGCGTGTACTCGACGAAGTAGCGGGCATTCTTCGGGGCGGTGGGCGCTTCGGTGTCGATGAGCGCGAGGCGTCTGACCGAGCCCTTCGAGTAGCCGGTCGGCGTGTAGTCGAGCGGCGAGATCTCCTCCACGAACCTCCGCTCGTTCGGACGCAGTCGGCGGCTCGTGCGCCTAGTGGCCACGACTCGCCCCCCACCAGCCCCTCAGTTCTACCTCGAACTTCTCATCCCACTCGCGTTCCCACCTGCTCACGAGCAGATCGGGCAAGCCGGTCATGTCGAGCAGCTCCATGTGGAGCTTCGTCGCCGTCGCCGCGGCTTTTGCCTCAGCGTCGGGGCCGCTGGCCATCCACCAGCGACGTCGCTGCTCCCACACCGCATCGAGC
>Ga0315288_10000939_pt1 | contig 37023 bp, 34 predicted proteins | sample YL17G11_20_MG_FD_203454 | JGI IMG/M metagenome (GOLD analysis project Ga0315288, IMG submission 203454) | Sediment microbial communities from Yellowstone Lake, YNP, Wyoming, USA - YL17G11_20 | ecosystem: Environmental > Aquatic > Freshwater > Lake > Sediment | place: USA: Wyoming | collected...
ATGACCCTATCTCACCTCCCCCCACCCCCTCCCTACCCCCCCCTCCCTATGCTATCATTGGCCCACCATGCCCTCCACCCGCGTCCGCATTCTCACCCTCGGCTGCAAGGTCAACCAGTGCGACTCCGATGAGATCGCACAAAGCCTTGCCGCGCGGGGCTATGACGTCTCCGGCCGCGGCGAGGCCGACACTTACATCGTCAACACCTGCACCGTCACCGCCACGGCCGACGCGAAGGCGCGCAAACTCATCCGACGCCTGGCCCGCGAGCACCCCCAGGCCACCCTCATCATCACCGGCTGCCTCGCCCAGCGAGACCCTTACTCCATCCTCGAACTCCCCGGCGTCAGCGCCGTCATCCCCAACACCCGCAAGCTCCAGCTCGCCGACTTCCTCATGCCTCTGCCAGGGCCGCTTTTCCCACACCCCTACCTCCACACCCGCACCCGCGCCTTCCTGAAGATCCAGGATGGTTGCGATCACCGCTGCGCTTACTGTGTCGTGCCCGACGCCCGCGGCCGCCCCGCAAGCAAGCCTCTGGCCCAGGCGCTGGCGGAGCTGACCAGCCTCTCACAGGCCGGCGTCCAGGAAGTCGTCCTGTGCGGCATCCGGCTCGGCGCCTACGGCCGAGACCGGGGCGACGCCGGGCTCGGCCTTTTGCTCCGGCGCCTCCGCGGCATCCCCATCCCACGCCTCCGCCTCAGCTCCATCGAGCCCACGGACTTCGATGGCCCGCTCCTCGCCGAACTCGCCGACCATCCAAACCTATGCCACCACCTCCACCTGCCTCTCCAGTCCGGTGACGACGACGTCCTGGCCGCCATGGGCCGCGGCTACACGAGCGCCTGTTTCGCGGAGCTGGTGTCGCGCGTTCGCGCCGCCTGGCCCGACGTCGCTCTCACCACCGACCTCATGGTTGGCTTTCCGGGAGAGACCGACGACCAGTTCGCGCGCAGCCTGAGCTTCGTGCGCCACCTGGCCTTCACTCGCCTGCACGTCTTCCCCTACTCCCGCCGACCCGACACCCCGGCCGCCGACCGGCCGCACCAGGTGAGCACCCACGTCAAGGAAGACCGGACTCAGCAAGCCCTGAGCCTTGCCGAGGAGCTGTCCCAGGCTGCTGCCCGGCAGTGGATGGGTCGCCCGGTGTCGGTGCTGTTTGAGGAGAGAGCGCAGGGCGGCCTGCTGACCGGCCACAGCCCCCACTACGTAAAGGTATGCGCCCCCGGCCCCGACGACTGGATCGGCCGCATCCTCGACGTCACCCCCTCCCGAGAAGAAAAGGGCGAGCTCTTCGCCGGCTGACCTCTCGCCGCCGTCAGAGCATACAGACCCCGGCCAGCACGACCGCCAGCGGAATGGCCACCGCCTTTACCACCGCCATCCCCGCCGCGCCTTCCGCGGCTACGCCCAGCCCGGTGACGAGCGCCGCGCCTGACCCGACCCAGCAGAGGATCACGCCCATCGTGCCCACTAGCGACGGCCATCTCTGCTCCCCATGAAGCACCTGCCAGTGGAGCAGCCCCCACTTTCGCACCCGCGGGTAGAGCGCGGCCAGCAGTGGCGGCCCCAGCACCGCCGCCATCAGGAAGTTGTTCAGACCAATCGTCGGCCCCAGCACCTTGAACGGCGCCAGGCCTACCAGCTCCGCGCCCCATCCCACGAACACCGCGCACACAACACTCGCCAGCCCACCAACCAGCACGTACTCGACAACACCCCGCCCGGACAGCGGCGACTGCCCGGCTTCCCTGCGCGCCAGCCGGTGCGCGCCCCACGCTCTGTATGGTATGTAGCCGTAGAGGAAGTTGCCGACGAACCCAAACGGACTCCCCGTGGTCAGCGTCCCACCCAGCATGTCGCCGATCAGGTTGCCGAAGGCCGACCCCCAGGCCGCCGCCGGACCGAACAACAGCGAGAACACGATCGGTATCGCGTTCGCCGGCCGCACCTCCGTCACCCCGGGGATGATCACCGCGATCGCCTTGAACGGGATCAGCACGGCCGCATACAGCGCCGCCGTCACCGCCACCTGCACCACCAGCCGTGTGTTGCCCCAGACCGCCAGCAGATCGCGCATGATACTCCCTCCCGCGCGCTGCGTTCGCCGCATTCTCGGAACACCCCTGCCAGCTCGGCCTGTCCCGCGCGCAGTCGAGGGAGCAGGACACCTGCAGCCAGGGCTAGAAAAGACCGGCATGGAAACGCTCTTCCTGATCTACGACGAATCCTTCGACCCGGAGATCAGCGGCATCATCCAGCGCGGCATGATCGTCTCGGGCTACACCCGCATTGACGGAGTCGTGGGAGCCCGACAGGCCGCCCGAGAGCAAGCCCTCGGCTATGTAGCCGACCGACGCAATCGTCTCATCATCCTCGTGGCCGAGCCCCCGACCATCGCCAAGCTGGTCGAGGACCTGAAAGACCTCCGCGCCCGCAAGGGCCACGGCCTCCGCGCCTTCGTCGTCAAAGCCGAGAGCGTGATATGACGCTGATCGTTCGACTCGCCAGGCCTCGCGCCCCTCTGCTACCGAATGTCCCCCTCGGTCAGGAAGCACTCCGGCCGCACCGCCGGCCAAGAGACCGCGAACGGCTCCGTCGCGCCCTGCTCACCCCGCGCCGTTCCTTTGAATGAGTAGATCGGCTGGATGACATCAGAGCTGTCCCAGTCTTGGCTGAAGTAGAGCGACACCGACTCTATCTCTGCCGTCGCCGGCCCCCAGATATGGGAGGGCAGCAGGCCCCGTGGCAGCAGCCGCCTCGCCTCTTCCGGCGACAGGATCGGGTAGCGCCCGAGCCGCGCCACGTTCGGCACTTGGCGGTGGACCCTGTACACCACCCCGTTGCCATTGATGCTGACTGTGAACCGGCCCAGCTCGATCCCCTCGATCCTGCGCGCGTACTCGACCTGCCTCGACAGCACCCGCGGCCGGGCGCCGTCGCTGTGGTATGTCTCAACCCCCTCCGCGTTCTGCGCAATGGCCGGCCTCACCGTCTCGAACTCGCAGCCCTCCGGCAGCAAGCCCGACTCTGCCAGAAACTGCTCCGCGATCTCCTCGGTCCGCTGCGCTGGAAGCGCCTCCCTATCCCACGCCGGCGACCCCGGCGTGGGGGTCTCACCCCGGTGCCAGTAGGCGAAGCACCTGCTGTCCCAAAGCTCCACATCCTTGCACCAGAACCGGCGCTGGTCCTCGACGTTCGTAGACTCGAAGCTCCGCCCGTAGAGGCGAGTCCCGAAGCCAGATAGCTCTTGGGTCTCCGGCATAGTCGCGTACTCCTCGGGAAGCACCCGAACGCCGAGCCGGATCGCCAGCTCGCACACCGCCCTCTTAGTCGGGGTCTCGCGCCGGACGGTGAGCACCGGCGCCTCAGATGGAAGGTACATGCGCACCGCCTCCAGTACCCCCGGGGCCCAGACATATGTGTACTGATCGCGCGGCCCCCCTGCCGCAATGCCTTGCACCGGGTAGGGGATGTTTGGAAGCGCGCCCTTCGCGGGCGATATGCCAATGGCGGCCACGCTTACCATCGCTGCCGCAGCCGCAGCCGCCACGAACGACACCGCCAACCCTCGTCTCATCCCGCCCCCTTCTTCCTACGCCCTTTAGACGCTCCGCTCCGGCCAGAAGTTCCGGTCGCTATAGTTTGCGGCAGGCATGGCATACTAGACATGACATCGCACAGCACATGGAACGACCTCAGACCCAACCCATCCGTGTTCCTCGACTCCTCCCGATTGTGGGGGCAGTCTTCGCCCTCGCGCTCCTCATCAACGTGCTGTACGCCTACACGCGCCCCGTCCCCGTCTCCGCCGATGCCGCCTACTACGTGATGGTCGCGGAGAACCTCTACCACGGCCGCGGCTTCGTCGCCGACTACGTCTGGAACTACCTCGCCGGTCTCCCCCGGAGCCTCCCCGTCCCCAGCAACGAGTACTGGATGCCCGGCACCTCGGTCGTCACCGCGGTTGTCTTTGCCGCCGCGCGCGGCGCTTCCCTGCGCGCCGCCCAGTGGCCCTCCCTGCTCCTCGGCGCGCTCCTCTGCGCCATCACCGCCTGGGTTGCCGGAGCGCTTTCCCGCCGCCGCGACGTCGTTTGGCTTGCCGGCGCGGCCGCCGCGCTCAACTTCTACCTGGTCGGGCTCGCCCTCTACCCGGATCACTTCATGCTCAACGCGGTGCTCGTGAACCTGAGCCTCCTCGCCCTCTGGCGAGCGTGGACCGACCGCGGTCGGCTGGCCGCGCCCGCCGGCGCGCTGGCGGGGCTTGCCTTCCTGACCCGCACCGATGGTGGCTTGCTTGTCATCTGCGCCCTCCTGCTCGCCATCGGCCTATGGCGCCGCGGTGAGCGCCGTCACGCCCTTCGGCTGACCGCCCTCTTCCTGGCAGCCTTTGCCCTCGTCGCCGCGCCGTGGTGGATCCGACAGACCCTCGTCTTCGGCAGCCCCTCCGGCGCTAGCCCTCTGCGCACCGCCTTCCTCACCGACTACAACGACCTCTTCCGACTGGACCAGTCTCGCCTCAATCCCCAGGACTACCTCGCCACCAGCCAGGTGGTTGCGCTAGGAGTGAAGGGCTATGTCCTCTATCGCAGCCTGCGGGTGCTGGCCAAGGCCGTCATGCTCTTCGGCCTCCTCTTCATCGCCGCACTCTTCCTCCGGGACCTCCGCCGTCCCGCCGTCCCCTGGCTCGCCTACCTGGCCCTCGGCCTGCTAATCCCTCCCCTGCTCGTGCCCTACCCGGCCGGCAAGGGCGGCTCCTGGCACCTCATGCCGGCGCTAATGCCGATCATCCTCGCCCTCGGCGCGTCCGCCGCCTTTCGCCTCTTTGACACGCTGAAGCACCGCCTGCGCTCTTCCCTCGCCGGCGCCCTCGTCATCGCTCTGAGCCTCGGCTCACTCCTCTACTGGTGGGCGCGCTCGCCCGAGGACGCCGCTCGTGCCGCCGATCCCCTGTACCCACCGGTCGCGGCCGAAGCCGTCCGCGCGCTCGGCCCCTCACCTCGCCCTGCCCTCACCGACAACGCCTGGGGGCTCTACCACGTCACCCATCTGCCCTGCGCCCAGTTCCCCACCGACGGCGCCGTCGCCGCGCTCCAAGTCGCCGATGCCATTGGAGCCGCCTATCTCATCACCCGCGCCGACGCCACCAATCAGATTCCGACCATGTCAGAGATCATCAACCACCCTCGCTTCCAACCCCTCGCCCGCTATCCCGCGGGCGAGACTTCGCTGCTGGTGTATCGGATAGTGCCCAGCCGTGAATACGACCCTGCCCCAATCGCACACAACGGCCTTCCGTAGGGCAGGAGCCCTGGCGAGCTCCTGCCCTACGACTATGCTTTACCTCTCCGCGGCCACCCTCCTCAACACATCCCAATACGCCCCCCTATACCCCGCCCTTATCGCCTCCACCAACCGCTTATTATCATTGTAGTTGTACGCCTCCGTGCCCGCCTCTGTCGTGGGGAAGAAGAACCGCTGATCTCCCCCAACCAGGCCGCCGACATAGCCGGCAGCATCTTCTCCCAGTTCGGCCGATAGGTAGAACACCGGCGACAGAAACCCATCGTTTCCGACGACCGCGCCGCGCAGATTGGGGTTCTCCGCCATCGGCCCCGCCCCGCGCACGATCCCGCTCAACCCCGTGCCCGGATAGACGCGCACGCCAAGGGACACGCCCACCCTGTCCGGCGATATCGCCTTCATCACCTCGACCGTGCGCGCAACGCTCTCCCGTGTTTCCCCGGGCCCGCCTAAGAGGAGATCGTACATGAAGATCAGCCCCGCTTCTCGGCAAGCGGTCGCGGTCTCCCAGAGATCGTGCAGCCGGAAATCCCGCCCCAGCCCGGCCAGCATCTCATCATCCCCGCTGTCCGCCCCGAAGTTCACCCCTACGCATCCCGCCTCCCGCATCGCCTGAGCCAGCCCCCCTGTGAATCCCGCCGGCGTCGCATAGGTGTACCAGCTCGTTCGCTTCTCCAGCCCTCTGCGCTTCAGCTCCTCACAGACCGCAATCGCATGCTCCGGCACGACGTTGAACTCGCTGTCACACAGGTGGATATGATCAATCCCTTGGTTGAGCAGCGCGGCGAACTCGTCGGCCACCTGCGCCGGGGTCCGCGTGCGCACCCGCCGGCCTTTGCCCACCGGATCGGCGCAGTAGATGCACCCGCGATCACACCCCCGCTTCGTCTCAACCCCCGCCTGCCCGCCCTCGACGAAATAGCGCCCGTTATCAACGAAGTCTCGACGCCTTGCCGGCAGTTCCTCAAGCGCCCCCGTCCACGGTGGATTGCGGCGCACCATTCCTCCCTCGCGCCACACCAATCCCGGCACTTCCTCGACACGGTCCTCCCCGCCCAGCGCCTGTACGAGGCGAGCCAGCGCCACCTCTCCGTCCCCGACGATACCGTAGTCGGCACCGGTCGCCTCGAGGATCGCCTCTGCGAAGAGGGAGTAACCGATTCCTCCAATGACCAGCGGCGCCCCGGTCTGCTCCCTGGCCAGCCGCACGATGTGAGCAAACTCAGGGACAAAGTCCTCCCCGCTCGCCAGGAAGCAGTCGTCCGTGTTTCGCAGCGTCAGCGCCACCAGCCCCGGCGCCTGCTCCCGCAAAGCGCTCGAGATCGTCTCTTCCGCGCTCTCGGCAAAGCACAGGTCGAGCAGCTCGACCTCGACCCCCTCCGCCCGAAGTGAATCGGCGATATAGTCCAGCCCGATCGGCGCGATGGGCGGCCGCATGCGGTTGGTGTTGACGAGCACTACGCGGCTCAACTGGGCCTCCGCTTCGCAGACGCGATTGTCACATTTCCGCCGCACAAAAATCCCAGAACTTTTCGCGGATTCCGAGAACCATCGCGCCTCAAACTGCGTCTAATACTCTGGATCAGAAAGACCGGTTCATCCAGACTCACCGGCACTGATCCCAGCTCAATCAGCCGCCCTCCCTCCTACGCCAGGGGGAGAATGGTGCCCTGAGGCCTCCCGCCGTCCTCAGGGCACCCTCGCGTCTCTCAGCCCACCCGCCTCCCCAACCTATTCGAATCAGCGCTCGCCGCCTTTTTCCTGAATCTGCTGGCGGGCGGCCAGCGCATAGACATCTCTGTTCACGCGAGTCGCCGCCTCGACGAAGGCGGCCTGCGGCTCATCGCTTCGATCAACCAGCCCCGACATCCGCCTCTCCCGCCCAAGTCGGCGCGCCGGCTCCACGTACTGAGACCAGTGATAGCCCACGACTACGGGCAGCGCAAGCAAGGCCCGCACGTACCGCTCGTACTGCCCTCCCCGCTCCTCCTCCCCACCGACGCCCCGCCCCTTCGGAAAACCAAACCCGGAGACCAGCACCGGCCAGCCTGTGACGCGATGGATCTCCCGCAGGTGCTGCGCCGGTGGTAGCGCGCCGAAGTAGTTCAGCGACACGACGCTCACGTAATCCCCCATCCCCTCAAGCACCGGCCTCGGCGCCTCCCCGCTAAAGCGACAACTCAGTATCAGGTGGTGGTCGTCGACCTCGCGGATCGCATCATGGGCTATCCGGAAGTACTCCGTCGCCGCCAGCCTCAGGAACCCGTCCACGTCTTCCTGCGGAATGTGCGACCCTACCTGCGGCGTCCGCCCGATCTCCTCGAACGATTCGTACTCGGTTCTCCACGCCTCGTTCAGCTCGCCGATGGTGAGATACCGCTCCTCCAAGAACCCCAGCAGCGCCCGCCGCCCCGGCGCTTCATCCTCTCGCCCCAGAAACTGCGCCAGCAGTGGCAGCGGACTCTCCGGTGTCAGCGGGCTCGCCTCATCAGGCTGCCACTGAAGCTCCCCATCGGTGAAGTATCCGAGCAGCGCGTGCTCCTCTCCCAGGTCACGGCAGACGCGGCTCACGTGGCGGCGCACGGCCCTCTCGTAAGCAGGATCGAACACATCGGGGAACGTCCTCCCCTCACCCCACGGAACGGTTCGCGCACAGTCCAAGCTCACCGTGTACGCCATCCCCTCCCGCCAGGTTTCCCGGTCGGCGCCTGACCCCAGCGTGTTGAAACCCCATCCCCACAGTCTCTCGATCGTCGCCTTCGCCCACTCCGGCTGGCGCTGGTGCTTGTCCAGCGCCGCCGCCCGGTATGACCCCTCCTCCGGCTCGTCCCGTGGGCCGAGGCTCACCCCATTCACCCCAACACTGATGAAGACATAGCCGTCCGGGTCCACCAGCCACCACCGCCTTTCCGCCTTCGTCGTGCGGAAGAACCCCGTTGCCGCCCACCGAATGCCCCTCCGGCCGCCGTACCTGTCAACTTCATCGCCCCCCTGCCCCGCCGCCTGCGCCAGGGAGAGCAACACCAGCATGACAACCAGCCCGAACCGCCTGCACATACTCCAACCCCTCCGGGGCAGTCTCTTCTTTCTGCTCGACGTGCCGTGAGACCTACTCCGCCCCGGAGTCCCAGGCAGACGCCCGTAGCACACCAGCTTGACATGACCGGGCAACCTGGGCTAAACCGTGAGGGCGCAGAGCCGGAGCCCCGACCATCACGGCCCGGCACACAGGAGGAGGACGAGGTGAAGATCGTCATCATCGGCGCGGGAAGCCACAGCTTCGGTCGCGGCCAGATCGCCGACCTGCTGCAGGCAGAGCAGCTTCAGGGCAAAGACGTGCGCCTGGCCCTGGTTGATGTTGACGAGCAGGCCCTGAACCTCATGGCGCGATTGGCGGAGCGCATCAAGCACCACACCGGCTCCGACATGGTGCTCGAGAGCACCACCGATCGGGCCGCCGCGCTGCCGGGAGCAGACTACGTCATCACTGCCGTCGCGCGCAAGCGCATGGAACTCTGGGAGCAGGACTTCCGCGTGCCACTCTCCCACGGCTTCCGCCACCCCCTGGGTGAGAATGGCGGCCCCGGCGCGATCTTCCATGCGCTGCGGAGCTTCGAGCTCATCCTCCCCGTCTGCCGCGACATGGAGCGCCTCTGCCCGCAGGCCCTGCTGCTCAACTTCACCAACCCCGAGGCCCGGGTGCTCCACGCGATCTGCCATCTGACCAAAGTCCGCGCGGCCGGCATCTGCCACGGTGTCTTCGGCGCCGTTGACCTGATCGCCCGCTATCTCAAGCGTCCGCCGGAGGACCTCGAGGTCATCTCCGCTGGGATAAACCACTTCTTCACCGTCCTGAGCGTGAAAGAACGCGCCTCCGGCAAGCAGTGGCTCCCCGAGCTGCTGCACATGGCCGCTACCGATACCTCGGGCGATGTCCCTCCCCTGTTCAGCAAGATGGCGGAGATCTTCGGCGTTTTCACCTACCCCTCCGACGACCACATCGGCGAGTACCTCGCCTACGGGGCGGAGTTCACGGGCCTGAAGTGGCCGTACGGGCAAGAGTCACGTCCGGTTCCTGTGAAGAAGCAGCGCAAGCCGGCAGACCTCGAAGCTTATACCACGGGGAAGCGCCCTGTTGACGAAGACGTGCTCCGCCCCAGCGGCGAGGTGACAGTGCCCATCATAACCGATATCGAGCTGGATACGGGCAGCTTCCGGCCGGCGGTGAACGTTCTCAACACCGGTCCCTACATCTCGAACCTCCCGGCCGACGCCGTGGTCGAAGTCCCCGCCACGGTGGACCGGGCAGGCCTCCACCCCTTGTCGGTCGGGCCTTTGCCCGAGGCCTTCGCCGCCGCCGTCCGCACCCAGTGCGCCATCAACTCGCTCGTCACCGAGGCCTATCGGACCCGAAGCAAGAAGCTCCTTCTCCAGGCCCTGCTCCTGGACCCTGTCGTCAACAGCATGCGGGCGGCGAGCTCCTTGCTCGACGAGATGCTCGAGCTGCAGAGCGACTTCCTCCCCAGCTTCGCCTGATCGCGACCTCTCGAAGGTGTTGGTGTCGGAGACCTCTGGGCCCACTGACGCGCGGTCGGTATGCCGGTGCCGCCTCCCCCGAGTCGGCAGCCAAGCGCAGTTTCCCCCGCGAACCGTTTTGTGGAATAACCTGCATTGCGCCCCTCGCACCGGGCTGTCTCGGATCGCCGTCATCTTGGCTCTCAGGGGGCTGTGGCGCGTTCCGGGGCAGCCCAGTGCGCTCCTGGGGGCGCTCTCACGTCTCTCTGGGGCTTCCCACAAGTGCTTGACCGGATTCGCCGATTATGGTACTAGTTATCGACCCTCCAGGGCGAGGGGTCAAGCAACTACCTATCTAACCATCGCACCCACCACTTCACCCCAGCAGCGATCCCCAGTCACGACTCCCGTCCCGCGCCTCTTTGGATTGAGCCGCGCTAGCAGAACGCCTGAAATAGCCCTGCCTCTTGGCCGGGCGAACCGACGGAGCGGAGGGTCCGCTGCCGGCTGCTATGCGATTACATATAACCGGAATACTGCTCGCTCTCGCCTGCCCGGTCTGCGCCATCGGCGCCTCCGAGACGCAGAGTGCGAGTCCCAACCAACCGCTGCCTGGGGTCACTGTCGTGGTGGATGGGGGCGCGGTCGGGCTGTCCACTTCCGCACAGACCGTGGGCGATCTGCTGGCCCTCCTCGACATCTCCCTAAGTCACCTTGACCGCTGCACGCCCTCGCTCGACACCTCCCTCACCAATGGTCTCGAGGTGACCATCGAGCGCGTGACTTGCCGGGAGCTGGTCGAAGATGCGTTGGTCCCCGCACGGACAGTCGTCCTCGCCGATCGCGACCTCCCCGCAGGTTTCACGAAGATTCTGGCGCGCGGGCGAGACGGCCGTCTCCGGCGAGTCTGGCGCATCTGGGAGAAGGATGGCCAAGAGACCACACGCGGGATCATCAAGGAACGGGTCCTGGCGGAGGCCAAGGACACGGTAGTGCTGCGCGGAACCTACGGCGCTCCCACCCGAGGCGGCGACTGGCGCCACCCACTCGTTATGGAGGCCACCGCCTATGACCCCGGCCCTCGGAGCTGCGGCAAGTATGCCAGCGGCTATACCGCCACCGGCGCAAGGGCGGTCAAGGGCGTCGTGGCGGTGGATGATCGCGTGCTACCCATGGGTACGCGCCTCTATATCCCCGGGTACGGCTTCGCCGTTGCAGCCGACCGCGGCAGCGCCATCAAGGGCATGCGCATTGACCTTTGCTTCGCGACCTATCGCCAGGCGATCCAGTTCGGTCGCCGAAAAGTGAAGGTATACGTGCTGGACTAGGCTGCCCGTCGGTTCTGATCTGGAAATGGTTGCGGGGCCCCGGGTTGCTCGGGGCCCCGCTTTCTAATGGACAGGGGGTGCAGTGACTGCGCTCGGTTAGAGCGCGCACGAACCATCTCTTCCACAAACTTGGCCGTTTATGAGATGCCTTGTTGCCGCATAGCCAGTAGGTCTCTAGCTCGCCATCCAGCCTGTCTGCCGGAGGCAGACTAGATCCTGAACTCGATCACGGCCGATACACCGACTCCCTTCGCCCGGTCTGGGCTGCCCGTAACCTTGTCGGTGGTCGTAGGCACCAGAATCCGCGGCGTGAAGCTCCCGATCCGGCCCTCCACCTGGAAGACGGCCTTCACGCTCTTCACGTTCTCGGGGTTGCCCACCACCTGGGCCGCCCCGATGTAACCGCCGCCCCCTAGCGACAGGATCGGCACGACCTTCGTTGCGCCTTTGGCAGCCGCGCCTCGCTCTCCCAGGGCGCTGGATATGAACGTGTCCAGCTCCTTGTCGTACTGGCTGACCAGAAAAGCGATGCCTCCCACCTTCAGGATGTCGCCCAGGTCAATCGCCCAGGCATTCATCGCCGCTAGCCCGCCGCCGAGCAGGGCGACCATTACGAGCACTGCAATCACGCGTTTCATGGTCATCTCTTTTCTCCTTGCCTGCTCAGAAGTTCACCAGACGGACATCGCCGGTGGCCCACACGCTCACTCCCTGCACCCGGTCGAGCTTGGTCACACTCAGGGTGCGGACCGGTATGTACGCGTAGATCCGCCCGATGTTGCGGAAGGTCAGCCTCAATTCAGCCACCGCTTTCACCTGGTTGACTTGTGACGGCGGACCCGCGATCTGCGCGGCGCCGATCGAAAGCCCGCCCTGCTCCACGCTGATGATCGGCACCCACTTCTGTGCCGTTCCGGTCCAGTCAACATCCTCTGACTCTTTGGCTGCGGCGCTCTCCGTCGCCGGCTGCTCCGCCGGCTGTTCTTGCGGCGCAGGCTGCGCCGGCTCCGCCGCAGGCTGCTCCTGGGGTAGCTCCGGGGCCGGAGGCTGCCCCACCGCCGCCAGGATGTTGTCCCGCCACAGCCGCGCCAGCGCGGTCGGTGTGGCTCCGTGCGCATTCGCTTCCGTCGGGTAGATCGCCACGATCAACTGGTCACGGATGTTGAGCCCGGCTCCGGACGGCACCGAGCTCACCGTAACCTCCTCCGGCCTGATATCGCTCGTCAGCGCCGCTCGCAGCCGGTTAGCCACGATCTCCGCTCTTTCCAGCGGCCTGTAGCCTCCCGCCGACGTCAGCAGCACTATCACTGACCTCTCCCCGATCAGCACCTCGGCCACCCGCTTCCCGTCCTGCTCCGCCGACCGATACGACACCTCCGCGCTCGAGAAGGCGGCCGCGGCCGCCAGCGCCGCGAACAGCCCGAGCGCCATGACTGTGGGTACTTTGAGACTCCTGCGCATGACACACACTCCTGTCGGTGGCATTCGTTGGGATTATACCTTGCCCGCAGCACTCAGTCGGATTCACAGGGGGCCGCTTTCCGCCCTATGTGCTGGTCTCGCGCCATCTCTCGCCACGGTCTCCGGGCAGGTGGACGCCCCGGTGTCAGCGAATCTCCGCTCACATGAAGGGGCCTGCCCAGGTCCAAGGCCGCCCGTTCGAGCGGCTCACGCGACAGGATCTGTCCTGCTTTCCTGTCCAACGCCTTCGCCCCGGAGGCGGCACGCGGCCGGCGCTCCTCTTGATCGAAGATCGCGGCCAGCGCGCCATCGTCAAGGACTACTCGGTGAGCGGCTGGCTCCTCCGCGTGCTCGTCGGCCCCTGGCTCATCCGCCGCGAGGAGCACCTCTATCGCCTGCTCCAGGGCACCCCCGGTGTCCCTCGGCTCATCGGTCGCCTCGACCGCCACGCCCTGGTGATCGAGCAGATACCCGGGCGCGCCTGCTCCGAATACCCCGAGGGCAGCCTGCCGGCCGAGTTCTTCCAGCGTCTCGAACAGGTCGTCCGCGGCATTCACACCCGCGGCGTGGTCCATTGCGACATCAAAAACCGCTCCAATATCGTCGTCACCGACGCGCTCGAACCCTACATCGTTGACTTCGCTTCGGCCTTCACGCGAGAAGGTTGCTTCAGTCCGCTCCGGCGGTTCGCCTTCGAGCGCTTCCGCCTCGACGACGAACGCGCCGTCGTCAAAGCCCGGCTTCTTGTCGGCCGTATCTGGAACGAAGCCGATGAGCGATTCGCCTTCCATCACGGGCCCGCGGAACGGGCTGTCCGCGCCGTCCGCGATGCCGCCCGGTGGTTTTTCAAGCTGCTCGCCCGCCACTGATACAGGAGCTTGCCCGCCTCCGGCGTGCCGCCCATGGAAACCAAACTAGGCTCCGTCGCTGTCACAATCATAGAAGCCGACATCTGCGACCGAGATGTTGACGCCATCGTCAACGCCGCGAACAACCAGCTCTGGATGGGAGGAGGCGTCGCCGGCGCCATCAAACGCCGCGGCGGACAGGAGATCGAGCGCGAGGCGATCTCAAAGGGACCCATCCCGATAGGCGAGTCGGTCGCGACGGGCGCGGGCGCGCTCCAGGCCAAGTGGGTCATACATGCGGCCGTGATGGGCCCGGACCTCGCCACCAACGCGGACTTCATCCGGCGCGCCACCACGTCGGCCCTCGCCCTCGCCAAAGAGCTCGCCCTCAGATCCATCGCCTTCCCGGCCCTCGGCACCGGCGTCGGCGGCTTCCCGCTGGAAGAGTGCGCCAGCATCATGCGCGAGGCCGTCCGTGAGTACGCCGGCGGCGCCACCACCCTAGACCGCGTCGAGTTCGTTCTCTTCGGGCGGCCTTCCTACGAAGCCTTTGCTCGAGCCTTCCCAGACAAATGAGGTGTTGAAGATGCGCGCTTGCCCTGCCTGCGGAGAGTCGGTCAGCCCGGGCGCAACCTCCTGCGGCGTCTGCGGCTCAGCATTGCCCCATCGCTGGCGTCTCGGCGTCTACTTCGGCAGCGCCGTCGTCCTGGTCGCGATCATCGCCGCCGCGGCCCTGCTGCACTCCTCTCTCCAGGCCCGCGTCATCCGACCGCCCACCGACTTCCTGCCGGCCGTCACCCGCGCCGTTGTCGTGCTCGATGTGCGCCCAACCGCGCCCGCCGCCCTGCTGGTCGGTTCCACCTGGAGCCCTACCGACGTTGATGCCCTCGCCGACCGCGCCGTGCAACTCGCGCAGACCATGGTTGACTGGACCGGGCTTCAGCTCGACGTTAAGAAAGATGCGTCGCGTTGGTTCGGCGGCGAGCTCCTCGCCGCCTCGATCGGTGGCGTGGGCTCGCACGCCTCGGGCCCGCGCAGCATGGTCCTTATCACACGGGTTACCGACCTTCACCGCGCCCGGCGCGACCTGGATCGGGCCGTTGCCGACCTCGCTCACGAGGGCGGTTGGCGCCGCACCGTCCTCCGATCCGATGCCCGCGCCGTCACCGTCTGGGGCGAACCGGGAAGGCAAAGCGCAATTGCTTATGCCGCGGCAGACGGGTGCTTGCTGGTTAGCCCGAACGATAAGGCGGTCGAAGCGTGCCTGAAGTCAGCCGCCGACCCCTCTGATCGTCTCACCGAAACGCCGGAGTTCAAGGAGACGCGCACGCCCCTTCCCGGCAACGCCCTCCTCTGGTGTTACCTCGGCGCCTCCGATCTGCTCGACGCCACGACCGAGCTTCTGCCCGAGCTGTGGCACGGGTGGCCCGAGGTCCTTCGCGCCTACCTGGGCCGCAGCCCGACCACACCGCGTCCCGGGCCGCGGCCAACAGCCAGGGCTGCTGGCACGCTTGCCTTCGCCGCGACTCCAGAGAAAGATGGAATCAGGCTGCACCTGAACTACCGACGCTCGGCTGCCGAGCAGTCAATGCCCGCCTCCCCGGCGGCCGATGACTTGCTGAAGTTCATCCCCCGCGAGACAGCCGCCTATGCGATCGTCCGCGATCTACAGAGGATCACACTCCCCGCGCCACGTCACCAGAGGTACCGCCCTGACGCCGCCCGGCCGTTTCACCTTTGGGGGCCCCTCAGCCTGCTTCTCCTGCCGCCGAGGGATCTGTCCGGCTCCGTCCTGGTGGCCGTCATGCCGCGTCACAATGGAAAACGCGCTCCAGCTCTGGCGGGGGCCCTTGCCGATGGAGGCGCCGCCGAAACCGGCCAGTGGCTCTCCAAGCTCCTCCCTCACGCACAGAAGGCCGAGACAGAGGGTGTCACGATCCTGGCCAGCGACAAGGATACCCTGGAGGCCATACAGGCGGCCGCCCGTACTCCGGCCAAGCGTCTGCAAGTGAAAGCGGAGCCCGGCGTGAGAGTGGAGGCCTGGGTTTGCCCGGCCGAGCTGTCCCCGGCCTTCGAGCGGATCGGCGAGATCGGCCTGAAGGTGCGCGATGACCCCGCGGGCGCGCAGGGCGAGCTCTACGTCAAGGCGGAGCCGCGCTACCTGCTCGGCGGGCGCTAGTGCTCGAACACCCGTCTGCGCAGGCTCCCGAACAGCCACCCCACCAGAAAGCCGAGGAAGACGAAGTTCCCGCCCAGCATCTGCACCGCTCGCACGCTCTCGCGCGGCATCAAGTAGGAGAACCCGAGCGTAACGGCCGCACACACACCCAGCGCGATCGCAACCGACAGCGAGAAGTGCTCGTCGAGCACTGACACGATCACGTAGAAAACCACCGCGGCCCAGAAGAACACGATCCCCGGCAACGCGATGAGGACACCGATAGGCGTCGTCTCCGTCCCAAAGCCCGCCACCTGATACCACAGCAGCTCGTCGTCGAACGGCCCGATCATCGCCGTTGCCGCCAGCGCCAGCCCCAGCAGGAAGCCGTCAACCACCGCGGCATAGACGAACCTGACCGGCAGACTGAGCAGCCCGGCCGGGCCCCAGCTACCCCGCAGGTAGAGCATGCTCGCCTCGACCGCCACCAGCGCCAGCCCGACCATCAGCCACACCGACAGCGGCCGCCTCAGCGGGCTCTTCAGCTCTTGCCGGAACTTCTTCGGCAGCGCCTTGCCGTCCCGGAGCGCGGTGACCTCCTCCAGCCGCTGCCAATAGCGCCGGTTGTTCGGGTCGAACTGAATCGCATAGTTGTACATCGTCAGGGCGTTGCCGTACTTGCCCTGCTCGCGCAGTATGTCCCCCAGCAAGGTGTAGGCCTCGCCGTTCCGGCTCTCCAGCTTGACCGCCGACTTCGCCAGCTCCAGCGCCTCGTTCAGCTTGCGCTGCAGGAAGGCCGCCTCCGCCCCGATCATCAGCCGCCGCCCCTCCGACAGCCCCGACAGCACCTCTGCCGGCTTCTCCCTCCCCCGGCTTTGTCTCAGGCGGCGATCGTATTCCCTGCGCTCCGGTCCTAAGAGGAGCAGATAGGCGTTCGTCCATTCACGGAACTGCTCGTCTTGCAGCAGGTCCCGCGGCGCCAGCTCGCGGTGATGCCCGCGCACGAGCTGCCGATAGCGCGCGCGGATCTGCGTGTTCGTGGCGCTCCGGGGCAAACCGAGTGTCTCGTAGGCGTTGCGTGAAGCCCTGATCTTGAGCATCGCCTTGTAGGGCGGGCGTGCCTACGCCCGCCGGCCGTTTGCTATTACGCCCTGACCTTGAGCATAACCGTCTCACGGAGTATAGTGACCACCGCCTCTTACCGTCAAGGTTAGCCCAGGATGAACCGCATTACTTTTCTCGGCACGGGCGGCGCCCGCGTGCTGGTGTTCAAGCAGTTGCTGGCCTCCGGCGGTCTCTGGATCGAGCAAGCAGATACTCGCATCTCGCTCGATCCCGGCCCCGGCGCGCTGGTCCAGGCCACCAAGCGGAAGCTGAATCCGACGAAGCTCGATGCGATCCTGCTCTCGCACCGCCACCTCGACCACTCGGGTGACATCAACTCCATGATCGAGGCGATGACAACCGGCGGGTTCAACCAGCGCGGCCTCGTCCTCGCGCCCCGCGATGCTTATGAGGACGACCCGGTTATCTTGCATTACCTGCGGGGCTATGTGCGCGACCTGCTCACCATCGAGGAGGGCGCGACTTACCAGATCGGGGGCGTGACCGTCCGCACTCCGGTGCGGCACCATCACCCCGGCGAGGTGTACGGGTTCGTCTTCGAGTCGCCCGGCTGCCGGTGGTCCTACCTCGCCGACACCCGCTACTTCCCCGAGCTGGCCGAGCACTACCGCGCCGACGTCGTCGTCATGCACACGGTCCGGCTCGAGGAGAGCGACATCCCCCACCTCTCCATCCCCGACGCCAAGCGCCTCATCGAAGCCATCCGCCCGCAGACCGCCATCCTCACGCACTTCGGCATGACCGTGTGGCGGGCGAAGCCGTGGGAAGTCGCGGAGCGATTGACCCAGGAAACCGGCGTTGAGGTGAAAGCCGCCCGCGACGGCATGAGGTTCGACCTGCCTGGGCCGGACGGCGGCATGTCTAGCGTCCGCGTTGGACCGAGAACGGATAGCCACTAAGACACAAAGAGGGGGAACGGCAATTCACCGCAGAGGCGCGAAGGGCGCGGAGGGGCCGAGTGAGTCTGTGGCAGGAGCTTCCGGTCCTGCCCAACGGGTCTTGACGCACTCTGCAGGGCGGGCTCAGTGCAGGCGGGACGCCTGCGCTCCCAGGATGGGGGGCGCCTACGGATTGGTCCGTGCCCGGCTGCGGCGGCGACGGGGGGAGAGGGCGACGGCGAGGAGGAAGACGAGGGTGGTCAGCACGACGATGGTGGCGCCGGAGCCGGTATTGAGCCAGTAAGACAGCAGCAGCCCGCCCGTTGCCGAGAAGATGCCTGTGAGGACTGACAAGGCCATCATGGTGCGGAAGTCCTCGGTGAGCTGGTACGCCGCGGCGGCGGGGGTGACGATCAGCGCCGAGACGAGAACGATGCCGACTACCTTCATGGAGAGAACAACGGTCAGCGCGATCAACCCCAGCAGGATGAAGTGAACGCGGCTCGCGGGAACTCCGACGACGGCCGCCATCTCCGGGTCGAAGGTGACGAACAGCAGCTCTTTGTAAAGCACCGCTACCGTCAGCAGAACCACGGCGCCAAGGGTTGCGGACATCCATAGGTCTTGCCGCGTCACCGCAAGTATGCTGCCGAACAGGTAGCTGAACAGGTCCACCTGATAGCCTCGCATCATGCCGATGACGAGGATGCCAAGGGCCATGGTGGCGGCGAAGAAGACGCCGACGGCGGTGTCCTCTTTCATCTCGCCCCGGCGCGCGACCATGCCGACGGCCCAGGCCACGAAGAGGCAGAACACAACCGCGGCGAGCACCGGGTTGATGCCAAGCGCGAAGCCCAGGGCGACCCCGCCGAAGGAGGCGTGGGCAATGCCGGCGCCGATGAACGAGATGCCCTTCAGCACGACGTAGACGCCGACGACGGCGCAGACGGTTCCGATGACGACGCCCGCGATCAGCGCCCTCTGCATGAAGGCGTATTGCAGGAGGTCAATCATGCGTTCCCTCGCCTGCCGATAGAGCATGAGGCGGCTCGCCGTGCTCTTCCACCACCAGATGGGGGACGGGACCGTGTGCGAGGTAGGCCGCCTCGGGGCCGTACATGCAGGCGAGCACGGCACCTGATTTCATCTCATCGGGCCGCCCGTGCAGGGCCATGCGCTGGTTGATGCAAGCGACCCAGTCGGCGTATCTGGCGACGACGCCGACATCGTGCGACACCGTCAGGATCGTCATGCCATCTGTCTGCAAGCGCTTGAGGAGCTCATAGAACGACTCAGTGGTGGCGATGTCCACACCGGTGGTGGGCTCGTCGAGCAGGAGCAGCTCGGGGTCGTTGGCGAGGGCGCGGGCGACAAAGACGCGCTGGCGCTGGCCGCCGGACAACCTGGCGATCGGCTCCTGCGCGAGATCGGCGACGCCGACTCTCTGCATGGCCCGCGCGGCCGCCTCGCGATCCTTCGCCGCCGGCCTGCGCCCCAGGCCGATGCGGCCGTATCGCCCCATCATCACCACCTCGCGCGCTCGCACGGGGAAGGTTAGGTCAACCGTCATCACCTGGGGCACATAGCCGACGCGCCGACGCTCTTCGCCGAGCTTCCACGGGCACTTGCCGAAGACGCGGACCTGTCCCTCTGTGGGCCGCACCATGCCGAGCACGGTTTTCAGCAGCGTCGTCTTCCCCGCGCCGTTCGGGCCGACGATGGCGAGGAAACGCCCGGCCGGTACATGGAGGGTGATGTCCTCCAAGGCGATGTGGAACGGGTATCTCACCGTCACGTGATCCAGCTCGATGATGTGTCGGTCGCTCTGCATGCCCGCCTCTTCCTGCTAGCCGAGCCCTTTCTTAAGCTCCGCCAGGTTGTACCGCATCGTCTCGAGGTAATCGTAATCAGGCGGAATCCCCAGTGGGTTCACGAGCAAGACCTTTGCTCCCGTCTCAGCGGCGATCACCTGCGCGGCTTTCTGTGATAGCTGCGGCTCGGCGAACACTGCGCGCGCGCCCGCCTTCTTCACTGTCTGCACGATGTCTGCGATCTCGCCCGGCGACGGCTCTCTCCCGGGGGTGGTCTCAACCACCGCCGCCTCGACCAGGCCGTAGCGCCTGGCGAAGTAAGCCCAGGCGGCGTGCTGTGATACGAAGTCCTTCGACCTGAACGTGGCTACCGCGGCCTTGATCTCGGCGTCGAGCTTTCGCAGGTCCGCAACAAGGCTGTCGGCATTGCCGTGGTAGGTGTCGGCTCCCGCGGGGTCGGCCTCGATCAGAGCGTCTCTGATCTTCTCGACCTGGCGGATCGCATCAATGGGGTCGAGCCAGACATGCGGGTTGCCGAACTGCTCCTGTCCGTGGCCGGAGGCGCGCAGTATGTCCAGACCGTCTGCGGTCTTCACCACCTTAAGATCGGGGTTGCGGGCCGCGCCTATCAGGTCATCAGCCCAGAGCTCCAGTCCAACGCCGTTGAGCACCAGGACCTTCGCCTTGCTCAGGGCGCGCAGTTGCTCCGGCTTCGGCTCGAAGGTGTGAGGGCTGGAGCCGGGGGGCACGAGCATCTCGACCTCGACGCGGTCACCGCCCACCCGCCGTGCAAAGTAGCCGAGGGGCGCGATGCTCGCCACGACCATCACCTTGCCGACTTCGCTCTTCGGCGCCCCGCGGCCGCGCCCACAACCGGCGGCCGACACCGCCAGTGCCAGGGCTAAAGCAAGCGCATATAAGCTTATACGGCAACCCCTCATTGGCTATTCGTGCTCTTCCCGGCAGTTGGGGCAAAGCCCGACCAACTGAAGCCAATGCCCATTGATCTGGTAGCCGGTCTTCTGCTCGACGCCGGCGGTTAGCTGGCAGACGTCCTCACCATCGAACTCGACGGCGGTGGAGCAGCGCTCACAGGTGACCGCGTGCCGATGGCCGGGCGAGCTGGCGGCGAAGCCGTGGCAGGCGCCGTCGGCGTGGATGCGCCGCACGAGTCCGAGCCCCTCCAGCACCTCCAGCGTGCGGTAGACGGTCACGAGGCCGAGCCTGGAGTGGTAGGCCTTTGCTGTCTCGTGCAGCTCCAGGGCCGACAGCGGACGTTTCGACTCCGCCAGCGCCCTCACCAGCGCCCGCCGGGGGGCGGTGAGGCGGTAGCCGACCTCTTGTATTCGCTCCAGCCAACACTCGTGCATTGAGTTCCCAACTAACTGAAAAGCGGTTTCAATTACGCCAGTGGGGTGTGCGTACCTTTCCGCCAGGTGGCCATTGGCGTGCGAAATGTCGGGTGAGACACACAAGTGGCGATCTCCGTTCGCCGGCTGCCGGCCCATTCAGCGGGAGGGGCGGACCTGCCCCGCGAAGAACTTGGGTTCCCCGGGAACTCTGGAGACTGGACTTGCCCACCTACGAACCCGTTCTCCGCGAGATGGCTCTGCCGCCTTCCGCGACGGCAGGTTTCGCGGCTATCGCGTCACGCCCAGGCGCCATCCTGCTGGAAAGTGGGACCCGCGAGCCGAGACTAGGCCGCTGGTCCTTTCTGGCGTGCAACCCATTCCTGACGCTGAGGAGCAAGGGGCGCAGCGTGGAGGTGTGGCGGCAGGAGCGGAGGGAGGTGCTTGAGGGTGATCCTTTCTCGGTGCTGCGCGAGCTCATGTCGCGGATCAGGGTAGCTCGCAAGGCAGGATCTCCGCCGTTGATCGCGGGAGCGATCGGTTACTTTGGGTACGACCTGGGGCGGTTCGTCGAGCGCATTCCCGATCGGACGGTGGACGATGTGCCGGTGGCGGATTGCCACGTCGGCTTCTACGGGGCCGTGGTAGCTGTGGACCACATCGCCGGGCGCGCCTTCGTCTCCGCCATTGGCGCACCCGAGACCGATGCCAATGCCGCCCGGCGGCTGGCGGAGCGTCGCGCGGGAGAACTGGCGGAGTTGGTGTCGGACGGGCGGCGGGGTTCGGCGACCCCCGCCCTACAACGAGAACGGCCCGGCGGCGCTCCGCCTGTCGGCGGATGGCCGTCCTACTGGGCAGGAGGCACGCTCCTGCCCTACAACTACAACGAGAACGGCCCGGCGGCGCTCCGCCTGTCGGCGGATGGCCGCCCTACAACTGGGCAGGAGGGACGCTCCTGCCCTACAGGGGCGGAGCTGCCGATCAGTTCGAACTTCACTCATGACCAGTACATCGTGGCGCTGAGGCAGGTGAAGGAGTACATCGCCGCCGGCGACATCTACCAGGCGAACCTTTCGCAGCGTCTATCGGCGCCGCTGGCCAGCACGCCTTTCGACCTCTACCGACGGCTGACCGCGGAGAATCCGGCGCCCTTCGCGGGCTACCTAGAGACGCCTGATGCGGCCGTCGTATGCTGCTCCCCCGAGCGGTTCATCCAGGTGCGCGGCGACGAAGTCGAGACGCGACCCATCAAGGGGACGCGCCCGCGTGGGGCCGCGCCCGAGGAGGACGCCCGCTTAGCGGCCGAGCTACTGGCGAGCGAGAAGGACCGCGCCGAGAACGTCATGATCGTTGACCTGGAGCGCAACGATCTGGGACGGGTGTGCGAGTTCGGCTCGGTGCACGTGCCGGAGCTGTTCGCGCTGGAGAGCTACGCGACCGTGCACCATCTCGTCTCGACAGTGCGGGGCCGGCTCAGGAAAGACGCTACCGCGCTCGACTGCCTGCGGGCCTCGTTTCCGGGCGGCTCGATCACAGGCGCGCCGAAGGTCAGGTCCATGGAGATAATCGAGGAGCTCGAGCCAACGCGGCGCGGGATCTACACGGGGGCGATCGGCTACCTCTGCTTCTCGGGCGACATGGATGTCAACATCGTGATCCGCACGGTTGTGGTCAAGGACGGAGTTGCTCACTTCCAGGTCGGCGGAGGCATCGTCGCGGACAGCGACCCCGAGGCCGAGTATCAGGAGACGATAGACAAGGGTCAAGCCCTCGCCCGCGCGCTGGCGGGGGAGGCGGGAACGGAGAGGATGCGATGGCCGGCATAGCGTGGGTAAACGGTCGTCTGCTCGATCCCGAGCAACCGGCGATCAGCCCGCTCGACGGCGGCTTCATGTATGGGGAAGGGCTCTTCGAGACCATGCGCGCCTATGGCGGGAAGGTCTTCTGGTTGGGGCAGCATCTCGAAAGGTTGATACTCGCGGCGAAGGAGCTTGACTTCACGCCGCCCACGGCGTCGGCGCTGACCAGCGCGGTGCTGGAAGCGGTCGACGCGAGCGATATGCCCGAGGCGATGGTGCGGCTCACGGTTACGCCAGGCGCGGCCGGCGCGCCAACCCCGACCATCGTCGCGCTCGTCCGACCGCTCGCGCTCCCTTCGGCCGATCTATATGAATCGGGCTGCCGGGCGGTGTCCGTTCCCGCCACTCATCGCAGCGACAGCCCGCTGCGCCGGATCAAGTCGCTGAACTACCTGGATAAGCTCTTGGCGCAGCGGGCCGCCGCACGCCAGGACGCGCATGAGGCGATACTCGTGGACCCCGACGGGTGTGTCGTCGAGGGAGCGATGCGCAACGTGTTTGCGGTTTTCGCCGGCCGGCTTGTCACGCCGCCGATCTCGCGCGGCTTCTTGCCGGGGATCACGCGCGCGACAGTGCTCGAGATCGCGCAGAAGGAAGGCATCGCAAGCCATGAGCGCGACATCGCGCTGACGGAACTCTACACCGCGGACGAAGCCTTCCTGACGAGCTCAATCGCGGAGATCATCCCGATTGCGTCGGTGGATGGGAACGAGATGAGGGCCGCGCGGCCGGGGCCGGTGACGATGGGGATGATGAGGGGCTACCGGAGCGCGGTCGAGCGGGAGGTTGGGGGGAGCGACCACTAAGACACAAAGGGCACCAAGTAACGGCCGGCGGGCGTAGGTCCCTAAGCCCTGTGGGCCGGGATGGCGGTCGCCAGGGGCGACCTAGCCACACGCCCGCCCTACATGGGACCGTCGAAGAAGAGGGCTTTGCCTTGCTCAAGACAGTTGGCCGCGTAAAGGTACATGGCGGCCGACCAGGTCTGCCAGTCCTGGCCCATGACGGCGCCATCCTGCGCCCGGAGCCATTCGTTGAACCCGAATGACAGAGACTGATCTCGCGCGAGGCGCACGGCTCGGGTCAGCGCCGCGAAGTTGCTCTCTGCAATCTTGGGCAGTCCCGCGGCGAGCGCGGCGACAATGTAGAAGGCGCAGATGAAGGGCCACACGCCGCCGTTGTGGTATTCGCCGGGCTGGCCGAACCTCTCGTAGCGGGGCCGCCAGTCGGGGTCGGTCGGCAGGATGTAGGGGAACAGGTTGGGCGGGAGGTCGAGCGCGAGCTGGCCGCGCTCGCGGAGAGCTTGCGATTCCTCCTCCACCCATCTGATGAGGGACTTTGCCCGCGATGGCGAGGCGAGGCCGGAGAGGACGGCGAGGCTGTTGCCGAGCAGATCGAAGCGCTCGCTCCGGTAAAGCTTGTAGGACCATAGAGCATAGTAGGGCTTATGGGGGACGACCAAGCCCTCGTGGACGTGGCGGTGGGGGGCTTCGGCGGTGATGACAAAGCGCCCCATGAAGCTGCGCAAGATGGATGCTTTCCTATGATGGCCGAACAGCCGGAGGTAGGTGTAGACGATGGTGTTGACGTAGAGCCCGTAGCCTTGCACCCATTGCTCGTCACGCCAGTCGCTGGTTGGTTGCTGAGCGACCATCACGCGATCAGACGGGCTCTGGTAGTCCATCCAAGTAAGCGACTTCCGGGCGGCCTCTTCGAGGAAGTCTTTCTCACCGGTAACATTCCGATAGAGGGCGAGGGCCATCAGGAAGAGGGGAGTGGTGTCGCTGGCGCCGCGGTCATGCGGGTCGTGCACGAGCGAGGGTATGTGCCCGTGCTCGGTCTGGTTCCCGGCGCAGGTTTCGAGCACCTGACGGAGAGAGCGCATCAGCTCCTCGTTCCCGGAGGCGAGGATGCCAAGCGCGGAGATCATGAGGTCGCGCGTATAGGGCTCCGGGTAGCCCCAGCCCGCGGTGCGCGGCAGCGAACGATAGGGCCCGCGCGCGTTGTGAAGCAGCACCTCGAGCGCGGCCTCTTTCGCCTCTTCCACCGGCACGTAGGAGCCGTCTCTCATTAGCTCACCCCCAGGCGCGCAGAGACGATCTCGACGAATCGCCTCGCCACGACGCGATAGTCGAAGTGCTCTACCGCCCGCCGCCGGGCGGCGGCGCCGAGTCGCGCGCGGAGGTCGGCATCGTTCATGAGCCGCACAAGGTGGTCGGCGATATCGGGGACGCTTGCGCGGTAGTCGGTGACGAGCGGCGGATCGAAGGTGAGGCGGCGCCACTGGCGATAGCCCGCCTCCTTCCCAAACCACTTCTGGGTGACGCGGATTTCCTCAGCCACGCCCGCAAGGAGGGCCGTTTCCTCGTGCACCAGCGTATCGAGCATCGCCATGGCGCGGATGCCGATGACGGGCTTGGCGCAGGCGCCGGCCTCCATCTGAGGCATGCCGAAACCGTCGAGCCGGGACGGGGCGGCGTAGATGTCGCAGGCCGCGATGAGATAGGGCATGTAGTTCCGTGAGGCGCGGCAGGAGACGTAGATCACGCGGTCGGCGATTCCGAGCTCCTCCGCGAGCGCGAGGTCGCGCGCAGTCTGCCTGGAGGTGCGAGGCTGTGGCCAGACCTTGCAGACATACTGCCAGTCGGGGACCTGGTCGCGCACTTGCGCGAGCGCCTGCATAACTTCCTGCGCGCCCTTCGAGGCCGCGTCGCCGCCGACGGTGAGGAGCGTCAGGCGCTCTGTTCGAAGGCCCAAGGCGTTGCGCACGGCGGAGACGCGTTCATCGGTCAGCTCGCGCGGGACAAAGGCATCGGTGTCGCAGCCAACGGGGAGGACCTCGATGATATCGGAGTTGATCCCGTCTCTGATATACACCTCCTTCACCCAGCGCGAGGTGACAAGGATAAGAGGCAGGTCGTTCACGGCGTCGCGGTAGTTGGCAATATAGCCGTCAGCGACCAGCCAAGGCACGGCCATCATGCCGTGCTGCTGTGGATGGAAGATGATGTCGGGCGCGTGCCCCCAGAAACCGACGCCTACCACAAGATCGGGCCGGAACCAGTGATAGTACCACTCCTTCTCGGCCGCGGACTCCAGGCCAACGGCATGGGCTTCGACTCCGATCTGACGGAGCCCCCTGAGCAGCAGATCCCCCTGGGTGGCCAGCCCCCCGGGCCCGGGCGGATACTCATACAGAAGAAGCACCTTCATCCCCAACCCCACTTCCTAGAGCGCGCGCTCCAACGTCAACTCCCGGAAGGCCTCAACCCTGGGCAGCGCTTGTGCCTCCCAGCTATCCGCGGAGAAGCCGTAGATGGCGGTGACTATGAAGCGCTTCAGGCTCCAGATCTCCTCCGGCAGGTCAAACTGGATGTCTGCGTCCGGCTCCGCCCGCGGCAGATAGGCGCCGTTTCCGTCTTCGTAGGCGAACCTCCAGAGACGTCCCGCCCGGAGGACGCCCGACTTCCACAGATGCAGGACCGCGTGGGATACTTCGATATGCCGCTGGTGGAAGGTGTACTCGCCGTTCGGGCCATGGGTGAGCAGCAAGTCGTAGGTGTCACCTGCGGCGAACGCCGCGATGGTCTCCCTGAACTCCGATTCCGTGAGAGAAGTCTGCTCCGCGCCATCGTCCAAGTCGGCCATGTCACCGGAGGCGCCGAGGTAGGTCAGGGCGTTGTGGAAGCGAGGGGCCCGGTCGGGATCGCTGGCCCGGGAGACCGAGAGTATCCGGCACCGCCAGTCCGGATGCATCAGGATCGCGCCCCCGGCCCAGAGGGTCTCGTCATCCGGGTGTGCGACGATCACACCCACCCTTGCGGCTTCGCCTAAAGGTTCCACACCAGCACATCCAATCACCAGCAAGATTGCGCAGATAGTGGCGCAGACCCGCCGGCCGGCTGGCGGGCAAGCCGGGGCCGCTCAGCGCCGACCGGCCCCAACGGGTGTCGAAAATCGGCTGGGGTAGAAGGCCTGCGCCATTGCCTCTACTGCATCAACTATCCGTGGTCCCGCCCGCATCAGCGGGTCGGCTTCGAGCACTACGAGGCGACGGTTCTTCACCGCCGAGAGCTGGCGGAAGGCCGAGCTGGCAAGCATCTCCCTCTTCATCCGCTCCGGATCTCCGTCCATGGTGGACAGCAGCAGGAAGTCGGGGTCGTTGGCGAGCAGTGACTCGGTGCTGTAGGCCTTGAACCCGTCCAGGTCTCCAGCGATGTTCCGCCCCCCGGCGGCGCGGATGGCATCATGCTGGAAGGTGCCCGCGCCCGCAGTCCACACGGGCGCTACCTGGAGCACGAGGAAGGCGGTCGGCCGTTCCCGCTCGGGCACGTCGCCGATGCGCTGCGAGATGGCCTGCAGCCGCGCGTTCATCACCCCCACAAGGTCCTCGCCGGAAAGGCTATCGCCGATCATCTGCGCGACCTGTCGAATGGTTCCGAAGATGTCGTCGAGCGTGTTAGGGTCAACTGTGACGACCGGCACACCCGACCTGCGCAGGGCGGCGATGAAGTCGGGCGGATTGCCGCGCGAGCCGATCACCAGATCGGGCCGCGCGCCGAGGGCGCGCTCGGCGCTCGGCGTCCAGAATCCTCCGATCCGCGGCAGCCGATCGGCCTCAGAAGGGTAGTTGCACTGATTGGTGACGGCCACCACGCGCCGGCTCGCGCCGAGGCCGAACAGAATCTCGGTGACCGCCGGGGAAGCGGACACGATCCGTTGGGGCCGCGCCGCGATGGTGACCTCGACGCCCTGCGCGTCGGTCACCACAATCGGGAAGCCGCCGAAGCGGGCTTTCGCTTCCGATGTATCGAGATGTCTCGAACCACACCCCATCAGCATCATCACCGTCACCAAGACGAATCCGGCGAGGGGAGCGGCAGGGTGCAGGCGAGACCCCACTCCGCGGAGCTTCGTAGGGCAAGCGGCCTGCGCTCCCAGGGCCGGTCGAGCGCTTTGCAGTCTGCGATCTTGCCTATGGTGCATGATGTCCGCCACCTCAGGGAGCTCCATCAGATGAGTTGTTGTGCATCGCCCGTGACATGGGTAGCAACCGGTGACAAACCCTAGCCAAGCGGCGCCAACAGCGCGCCGGCCAGCAGCGCCACCACCTCCACCGCTTCGTTGATAGCCCCGTAGACGTCGCCCGTCAGGCCGCCGAGGCAGGAGCGCAGGTAGACCGAGGCGAGCATCGCCAGGGCAAGGCCCGAAGCCACCACGATCAGCCCCGGCCAGCCCAGCAGCGCCGCCGACACGACGGTGGCGAGCACCAGGGCGCCGAACGCATGGCGGGGCCTCGTTTCGGCGGCGAAGAGCGCGCCGGCGCCGGCCTCCCGCGCGTATGGGAAGAGGGCCAGGGCCGCCACAATGGCCGTCCTTCCGGCCACCGGGGACAACGCCACGATTCGCCAGTCGTCTGGGCCCTCGAGATAGCCGTAGGCCGCGAACTTGAGCGCCATCACACAGATGCCGGCGGCCACGCCGAGCGCGCCCGAGCGCGAGTCGCGCATGATCTCGAGCATGCGCTCGGGGCTCTTCCGGCTGAAGAGCGCGTCGGCGGTGTCCATGAGGCCGTCAATATGCAGGCCGCCTGTGATGACAAGTCCGATGCTGAGCATGAGCGCGGCAGCAATATAGGAATCCCATAGCGAGAGGCCGCACCACTGAACCGCGGCGAGAACAGCTCCAACCAGCAGACCGAGGACGGGGAAGAACACGGCCGCGCGGCCGAAGTCACCGGGCCGCGGCGCGAGGCGGCCGGCGGGGAGGATGGTGAGGAAACCAATTGCAGTGAGGAAGGCCCGCATCAGTCCTCCAGCGCGCCGGAGACGCCGGCTTCGTCGAAGGTCGCCATTTCGTTGAGTAGCTTCACCGATGCTTCGACGATCCCCAGGGCGAGCGCGGCCCCGGTCCCTTCGCCGAGGCGCATGTCCAGATCGAGCAATGGCTCGATTGCCATATGATCGAGCGCTGCCCAATGGCCGGGCTCGGTCGAGAGATGGCCGGCAATGAGATAGTCCTTCGCCTGCGGGGCGAGGGTGGTGGCGATCAGCGCGGCCGCGCCGGAGATGACACCGTCAATGACGACGGGCACGTGGGCGGCGGCCGCGGCGATGATCACACCGGCCAGGCCGCCGATCTCGAAGCCGCCGACTTTGGCCAGGACGTCGAGGCCGTCGGAGGCGTCCGGGCGGCTGACCGACAGGGCGCGCTCGAGCACTTCGATCTTGCGCCTCAGTCTATGATCGTCTATCCCGGTGCCGCGGCCGGCGACATCGGAGGGCGAACGGCCCGTGATCGCGGCGATGATGGCGGCGGAGGCAGTGGTGTTGCCGATGCCCATATCGCCGGTGGCGGCGAGCTGGAGGCCGCGGGAAAGCTCCGATCCGAACACCTCGATGCCGTGCTCCAGGGCGCAGCGCGCCTGGTCGGCCGACATGGCCGGGCCGCACGACAGATCGCATGTTCCATAGGCGACCTTCATGCAGACGAGCCCCGGGCATGGGGGGAGATCCGCGGCGACGCCCATGTCCACGATCACGACCCGGGCGCCGATATGGCGCGCGAGGACGTTGATGGCAGCGCCGCCGGCGGCGAAGTTGGCGACCATCTGCGCGGTGACACCCTGCGGATAGGCGGTCACGCCTTGTGCGACGACTCCATGATCGGCCGCCATCACGAAGACCGCCTTTTGCGAGACATTGGGGCGCGAGGTACGCTGGATGCCGGCGACCTGCACGGATATGCGTTCGAGCCGACCGAGGCTGCCGGGCGGCTTGGTCAGGCGCGACTGACGCGCGCGGGCGGCCGCCATCGCCCGCTCGTCCAAGGGCGCGATGGCCCTGATCGTCTGCTCAAGAACACTCACGAGCCACCTCTCATGTCCCGGGCGAGGCCCGATGCCTTTAGCTCCACGGGCAATCCGGCGACCATCCAGTAGACACGCCCGGCCGCGCGGGCAAGGCGCTGATTGGCCCAGCCGAGGACATCACGAAAAAGACGGCCAGACGGATAAGGCGGCACGACGCCCATGCCGACTTCGTTCGAGACCACGATGAACTGCGCGTCGCTCTGTCCGACCGCGGCGAGCAGATCTTTCACTTCCGCTTCGACTCCGGCGGCGACTTGGGCCTCGTCGTCGCCGACCGAGGCCATCACGTTGGCCACGAGGAAACTGAGGCAATCGAGGACGACGACGCGCGCATTGCCGATGCTGCTGGGAAGCGCCTCCCCTACTCCGGTCGGCGCCTCCAGTGTCCGCCAGTCGCCTGGTCGCTGCTGCTTGTGCTGCTGGATGCGGGCGCGCATTTCCTCATCTCCGCCCTCGGCCGTGGCGATGAAGAGCACGGGCCCGCCGATTTCCGTGGCTAGCGATAGCGCGAATGAGCTCTTGCCGCTGCGCACGCCACCCAACACGAGCGAAAGCCGATTGCTGACGCCCCTAGCGCCGGTCATAGAGTGAGTTATCCTCTCCTAGAAAGCCTACCTGCGCCTTGCGGTAGTCTTCGGCCTCGAACGGCTCGATATCTGCGCCATAGTAGTAGGAGGAGGGACACCAACCGTTCGACTGGGTGTAGACTATGGGCATGGCCTTGACGTGTCCATCGCAGAAGGCGACATTCGCGCGGCCGTTATGCCGGAAGTGAGTGGAAGGGTTCAGCTTGCAGGGGCACGGCATGGCGGCACTCGCCGCTTCGCCGATGGGGGCCTCGCAGAAGGAGTACTCGAAGAGGTTGCCTTCGCAGTCCGGGCAGGCGGTGTCGGTGAGCATCACCGTTTCGGCAGGGTTGGTGATCATGAACTCCTTGGCCGGGGTGCACATGGCCGCCAGGTCGGCAAGGTCTTCCACGAACACCGGGCTGCCGCCGACGTACTGGGCGTTATAGCCATAGCCGCCGGTTCCTTGCTCGAAGCCGTACTCGCTTGTGGACGCGAAGCTGGGGCACGTCCGCAATTCCTTGTGGTTGTAGTAGCTCCACAGCGGCCCCCGCTCGGGGTCGAACGGCTCGTCTTCGCTGCTTCTTGCGCCGTGCCAGCGCACGAGGTTGTCCGGGCTCATGGCCGGCACGAATCCCCCGTCGTTGTCCTCGGTGTACATCATGATGGCGAGCGAAAGCTGCTTCAGGTTGGAGAGGCAGACCGACTGGCGAGCCTTCTCCCTCGCCCTTGCGAACACCGGGAAGACCATCGCGGTCAGAATCCCGATGATCGCGATCACGACCAACAGCTCGATAAGCGTAAACCCGACTCTTCGACTCTTCGACCCTTCGACTCTTCGGAACCGCCAAGCGCGTCCCATCGCCGCTCCTCGTGTGTTATTCTCCGCGGGAGGGAGCGGCCCCGGACACAACAGAAAACCCCGGCCGCCGAAAGGTGGCCAGGGCAGCAGTGAGAGCAAACCGATGGCCGCGCCCCTTCCCGCGAAGTGGCAATCGCCTTCGTCGAGCAGATCGGTCTCCTGGCTTCCGGATCGGCCTACTCCCTGCGCCTTCCCATTCCCGCCGAGCGGAAACAGTGGCATCGTGCAGGTTTCGTCCCCGGTCACAGTTGCGGGGCAGCGACGGATTCGCACCGTCTTCCCACGTGTCCGCCATAGCCTTGGCGTAGGCGGAAGCGCATCTGCTTGACGCGTGTTGTGTAGTTGTGTTGGGGGTTATAGCACCAAGAGGGCGGTGGTGTCAAGATAGGCAAGCGGTTAATTATAGTGCGTGTAGGGCGGGCGTGGGTACGCCTGCCCTACAGCAACACCCCCGTCCTCATCAGCTTCTCGTAGACCGCGGCGGCGCGTTCGAGGTGGGTGAGGTCGAGCTCTTCGGTGGCGGTGTGGGCCTGGCCGATCTGGCCGGGGCCGAAGACGATGGTGGGGATGCCGGCCGCGGCCATCTGTCCGGCGTGGGTGGCCCCTTGCATGCCGTTGAGCGGGGCCTTGCCTGTGACCTCTCTGACCGCGGCCGTGACTGCCTGCACCAGGACGCTCTCTGCTGCGACAAACAGCGCCGGGACGACCAGACTGGGCCCGGTCACTTTGAGGCCGACATCTTCGCGAAGCGCGTTGCCCAGGTAGTCGCGGATATCGGCGACGGCTCGGCGCGCCTCTTCGCCGGGGAGCATCCGCCGGTCAACGTCAGCCTCGCACCGGTCGGGCACGACGTTGACGTACTCGCCCCCTCGGATCACCCCCACGCTCAGGGTGGCCTTGCCCAGGAGCGGGTGGGTCTCCCGGCCGACTCCGCCTTTAGCATAGGCCTCGATCGCGGCCAGGACTTTGCCCATCCGGTAGATTGCGTTGATGCCCTCGTCGGGCCGGGAGCTGTGGGCGGCCTTGCCGGTCGTGCTGATGCTGAACCGCGCCACTCCCTTGTGGGCGATCACGATCTCCAGCGCGGTGGGCTCTGCCACTATCCCCGCTTTCGCGGTCATGCCAGCTTCGAGCAGGCTCAACATCCCCCGCATGGTGTACTCTTCGTCGGCGGTGGCGGTGAAAACCACGGAAAGCGGCGGCTTCTCGCCGCTCTTGGCCACCTCCATGAGCGCCGCCATCATGGTGGCTATGCTGCCCTTGTTATCGGACGAGCCGCGGCCGAGAAGCCTGTCTCCTTCGATCCTGGGCTCGAACGCAGGAAAGGCCATGCCCTCCCCTGAGACGGTGTCCATGTGGGCGTCGAACCAGAGCACGTCGTCGCTCTGCCCGGGGAGGCGAGCGACGACGTTGGGCCGCCCAGGCAGGGCCTCCTTCAACTCACAAGGGACGCCTGCTTCCGTAAGCCGCGCGTGGATGAAGGCGGCCAGCTCCGCCTCGCCGCGTCCGTTGCCCACCGGCCCGCCCAGCGGATTGACGCTGGGTATGCTGACCATCTCCGCGACCAGCTTGCTCAGTGCGTCTCGGTCCATGTTTCAACACCTCTGGGCTAGCACTGCGCAGATGCTTTCTCCGGCGCCCAAGCCCCATCCTGCTTATGCCCACGGCAGGCACCCGGCAAGAGGGACGGCATACCCACTGTCGAAGAACGGAGCAACCGCGAATGGCGAGAACTAGTCGGCTGCCAACCCGGTCTAATGGGGTGAAGTGGTCGAGGCGACCGGCGATCGCTCCTTGCGAGCACGTCTGTCGAGTCTCGTGTTCCTTCCATCCAAGCCGGCTAGGATAACCAGGGAGGGATGATACGATGACAAGGCGCGTGGTGTTCGCGGCCGTGGTGCTTGTGCTGCTGGCATCGCGCTCATCGCCTTGCGCGGCCGCGGTAGAGGTGCTGGTCGAGGAATGGAGCGTCGAGGTAGAGCTGCCCACCGCGCTCGCCATGGATCCCAAGACGGGCCACTCCTGGATCGGGGGCGAGAGCATCAATTGCGGCGGATGGTATATGCCGGACAACCCCGACTCGATCATTGTGAGCTTCCCGCCGGAGAGCGAGCGACAGCCGGGGTGTAGCTGTGACTCGTGGTGCAGCACGGTTGTAACTTCTCTTTTTGAGCTGCTCGGGCCGTACATTTTCGAGGACTTCCGGCCGCCGGTCGCGCTGTCGGCCAACACCGTGGACGGCAGTTGCTGGCTGGCCGAGCCCGGGCAGATCCTCCATGTCGGCGCGCGGGGCGATATCCTTGCCGCCATCTGGCCGCTTACGCCTCACTCGGTCTCGGTGAACTCGGCGGATGGCTCCTGTTGGGCGGCCAACGGCGACAACGAGGTCATGCACATCAACTCCGGTGGTTCGGTTGTCTGGCGAAGCACTGGCTTCAACGGCCCCATGTCGGTGTCGGTGAACCAGAAGGATGGGTCCTGCTGGGTGGCCGACAGCAACAGCGCCCAGGTCGTCCATCTCTCCAAGGACGGCGCGGAGCTATGGCGGGGCGGGACCCTCCAGTACCCGTCAGTGGTCTCCGTCAACTCAACCGATGGGTCCTGTTGGGTGGCGGACCCGCAGGCGAACGGGGTCATCCACCTCAGCTCCAGCGGACAGGAGTTGTGGCGTGGGTCGTTCTACCGCCCTCGGGCCCTGGCAGTGAACCCAAACCACGGGGATTGCTGGATCGCCACCGAAATGGGCCTGCTCCATATCAACCCCGATGGCACCGAACGCTTCAACACCTACGAGCCGTGTCAGTGGACCTCGCTGTCGGTGAGCACGGCGGACGACTCCGTGTGCATTGCGCAGCAGTACGCCAACACTGTGGCCAACCTCCGCCCGCTTTGCAGCCCGTTTGAGGATGTGCCTTGCTGGCACTGGGCGGTGGACGCGATCGTCGCCTGCTATGATGTCAGCTTTGTGCTCGGCTACGTCGAGGAGGATGGGTGTGGCGGCTCTGTTCTCGTGTACCGGCCGAACGAGGTCGTAACACGTAACCAGATGGCCGTGTACATCTCCCGCGGGGTAGCAGGCGGGGACGCGGCCGTGCCGCCGGGGCCCTATCCCCCCACCTTCAGCGATGTGCCTTGGGGGTCCTGGGGGTACCGGCACATCGAGTACGCAGTCACCTGCAACATCGTCAAGGGATACGAGGATCTCAAGTACCACCCGTTCGACCCGGTCACCCGCGACCAGATGGCCGTCTATATCGCCCGCGCAATCGTTGACCCCACCGGAGACGAAGGCCTTGTGGAGTACACTCCGCCCGAGACCTTGAGCTTCCCGGATATCACTGCTGCGACCTGGGGCTACAAGCACATCGAGTACCTTTCGGGGCTGGGCGTGGTGAAGGGCTACGAAGACAAGAAGTACCATCCGGAAATGCAGGTGACCCGCGATCAGATGGCCGCCTACATCGCCCGCGCGTTCAACCTGCCCATATCCTGAGGCCCTGCGCGTGACTGGCGCCGTGCTCCCGGTGCTCGGCAATGGGGGGGACATAGCCTTTCCTCGATGGTGTGAGCGCGGCTCGCTGTGGTATAATACTGCGTCCGGCAGGAGCGCCAGATGTCCGGGCGCCAGGGCGAGAGCCGGCGATTCCACGGGCCGCGAGTTCACAGCCACGCGTGAGCGCGCAGCCCCCCTGTTAAGGAGAGTAGAAGATGCACAGGTTCACCCGAAGCGCCGCGCTGTTGGTAATCGCGCTGGCGGCCCTCTTTGTGCTCGCTGGCGGCGCCTGGGCCGATACACAGTGGCCCTCTCTTTTCCGGTATACGCTCTCCCTCTCCAGTGACGAGACCGCGCGCTATCAGGTCAGCGCCGGGTTGTCCGGCCCCGTCGCGGAGAACATGAGCGCCAAGGTGGAGGGCTGGTGGATCGGCGGGAAGGGGGATGACCGCGCCTTCGTTGGAGACGCTTACGTTGACTTCAAGCGAAATCCGGTGTACGTGGCGGCCGGGCGTAAGTACACGGTGTTCGGCCCGGCCGGCGTGCTTGTCTCTCCGGGCATCTTCGGTGGGGAGCTCAAGCTCGATACTGACGGCTGGGTGTTCCAAGCGATCGCGGGGACCCTGCAGTTCACGCCCGGCACCGGCACGACCCGTTTCACTTTCACGGGCGCCAGGGCCCCGGGCGACGAAGGCATCACGGCCGTGCGGCTCGCCCGCACCCTCACTCCGGCCGACGCGGCCGTTCCGGTCAAGCTCGGAGTTAACTGGATAGACGTGGTGGACGACACCGGCACCAGCGTGGATGCCGAGATCGGCCTTCGCCGGTGGCTGACTCTCTACGGCGAAGCCGCCGACTATGATGACGCCAACGCAAGCCTCTATGGCGTGCGGCTCAGCGACGCGGCCACCCGGGAGGACGGTCGCGCCTGGATCCTCGTTTACTACCACCGCGACATAGACGTCGGGTTCGTGCCGGCGGCGGTTGGCGCCTCCTCCTACTTCGAGGGGCAGTCGGGCTGGGCCGGCGGGCTCTACTACCAGATGAACCCGCGGAACGCGATCGGAGTTTTCGCGGATGACGAGGACGCCATTCTCACCTGGTTCGGCACGGTCCCGATAGCACGCTAATCACGCCGGCAGTGGCGGGCGCGGCTGGGGAGCGCACAACGCAGATCGCAGGCATGGAATGGCGGTGACAGGCGCTGTCCCCGAGCAAGTCGAGGGAGCTTCCGCGGCGGAGCCGGTCGAGATCGGGAACCGGTTTGGGCTGTCTCGCGTGCAGACTGCGGCCTTGGCCGCAGTCTGCCTCGCGGCGGTGGGTGTCAGACTGGCCTTCGCCTGGCGCTATCTTCCGCGACTTGAGTCCGACTTCTACTGGTACCGGATCGCCGGTCTGGCGGCGGCCCAACACGGCCTCACCAGCCTTTTCAGCGCCAACCCGCCTGTGCCGACCTGGGTGCTTTCACTGTGGCCGCCGGGCTATCCCTTCTTCCTTGGGCTGCTCTACTCGGTCCACCGCGGGATCTGGGTTGCGCCGATTGCCCAGGCAATGCTTGGGGGGTTGAGTTGCCTGGCGCTCTTCTCGGCCGCGCGGCGCTGGGGCGGAAGGTCCGCTGCCGGCGGAAGGTCCGCTGCCGGCGGAAGGTCCGCTGCCGGCGGAGACTCCGCTCCCAGCGCCAATCCGTGGCTGGCAGCGGGGATCATGGCCTTCTATCCGCAGGCCATCGTCTATTCGGCGATTCACGGCTCGGAAACGCTTGCTCTCTTTCTGATGTCGCTTGCCATCCTCGCCAGCGTTACCCCGCTGCGGGACGGGCAGGCCTTCGTCTACGGCGCATCCCTCGGCCTGGCGACCCTCACCCGGTGCCACACCATGCTGCTGATCCCAGGGATCGTCACGTCGCTCTGGCGGCGAGCCCACGCGCTCGTCATCGTCCTGGCCTGCTTCGTGCTGGTCATCCTGCCGTGGTCCATCAGCCGGAGTCTCATCTACCACCGGCCGGTCTTCATGACCACGTTTTTCGGACATCTCCTGTATATGGGCAACTACGTCGGCAACAATGGTGGCGGCTACTATGAGGCGCCGCGCCCGATCGAGATACCCGGCAATGTCACCGCGCCCGAGGAGGACGTGTACTTCGCCGCCGCCGGGATCCGCGAGATCATGCTGCACCCCTTCCACTACCTGTTGGTCTCGACCCGCCGCATGGTTATGTGGACCGGGATCGAGCGCGACGAGTGGGTGGAGAGGTACAGCCCCCGGTGGTTCGCCGGCCCCTCGCTCCTGGCCCAGCTCGCGCTCTTCCTGGCGGCCGCAATCGCCACCGCGCAGGTCTGGCGCGACCCGCGCGCCCGCTTCGTGCTGCAACCCGCCATATCGCTGCTGCTCTTCACCGCCCTCAGCTATCATATGCCCCGCTACACGCTCGCCTCCCTCCCCTACTTTGCCGTGATCGCCTCACGGCTTCGCACCGATTGGACTAGCGAGTAAGCGTACCGCCTTTCCACCAAGCAAACGCTGTTCGCGAGATGCCCTTTTCGGTGAGCGCCAGACACCGCCAGAAGCACCCCGAAGCTGGGCAAACCGGGTGT
>Ga0315288_10000941_pt1 | contig 36934 bp, 32 predicted proteins | sample YL17G11_20_MG_FD_203454 | JGI IMG/M metagenome (GOLD analysis project Ga0315288, IMG submission 203454) | Sediment microbial communities from Yellowstone Lake, YNP, Wyoming, USA - YL17G11_20 | ecosystem: Environmental > Aquatic > Freshwater > Lake > Sediment | place: USA: Wyoming | collected...
CGTCTGGGCCTGGCCGACTCTCGTCGGCCCGATGGCTCGGCCCACGACGGCCGCGAACTTCGCACGCCATGTGCGCCAGGTCGTCCCGCCCGAGGCGCCCCTTTTCGCCTTCATCGAACCGAATCATACCGTGGTCTTCTATCTCGACCACCCCTTGCCGGTCCTCGCGAGCGCCAAGGAGGTCCGGGACAAGATTGACGAGGGCGACCCCTTTTTCCTCCTCTGCGACGAGAAACATCCCGGCGAGGTCAAGCAAATGCTCGGGAACGTCCACGGCTTGGCGCCGGTCCTCAGCGTCTCCGATCCCTACCGCTTGCACGAAACCTTCTGGCTGTTCCGCTGGCCGGAGAATACCCAGACCCCTGCATCCGAACCAGACGGGCTGGGTGCGCCATGAGGAGCCTGTATCCCGCCGGCATAGACCAGAGAAGGCGACTCGAATGAGCCCCTTTCCCGCGCTTCGCCGATTCGTCGCCGACCTCGGAAAGGCCCTTCACGGCCGGCCCGTCAAGGCGACACTGTTTGCCGCCTGCCTCGCCGGTTATCTGGCCGTGGACATCTGGGACGACGTCGCCCCGGTCGGCACCCACGACTGGATCGCCGACCAACTGAAGGCCCTCCATGTCGCCGATCCCGGCAATTTCCACTTCATCGTCTACGGCGACAACCGGGGCAACAATCCCCCCTTCGCCTCCATTCTGGACGCCGTCGCCGCCGACCCGATCATCGCCTTCGTCATCGGCAGTGGGGACCTGGTGAAAACGGAGGGAAAGGAAAACTTTCGCCAGTTCATCCAGCAGGTCCGCGGCCGGCTGCGCGTCCCGTTCATACCGGCGCCCGGCAACCACGACCTTGAGGATGGCGGCTTCCTCTGGCCGAAGATCATGGGACCCCTCAACTACAGTTTCCGCGTCGGACTCAATGCCTTCATCGTCTTTGACGACAACGCCGCCGACAGTCTCGGCGAGAACCAAATGCAATGGCTCGAGCGCGCGTTGGCCGACGCCCAGGACTGCGACACACGCATCGTCGTCATGCACATACCGCTCTTCGACCGCGCCAACGGCACCATCGGCCACTGCATTCCCGAGGACTTGTCCAGCCGCCTCCTCGAGATTTTTCACAAGGGCCGCGTGACGTACGTCTTCGCCTCGCACGTCCACGGTTACTTGAAAGGCGACTACGAGGGGATTCCCTACACCATCAGCGGCGGAGGCGGTGCTCGATTGGCCGGCAGCGACTCCGAGCACTACTTCTTCCACTACCTCCGCGTGCACCTGCACCACGGCCGGGTGGACGTCGAGGTCCGGCCGGTGCCTGCCCCGTGGTCGCACCGTTGGTTCGGCCGGTACGGCTACAGTGCGTGGCTCATGGTCCGCGACCTGGCCACGTTCCAGGGCCTCGAAACGTCGCTGCTCATCGCGACGATCGTCCTGGGCCTCCTGCTCATCCGTCCGCTCCCGCGCCAGACCAAGCCTTAGAAAATAAGAAAATAGAGAAAATAGGGACAGTCACCTATTTTCCAAGAACAGCAAGAGTTTCTGAAAAAAGTACAGCATTCTAAAAGATGCGAGGATGCGTGGTAATCGAGGGAATCATGCATTTCCTGCTAACCGGGTTTGTCACCTCATCTAAAATAGGTGACTGTCCCTATTTTCCTGTCCCTATTTTCCTGGGCCTCCTGCTCATCCGTCCCCTCCGGCGCCGATCCGGTCAGGATGCCGCGGCATGATCGGCGCACCCGTTGACGAAGCGCGCAGGGCAAGCCGGAGCAATCGCAGCGGGTGAGAATCGGCCCGGGCCGTCAGAACGAAATCGTCAGGGCCGTGAAAAGGAAATCGCGCGGCTGGCGGTCCGGGAAGGACTGCCCCGGATACAGCCGGCCGTAGTGCACCGAAAGCGACAGGTCCGAGAGGATCCGCCACTCGCAGAACACGTCCACTTCCTGCCCGAGGTCGGAGGAGTCCTCGACGGCCGTCGGATCGCTGATCGGGCCGCCCGGGTCCGACTTGAAGAGAAAATAATAGTTCAGGCCCACGTCCACCCGCCCCAGGGCCGCCTTCTTGTTGTAAGGCGTCAGCCGGCCCCCCAGGCGGACGAACTGAATGTTCGTGAACCGCGCCCCGAGCGCCAGGCCGCTGTTGACGTACCCGAACCCCAGGAACGAGGTGTCCACCGTCCCGGCGCGGTTGCCCTGGAAAGCGTTCGTCGCACTCTGGCGGTCGCCGTCGCCGCTCGCGTAGGCGTATTCGAGGCTCAGCGTCGGGTCCATCGGGTACTTCAGGTAATGGTCCACTTCGGCGTCGAACGCGAAGCCGCGGACGCGTTCCTGATGGTCGTCGATTTGGCCGTTGGCGGCCCCCCGGCCGAACTCCCACACGCTCTCCAGTTCGTACTTGGTCCGCGGCGCCAGTTGCCCCCGGCCGCCGACGGCGTAATAGTGCGAATCGTACCGGTAATCCTGGGCCGCGTTCTCCGGACGCTCCTCGGACCAGTCGCGCTGGAGGACCCAGTAGGCGTACGGCTCGTGGCGCGGAATGCCCTTGTAGCGGACCTCGGCCCCGTAAAACGTTCGCCGAGAATGCGAGAAGCCCGGAATGCTGCGGTCGATGTTGTCCTGGCTCTCGATGTTTCGGCCGGCGAAGCCCGTGAACCCGATTTGCCCCGTGTCGACCGTGAAAAGCCCCGCGTCGAGCACTTGGCCGAGCGCCAGCCCACGTCCGAACTCGATGTACTGCCGGCCGCCGCGGGCCTGCATCTGGAACGGCCACTTGGCGCCCCAGTACTTTTCCGCCGCCCGCGCGACGTTCAGTTCGTAGTACCCGATCTCGAGGTTCATCCCTTCCAGGTCGTGCTGGCGGAACGCCCCCGCATCGCCGTCCGACCAATCCGTGTACGCCAGCCGGCCGCGGGCGAAGATGCGATGGACGTCGTCCAGCGTGATCTGCGTCCAAAGCCGCAGGTCCTGGACCGTCAGGCTCGCCTCTTCGTTGTTCGTGTCGTTGAAGTACGTATAGGAGGGGATGTACATGCCGCCCCATTCGACGAGAGCGGGCTGCTTGGACGGCACGGCCCCTTCGAGGCGTTGGCGGACCTCTTCCTCGAAAAAGTACGTCCGCTGGAACACTCGCTCGGACGGCTGAGGCGGCTGTTGGGCGTCGGCGACCGGCGCCAGAAGGGCCACGCACGCCGTTGCCGCCGTCACGAGGTGCAATAGCCTCATCCGCTGTTGTCCTTCGCTGACGGTGGAACCCCCCCTCCAGTGGCCGTTACGCTAGCGAATCCGCCCGCCGGCCGTCAACTAAAAACTCGCGGCCGCACGGCGTGGAGACGCGGCAATCATCGGACTTCGCTCCGACGGCGGGACAAGGATAAGGAAGCCGTAGTGTCCGGGGCCGTGGCGTCGGGTGTAGGAGAGGCCGGCGTCCTGGAGGAGCCGCTCGAACTCGTCCGCGTTTTCCTTAGTAGATCACGAGATACCGCGGATGGCGGGGCTGCGTCGCGAGTTCGCGTACGAGGTCGGCGGCGTCGCGGTCGGCCGGACGCGCCTGAGGCCGCATCGTGGCGAACTCGAGCCGGCCGTCCAGATAGAACTCCAACCCGTATTTCGCCGGCCGATCGAGCACCAGGATACACGTGTCAGGAGTCGCGTTCTCCAAGACAGCCTCGGCTAGGGGCCGCTCGTCCCTGTCGGACGGGAGGTAGGCGATGACACCCTTGCCCGCGATGGCGGCGAGGGCGGCAAAGCAGGCCAACGGCACGACCTTGCGCCACAGGGCGCGGCCGGGCCAGGCCAAAACCAGGCCGCGGGCCGTCGCCAGGGCCACGATGGGAAACAGAGGCACCATGTAGAGCGGCAGGCGGCAGCGAATGACGAACAGAATGGCGAGCGGAACGAGGAGCCAGACGGCCAGAAACAGCGCGGGCTCGCTCGAGGCGAACAGGCGTTTCATGGCCGACAGGTGAAGCGCAGCCCGTCGGCGGTAGGCGAGGACGGGCCAGAAGTAGGTCCAGACCCCCAGGCCGAAGACGAGGATTGGCAGATAGAGGATGAAGGGTTTGTACCATTCGGGGTTGTGGTCGATCTGGCTGACGGCGATGCGGCCGAGCATCTCCTCGCGGAGCCAGTAGCCCAGCACGCCGGAATAGCGGACGATGACGACGACGTACCATCCGAAGGCGACCACAAGAAACAGCCCGAGGCCGACCGGCGCGAAGAGGCGCGGAAGATCGCGTCCGCGGCGCCGCATCCACGCGTGAAAGACGAAAACGGCAAGCAGCGAGAGCAAGCCCGCCGGGCCCTTCGTCAGAAACGCGAGGCCCGCGAAAAACCAGAGTCCGAAGATCCACGCACGGCGCCGGCGGTCGGCGCCGGAGCGGATGGCTTTCCAGTAGGCGAGGACCACGAGGAGTTGCCACAGGCCGAGCGGCGTATCGGTGGAGACGATGTTGGCGGCGCCGATGGCGAAAGGGCTGGTGGCATAGAGGATGGCCGACGCCAGGCCGGTCGCGGGGTCCCAGAGGGTCTTGCCAATCGCGTAAACGGACCAGATGGCGGCGAGGAAGGCGAGGGCGATCGGCAGCCGCGCGCCCCAGGCGTTTCGGCCGACCAGTTCCATGCTGCCGGCAATGGTCCAGTAGGTGAGCGGGGGCTTGGTCCAGTGCGGCTGGTATCGGAGAGTGGGGACAAGCCAGTCGCCCGTTTCGAGCATTTCTCGTGCGCACTCCGCGTAGCGGCACTCGGTGCTTTCCCGGAGTCCGCGCGTCCCCTGGAAGGTGAAGGCGACGGCGATGGCGAGGGCGGCGACAAAGAGGATGAGGCGTTTGTCCGGGCGCAGTTCGCGCGGCGTCAGCGCGGGAGTCATGATCCGGTCTTCTCGAGCGGGGGGACGGAGCGCCGCTCGCGGTAAATCAACATCAGGTTCCGCAGGTAAATGACGGACCCCAGGCTCTGGCCCAGGATGAAAATCGGGTCGGCGCGGACGATGGCGTAAACCAGAAGGCCCGTGCTGCCGACGAGGCTGAAGTACCAGAACCCGAGGGGGATGATGCTTTTCCCGGCGCGTTCGGAGGTGATCCACTGGACGACGAAGCGAGCGGTGAAGGCGAGTTGGGCGACCAATCCGAAGGCGGCCCAGAAGTCAAGTTTTGTGACCAAATCCTGCCATATTGTCATCGTCGCGCTCCCATTCCTTGACACAGTAGCGGATCATGCGCCGCTGCATCCATCGGACGGCCAGACAATCGCGCAGGGCCCTGAACACACGGTTCCACACGCCGTACTTGGCGGTGCCGGCGGCGCGCGGCCGATGGTTGACGGGAACCTCGACGACGCGCCAGCCCTCGAGTTTGACGAGCGTCGGCAGGAACCGGTGCATGCCGTTGAAGAGTTTGAGGCCGGTGATGCACTCCCGGCGCAGGACCTTCAGGCCGCAGGCCGAGTCGTGAATCTTCTCGCGGGTGAGCCGGTTGCGGACGCCGTTGGCGATCTTCGTCGAGACGCGCCGCAGCCAGGGGTCGTTCCGCCGGGCGCGCCAGCCTGTGGCCATGTCGCATTCGTCCGCTTCGAGCATCGCGAGCAATCGTGGGATCTCCGCGGGGTCGTTCTGTCGGTCGGCGTCGAGGGTCGCGACGAAGGTTCCGCGTGCGGCGCGCAGGCCGGCGTCCAGGGCAGCCGTCTGCCCCGAGTTCCGCTCCAGCGCGAGGACCCGCAGCGCGGGGACCTCGCGCATCAGCGACCGCAGAACCTCGGGCGAGCCGTCCGTGCTCCCGTCGTCCACGAGGATGATTTCGTACCGCTTCCCGAGGGGCGCGACAGCCTCGACGATCTCGCGGACCAGGGGTTCGAGGTTGTCGGCCTCGTTGTAGGCTGGCGCGACGACCGAGAGGTGAATCGCGCCCGGGTCAGGACCGGCCATGGCGCTTTCCCTTTCGCCGGTACGGCGCGTACGTCGGATCGTCGGCGCGGTAGGCCTCGTTAATGTCCATGACGCTTTCCAGAAGCGGCGGCGCGAAGCCGTGCTCCGCCGACGAGCGTAGGATCGCGCTCACATCCTTCGGCAAACACTTGCCCGAGAAGCCGCGGTTGTCGGGAAAGACGAAGGTGTGGTCGCGGCTGATGCGCGGGTCGGCGAGCCAGATTTCCCTCAGTTCGTTATAGTCCACGCCGTGCGCCCGGGCGATCTCGAAAAACTCGTTGCAGAAGATGACCTTGACGGCGTAGAAAGAGTTCTCCATGTATTTAGCAACCTCCGCGGTGCGGCTGTCGGTGAAGTAGAATCGCAAGTTGGCGTGATAGACGCGTTTGTAGAGGTCGGCCACGGGCGAGGTGTCCACGATGGGACCGCCGAGGATGAGAAAATCGTGCTTCGAGGCGTCGGCGAGGGGATGGGCGGCCGTCTCGCCGATGTACTCCGGCTGAAAAACGATGCGTTTGCCGGTCTCCTTGCGGAGGCGCTCCGTCGTCCCCGGCGCGACCGTGGACCGAAGGACGATGATGGGGCCGGAGATCCACGCGATGCATTCCTCGACGATGGCCGTGTCACAGGAACCGTCGGCACGGACCGGCGTCGGCACGCAGATGAAGACGACCTCGCAGGCGTTGATGCGGGCGCGGTCGGCGTCGGTCGCGCCTTTGTCGATCGTGACGACCTCGCCGGGGGGGAACAGTCGGCACATGCTCCGGCCGACGAAACCCTCTCCGACGATTCCGATTCTCGGTTTGGTCATGCGGCTCGCTCCTTGTGTTATGCCGCTGCTCGGCTTCAAAGCGCGGCATTATAAGCGAAGGCCCCGCCGAGTTCCACGAAAAGGTTACGCCGCGAGGCGGGGGGGCCAGGATTTTCTGTCACCTGCCGAAGGCACAACAGATGACTCGTGTGGCACGGCCGGTCTTGCCCGGCCGTGCGCATGCGGCTAGGGGGAAGCACTGGCGGGCGAGCCGCCAGTGCCACCCGCCACCCGCTCACCGGCGCTCGCGGCTCGGACCCGCGCGCAACAAGCACTGGCGGGTCCGCCCCGGCGGATCTGCGCTGCGCTGCGACAAGCCGCCAGCCGCCCTCGGCACGAGCCGTAGCCGTGCCAGGGTGCCACCCGCCACCCTCGCAAGGTGACGGCTCCACCTTAAACCAGGCGGATTTTTGCCTAGACTTTGGGGAGGGGTTCATAGTATAGGAGGAAAAATCAATCGCCGTTGCTCGGGTCGGCCGACAAGGCCGAAGAGGGAGATCGCGAGAACCAGGAGCCGCATCCCGGACCCCCGGCGCGCCGGGGTCGGCCCGGCACGCCGCTCCGCAAGTCGTGGGAGGAACCGCTATGAAACCGGAGCACAAGATCCTGGCGGCGCTCCTCGTCGCGGCACTGGCCGCGATGGCCGTCGGAGCGACGGGCCTCCGGGCCGGCGTCCCAGGCGAAGGCGAGGGCAAGATGAAGGTGAAACTGGCGATCCCGCCGAAGGCGATCGCGTTCGGCCTTGAGGACGTGCGGCTGCTGGACGGTCCGTTCAAACGCGCCCAGGACCTTGACCGTGCGTACCTTAAAAGCCTCGAGCCGGACCGGCTTCTGCACAACTTCCGCGTGGCGGCGGGCCTGCCGAGCCAGGCCAAGCCCCTCGGCGGCTGGGAAGAGCCGAAGGGCGAACTTCGCGGCCACTTCGTCGGCCACTACCTGACGGCCTGTTCGCTCATGTATGCCGCCACGGGGGATGAGGCGCTCAGGGACTGCGCGCGGGCCATCGTCACCGGCCTGGCGGAGTGCCAGAAGAAGATCGGCTCCGGGTACCTTAGCGCGTTTCCCGAGGAGTTCATCGACCGCGTTGAGGCACGCCAGCGCGTCTGGGCCCCCTGGTACACGCTCCACAAGATTTATGCCGGGCTGGTTGACGCCTACGTCCACTGCGGCGACAAGCAGGCCCTTGAGGTGGTGCGCGGCATGGCGGACTGGGCCATCGCACGCACGGACCGCCTCTCCGACGAGCAGATGGAGCGGATGCTGGGCACGGAACACGGCGGCATGAACGACGCCCTGGCAGAACTCTACGCCGTAACGGGCGAAGAGAAGTATCTGAAACTCTCGCGCCGATTCAACCACAAGGCCGTCCTCGACCCGCTTACCCGGCGCGAGGACCGCCTGACCGGCCTCCATGCAAACACGCAGTTCCCCAAGGTCATAGGCGCGGCACGCCAGTACGAACTGGCCGGCGGCGAAGACCTGCGCACCGCCGCAACGTTCTTCTGGGAGATGGTGACGCGCGAACGGTCCTACGTCATCGGCGGAAACAGCGACGGAGAGGGGTTCTCACGCAAAGAGGAACTCTCAAAGGCCCTCGGCCCGAACACCACCGAGACCTGCAACACCTACAACATGCTGAAACTTACGCGGCAACTTTTCGCCTGGCAGCCGCTGGCCGAGTACGCCGACTTCTACGAGCGGGCCCTCTTGAACCACATCCTCGCTTCCCAGAACCCGGAGACCGGCATGACGTGCTATTACGTCCCCTTGAGGACCGGGTCGGCCAAGACCTTCAGCAGTACGCACGACGCCTTCTGGTGCTGCACCGGCACGGGCATAGAAAACCCCGCACGGTACGGCGAGGCCGTCTACTTCCACGATGGCGCGAGCGGCCTCTACGTCAACCTCTTCATCGCCTCGGAACTTGCGTGGCGCGACAAGGGCGTGACGGTGCGGCAGGAAACGGCGTACCCCGAATCGGCCGCAACGCGCCTGGCACTGAAGTGCGAAAAGCCCGTGGACCTCGCCCTGCACGTCCGCCACCCATGGTGGGCGGTCTCCGGGTTGCGGGTCTCCATAAACGGTGCGGCGCAGAATGTCCAGAGCACACCCGGCAGTTATGCCACGCTCTCACGCACATGGAAGGACGGCGACACGGTTGAGGTGGGCATGCCGATGGGCCTTCGGACCGAAGGATTCCGCGACAACCCGCGCCGCTTTGCATTCATGTACGGGCCGCTGGTTCTCTGCGCCCAGGTGGACCGCGGCAAGGAGTTCCCGGTCATTTTGGGAGAACCCGCCGACCTGGCCGCAGCCGTCCGACCCATGCTGGGCAAGGACCTGGAATTTGTGCTGCCGGGGTCGGTGATTCGTATCCTCGGCCAGGAGTCCGTGGCCGACATGACCCTGCGACCGTTCTACAAGGAATACAAGAACCCGTACATCGTCTACTGGGACGCGCTGACGTCCGACCAGTGGGCCGCGAGGCTTGAGCAGTTCAAGGCCGATGAGGCCCGCCGCAAGACCCTTGAGGCGCGGGCGGTGGATTCCGTTCAAATTGGCGTTGCCGATTCCGAAAAGGCCCACGGCTTGGAGGGCGAAAAGACCGGCGCGGGCGAGTTCGGCGGAAAACGCTGGCGGCACGCAACCGACGGCGGATGGTTCTCATACCGACTCAAGGTCATCCCGGATGCGTCCCTTGAACTTCTCTGCACGTGGTGGGGAAGCGACGGCGGGGCACGCGCCTTCGACATCCTCATCGACGGAACGAAAATCGCCACCGAAAAACTTGACAACAACCGGCCCGGAAAGTTCTATGACCAGGCATACCCCGTCCCGCCGGAGTTGACTCAGGGCAAGCAGGCCGTCATCGTCCGGTTCCAGGCGCACCCGGGGAACTTGGCGGGCAGCATCTTCGGCTGCGCCCTGCTGCGGAAAGAGTAACGCACAGTGCCCCAACACCACTTCGCGCGGGTCCGCCCCGGCGGATCTGCGCTGCGACAAGCCGCCAGCCGGCCACGGCACGAGCCGTAGCCGTGCCAGGGTGCTACACGCCCCCCCCGCTCACCGGCGCGCGGCGGGTGGATTTCGGGGCAGGCGGAGGTAACACTGCCTGAGCGAAGGTGCGAAAAAAAGTCAGACCCAAGGAGAATCCAACGGCGAAGGACGCAGAAGCGCTGATGGCCCAAGTGAAACGGCAGCACCCGGCGATGGAGAAGGGGATGCCGGAGGTCATGGAGCATTTCCGGGCGATGATGCAGGCGGTCCCGGCGCGCCGGGAACGGCGCGCTCTCGCACAAGACGAAGGAACTCGTGACGCTGGGGATCTCGATCGCCATCCGGTGCGATTACTGCATCGCGTTCCACGTGGCGAATTGCCTCAAGGCCGGCGCGACGCGCGAGGAGATTATGGAAGTGTGCGGGGTGGCGATCGGGATGGGCGGCGGTCCGTCGTACACCTACACGGCGATGGTGCTGGACGCGGTGGACGCGTTCGGAAAAGACGGGAAATGAATATTGCGGATTTCGGATTGCGGATTGCGGATTAAAGGACTAACGGCAACCACATGGAATTTTGAGCGGAACCGGAGGGCGGAAAGGGGGTATAGTTAGGAGGGCAAGTCAATCGCCGTTGCTCGGGTCGACCGATAAGGCCGAAGAGGGAGATCGCGAGAACCAGGAGCCGCTCCCGGACCCCCGGCGCGCCGGGGTCGGCCCGGCACGCCGCTCCGCAAGTCGTGGGAGGAACCGCCATGAAACCGGAGCACAAGATCCTGGCGGCGCTCGTCGTCGCGGCGTTCGGGGCGATTCTGGCAGCCGACGCATCGGCGGACCGCATCACCACCACATCCGGCCAGACGTTCACGGGCAAGATCCTCGAAGAGACGGCCGAGGCGGTCGTCATCCAGACGATGAGCGGGAAGGTGACCGTGCCGCGCGCCGCCATCAACACCATCGAGAAAGCGGGCGGCGCGGAGGCGGCGAAGATCGTGCCGGCGGTTGTGGCTCCGGCGAAGGCGCCGGAGGCGTTCGAGGAGGCGAAGTCGGCGGTGGCGGCGGGCGACTGGCTGCGCGCAGGGAGCCTCCTGGAAGGACTCCTGAGGCTGGACACGACCGCGTTCCCGCAGGAGAACCGACTGGCGGCCAGCGCGGCGCTCGTGACCTGCTACCTTCAGATCAAGGACGCAAAAGGGGCGGCCGTGGCGCTGAGGTTGCGGGCGAACCTGGTGGCGTTGGAGACGGACAAGAAGCGCCTGATCGCCCCGGCCGAGGCGCTTGAGGCGAGCGGCACGCCGACGATCGGCGACATACCGGTCGGCCGGTACGAGGAAGCGATCGAGGCCGGCACGGAATGGAAGGCCCACCAGATCTTGGCGCTCGCGAAGCAACTGGGAGCGGGCGCGACGGGCCTGGACGCGATGGACCGTCTGGAGCGGTCGGCCCGGGCCGCGCTCGGAAAACTGGACGAGGCGGACCTGTACGTGCCGGGCTTTAGCCAAGCGCACCGGACGGAGGTTCTAACGACCCTGGCAGACAACATCATGGATGCCGTGCGGCGGGCGGTGGAGATCTGCACGGAGGAGCGCAAAGACCTGAGCCGCTTCGCGATGACCAGCGTGTACGGCATCAAGAACGCGCAGGCGTGGAACGAGAAGGCGAGCGTGTATCTGGATCGTCGTCAGGCGGCGGAGGATGCGCTGGAAAATCTGAAGCCGTTCGGCGACAAGTACGAGACGCCGGACCTGTACAAGGAGCGCGAGCAGGCGGTCACGGCCCTTCTGGCGAAACTGGACGACCTGAAGTACCACGAGCAACGCCAGGGGGGGATACGGGGGATACCGGAGGTGCGGCACCGGATCGCGCTTCGGAAGATCGGGAGCAGTTGACGCCAGCCGACCCACCGGAGGAGTCCTCGGGCCGGGCGGGCGACAGCCGAAGCCGGGAGGCGAGGCGCCGTCCAGCCGAAAGCAGGAAGAAGCGGCGGCCCGCCCCTCGGGAGGCCGCCGCCGATACGCTGTCACGCCCGCGATTTACCTGCGCCTGCGACCCAGGACAAGCCCCACGCCGCCCAGGCCGAGGAGGACGACCGTCGCCGGCTCCGGGCTGGGGATGGTCTGGCACGACGGGTACGCCCCCGTCAGGTCGCCGAAGATCTTGTTCTGGCCGTACTTCGCCGCCAGCACGTTGTCGAACGTGCTGTACTCCGGCAGAATGTTCGCGTAGAACCAGAACTGGCCGACGCCCTTTTTGCCGGGTTCGTCGTAAGTTTCGTACGGCTCCCACTTGATGAGAGGCGCGGTGAGGTTAGCGCTCGGGTCGCCTTGGGGCGCGAACATCCCCTCGTATGAAACGGTGAAGACGACGGGTTGGCCGGGGGTCCAGCCGTCCCCCGTCGAGAGGCCGTCGTACGGACCGCCGATTCCGGTGTCGAAAACGATCTTATGATCCGGCTGCGTGCAGCCGGGTTTTAGGATGATGTCCCAGTGGCTGAGGCCATTCGCGAGGTCCCAGGTGAGGTCATAGGTGTACTTGTACCACTCGGCGTAGTCGCCCCCTTGGACGAGTTCCGCTGTGCCGGTGGCGGAGATGATGCCGGCCTCCGCTGCCGCCGGCCACACCAGCGCGCCGACCAAGCCGACGAGCGAAACCAAGATCGCATACACCATCCGTGTCTTAGGGCTTCTCATGATTCTTATCCTCCCGACTCCCGTAGGGTTTTCCGAGGGGTGCGCCAGCCGACGGTAAGCCTACAGATGGGGAGAAGAAGTCAACGCAAACGTCGAGAACGCGGTCCGGCGGGGGTCTGGGAGCCCATGCGCGGGGGTGGGGCGATGCGCGTCATCGGGAAAATCCGCGCGATTTTTTCGGCCGACGCCGCGCCGGGCGGACGAGGATCAGGCCCGCTCGGCAATGGCGGAAGCGATCGCCAGGTCTTCGGTGTGCGTGATGGAAACGTGCCAGGCGGTGATGCCGAGGTCGGCGGCCTTCTCGGCCGCACCGTCGTGGAGGACGACATAGGGCCGGCCGCCGGGCTCGTTCAGGATCTCGATGCCGGGGAACGTGACGCCCTCGCGCCATCCCGTGCCGAGCGCTTTCATGACGGCTTCCTTGGCGGCGAAGCGCCCGGCCAGCGTCTCCTCGAACCCTTTCTTGCGTCGGCGGGCGTAGGCCACCTCCGCCTGGGTGAACGTCCACTCCAGAAAATGGTCGCCGTGGTCCGCCAGCATGCGGCGGATGCGCGCGACGCTCACGAGGTCTATCCCGTGGCCGAGGATCATGGCCGCCAGCATACGGCGGCCGTGCGGTCCCGGCCAGGCAATTTCGGATTGTCCCGCCGGACCCGTTCGAGTATAGGGGTGCGGGGACCGGAGGGCTGTCCATCATCGTCCTGAAAATTCTCCTCGCGGCGTACGCGGCGGTCGGTCTGGCGGCGTGGCTCTGGTTCACCTATGCCGCGGTGCGCCTCCGGTGGTCCATTCCGAAGTTGAGCGCGTCGCCCTGCCCCGAACCCGACTGCTGGCCCCGACTGTCCGTCATCGTCCCCGCGTGCAACGAGGCCGACACGGTCGAGCCCGCCCTTCGGACGCTCCTGGCGCAGAACTATCCCGACCTCGAGGTGATTGCCGTGGATGACCGTTCAACGGACGCGACGGGCGAGATCCTCGAGCGCGTCACGCGAGGCGACCCGCGCGCGACGGTGGTTCATCTCGCGCACTTGCCGGATGGCTGGCTCGGCAAGGTCAATGCGATGCGCGAGGGCCTCGCCCGCGCCTCCGCAGGATGCGGCGCCGGCGGCGACCTCGTGCTCTTCACCGACGCGGACGTCCACTTCGCCCCCGACGCGCTGCGCAAGGCCGTCGCCTATCTGGAGGCCCACGACCTGGACCACCTGACGGCCCTTCCGCTGGTCCTCCCGACGACTCTCGTCCTGGACTCGGTCATCGGCCTGACGCTCCGGCACGTTCTGTCGGCCGTGCGTCCCTGGTCGGTGCGAAACGCGAAGTCGCGGGCCTTTTTCGGCGTCGGCGCGTTCAATCTCGTGCGGCGATGCGCCCTGGACCGGACCGAAGGGCTCGAGTGGTTCAAGTTCGACGCGGGCGACGACGCCGCTCTCGGGCTTCTCATGAAACGGTCCGGCGCCCGCTGCGCCATCGTCGGCGCGACGGATGAGATCCGCCTCTATTGGCATCGTTCGCTCGCCGATGCGGCGCGGGGCGCCGAAAAAGGGTTCGTCTCCGTTGGGGCCGGCAGTTTCCCGGCAACGGTCCTCGTGGGCCTCGCCATGCTGGCCGTCGAATGGGCCCCGGCGCTGGCGCTCGTGCCGCTGGCGTTTCCCGCGACGCGGCCGATCGGCTACGCGGGGCTGCCGATCCTTTCGGCCTTTCTCCTCACGACCGTCCTTCTCAGCCAGGCGGCGCGATGGCGGCTCTTGCCGCTCCTCCTGACGCCGCTGCTGGCGCCCGTGACAGTCGCGCTCGTCTGGCGGGCCGGATACCTCGGCTGGCGTCGCGGCGGGGCGATGTGGCGCGGCCGATTGTACCGGACGGAAGACCTGCGCCGCGGGGCGCGCGTCCGCCTGCCGTGAACCCTTCTTCTCCGGCGCGCGGGGGCGACGCCTTCGTGGACAAACGGTCCCTGCCCCGTTATGATGGCCGTCCGGCCCAGGTCCGGACGCTCGGGCCTTGGACTTGAGAACGTGTCCTGAGAAGGCGGTCGCAGGCCGATGGAGATTCTTGCCGACCTCACGCCCGCGCAGGCCGAGGCCGTCCAGCACGGCGACGGGCCGCTGCTGGTCCTCGCCGGCGCCGGGAGCGGCAAGACGCGCGTCATCACCCGGCGCGTCGCGCACCTGGTGCGCCACGGCATCCCGGCCCACGCGGTCCTGGCGATCACGTTCACGAACAAGGCGGCCGGAGAGATGCGCGAGCGGACCCTCGCGCTTCTGGCGGACGAGCGGCCCCCATGGGTCAGCACCTTCCACAGTTTCTGCGCCCGCATCCTGCGGGAGTACGGCGAGGTGGTGGGCGTGGATCCGCGCTTTACGATCTACGACACGGCGGACCAGGAGACGGCGATCAAGGGGGCGCTCGAGCGGCTGAATCTGGACCCGACGCATTTTGCGCCGGCCAAGATGGGCGAGATCTTCAGCCGGGCCAAAAACCGCCTCCAGCGCGCCGCCGACTTCGCCGAGCGGCCGGGCGACTGGACCCAGGGCAAAATCGCTCTTGTTTACGAGGCCTACGAGGGGCTTCTGCGCGAGGCCCACGCCCTGGACTTCGACGACCTGCTCTTGGAGGTCGCGCTCGGCCTCCGGGACAACGCCGAGTTCCGCAGCCTCCTCGCGGACCGCTTCCACTACATCCTCATCGACGAGTACCAGGACACGAACCACGCCCAGTACGTCATCGCGCGGGACCTGGCGGGCGAGCGCCGAAACCTCTGTGCCACGGGCGACCCGGACCAGTCCATCTACGGCTGGCGCGGGGCGGAACTCTCCAACATCCTCGACTTCGAGAAGGATTTCCCCGACGCGCGGGTCGTCCGCCTGGAAAAGAACTGGCGGAGCACCCAGACGATCCTCGCCGGCGCCTCCGGCGTCATCCGGAATAACATGAGCCGAAAGGATAAGGAACTCACCACCGACAACCCGCCGGGCGAGCCGATTGAGATCGTCGAGACCGACGACGCGGAGGCCGAGGCCGAGGGAATCGTCCGGCGCATCGCCGCGCTGCACGAGGAGGGCCTGGCGTACGGCGACGCGGCCGTCTTCGTCCGCACGGTCGCCCAGACGCGGGCCCTCGAGGACGCCCTTCGCCGCGCCCGCCCCCCGATCCCGTACGAGATCGTGCGCGGCACGTCGTTCTACGAACGCAAGGAGGTGCGGGACGTCCTGGCGTACCTGGAGGTCGTCCACAACCCGCACGACGCGGTGAACCTGGGGCGGATCATCAACACCCCGCCGCGGGGCATCGGGGCGAAGACGGTCGAGGCGGTCGAAGCGTGGGGGAAGCGAGAGGGCGTGGGCCTGCTGGAGGCGTGCCATCACGCCGCCGACATGGCAGATTTGCCGTCGCGCGCGCGGGCCGCCGTCAAGCACTTCGCCGACCTCATGGACCGCCTGCGGAAAATGCGCGAGGGCAGCATCCGCGAACTCCTCGAAACCGTCGTCACGGAAACCCGCTATGCCGAGTGGCTGGGCGAGGAGGAAACGGACCGGCGCGCAAACCTCGATGAACTCGTGACGCTGGGGGCGCGGCACGACGCCCTTCAGGCCGAGGAGCCGGACCTCGCGCGCGGCCTCGAAGGGTTCCTCGAGACGGTGAACCTGGCGAGCGACCAGGACGGATACGACGAGTCGCCGGACCGCCTGCCGCTCATGACGCTCCATGCGGCGAAGGGCCTGGAGTTCCCGGCCGTCTTCATCGCGGGGTGCGAGGAAGGCCTCCTGCCCCACGAGCGCTCCCGCGAGAGCCAGGCGGAAGTGGAGGAAGAGCGGCGACTTTTCTTCGTCGGCATAACGCGCGCGAAGAAGCGCCTGACGCTGACGCACGCGCGGTTCCGCCTGATACGCGGCCGGCCGACGCGGTGCGTCCGGAGCCCGTTCCTCGCCGAACTCCCGCCCGACACCGTCCGCCGCGCCGACGAAACGACGGGAACACAGCCGGCGCCCCTCGGCGAAGGACGTGGATACACGGGGCCCGGGCCCGACCGGACCACGCCGGACGAAACCGACCCCGAAACGGGCCTCGCGATCGGCGAACTCGTGCGCCATCCGACGTACGGTCTGGGGCGCGTCCGGCACTTTACGATCGGAGGCGGACACCGGCTCGTCCGCATCCACTTCAACACCGTGGGCGAGAAACTGCTGGACCCGCGCCTGGCGCGCCTGGAGCGCATCGCAACGGTCTAGGTTGGAATTTGTTCTGTTAAAAACATCCGTTGATCCTCCCTCTCCCTTGATGGGAGAGGGGGGTGGGGGTGAGGGTGAATGCCGTTCGGCAATTCTCTTTCCCCCTCACCCTGCCCTCTCCCACGAGGGGAGAGGGAGAGAAAAGGCATGTTTTCAACAGAGCCTTGGGAAGCCCCAAAAGGAGACCCGCGATGAAGCGTGAGGAGATTCGGTTCGAGTTCGGCGGCGCCATGGCCGAGACGGTCGGCGAGGCGCACGGCTTGACGGACCGGGAATGGGCCGACCTCGACAAGGAAACGGTGGAGATCGTCGGCCGACTGAACGCCGCCCGCGCAAAGACGCCTTACCGCGACTTACCGCACAACAAGAAGATTTCCCAGTGCGACGAGGTCCTCGCGAGCGCCGGGGCGAAGAAAGGGAAGTTCGACGACCTGGTGGTCCTCGGCATCGGCGGGTCGGCGCTGGGCCTTGTGGCCCTGGCGACGGCCCTGCGGCCGCCGTACTGGAACCACTTGCCGCGCGAGAAGCGCGGCGGCCAGCCGCGCCTGTGGGTCATGGACAATGTAGACCCGGCCGAGTTCGCCGCCTTGCTGGACATCGTGGACACGGAGCGGACGCTTTTCAACGTCATCTCGAAGAGCGGTTCGACGGCCGAGACGATGAGCCAGTTCCTCGTCGCGCTGGACCTCCTGCGCAACTGCGTCGGCAAGGAGTGGAAGAAGCACCTGGTCGTCACGACGGACGCGAAGGCAGGCGTCCTGAGGCCGTTCGTCGAGGCGGAGGACCTCGAGAGTTTCTCCGTGCCGGACGGCGTCGGCGGGCGGTTCAGCGTTCTGTCGCCGGTCGGCCTGTTCGGCGCCGCCATGATCGGCATCGACGTGGAGGAACTCCTCGCGGGGGCGGAGGCGATGGACAAGCGGTGCTCCGAGACAACTTTCGAGAAGAACCCCGCCGCCCAGGGCGCCGCCGTCCAGATCGGCTTATATCGAAAAGGCAAAGTCATGAGCGTCATGATGCCCTACGCGGCGGCGCTGCGCGACGTGGCCGACTGGTACCGCCAACTCTGGGCGGAGAGCCTCGGCAAGACGCGCTCCGACGGCACGCAGGTCGGGCCGACGCCCATCAATGCCCTCGGCGTAACGGACCAGCACTCGCAGGTCCAACTCTACCGCGATGGGCCGAACGACAAGGTCTTCACGATTCTGGCGGTCGAGGACTTCGGAATCGAACTGCCGATCCCCGACGCGCCCGCCGGCGTCGCGGGCCTGGAGTACCTCGCCGGCCGGTCCATGGCCGAACTCTTCCACGCCGAGGAGCGGGCGACCGTGTGGGCGCTGGCGCGGCTCTCGCAGCGGCCGACGGTGCGGATCGTCCTTCCGCGCGTCACGCCGCACGCGGTCGGCCAGTTGCTCTACCTCCTGGAGGTCCAGACGAGCGTCGCGGGCGAGATGCTCGGCGCGAGCACCTACAACCAGCCGGGCGTCGAGGCCGGCAAGGAGGCCACGCGGGCCCTCATGGGCGCCGAAGGGCCGATCAAGAACCCGGCCGCCAAGGGCCTCCCGGCCGAGGCGACCACCTACGCCGCCCTGCGGAAACGCATCGAGGCCGAGTAGGGGTGCGTCAACGTTGAGCCTACAAGCGGGGGTGCCATGCTTTCGTCCCGGCGCGCCGGGATTGCGAAAGCATGCTCGTCCCCGCGCGGGAAACATGCTTTCGCAAGCGAAAGCATGGCACCCACACGGCCATTAGCGGGCCGCGCGCGTTGGGAATGGCGGCGAATCGCATGCCAACCGAACCGACAAGCGCCGAGCACGCGCGGATCTTTGTCTTCCTGGCCTGCATCGTTGCGGCCAGCGTCGGCGGGTACGCGCTGCGGCGACTGGGGTGGGCGAAGCGCGAGTGGGCCCCGCGGCTGATGAGCGCGGCCATCATCGGCGTCGATTCGCCGATCGCGCTCCTGGCCGTCTGGTACCTCGCGATCCAGGCCGACGTCTGGAAGGTCCCCGTCGCCGGCGCGATCGTCGCGGTGGCGACGAGCCTGGCGGGTCTCGAGATCGGCCGGCGTCTCCGCCTGCCGCCCCAGGACCGGGCTGTCTTCGGCCTTCAGGGCGGCATGGGGAACGTCGGCTACACGCTGGGCGGGGCCTTGTGCTTCGCCCTCTGGGGCATCCAGGGCCTCGCCCTCGAACAGATGTTCTGCGTGATGTGGCCGTTCTACGCCTTCCTTTTCTGTTTCCCGATCGCGCGGCACTACGGGGAGCAGGCGGCGGGGTCGCCCCGCGAGAAACCTGCGGTGAGGGGTGGCACGGCGGGTCTTGCCCCGCCGTGCGTCTCACACGGCCGGCCCCTTCAGTCCCGGCGCGCCGGGACACGGCCGGGCAAGGCCGGCCGTGCCACACGTGCGCCGAAGCCGTCGGCCCTGCGCTACGCCGCGGGCGTGCTCCTCCGAAGCCTGACGGACTTGAGGAGCCTTCCTCTCTATATGGTGATGCTGGGCCTCGTGCTGAACGTGCGGGGCGTCGCGCCGCCGGATGTCATCCGCCGGTGGCACGTCATAGACAGCCTGATGGTCCTGGGGATTATCCTTCAGTTCGGCGGCGTGGGGCTGACGGTCGAGGCGCGCCGGCTGCCGGCGTTCTGGAAACCGGCGCTCGGGACGGCGGCGCTGAAGTTTCTCCTGAGCCCGGCCCTGATGCTCGGCGCGGCCCTCCTCCTGGGCCTCTCAGGCGTGCCGCTCTATGTCTGCGTGCTGCTGGCGGCGATGCCGACCGCCCTGTACTCGGTGCTGATGGCCAACATCTTCGGCCTGAACAAGGACTTGGCGAACGCGACGTTCATCCTGACGCACCTCGTCTGCCTGGGCCTGGTGCTGGCGGCCATCGTCGTGTGGGGAGCAGGCGGCCTCAGGGCCCTCGTCGGCGGATGAAAACCGGGGATCCGCCCTTGACGGCCGGCGGGGCAAGCCTACGATTATGACGGGGCACGAACGGAGGAGCGCAGCGATGTGGATTGCCCGCTGGTGCCTGATGACCCTCGTGGGAGCCCTCCTGGTCCTCGTCTCCGTGTGCGCCGGCTGCAAGCCGGGCTGAGGGTAGCCCGCCCGAGCGGCCGAGGCGGCCGCTCACCCAACCGAAAGACATTCATGGCCCGCCTCTCGATACGGATACTCCCGGCGCTCGTCGGCCTGGGGATGGTGCTGGCCGGTTGCAGCGGACCGGAATCCCCGCCCGCGGGCGAGAACCCCGCAACGGGTGAACACTTTACCTCGCCGGCCCCGCCCGCGCCGAAGCCTCCCGCACCTCCCCGCGATTACAAGGCCGTCGCGGTCTTCGTCGCCCTTTGCGACAACGCCCACCAGGGCATCGTGAAGGTGCCGGCCGCGCTCGGCAACGGACAGGACCCGGCGAACAACCTGTACTGGGGCGCGGCGTACGGCGTGAAGAGGTTCTTCACAAAGTCGCCGCACTGGGCGCCCGTGCCATCCAGCGCCCGGTTCGAGCATGATGCCATCCTGGAAACGTGCGTGTTCGCGAGCCGGGGGCCCGGCCCCACCGTGTACGTTGCTTTTCACGCTTACGACGGCGCCCGGATGAAGGAGGTCCTGACGGATTTCTTCGAGGCCGCGGCGGGGAAGAACGGCAACTTCGTGGACCTCGTCTGCTTCGTCGGCCACAACGGGCTGATGGACATGCAACTGGAATCGTACCCGTCGCCGATGGGCGAGAGGCCTCCGGCGGCCGTGGTCCTTGCGTGCAAGAGCCGCGACTACTTCCTCGATCCGCTCCGCAAGGCGGGCGCTCAGCCGCTCGTCACGACGACCGGTTTCATGGCGCCGGAAGCGTACACGCTGGACGCGATCATTCGGAGTTGGGCGGCGGGCGACCCGGCCGAGACCGTCTGCCGAAACGCCGCCGCCGCTTACGCCGAGTACCAGAAGTGCCGCGTGCGAGCGGCGGAGCGACTGTTCGCGCCGGGATTCTAAGGGCGTGCTGCTCATGCTTTCGCATCCGTCTCCGCCCTTCGGGCTACGCCGGACAAGAGCGAAAGCATGGCACCCAATTCCGGGTTCTGAAACAGTTTGAGAAAGTCCCGGAGGCTTTGGTTGACGGCGGGCATCGGTCGGTCGTAGAATAACGGGGTGGCCAGCGTTTCCCGGAAGGGGTCCATCATGGCGAACGAAACAGCCGGCAAGTACAAGATCCTCGTCGTGGACGACGATGCGGATATCCTCAGCACAATGGTCCTGTCGCTGGGGGAACTGGGGCAGACGATTCTGACGGCGAGCGACGGCCAGCAGGCGCTCGACACGATCGAGGCCGAAAAGCCCGACATCGTCGTCCTCGACATCATGCTGCCGAAGCGCGGCGGCTTCCTCATCCTCCAGCGGATCAAAGGCAAACGCGAGATGAAGGGCAAGCGGCCTCTCGTCTGCATGGTGACCGGCACAGGCGGCCAGCGGCACCAGCAGTTCTCCGAGCAACTCGGCGTGGACGATTATCTGGCCAAACCGTTCCCCCTCGACAACCTGGTCGAGATCGTCCGCGGATTCATCGAAGCCCTGGACGCGGGAGTCGAGGACGCCAGATAGGAGCACGAACATGACGTGGCACCTGACACGGCGGACATTTCTGCGGGGCGTGGGCGCGGCCGCATGCGGGGCGGCGGCCTCTCTCGGCAACGAAAGCCGCGCGGGAGAACCGCCGACGGAAAGGATGCGGGCCCGACCGCATCCGCAGGCCGAAGCCTGGAAGAATCGCATCGGCCTTGCCGAGAAGCCGGCCGACCCGGGCGCCGGCGTCCAGACGGCCATCGAGAAGTTGTGCGGGCCGGACGGCGTGCGCACGTTCGTCCGCGAGGGCGACCTCGTGGTCATCAAGCCGAACATGTCGTGGGCCCAGCCGCCCGAGATGGGCGCCAACGTCCACCCGGACATCGTCGCGCGGGTCGTCACCCTGTGCCGCCAGGCCGGCGCCCGGCAGGTGAAGGTCTTCGACAATACCGTCAACCCGGCGTCGCAGTGCTACGAGTTCAGCGGCATCGAAGCGGCGGTGCGACGCGCCGGGGCCGAGGTGGTCGTCTGCGCCAGCCATCGCTTCCGCACCGTGCAGTTCGGCGACCCGCGCGTGAAGAACCTGAAGGAATGGCCGATCTACGAGGACGTGCTCGCGGCCGACGTGTTCATCAACATCGCCGTCGCCAAGGTCCACAACCTGGCGCACGTGACGCTCTGCATGAAAAACCTGATGGGCACGCAGGGCGGGAACCGCGGAAAAATGCACCAGGGCATTCATCAGAACCTGGCGGACCTGAACGTCGTCGTCCGGCCGACGTTCAACATCCTCGACGCCACGCGCGTCATGATTTCGAACGGGCCCAGCGGCGGGCGCGCCGAATACGTCGTCCCGGGCGGCAGAATTCTGTGCGGCACAAGTGCGGTGACGGTCGACGCCTGGGCCGCCGACCCGTCGAACCTGCCCTGGCCGAAGGGGCATCACGACCTCGCGGCCGTCGAGTGCATCGCCCTCGGGGCGGCGGCGGGATTGGGCGTGGCCGACCCGAGCCGCATTGAGGTGGCGGCGTAATGGGCGAAGAGACCGCCAAGCCGATACGTCTCTCCGAACATGCCGCTCGCTACGCCCTCACAAGAGGCTTTGAAGCCGCCGAGGTCCGGCGAGCCATTCGCGAGGCTCCCTGGCAACGGGCCGAAGGAAACAGAATGGAGTGCCGGTTGGATTTCCCGTATAATAACACCTGGAATGGCCGACGATATGCTACGAAGAGGGTCTGACCGTTTTTTGTTGAGGAACCGGACGAGATCGTGGTGGTGACCGTAATCACCTATTACTTCTGACGGAGACGGCCCGATGAAGATTATCTACGACCGCGACGTGGACGCGATCACCATCACGTTCCGAGAAACCACCGTAACCACAAGGGAATTGCGCGAGGGACTCTTTCTTGACCTGGATGCGGAGGGTCGGCTCGCCGGCATCGAGATACTCGATGCGAGCAAACGACTCGGCGGGAAGGATCCGGTAACACAGGCCAGCCTGATCGGAATCTCGTTCAAGGAAGCGTCGTGAATCCCCTTCTTCACAACGCCAAAACCAGAGCGTCAACGTAATGGCCAAGCAGGGCGTACGGCCACATCCGCTCGAGATCGCGCGCGTCACCGTTCAACTCCTGTTGCTCGCGCTCTTTCTCGGCCTGCTCCTCTGGACGGTCCGCGGGTCGGCGGTGTCGGCCCATCCGTGGCTCGCGCGCCTGTTCCTGATTTCCGATCCGCTGGTCCTCGTCGGCGCGGCGCTTGCGGGAGCGTTCGCGACGGCGCTCCTGGCAGCGCTGGCGGTGGTCGGCCTGTCGCTCCTCGCGCCGCGGGCATACTGCGGATGGATCTGCCCCCTCGGAACCCTCCAGGACGTGGCCGACAAACTCCTCTTCCGCCGGCGCGACCGGTCGGCCAACCCGGCCCCTCGCCTCAGGCAGGTGAAATACGGCCTGCTGGCGGCCCTGCTGGTGCTCGCGGTCTTCGGGCTGGGCGTGTACGGCTGGTTCGACCCGATCTCCATCATGACCCGGTCGTTCGGGACGGCGCTCGTGCCGATCACACAGGACGCCGGGAAAACCGCGCTCGTCGCGGCCGAGAAAGCCGGGACGCCGGGCGCGGCCGGGGCGTACGACTGGGCCCGCGCCCACCGGCTGATTTCGGACGACGCCAATTGCAAGGAAGGCGGCCGATGGGCCGCCACCCGATGGGGCTGGATGTTTGTCGCCCTGCTGCTGGCGGTCCTTCTCGTACAGGCCTACCAGAAACGGTTCTGGTGCCGGAACCTCTGCCCGCTGGGGGCCCTGCTGGGCCTCGTGGGTTCCGCGAGCCCCCTGCGTCCGCGCGTCTCCAGCGCGTGCGTGCGGTGCAACAAGTGCCGCGAGCAGTGCAAGATGGGCGCGTTCGAGCCGGGCGAGGAAGGGACGGAGTACCGCAGCATCGTCCAGGAATGCATCCTCTGCTATGCGTGCGAGCGCAGCATGTGTCCCGTCGGCGCGATTCACATCGGCATCGGCCGGCCCCGGCGCGCCGGGGTTCGACCCGCCGCGGGCGTCTGTCCAAGCCGGCGGGCGTTTCTCGGGTCGGCGGCGATCGGCGCGGTTCTTGGACCGGCGTTCTTGCTGGACCGGCGTTCGCGCGAGAAGGAAGAGTCGAACCCGATGCTGCGACCGCCGGGCGCGATAAAGCCGGACGGCGATTTCCAGGCCGCCTGCGTCCGCTGCGGCGCGTGCATGCGCGTCTGCCCGACGAACGCCTTGCACCCCTCGGGGATCGAAAACGGTATCGCAGGCCTCTGGACGCCCACGTTCGTCTTCAACATCGGCTACTGCGACTACACGTGCAACGCCCGGGCTGGGGAAGCGGGCCCGTCGGCCTCGCCCGGCGAGACCGCCGAGGCGGGCGAGGACCGCCCGGCTCCGCCAGGGCAAAGCCCGGCTACGCCGAGGCGAAGCCCGGCGAACCTCTGTGCGACGGTCTGCCCGACGGGGGCGATCACTCCCCTCGCGCGGGCCGAGAAGAATGAGTGGCGGATCGGCACCGCCGTCTTCGACCACGACCGCTGCCTGCCGTGGGCGCGCGGCGAAGAGTGCCTCACGTGCGAGGAGATGTGTCCCGTCACGCCGAGGGCCATCTCGCACCGGACGGCCGAGGTCGCGAATAACGCGTGGCTCAAGATGCCCGAGGACAGGCGCAACCGGTACGAGCAACTGGAAGCGAAGCGCGAGGAGGAAGGCCTGACGCCCGCCGAGGAGGAGGAACTGGAGGCGATGCCGCCGAAGATGCGGTCCCTCGCCCTGCCCCACGTCCTGCGCGACCGATGCATCGGGTGCGGCGTGTGCGAGAACGTCTGCCCCGTGGACGGAGCGAGCGGCATCCGGGTCGAACGGTTCCAAACCGGCGCCGCGCCATCGGGCGGAGGCGGCAAGGGCAAAGGTCCCGGCCCGCGCGCCCGCCGCGGCCGGGGCAGGCGGTAGAGGACGGAAGGTTATTGCAGACAGATGTAAAATGACCCCAGGGGTCGTTTCCGATTCAACCCCTTCCCCGTGTTCCAAGAACATGGCTTAACCTCTTGCCAGCAAACGGCTTATAGCAAAATTACCCCAGGGGTAATTTCACCACGGGACACCAACGTGGGGGTCCGGTTGTGAATTGATTCCGTCCAAAGATCGGATATACTGAGCGGGCGGGCAAGCAACAGCAGCGCAAGCGGGTTATGGATTGATTCCGTACCAGGGTCGGTTACACCCGTGCACGAAAGGGGAAACCGTGAGTTTGGAAACGAACGATCGCTGGATGGTTTGGGCGATCATCCTGGGGCTTCTCGCGCTCGCTGTGTGGGTTTTGTCGCAAACGTTGTGACGCGGGCCCGCGAGTTTGGTGAAATTGATGGGGCGGGCGCGCGGCCTTGTGTCCGCTGAAGAGGCGCCAGATTTCGCTGCGCCGGCGGAAAAGGGAGGTGGAGCCAGTGAGAGCGAGTCTCGTAGTGGCGCGCTTCTTGCAAGGGCAGGCGGGCGGGGATGATGCACTCTGCAGCGACGGGGTGTCACTGTGGAGCGGGGACGTCTGCTTGGCCAGGCGCGACTCAGGCGGGACTGTGAAGCTCACGGAACCGGGTGAGCAGGAGTCGATGCGAGTGCGGCGCCAACGAAGGCTGTTGAAAGACATGGTAGATGCCGGCGTCCGGTAGGCTTGCGGCTCGGTTTCCGGCCTCCGCATTGAACTCAGTCGAAAGTCCAAAGTCACGCCCTGTTCCGTGTCGCGGAGTTCCTGCGCCAGAAGTCCAAGAACATGCTTTCGCAAGCGAAAGCATGGCACCCACAGGAGCACGTTCAACGTTGGCGCTGCACTACCCCAGGGGTAATTTCCCCATTGTTGGCGCTTGCATTGGTGAGGCATTTGGTGTAAAGTGGTGGGCACAAGCGACCGCTGGAGAGAAAGGGCAAGAGCCCCGGACAACCGAACAGGCGCGGGAGAGGTTGCCTCCCGTTGCCCAAGTGTCGTAAGGAGCAGGCGTCATGGCAACGCAGGTGAAGCAGGATCTGATTCAGAACTACCGGACTCACGAAGGCGACACCGGGTCGCCGGAAGTCCAGGTCGCGCTCCTGACGGAACGTATCCGCCACCTGACCGAGCACCTCAAGACCCACCGCAAGGACCATTCGTCCCGCCGGGGTCTCTTGAAGATGGTGGGCCGGCGTGCCCGTCTGTTGAAGTACCTTCTGCTGCACGACCGCAAGCGCTACCAAACGGTCATCGAGCGGCTCGGCATCCGCCGGTAACACTTTTTCACCGCAGAGACGCAGAGAACGCTGAGAACGGCAAGGATCGGGGAACGGCGAACGACGACAGACATCCGCAGATGACGCAGATGAACGCAGAGAACAACAAGGACAGGGGAACGGCAAGCAGCAATGTATTTAGCATCTTGAATGTTTTTTCTCTGCGACCTCTGCGCCTCTGCGGTTAGACACGTTAAAAGCGGCGGCAAGGGAACGAACGACAGAAAACAAGAAAGGTTGGAACGGACAATGGCTATGGTGAGAATCGAAAGAGAGATCGCGGGACGGACGCTGGTCATCGAGACCGGCCGGGTGGCAAAGCAGGCGGGCGGCAGCGTGCTGATGCGTTACGGGGACACGGTGGTGCTGGTGACGGCCACCTCGGCGGCGCCGCGGGAAGGCATCGATTTCTTTCCCCTGACGGTGGAGTACCGGGAGTACACGTATGCGGCCGGGAAGATTCCCGGCGGATTCTTCAAGCGCGAGGGACGCCCCTCCACCAAGGAAACCCTCACGTGCCGGATGATCGATCGGCCCATCCGGCCCTTGTTCCCCGACGGATACAACGACGAGGTCCAGGTGGTGGCGCTGGTGCTGTCGGCGGACCAGGAGAACGATCCGGACCTCCTGGCGATGATCGGGGCGAGCGCGTCGCTGGCCTTGTCGCCGATCCCGTGGGACGGCCTGCTGGGCGCGGCGCGCGTGGCGCTGGTGGACGGCGAGTTCGTTCTGAACCCGACGCACACGCAGCGCGAAAAAGCGACCATGGAACTCATCGTGGCCGGCTGCGACGACCGCATCAACATGATGGAGTTCGAAGGGGCCGAGATCCCGGAGGACAAGATCGTCGAGGCGGTGGCCTTCGCCCAGGAAAGCATCCGGACGGTCATCGAGATGCAGCGGGAACTCATCGAGAAATTCGGCGTCGAGAAGGCGGATTGGGAGAAACCGCGGGACGTGTCGGCCCTCGTGGCCGAGATCGAAAAGGAGTTCCTCAAGGACCTCCAGGCCGCCAAGCAGGTGCACGGGAAGATCGCCCGCCAGCAGGCGACGAAGGACGTGGCCGAACGCGCCTGCGAAGCGATCCTGGGCGTGGACCCCGAGGCGTCGGAGTGGACCGCGCCGGACTTCAAACGGGCCTGGACCCAGGTGGAGGACCGCCTGGTTCACCGGATGCTCATGGAAGGCCGGCGCACCGACGGCCGAAAACCTGACGACCTTCGGCCGGTCACGTGCGAGGTCGGCGTCCTGCCGCGGACCCACGGGTCGGCGCTCTTTACGCGGGGCGAGACGCAGGCGATGGTCGTGACGACGCTCGGCACAACGGAAGACCAGCAGATCATCGACGGCCTGCTGGAGGAATACCGGAAGCCCTTCATGCTGCATTACAACTTCCCGCCATTTTCCGTGGGCGAGGCGAAGATGATGCGAGGCCCGCGCCGGCGGGACATCGGCCACGGAGCCCTGGCGGAGAAGAGCCTCGCGCCGGTCATGCCCTTGGCCGAGGAGTTCCCTTACACGATCCGCATCGTTTCGGACATCATGGAATCGAACGGTTCGTCGAGCATGGCGTCGGTGTGTGGAGCGACGCTCAGCCTGATGGACGCCGGCGTCCCGATCAAGCAGCCGGTCGCGGGCGTCTCGATCGGCCGGGTCCACGAGGGCGACAAGGAACTGTTCCTCGTGGACATCCAGGGCGAAGAGGACCACGTCGGCGACATGGATTTCAAAGTCGCGGGGACGCAGCACGGCGTGACGGGCATCCAGTTGGACCTCAAGATCCAGGCCATCACGCTGGAAACGTGCCGAAAAGCCCTCGAGAAGGCGCGCGAGGTGCGGCTTGAGATTCTGCGGAAGATGCTGGAGACGATCCAGGCGCCGCGGGCGGAGATCAGCCAGCACGCGCCGCGTCTCATCCAGGTGAAGATCAACCCGGACAAGATCGGCAAGGTGATCGGCCCGGGCGGCAAGACGATCAAGGGCCTGGAGGCCGACACCGGCGCCCGCATCGAGATCGAGGACGACGGAACGGTCACGATTTCCAGCGTGGATGCCGCCGCCGCCGAACGCGCGCGCGAGGCCATCATCGCCCTCACCGCCGAGGTCAAGGTTGGACACATCTACACCGGCAAGGTCGTCACCATCAAGCCGTTCGGCGCGTTCGTCGAGGTCATGCCGGGGACCGACGGCATGTGCCACATCTCGGAATTGGCGGACGGCTACGTCGAGAAGGTCGAGAACGTCGTAAAGATCGGCGACACGGTCCGCGTCAAGGTCATCAGCGTGGACGACTCGGGCCGCATCAAACTCTCGCGCAAAGCCGTCCTGAAGGAAGAGGCCCGGGAGAAAAAGCCCGACGACAAGTAACGGGCCCGATGCCCGGCCCCCGCCGAGCCGCCGCGCCCGCGCTGCCGGTCTGTCGTCGAAAAAAGCCGAAAGAGTGAAGCGCCCGCTCATCCGATACGACGACCTGGAAGCGTTCGCGGCGGAACTGAAAAAGCCCAGGAAATAGGGGAACGGGCGTGCATCCGTTGGCGGCAATCGGAATCGGGCTGGTCCTCGGCTTGGCGCTCGCGGTGCCGGTGGCGCTTGCCTGGTGCAAGCGGGCCGAGGAACGGGCGCGCGCTTCGGAGCGGCGGGCGCGGGAGGCCGAACACCTGGCCTACGTCGGCACGCTGACCGGCGGCCTCGCCCACGAGATCCGAAATCCTCTCTCCACCCTGACACTGAACCTGGAACTCCTGCGGGAAGACCTCGAGCGCCCGGGCGCCGCCGCCGACCCGCGAATCCTGAGGAAACTGGAGACGATCGGCCAGGAAGCCAAACGTCTCGAACAAATCCTCGACGATTTTCTCCGCTTCGCCGGCAAGCACGAGGTGCGTCTGGAGGCGCAGGACGCGAGCGCGGTGGTCCGGGAGGCGGTGGCGTTTTACGAGGAGCGACTGGCGCGCGCGCACGTGCAGGTGCGGACGAGTTTCGCCGAGGGCCTGCCGCCCGTGGCCCTGGACGCCGGCCTCATCAAGCAGGCCGTCAGCAACCTCGTGCTGAACGCCGAGGCCGCCATGCCGAACGGCGGCGACCTGATGCTCAGCACGGAACGGGTGAAGCGCGGCGTGTGCATCCACGTGACGGACACGGGCGTCGGCATCCGCCCGGAGGACCTGGACAAAATCGGCCAGCCCTACTATTCTACGCGCAAGGGCGGCACGGGCCTGGGGCTGCCGACCGTCCACCGCATCGTGAAGGAACACGGCGGGACGCTGGAGGTCCACAGCGAACCGGGGCGCGGCACGCGATTCACCCTCTGCCTGCCGCCGGCCGACCGCGCCGCCGAACATGAGAGCCATGACTGAAAGCGACGCCCAAACCGACCGCGGCCGAATCCTCATCGTCGAGGACGACCGCCCCCAGGCCGAGGCCATGGCCGAAGCGCTCCAGCGCGTCGGACACACGTGCGTCGTCGTCACCGACCCCCGCCGGGCGATCGCAAGCCTCGACGCCGACGACTTCGACCTCGTCGTCACCGACCTCGTCATGCAGCACCTCGACGGGATGGAGGTGCTCCGGCACGCGAAGCGGATCGACCCCGCGGCCGAGGTCCTCATGGTCACCGGCCACGGGACGATCGAGACGGCCGTCCAGGCCATCCGCCAGGGCGCCAGCGATTACATCACCAAGCCGCTCAACATCGGCGAACTGAGGGACCGCGTCGCCAAGGCGCTGGAGCACCGGCGGCTCCTGCGTCGCACGGAGCAACTGTCGGCCCAGTTGGACGAGCGGTTCGGGTTCGAGGGGATCGTCGGCCACTCCGCCGGCATGCAGCGGGTGATCCAGACCTGCCGGCAGGTCGCCCCCACCGACGCGACGGTCCTCATCGAAGGCGAGAGCGGCACGGGCAAGGAACTGGTGGCCAAGGCTCTGCACAACAACTCGCGCCGAAAGGGAAAGAACTTCGTCGCGCTCAACTGTGCGGCCCTCAGCGAGGGGATCCTCGAGAGCGAACTCTTCGGCCACGAGAAGGGCGCCTTCACCGGGGCCGTCATGCGACGCAAGGGCCGCTTCGAGCACGCCGACGGCGGGACGCTCTTCCTCGACGAGGTGGGCGACATGCCCCCCTCGACCCAGATCAAACTCTTGCGCGTCCTGGAGGACGGCGAAATCGTGCGCGTCGGCTCCAACGAGCCGCGAAAAGTCGACGTCCGGCTCCTGAGCGCCACGAACCAGGACCTCGACGAACTCGTCAAGCGCGGGAAGTTCCGCGAGGACCTCTATTTTCGCCTCCGCGTCGTGCGCGTCGCGCTGCCGGCCCTGCGCCAGCGTCGGGAAGACATCCCCCTCTTGACGGAGCACTACCTCCGCCGGATCGCACGGGAACACGGAAAGAACATCAAAGGCATCACGCCGGAGGCCCAGCGGGCCCTCGCCGCCTACGACTGGCCGGGCAACATCCGCGAACTCATCAACACGCTCGAAACGATGATTCTCCTCGCGCCGCACGAAACGCTTCAGGTCGAGGACATTCCGCCGGAGATTCACCCAAGCGGCCAGGAGACGGAAGCCAACGGTTTCACGCCCGGCATGAGCCTCGCCGACGCCGAACGCATCGTCATCGCGCGGACGCTGGAGATGACGGGCGGGAACCGGCAGCAGGCAGCCCGGATGCTGGGGATCGGCGAGCGGACGCTCTACCGCAAGATCAAGGACTACGGCCTGAAGTAGCAAAAGGCGGACGCGCTCAGTCCTCCGCCCGCTTTGTTCTCACATCGCCTTCGAACGGCCAGCCGGCCTCCAGGAGCGCCTCGCACAGCCGAAGGTCTTCGGCCGTTGTGATCTTCACGTTGGCCGCGTCCCCGCACACCATCGCCACGCGCCCGCCCATCGCTTCGACCAACTGGGCGTCGTCGGTCACCCGGCCGACGACGTGGCAGCGGCGCTCGTAGGCCCGCGCGATGACGTCGCGGCGAAAGACCTGTGGCGTCTGGGCCAGCCAGAGGTTCTCGCGCGGAACGGTCTCGGCCACCAGGCGCCCGTCCGACACGCGCTTCACGGTATGGTCCACCGGCCGGCCGACGACGGCGGCCCCTCTTTCCATCGCGACGCGCATCGCCTCTTCGACGACCGCCCGGCGAACGAGGGGACGCACCGCGTCGTGAATCACCACCAGGTCCGATTTTCCGTCCGAGGCGGCCAGCGCCTCGGCCACGCTCTCGACCCGGTCCTCCCCGCCGCTCACGAAGATCAGCGGCCGGCCCGAGGCCGTACGCTCGCCGAACGTCTCGCGCGCCCACGCCACCGCCTCAGGAGGCACCGGCACAATGACCTCGACGACGGCCTCCAAGGCCGCGAAACGATCCAGCGTGTGGGCCAGCACCGGCCGGCCCGCCAGCGAGATGAACACCTTCGTTTCCGGCGCCCCGACGGGCGAGGCGCGACCTCCGCCGCCGGGCATCGCAAAACGGGCGCCCCGTCCGGCGGCAGGCAGGATCACCGTGGCGGTCGGCATGGGAGGCCTTTGGGATCCTCCGGCGGGCACGCCGGGGCACGCGCGGCGCTCGGAACGCCCGCACTTCATCGCGGGCTCCCTCCGCCGGGCCTCCGCCGGTTCTGGCCTTCCTGGAGGGGCTCGATCCGGCCGAAGATGATGCGGCCGGCGCTCGTCGGCAGAACGCTCGTCACGGTGATGGTGACGGCCTGTCCGATGCTTTTTTCGCCGTCCTCGACCACGATCATGGTCCCGTCCTCGAGATATCCGACGCCCTGGCCGCCCTCCTGGCCGGGCTTGATGACGGTGACTTCGACGGTCTCGCCCGGCAGGAAAGCGGGCTTCAGGGCGTTCGCCAAGTCGTTCAGGTTAATCACCTCGATGCCGCTCACCTTCGCCACCTTGTTCAGGTTGAAGTCGTTGGTGACGATGCGCCCGGAGACACTGGCGGCCATGGCGACGAGCCTCTGGTCCACGCCGTCGCCCGCCTGGGCGGGCACGGGGCTCTCCTGGATGCTGATGTCCACGTGGGCCATCGACTGGAGGCGGTTCAGGATGTCCAGGCCCCGCCGGCCGCGGTTCCGCTTCAGCCGGTCCGTCGAATCGGCGACCGCCTGAAGTTCCGTCAGGACGAACCGCGGGACGACGAGGGGCGAATCGAGAAAGCGCGTCTCAGCGACGTCGGCGATGCGGCCGTCAATGACGGCGCTGGTGTCCAGCAAGAGCGGGCGCCCGCCCTTCTGCTGCTTGGCAAACTCGATGTAGGGAATGATGAAGCGGAAATCGTCCTTCGTCTGGAGGATGAGCGAGATCGCCAGGTACGAAGTGATCACCGCAATCCCGACCTTGACCGGCTCGCGGGCCTTCTCGGGGATCCAGACCGTGATGTCCACCACGGGCCCCAGAAGGATCGTGACCACCAGACCCACCACGAGGCCGAAGAACACGGCCGAGACGAGGCTGATGTTCTTTCGTCTCAGCGCCACGTCCAGGCCGATGACGACGACGGCCGCCCCCATGAAGGCGAGCATCATGTAGAGCGGCAACTGGGGAATCGCGAGTTGCTCCTCCGGCGGCGCGAGGGCCCGCCCGAACAGCAGGCCGATTCCCGCCATCGCCAGAAGGAACAAGAGCCGAAGAATCGCCAGAAGCATGATCGCACCTCCAATGATTCAGCCTGCCCGATAACGGATAATGCATCCGCGATTATAGCCTGCTCCCGCGCCGGGAGCAAGCGCCTCGATGTCCGGCAAAAGGGGGGATGTTCCCTGCGGGGAAACGGCGCTGCCGCCTGTGGAGGATCGTCGGCCCGGAAGCGTCAGCGCCCGGGGGCGCCCCGGGGCCCGCGTCCCGGATCCCGGCCCGGCTCACGCCCGCCGCCGCCACCGGGGCGGCGATTGCCCTCGCGACCCGGCTCGGCCGCGACGGGCTGATAAGACGCCCACTCGAAGGGAAGCACGAAGACGCCGCGGCGCTCGCCCGTGTCGAACCGCGACAGGACGGCCCCGGCGAGGGCGAACCAGGTACCGACCTTTGGCTCCGACCGGCCGGCGGTCGGACCCATGTCATCATGCCCCACCAGGTCGTCGGCCCGGACGGCCGCCAGGGTCGGCGTGTTCACCGATTCCAAAAACAGGTACCGCCCGTCGGGTCCGTCAACCGACTCCGCGACGCGACAGTACAGGACGATGCCGTGCGGCATGGCGGGCGGGAACTTCACGAGGTCCACCCCCTCGGAGCCGAACAGCAACTGGAAGTTGCGCCCGACGGCCGCCAGCGACTTCAGGACCTCCGCCCCCATCGTCCGGACCGCCGCCCGGGACCGCCCGTCCTGGCCCGCCGACCAGACGGCGCGTGCGCCCTCCTCGGCCCATGGGGCAAGTTTGTCGAAGTCTTCCGCCCGGACGGCGATGCCCGCGCCTTGGCAGGCCTCGCACCGCGCGTCGCTCCGCTCGAACCAGCCCCAACCCATCTTGATCTTCCCTGTCCCTTGGCACCGCCCGCAGGTGATAGCCGTCTTGACCGTCTGGGTGGTGCGGAGGAACTCGGCCGGGGCCGGCGGGACGCCCGGCAGACGCAAGATGTCAACCGGCCAAAGCGGCCGGGGAAGATCCGACAGCGGTTTCAACTTCGGCTCGGCCGACAGAAGCGACTGCCGAAGCGACACGGCCGGCATGGCCAGCGTCAGGACCAACCCGGGCGCCGCCACGTCAAGCCGCACCGCCAGGACCGTCCCGGACCCATCCACCACCGGCGACCCGCTGACCGCACTCAGCCGGGCTCCCTCGATCCGCAGGAACGCGTCGATGCCCTCGGGCGTCTGGAGGTTAGACCGGCTGGCCACCTCCCGGATGTCCGGTCCTCGGCGCACGCGGCCGGTCGCGGCCTCCAACTGCTTGCCCCACGGCCAGCCGATGACGCCCACAGGTGCGACCCCGTCGAGCGGAGGCAGCGAGGGGGCCAGACTCAGGCCGCGATGCGACGGTTCCTCGGCGTCCACCCGAAGGGCCGCCAGGCCCAGCGCCGGATCGGCCAGGCCGAACCGGGTGGCCGCGGCCTCGGCCCCGTCCGAAAACAGGAGCCTCGCCCGCGCGGCGCCGCGATGCGCCACCGCTCCAAGGTCGGTCACAACGAACCGGCCTTCACCCAGAAGGAACCCCGAGACCACGGCCTGGGGGATGCCCCAGGCGTTCTCCACGGTGATGCGGCAGACGGCGGGACCGGCGCTCTCGCGCAGCCCCTGCAGGTCGAACTTCGAGGATGCAACCTGGCCGCTCGCCCAACCGGCCGCCAGCAAAACCACCGCAACGCACACACTCCAGCCGCGTGTTTGCATGACTCGCTCTCCCCCACAACGCCTCGGACCTGCTCGTGCTCTCGGTATATCCAACGCTTGCCCCGGTGCACGATTGCAACGAAATCGCCCGTCCGGCATCATCGGGCGGGTGAGGAGGCAGAGGAAGGGCCCGCCGGCGCCAAGCGGTTTCAGGTAAATCCTGTCAACTTGCCGCGCGGCGGGTTCGCCGCCCCGCTTGCTTGCCACGCCGAAGCCTATGGCGAAGGCGGGCGGGGCGCTGGTCCCGGCGCGCCGGGACGCGGGGCAAGCCCCGCGGCGAACCCACCGCGTAAAACCTAGGTAACCTCACTTAGCGTCCGCGGAGGATTGTCGGCTCGTACGGATGGCTGCGCTTGCGGTCCACGGTGACCTTCTCGATGCGGTCGCCCTGCCGGATGGAATCCACGACGTCCATTCCCTCGATGACCCGGCCGAAGACGGCGTGCTTGCCGTCCAACTGCGGGCACGGAACGTGCGTGATGAAGAACTGGCTGCCGCCGGTGTTCGGTCCGGCGTTGGCCATCGAAATGACCCCGCGCGCGTGCTTGAGGCGCGGGCTGAACTCGTCGGCGATGACGTATCCCGGCCCGCCGCGCCCGGTGCCCGTCGGGTCGCCGCCCTGGATCATGAAGTCCGCGATGACGCGGTGGAACGTGACGCCGTTGTAGAACCCTTTCTCGGCGAGGCTGACGAAGTTGGCTACCGTGTTGGGCGCATCGTCCTCGGCGAGTTCCAAAACGATGTTGCCCTTGGTGGTCTGGAGGGTCACCAGCGGGAGCGGTCCGGCCACGGTTTTCTCCTTTTGTTGGTTGGCGGGGGCGGCTGTCCTGTCGCATCCGGCCGCGCCGACCATCGCCAGGGCGGCGGCCACGACGACCGCGGGCCACGGCCCGCGGCCACGGTTCACGAGAAATCTCATCACACGGCACCTCCTTTGCGTTTTTCTCTAAACACGGGATTTTTTAAGTGTACGATAAAGCCCCGCTGTAGACAATAGGATGATTGTGGCGCGGGGGAAAACACGCACAGACGAGGCGCTTCACCCGTGTACTGAATCTCGAAAAGCATCCATCGCCTGAGCCGTTTGAGCCGCCGGTCGGCGATCTTCCTGGCCGTCCTTGGGCCGGGCATCATCACGATGATCGCCGACAACGACGCCGGCGGCATATCGACGTATGCCCAGACGGGCGCCAAGACCGGCTTCTGCCTCCTTTGGGCCTTCATCCTCCTGGTGCCGATGGCTTACTATGTCCAGGAGATGACGGTGCGCCTCGGGGCGGTGACGAAGCGCGGCCACGCGGAGGCCATCTTCGACGGCTTCGGCAAGTTCTGGGGATGGTTCTCCATCTTTGACCTGGCGCTCATTAACTGGCTGACCCTCGTGACCGAGTACATCGGCATGACGCAGGCCATGAGACTGTTCCACATTCCCGAATGGGTCACCTTCCTGGGCGTGACGGCCCTGCTGACGGTGATCGTCATCACCGGCCGGTACTGGACGTTTGAGAAGATCACCCTCTTCTTCTGCCTCTTCAACCTCGTCTACATCCCGGCCGCCATCTGGGCCATGCAAACCGGCAACGTGGCCGAGGGATGGAGCGCGGTGGCCCGGGGATTCTACAACCCGCAGTTCCAGCAAGCCAGCGGCCTCGGGGTGGCCGCCCTGCTCACCCTGATCATGGCCAACATCGGAACCACGATCACGCCCTGGCAGATCTTCTTCCAGCAATCGGCCGTCGTGGACAAGGGCGTGGACGTCCGCGACATCAAGTACGGCAAGATCGACACGTTCGCGGGCGCCTTCTTGACGTGCGCCGTGGCCGTGTTCATCATCGTCGCCACCGCCGCGGCGTTCTTCTACCATCCGGGCGGGCAGATCGTGGTCGAGTCGGCGGCCGAAACCGCCGCCAAGATGCCCGAGGTCCTGCCCGACGGCGATTGGGGCAAGTGGGCCAAGGTGCTGTTTGCCATCGGCCTGTTCGACGCCGGCCTGCTGGGCGCGCTGTGCATCTCGCTCGCCACCTCCTGGGCCCTCGGCGAGGTCTTCGGCTGGGCCCACTCCCTGAACAAAGGGGTCCGCGAGGCGCCGTGGTTCTACATGGCGTACGCGGCCATGCTCCTTTCGGCCGGCGTGGTGTCGCTCATCGCGCGCATCGACGTCCAGAACGCCATCACCATCTTCGTGCAGGTAGTGGCCGTGACGCTGTTGCCGGCGGCCATGGTCTTCCTCATCCTCCTCCTGAACGACAAGCCCCTCATGGGCGAGCACACCAACACGCGGTGGCAGAACATCGCCAACTGGAGCATCGTCGTCTTCGTCATCGGCATGTCGGTGGCGTACGCCATTACCAACCTCTTCCAGGGATCGCCTGGTTCCGGAGACGTTCCATGACCGACCCGCCCAACATCCGAACCGCGAAGACGTCCGAGGTTGCCCTTGGGGTCAAGGACTTCCAGACGTTCTACTTCTCGGAACTCCTCAATCGCCGCGTGTGCGCCGGCAAGATCACCGACCGCATCGGGCGGCTGACCGACCTGGTGTTCCGCATCGCCGAGCCCTACCCCGAGGCCGTCGGCCTCTACATTGACCACGGCTGGGGCCGGCCCTCGGAGTTCGTCCCGTACGAGAAGGTCGTGAAGATCGACGACG
>Ga0315288_10000942_pt1 | contig 36933 bp, 54 predicted proteins | sample YL17G11_20_MG_FD_203454 | JGI IMG/M metagenome (GOLD analysis project Ga0315288, IMG submission 203454) | Sediment microbial communities from Yellowstone Lake, YNP, Wyoming, USA - YL17G11_20 | ecosystem: Environmental > Aquatic > Freshwater > Lake > Sediment | place: USA: Wyoming | collected...
TTCGTAAGCTTGTTCTGGTCTGGATGTGGCTGTCGATGTACAGTCATCACATTAAGGTCAGGTTCAGGCTTTCTACTCAAGCACTCTTTCGAGTGCTCTCTTATGCGAATAGCACAAGCAGCAGACAAGCAGCTAATTCGCAAGCACAAGCAAAGAGTATGATATTCGTGAATCTGTCTTTCTCTCTTAGCTCTTGCTCTGTCTGTCTGTTGAGCAATTGCACAAGCTGATACACTGCTTCTCTGTCATTTCTGTTGATTGCTCTGTCAAGAGCTTCAATTGTCGCTTCTCTGTCTGTCATTTGCTTCTCTCTTTCAATTGAGTGATTAGAAAAGAGAGAGCAACATTTCTGCTGCTCTCTCTCTGTTGAATTACTTGCTCACTATCTTGACGATAGATTCAAGCAAGCTAATCGCATTACTGTTGAGTGAGTGAAACACTTCTCTTGCTCTTGCTTGATTGTCTGTTTCGTGCTTTGCTCTGTCAAGCAAAGCAGAAGCGACATGCACTGTTGAAAAGCTGTTACTAGTCTTTGCAGACTTGTGAATCTGTGCGACTCTCTCTCTGTGCAAGACTCTGTCTGCACAGATAGAGTGAGTGCTTTCACGAAGCGAAAGCACGTTCGCTGCTTTTCTCTGCTTGTACAGATAAGCAGTGAGTGAAAGCTTTTTGCATTTTTCGCTTTCGTTAACAGCAGAAGCGAATTGAGTGAATGTAAAACGATCACTCAATTTCTCTCGCACTATTGCGAGAGCAAGCAGATACATCTCTTGCTCACTGCTGCACTGCTCAACAGCAGCAGCAGCAGATTTGACAGTACTGAGAGAATCGACAAAAGAAGATAGACGTGAAACATCATTCGTTTCTTTTGTCGAAACAGACTTGCGTTCGACTTGCTTCTCTTCTACAGCTTGCTTCTTTGACATTTGCTTTGCTCTTCTCTGCACTCTCGAATTGTGAGCAAGATGAGTGAGTGCATTATCGTCTTGCTCTTCTCTGCTTCTGCTCTCATTATCGACAACAGAAGCACATGAGTCAACAGCTTTTTCGCATACTGTTCAAATGTGCAGTATTGCTTGAGAAACTACTTTCAATCTGCTCATATGTGCAGTATAGAGTATTCGTAAAGCTCACAGCTACTTTCAGCTTCAGCAGAGCGAAAAGCTCAGCTTCTCTCAACAGATTTCTAGAACAATAGATACTACGTTATTGCTAGACAATGAGTTAGCGAACGAGTCAGTAGAGAGTGTCTTAGTCATCCCCAATTTCGGGTCTAGGATTTAACCCTACTTGGGTAAATTTTTCCCAGGAGCTAGAAAAGGTAACGTCTAGGTGATTCATGCACGGAAATCTTACAAAATGCTCCTCCTTGCCGTATAATGTAATAAGCTCTAACAGAGCCATTGAAGAATATTCTTCAATGAGAGGAGAAACCATGAAAAACACTGAGATTGTCGTCCTCCTTGATCGGTCAGGGTCTATGGAGGGTGTGAAGAAAGACACTATTGGGGGGTTTAATACTTTCGTCCGAGGACAGAAGAAATTGCCGGGGAGAGCCAGTCTAACACTAGTTCAATTCGATTCTGTTGGAATTGATACTGTGTATGAGGGGCTATCGGTGAAGAGCGTGCCTGCTTTAGTTTTAGAGCCCAGAGGGGGCACTCCGCTTTTAGACGCTATTGGAGATACCATCGGAAAAACGAAACATCGTCTGTTGAAACAACGTAGGAAGATCGACCAAGTGGTGTTTGTCATTATCACTGATGGAGAAGAGAACGCTTCTAGAAAATTCACCAAGAAGCAAATTTTAGATTTGGTTAATGAGTCTGCTGAAGACTTGAAGTGGGAGTTTGTATATCTTGGCGCGAATCAGGATGCGATCAAAGAAGGCTCAATGATTGGCATTCGACATAGCTTTGGATATATTGCTAGCCCTATTCATACGACAAGACTATGGGAAGCTGTGGATAATTCTGTTTCTACTTATAGGGGGACTGGAGAGTTTGCGGTTAGTGCTGTTTACCAAGCCGGAATAATTTCTACTAGCGCTCCTGGATTTATCAATGGGAGCAAAGGAAAGTACACTTATTGAGAGCGTGAGTAAGAACGAGAACGAACTAAGACTTCTCCTCAGCAAAGCCAGAGAATATTTAGAGCACAATAGATATTGTCATTCTAGAGATTCTCTGGTTTGTGGCTGTGGGAGGTGTACTTGCGGACTAGAATGTTTATTAGCTGACATTGAATTTAGGCTTGGGAGGTTCGGTGTTAATAAGAAGCGTTAAGTTCTTTTGGCAACGGCTCACTCGTGGATGGGATGACTCCGAGACGTGGTGTCTCGATGCACACTTAGCTAAGTGGCTGTTGCCGCGACTTAAGCGATTCAAAGAGGTGAACTGCGGGTATCCTCCTAGCCTAACATCGGATAAGTGGGATGAAAAGATTGACGACATCATTTTCGCTATGGAAAGAGTTGCCAACGAAGAGTTAATGGATACCGCAGACCATAAAAGATACGATAAGGGGATAAAAGCCTTTAGTGAGTATTGGAGAGACTTATGGTGGTAAATGCCTAAAATCATGGGAGTTGGGATGTGTGTCCCCGCTTGGAGTGTTTCTAACGAGCAATTGAAAGAATTGGGTCACTATGTTGACCCTCCTTGGGCGGCGAAGACTTTAAACATCAAGTCTCGTCATATTTGTGTGGAAGAAACTACTCGAAGCCTTGCTCTTAACGCAGCGGCAAAAGCGATCATAGAAGCAAAGGCTACCGAAATTGATTTAATTATTGTTGGAACGACAACCCCAGATAAACGTGCTCCTGCAACAGCTTGTTACATTCAAGACGCATTGGGGCTTAACGGACCACCAGCGTTTGATATGACTGCGGTGTGTGCTAGTTTTATCTATGCCCTAGTCGCTTCTTGTGAGATGATGGAGAGCAAACGGTATAGGAATATTTTAGTGGTCGGAGCAGATACACTATCTAAATATACCGATTGGGGAGATAGGAACTGCGTTTTCTTCGGTGATGGAGCAGGAGCAGTTGTCTTATCTAATGGTAGAGGTATTCTAGCAACACATTGGGCATCAGATGGGAGCGGAGCCGAAGCTTGGACTATCGAAAAAGATAACTTTTGGCACATGAAGGGGAAGTGGGTTTATCAACTCGCAGTGGAACATATCTATGCGAGTGCTACTGAATGTCTAAGAAGAGCAAACTTGACCGCAGATGATATTGATTTAGTCATTCCTCATCAACCTGGGATTGGAGTGCTTAAAGACGCCGCGAAAGCTTTGGGCATTCCGTTTGAAAAAATTCACACTGTTATGGATAGGTATGCCAATACAAGTTCTGCTTGTATTCCAATAGCCCTTAATGATGCTCTTGACAAACAGAGAATTGTAGAAGGGGATAAAATCTTACTTACTGGTGTTGGGGCCGGATGGACTTCTGCAAGCGTAGTGATGGAATGGTAAAAGGAGGATAGATGGGAATTTATGATACAGTTCTTTGCCCCTGCCCAAGATGCGGGAAGCTGTATAGTGCCCAAAGCAAGGGATCGGAAAATATGGCTATGCGAGTATTCTATCTAACCGAAGCTAAAAAAGACGTAACTAGTGATGTCAACAGACATTCACCATTCACTTGTGATAGATGCCATTCTGTGTTTTATGCTGTATTTGTTAAACCAGTAAACGATGAAGACGCTCCGCCATTTTGGACAACTTCTTTAATTTAAAAAAATTTGGGGTCTAAGGGATCTTCTATCTATTAACTGTATGCGTTGATGATTTTTAAGAAGGGGACTGTATGAGTTCAATGCAACTAGCCCTTACCGACGAAAAAGGCAAGGGAGAATTGACCTTCGAGCTTGATAAGAATTTAAGTGCCCATATTTGCATATATTTCGATAAGGACGACCCCTTGTATAATAGCACAAAGATTTGGCTCACTCCCAGAGAAGTAGGATTTTTAGCCAATCTATGCCAGACTTATTTAAAAGGATTGGGATTAGACAATGAGTAGAGATTTCGAATGGGAATTAATAAACATCCTTAAGGCAGCTACTAAAGAAATTGAACTCATTAGAAAAACATTAGAAACAAGACTTCCTCTTGACTCTGAGAAGAAAAGTGTTTAATTGTATTTCAAGCGTGAGCGATCTCATCTGCTCACTCCTTTCGGTGGGGCGGGGGGCATTTACTGAGCCCCTCGTCCCTTTTTTATTTTCAAAGCTAATCGCTAGCGCGCACCGCTAGGGTTGGAGGGGACAGGGAGCCGAGTAAAATCGGCTCCTTTTTTTTGTTTGGCTAAACCGTATTAAGACTAAGAGGGGGTGACGCTATGTATTTAGCAATTCGCTGTTTAACTAAAGGCTATTTGTTGGAATGGATGAAGACTGGTAACTATGAATATGAGAACGAAGCTATTTTAGATAAAGAAGAGGTTTTGAAGCGGGTAGATGAATTGTTGTCGGAAGCAGAAGACACCGGTGATGCGTAGAGGAGTGTAGGATATAAGAGATATCAGAGTCAACAGCTAGACAGTCAACACGTTCGAGGGGGAACATGACAAAAGAACAGCTTTTAAAGCGGTCTAGGGAGTTGGGTAAAGACATCTCTTCCTTAATTAATGAATTTAGAAATTCTTCTGGCGAAAACGTAGACCACTGCGAGGAGTACTACAAGGAGTTTTTTGCTGGGGTTATTGCGTTCATGTGTACTTCTGGTGGTGTTGTTACTATTGAGTATGAAAACGATCCTGATTATACCATGATTGATGGAGAAGTGACTTGTGACGTAGAAGTTCACTACCCTTATGACTCTAGCTTTATCCACGACCATTATCATGTCCAAGAACAGAAATTTGTCGATCATGGAGAGATTAAGTACGCCTATAATTTAACGATGGACCCAATAACTTATTTGGACTATATTATGACATCTCCAATTAAGGGTAAGGCTCTCCCAAGGGAGGTAGGAGATTTTGAAGGGGTTTAGAAAACTCGCTCATGCTACTACCGAGGAACTAGCCAAGTTTACAAACATCAAAGTTAAGCTGTCTGTGCTGTCGTTTATTGCTGAACTTGCAGTCAAGTACAACAATCGCAGACAAATCTTTATCACACAGTCAGAGCTTGAACGCTTCAAACTTCTGTATGAGCAAGAGTTGATACAGATATATATTAGATCAGGGAACTTTCCGTCAGGAGGCCAAGTTCTTATACATAGGTCCGGAGACGTTATGGAGTACTTTAACCAGTGAAATTTGGAACTTTCGAAAAACTTAACAATGCCCCAAAAAGGGGCTTTTCCTTTAGAGCGGAGGGGCTCGTATGGAAAAAGTCCAATGCACTATTTGTTCGTACATAGACACCTATCCATTTATTTTCGAATGGGAAGAAGGATGTCCAATCTGCGGAGCGGAAAAAGGGCTTATAGAAGAAAGTACTGCTGACGAAGAAGAAGAGGAAGAAGATGATTGACCTTAAAGGACATATAAAGGTTTCGGGGACAATGGACCAAAACACATTTACCCTTACTAACTCCGCAGATCAATATGTTGGTGAGTTAGTGATTACAGAAGCAAACATTTATAATGAATTGGTTAAGTGTTTTACCGATTATGGTAAGGCTCATGGTATCTCCAAAGAAACATTCTACATTAGCCCCAACATCAAGCTTCCAATTCAACTGACTATTAAAATCAGATGATCGACCAGTTGTGCTGCCCGATATGTGTTCATCGGGTTTATCTACTTGAGAAATGGAAGGGCATTTACCTTTGCACTCCCTGTAGAAAAAAATACGAAAAGATAGAAGCAATTATAAGAGAGGGTCAAGTTTTAGATCATCAGTCTCTTAACTCTATTTTGAGGTATTTTGGTCCTGATGAAATGGCTAAAATTGAAGAATCTACCACTGTTACTACAAAGGCTAAGAGGGGACGGCCTAAAGTGGATAAAACTACCATAGTTAGCATAGCTCCACCGAAGCGAAGGAAGAGAAGAATATGATTAAAATATGGGAATGGGTTCTTATTGGAGTTACTGCTGCCATTTTTATCATAGTTTATATATTATTGGGGTCTTGGATAACACATACACTGTGGAATTGGGTGATGGTTGAGGTGTTTGGCCAAAAAGCAATCACCCCGTACCAGGCATTTGGTGTTTTTCTCACTATTTACTTTCTTTCTTCATTGTTTTTTCCATCAAAGAGTAGCAAATGATTTATACCATAAACAAATCTAGTGATCCACACAACGGGTTGAACACCACCATGCGCTCTTTGGAGAAAACTGGCCTAACAAAGCATAAAATTGGTGGTATCTCTTCAATGGATTATGTTTATGAGGAGATCAAACATGCCGACTTAGTGATTTTTGGCAATTATTTACCGCAAGAGGTCTATGAGTGGATACAAAACCTACCATCTAGAGTAAAAATTGGGTATTTGTTCTGTTCTCCGTTAGGGCAAGCATCATGTAATGGCGAAATTTCATTATTTGGCCACCTTTTGTCTATGTTGGAGGACAGATCGCACAAACTAGATTATATTTTTTGTTCCGATAAAGGAATTTCGGAGACTTTTGCGGACAAAAGAATTGTTTTTCTACCGGTTGTCTCAGATTTTGAAGGAATATACACCCCTATACATAAGAGAAGTGGGATTTTATTGATTGGGAACAATCTTAGGGCTCATAGGAACTTTATGAACCAGTTAGCCGCTATTAAAATTGCCCAAAGAGACTTCCATGTAAAAGAGCCAGTTTACAGCTATATGATGGCATATGAACCCTTTGATTATTTTCAAAAAATGTTTGGTATTGACAATTGGTCTAACTCTGTTGCCTCAATTACCGAAGAAGAAAAAACAAGGATTGTCGCTAGTTCTAGATTGGGGTTGCAGGTTACCTATAGTGACTCATTTAATATTGCGGCCTATGAACATGCCATGTGTCATGTACCATGTTTAGTTAGCAATAGTTTATCTTGGGTCCCATCTTCCTTATGTGTTAAGAGAAACGACTCTCCAAGAAGTATAGCAACTTCGATTTCGGAACAGATTCATGCGTCTAACCAAGGTCAAGAACAATACGGTCAAAATTTTAGAGATGTTGCGAAGGCCGAAATGGAACTTAGATACGAAATCTGTAATAGGGTTTTACGGAGTTGTATATGAAAACCAAAATTGAGGTTTCTGTTGACCCCAAGCAACTAGACGACATGGCCAAAGAAGCTATTCAAGAGCTTCAGCGAGTAATTAAGGGCCTTGAGGCTAAAAATCGTAGGCTAGAAGACAAAATCGTTAAGCTTCAGGGTGGGATGGATGTAACTTCGTCAACAAGGAGCCACATTAAGAAGCTAGCCCAAGAATTGAAGGAAGAGCTTGAATCGGCTGGTTGGGCAGAATATGACAGGTCATTTTAAATGAAAGTTCATTTGTCTATGCCCAATGATGGGCAGTCTAACATTTTTTTACGTAACGGACTACATGAATTTGCCAGAGAACACGCCCTAGAAATAGATTTTTCATTCTCCGATCATCGGAATCATTCAATTGAGCGAACCGTAGATTTTATCAATACAATAAAGCCAGATGTTTGTCTTATTCTATATCTTAATGAGTTAGAACACTTCATTGATTGGATAGAGTGCCCCATAAAATGCGGTTGGATCTTCGATGTTACATTTGGCGGCGTAGAAGTTCCAGTAAGTTCTCTACGCCCAGGGTTAGATAAGCTAGACTACTTTTTCACCATCTCCCCAGATCACGCCAAGGCTTTTCCTAAAGGTTACTGGGTTCCAGAAGGCTGCGATCCGTGGTCTCACTATCCAATTAAGACTAATAACTACTATGGGTGTACTTTTGTTGGCCAAATAGTAGAAGATTCTCAATGGTATAAACAAAGAGGGTTTGTTCACCTAGATAGGGCAGATTGGCTAAAGTACTTGGTTGAAAAGTTTGATGATCTTATTAAAATTTATGGAAAAATCTATGGGACAGTTGATCTGAAAGGCCGACACGTTGGAGAAAGCATTACTGGCAATTGGGGCAACAACGTAGTCTCTGCTAATTCCATTATAAACCTTGGACATAGCGGATGGCCAAATATTAAATACTCTTGGAGCGCTAGGGACTATAGAATTATGGCTGCTGGTGGGTTCTTAATAACCAACAGAATTAAGGGCCATACAGATTTCTTTCAAGACGGAAGGAATATCATTCTATATAGTTCTAACGAAGAGTGTGCCGATAAAATAGAGTTTTACCGAGACAAACCGGATCTTAGGAAAAAGATTGCAGATAGGGGAATGAACACGGTCTTATCTTCTTTTACCTTTAAGCATAGCTTTGAAAAGATTTTTAAACACATGGAGCTAACCTAGTGGATGAGAATATGGAAAAACGCTGTAGCTATTGCAAGAAAATCAGGAGAGCAAGCTATAAGATCAACGATATTATTTGGGCCATGTCTGTTCCGGCCAGCCTAGTTGAAAAAAAACTCTGCCTAGAATGTTTTCTATACTTCGCCGATAACCGCAAGGTAAAGCTTAAAAGATCAGACATAGAATGGTTGTTCTTTTCGGGAATTGTTTGGGTGGATAAATGAAGGTACTATTAATTGGTAATGGGTTTTTATCAATGGCCCATCAAGAGTTGCATATAGCAGCGGGGCTTAAGCAAGCTGGAAACGAAGTGGTTATTCTTCATGACCCACAATGTAGCGAATTTAACAAGGGATACATCCCCCCTCCTCTCTTATCTAAAGAGATCATAATTAAAAAGCCGGGAGATTTCGAAGTTGAGAAGGGGATTAAGGGGGTAGATTGCTGTTTGGGGCTAGACCAGAGTGTGTCTGCTTTGACTAGGGCATATGAGAGCGAGTATCATTGCCCTGCTAGTTGCATTATGCTTGATTATCCACGTCATATGATTGATGAGGGGTCTCCGCAGGACTATGATCCAGAATATTCAGCTAACTACTACACCGCCATTAATTACGCAAACGAAATGAGTGGAGGTATAATTTTCACCAGTAAAACCATGGCGCTTAGGGCTGCTAATAACTTGCGCAAGCCCCCATACTATTTTTACTACCCTCTTTGCACAACAAATGCAATTGATGGTAAAAAATTCGATATTGACGTTCCCTATATAGCTTCTACTCATAAATTCTTTAGCTACAATGGAACAGAGTACCTTATTAAAGCTCTTAGTGAAATGATGGTAGACTATTGCGCTGCTTTTGCAGGGGGGTTTATTGAGCCCCAAGTTATAGCGTTTGCTCAAAGAATGCTTGCGGATAAATTCCACCCATATCCAAAACTTGCAGAAGCTAATAAGTGGAGATTATTGAAAAGTGCGAAAGTTCTTTGCTACCCCAATTTATGTGGATGGTCAGGGGGGATGGCTGTTCTTGAGGCCTTGTATATGGGGACTCCTGTAGTTTGCTCTGACTTCCCTTTGTACAAAGAGTTTTTTGGTGACTCTGTTGTATATACAGCCCCTAAAAATATAGACGACTTACAAGAAAAGCTTTTATTGGTGTTAAACAAAGAAATTGATCTCGAAACCCTAAAGGCTAGGGGCAAAGAACGGGTTCAATTGATGTTTACACCAGAACAAGCAGGAAAAGCGCTAACTCAAATTTTGGAGCATGTGTGTAATGAAAGTTCTGTGCATAGCTAACGGCACTTTATTTGTTGGCCATCAGGAATTAGCAATTGCTTCTGGGTTAAAAGAAGTGGGCCATGAAGTGAAGATTCTTCACGATATAGATCATGGAATTTTTTGTAACGGGTGGATACCAGCTCCCTTAATTAGCGAAGACATTATAAAAGTTCCTCATGGGGTCTATACTACTATTCCCGAGTCTATAGAAAAACCAGATGTTATCATTGGAATAGATCAATCTGTTGTGCCATATGTTGCGTCACTTAAAAAATTTTATGGAGTTCCAGCATTTTGTATTTTCTTAGATTTTCCAGTTCATGTTATTGATCCAGGCCAACCAAACTACAATCAAGACTATTCTAACAGGTTTTATAGGTATTTAAAAATTGGAGAAGAGTTAGATAGTTTGATTTTTATTAGTTCGGTTGCTGCCGAAGAATATACTAAGAGAACTCAGAAGCCAGCTAAGAAGTCTTTCTTCGTAGTTGCTACTTTAGACATGATTTACAAAATAAATAATTCGGAGATGGTTGATGTTGAGCCATATGTCTCTTCTTCTCATAGGTTTGAAGAATTTAAGGGGGGTCGATACTTAATAGAAGCCCTATATGGAATTGATATTGGCTATAAAGCAGTAGCAGTTGGTGGATCTCAGGAAGCGGAACAAGTAGCTTTAGCAAAATCTTATTTGGGCAAACGATTTGAATATTTCCCCAAAGCGCCAGAACTTAAGAAACATGAAATTGTTAAAAACTCTAGGCTACTTTGCTACCCACAATGTAACCCATGGATGGGAGCCATTGCTCCCCTAGAAGCTATGGCCTTGGGAGTTCCGGCAGTTGTGTTTGATTATCCTATCAATAGAGAAGAATACGAGGATTGTGCCATATACGCAAAACCTAAAGATGTAGAAGACCTACAGGCTAAAATACTTCAAGTTCTTAATAGAGAGGTTGATCTTTTTTCTTTAAGGCGCAGGGCGCACAAAAGAGTAGACGATTATTTCTCCCCCAGGGCAAGTGGCGAAAGACTCACTAAAATTTTTGAGGAGTATGTATGATTAAAGTACTAGAGCCCTGTATTACAGAACAAGATGTTAAAGCAGTGTCCGATGGGTTGAAAATGGGATGGGTTTCGCATCATGGGCCAGAGTATGTACGATTTGCTCACGATCTGGAAGACTATTTAGGTCTTGCGCAGCTTAACAAACGAATTGTTTTAACTTCGAGCGGTAGTGCCGCTCTTCATATCGCCTATGTTCTGTCGGGAGTTAGAAACGCCGAATATGTTGCAATTCCAGATATAACTTTTGCTGCAACTCTTAATGCTTTGTTCCAAGAAACAAACAAGATTGTTCTTTGTGATATTACTAGTTCTGATTGGAATATGAATTGGCAATATCTCAAAGACAAAGATATTTCTCATATTATTACTGTGGATTTGCTTGGCACACCATTTGAATTTTCGGACAATTTCGAACAGTATGTCAAATCTAAGAACATTGTGGTCATTGAAGATGCAGCCGAGTCTCTTGGAAGCAAAGATGCTAGAGGAAGATTTTGTGGGACAAGGGGAGACTACGGGGTTTTCAGTTTTTTCGCTAATAAGATCATTACTACGGGTGAAGGCGGAGCTTTAGTTGTCCCAGATTGGCAGTACGAAGAGGCGTACAATTTAGTCAGTCATTATCCAGGTGGTAAAGAATACGATCATGCAAAAGCTGGGTATAACTACAGAATGACTCATATGTCCGCAGCGCTGGGGCGTTCACAGTTGAAAAAGATTGAATTCTTCCTACAGTACAAAACAACAATCAGAAAGTCTTACGAGATAGGGATCAACCCGCCAGCATATCCACAGGCCCATGTCCTTGGAGCAAAGCCTAATTTTTGGTTAAATGCATTTACTTTTCCTAATAAGCACAAAAGAGATGATGCTATGAGGGCACTTGATCTCAATCTTATTGATTATAGGTACATTTTTAAACCGATGAGTAGCTTGCCGTTTACTAAACATCTACAAACAGTTGGTCAAGGAAATGCAATATCTTTATTCCAACGTACCATTTGTTTACCATCTTCAATTTCTCTAACAAAAGAGCATATTAACTTAATTTGCAAGGTAGTCAACGATGCCCAATAAAGTAATTATCTTGGTTACAAAAATAACCGAACACTTTGTCCTTCTTGTATCAGAAGAAATTAAAAAACAAATGGACATTGAAACTGTCCCTATTTGTCTTTTCCCAGCGAGGCTTTCTTTTCGGAAATTAAAAACATCAGAAAGCCTTTCTGATGAAATCATTTTTAATAGGATAGATTCACAGAGCGGTAATTTAGTAGTTAGTCCGGATCTTATAGAAAGATGTAAGGGTAAAGACGTTGTTTTGTTGGCGACAGACCACACAGTTTTAACTTCTGCTGAAAATGTGTATAGAGCCATAGCATCTAAGATAGATAATATTAGGAAGTACGTAATGTTGTTAGATATCCCTATGGACTACTATAGTGGCAAGCATCATTACTATTCCGATTATATAGCTAGCTGGGATACGATCAAACGAGAGCTAAGTAGGGGGAACTGGGATCTTATAGCAGTTAAGACACCTACCTATTACAATAGTTATTTTTACCTTAATAAGATGCCAGTCGGTAAAGTCTTCTACCCAGTATTTTTTGAAGAACCCACAAAACCATATAAGGGGGCTAGGGACTACGCTATTTCGTGTGCCAGTATTAATGAACATAAGGGCCAAGCTGAAATTATCGAGATGTTCAAAGACCTTAAAGATGAACTAGACCTATATTTTGTAGGTAGTGGCCCAGATGAAGTAAAATGCAAGAATCTAGCAGCTAAACATGGCATCACTTTAAGAATCTTGTCAGAGATAACCGAAACAGAGAAGTATAACTTTATCGCTGGGGCTAAATTTGGTATTTCTGGCGAAAGAGGGTCATATTGTGGCTCTGGAACTATAGCTGAGTGCATGTGGTGTGGAAAGACTTCAGTAGTATGGGATAATCCGCTTAACAGAGAGATGTACCTAGACAAACACATACTGTTTGCTAGGACTCCCGAAGAATTTACTGCCCAAATGAAGAAGGCTCTTACATTTGAAACAGACATAGTTGAAATGAAAGAGTTTCTTAATAGCAGGTACAGCAAACAAGTTTTTGTTCAATCACTAAGGAAGATCATATGGCCGAACGGTTAAAAATGTGCTTGTTTTTTGCTGCTTTTCCAGGGCAGGTCTATCCAGTAGCAAAGGCTCTAGAAGAATACTTCGACATAGATGTAGCCTACCTATTTGAGGGGAATCCAACTATACCGTTTGAGATTGATCTACCGAAAGTGAATATTATAACATCGGATACAGCCGATATCTCAAAATATGATATTTTCTTTGGATTTGATATTTCTGCAATTCCGCTTTTGTTGCATCTCAAAGATCACACTGGAAAAAAAGTTGGATGCAACATCTTAGATTTACCTTCCCATACTTTTATCCCTAAAACAAGAAACTACTTACCACATATTCAAAAAATGTGGTCGCAATATGGGGGAGTACTATCTTATTTAGATTTCTTGACTTCATGGAAGAAAATTGATATAGACGAGCTTCAGGGGTTGTCAATTCCTACATGTCCGTTGTTTCACCCTGTTAACACACTCAATCTTAACCCAAGAGATTTCCAAATTAAGAAACAGCTTTGTTATTCGGGGATAGTTCGTCCAGATAAAGGGGTGCATATGATCTTAGAGGCCATTTCAATGGCCGACACCTCAATTAAGCTTCTAGTTTTGGGAGTTGGACCAGATTTGAGTTCGCTTGCTTCATTTCTTAAGGTCCCCTACGAACAAATACCAAATTGTTCAGAAATGGATAAATATAAGCACTACCATGAGTCTTCTGCAATTATTACTTTCCCCGATAACCCTAGGATTGTATCTCAATGTGGTCTTGAGGGGATATCAATTGGAAAACCGGTCATAGCAGCAGATTGGCCAGAAGCTAGACGCATATATGGAGATTTTGGCATATATGCAGAACCTTTTAATGTATATGATCTCAGCCGCAAGATTGAAATGATATTCGAATTGCCGCAATTTATTAATATATATACTGAAGGTTCTCGGGACTTTTGTGCTAAGTATAGGAGCAATGAAAGATGGGCGCTTGAACTGTATGAGTTCTTACGGAGGGAAAACATTGTTTAGGCCAAGGATATTACATGTCATTAATGGGTGGGCTCTTGGAGGCATAGCTCAAGCCACCCTAGAACTAGTTAAGGCTACTACTCCACAGTATAAGCATTATGCTATTGGGTACTGTTGGTTAGATACCGACATTAAAAAAGAATTTGAAGCTGCTGGTTGCGACAGCATTATAGCCGAGAATGAAAATTATCCAGGTTTTAGCGCGCTTCTGAATTATCATAAAATCGACATAATTGTGAAGCAGACGGGGGGTGGAGATAATCCCAATTGGGTAACGGAAGCCTATGTCAAAAAGATTCCCGTCATAGAAAATCTTCATTGCCCGAGACCTTCTCATATTCCCAAAGATATGTGTGCTTTTACGGTTGGGCAAAGTGAATACACCGCTAGCAAGAGTAAGGATAGGAAGGTTTTAGTTATCCCTAATATATGCACATTGCCGATAGCAGAGCCAAGGCAATTCCCTAGTGAAGAACACAGACAGATTGTTGTAGGAAGGCTTGCTAGGTATGAAATTGATAAGCTCCACCATGTTATATATGGGGTAGCCAAAATTATGGCAGAATATCGGCATTTTCTTAAGTTTTTACTAATGGGGCATGAATTTAACCGACAATATTATGAAGAGATGAAAAAGGTTGAAATACCAAATTATTTTGTTGTAGAGGGAGAACAAAAAGATAAACTTGCCGCGCTTAACAGACTCGATATATGCATTAACCCAACATGGGAAGCGGGATTTGAATATTGTATTGTAGAAGCCATGTCTCAAGGTATTCCCATAATAACATGGCAAGATAGCGCTGGACCAGAAGCAGCGCAAGGGGCAGGGATTATTTGTAGAAAAGAATTGTTTCATTTGGCAAGTGCCGTTCATTTTCTAATAAACAACCCAAAAGAATACGAGATTTTTTCTCGTGGTGCAATAAACAAGGTTAAAGCCTTGTACAGTCCAGAGGCTGTTAGTAAACAATATGAAGCCTTATTCCAAGAGTGCTTAAAAATGAAAGGGGCTTCTTAATGTCCAGTTTATTTTTTGAAAACACCACATTAAGATGGGATTTGTTATTACAATTCCGTAATGATGTCTTTATCGAAACCGGCACTTTTAAGGGGCAGGGGATACTAACGGCTTTGCAGTGCGGCTTTAAGGAAATACATAGTATAGAAATAGACTCTTATTTTTATGATATGGCTAAAGAGAGGTATAAAGAAAATAAGAATGTCCATTTGCATTTAGGGGATAGTGCAGATGTTTTATGGTCGATAATTGAGAAAATTGAAAAACCTATTACTTTTTGGCTAGATGGTCACTGGGAACCTGGGTATACTGTGGGTAGAGTTGAAGTTCCTATTATTGAAGAGCTAGCCGCGATTAGAAACCATCCCATTAAAACTCATAGCATTCTTATTGACGACATTAACCAAGCTGGAGTTGCTCCTAACCCGGAATGGAAAGCTAAGGGTAAGTGTTGGCAAGACATTAGCTTAGAAACAATTATAGAAAACCTAAAAAAGATAAATCCTTACTATAAAATAGATTTCGGTGACCATCCCTCTCCTCGTGGGGCAAAGTATGCTGTTTTATTGGCGTATACAGATAGAACAAACGTCAATGATATTCAGTGGAGGATTGATTTTGAAGCTATATACTAAAAACAAATCTTTGGTTTGTGGAAGAGGGTTTAATAGAAGGATTGCAGTTGATTTTGATGGTTGCTGTGCCCCTATTGCTACCGACCTAAGAATTATTGGCCCCCCATTGCCTGGAGCAGAGGGAGTTCTGTCTAATCTAAGAGAACTGGGATATTATATAGTTATTTGGACTAGCAGAGTAGATACCTATACTAAAAATGAATTTAATCTTAAGCATGGAACTTTAATGCACACCATGCTTAAGTGGCTAGAGGACTATGATTTTCCGTTTGACGAAATTTATCTTGGCTATGCCAAACCACCATGTAAATACTTTGTTGATGATCGAGCATTTTCTTTTCTTGAAGATGCCTCTGAGGCATCTTGGGAATCAATTTTTACTTCGATCTTAAAGCATAGTGGAAAGGAATGGAAGTGATTATAACTTCTTTAGATACCGATGGGGAAGAAGCAGTTAAGACATTTTTTTTGTCTCCCTTCAACAGATCAATTAAAGCGTTTCAAGTCAAGAGTAGTACGCTAGACGTTGCGAGAGACAGTCTTAGTAAGCTATTGCAAGACAAGAAGGGCGAATACGAAAATGACGAATTCACTTTCCTACATGGATTCGACTTCGGAGACTCTGAAGCTCATTTAGCTAGGGCTGCATACGACCTATTCAGTCCTAGGCTTATTTGGAACATACCTAAATTTGAACCCGCAGAAGTAAATAGCTATACGTTTAAACAATCTGACCATCCCTATTTAAACTACATCCATAACTATGAGCCATTCATTCGCTATTCTAAAGAAGTTGCTGTGGAATATTATGAAGCTATGTGCGGAGAAGTAGATCCTAGTAAAGACCTATTAAGATTTGGGGAAAGTGAGTATTACAAAAAGGTTATTAATATGATTAGGAAGCTTTCTGCTGGGAACAAGAGAATTGCTATTTCTGAAGATTATCAAAACCTAATCACAGATAACTTCGAAATGAATGGATTAAATATAGTAAGAAAGGACCCAGATTGCTTAGTTTTAACAAGCACGAGGTATCTTACTCTAAACTATATTAAAGACCAAATTACATTCTATCACCCTCGGTTTGTAGTCATAGCTTGCGCACATCGGTTTATTCCCACTAGAACTTTGGGCTATTCTTATATGGAAGAAGAAATAATTCCAGCAATTTTAGAAGTGTTTTCTGAAAACAAGAATATTATACGTCCTGCTTATGCAATACAAAAATACGAAAGGAAAGAGTCATGAAAATTACGTTTTTTGCCAATCCTCCCTCTTTCATTCCGGATATAGCAAAACATTTTGCTGATATTCACGGTGAAGGGTCCGTCAATGTCTTTATCAGAGGGGATGAAGCTAAGTTTGCTCAATGTGTTCAAACTTCTGATATTCTTTGGTTTGAATGGTGTAACGAACTGATGTTGTATGCTTTGGCTAACTTCCCCACTAGGCATGCCAAGGTCATTTGTCGCTTACATAGCTATGAGGCATTTACCGATATGCCCGGACAGCCTGATTGGAGTAAGGTTGACCATCTTATTTTAGTCAACGAATCGGTTAAAGATATTTTAAGGACTATGGGGTTTTGGGATAAGATTCAAAATTCTTGTGAGACCCATATTATTCCAAACCTAGTTAAAACAGAAGATTATGACTTAGCCGATATTTTAGAAAAGAGAGATAAGATTGCATACTTGGGGCATATTAATTACAAGAAGGACTCTAGCTTAATTTTCCCCATTATGGAGAAAGTGTTGGAAAGGAAACTACCCCATCGGTTATTCTCTGCCGGAGAACATCAAGACCTTAGATACAAGGTTATGTTTGATAGATATATGGAGACTGTTTCTCCGCCCAACATTGTTTTTGACGGCCATCAAAAAGAGGTAAATTTGTGGCTGAAAGACAAGAAATACTCGCTTAACACATCCCTATTTGAGTCATTCAATTACGGGATTGCTGAGTCTATGCTGACCGGGGCTATCCCATTGGTTAGAAATTGGTTAGGCTCAGATTTGGCATACCCCAATATTCATACCTGGAATACCGTACAAGAGTGCGTCAATCTTATTGAAGAGTTTGAATCGCTCGGTCTAGAAGAGAAGAGGAAAGTACAGGCGGCAAACCGCCAGTTCATTATTGATACTTATGATTTCAATAAAGTCATTCCTCGTATTGAAGAACTAATGACCCCAAAAATAAAGATGTCTTAATATGAAACTATTGGTAACCGCCGGAGTATTCGGAGATTTTCGTGCCCTTGCTAAGGATGCTTCTTTTGTTGATGCTGATTCTATCCTTATAGCTGGAAATACTGGCATTACAGAAAGGAGTTTTGTTCCTCCTGTAGATACTTATTTTATAGCGGGCAAACACGAAGATTTTGGCATGGTGAAGAGAATCATTGAAGATGATGCAATGCCTTGGCGTTTTGTTAATAAAGAAATTCTCTTAGACTACAGGATAAAGGTTGCTGGAGTATCCGGTACATATAGTCCTAATTTTTATGAAAGCGCATCAGTACCGATTAAACACATGAGGAAGTATGACTTGTTTAATACTCCTAAAGATGCGGATATTTTACTACTTCATAATGTTCCTGGTAAGTTAGCAAAAAGCGGTAGTTTAGATTTTCACGATGATTTATTTGCCCTTCTTAATTCTAGGTCTTTTAGATATGTTTTTGTGGGGGGCTATGGGTTTAATACTTGGTCTTCTTTTATGTTCCTAGATACTACAGTAGTTTTCCTTCCAGTATTTAAAAGGGGCTACGTTGTTTTAGAAACAGCGGACTGGTCCTGCTATTTTCAAAATCGTATATAGATATATAAAGGGGTGGTTTAATGTTTCAGCTTAAAGAGGATTTTATTGCCAAATTTCGTGGTAAACAACCAGAATGGGGACCAATAGGCTATATTACATTTTTAACCAAATATGCTAGAGAAAAAGAAGAGGGTGGTCACGAAGAGTTTTGGGAAACACTAAGGCGAGTAGTTGAAGGGGTCTATACAATACAAAGACGCCATTGCGAGCTTCTTAAAGTTCCATGGAATTCATACAAGGCACAAAACTCTGCCCAAGAAATGTATCGTTTAGCTTGGGAGTTCAAATGGTCTCCTCCTGGACGCGGATTACAAAACATGGGGGCTTCGATTATAGATGAAAAAGGTGGTGCCCCTCTTAACAACTGTGCATTTGTTTCTACTAAGGAACTTAGCACAGATTTTACCTCTCCATTTTCTTTTCTTATGGATATGTCTATGTTAGGAGTAGGAGTAGGGGGAGACGCTAGAGGATCTGGTTTAGTAACGATTAGAAAGCCAAAAATTGGCGACTTTGTTTATGTAGTTGCAGATACGCGAGAGGGCTGGGTCGATTTAATTGAGACAATTCTTAACTCCTACGTTGGAAAGAGTTCTTTCCCACGGGAGATTGATTATACAAAAATTAGGAAAAAAGGTTCCAGGATTAAGGGGTTGGGTGGAACGGCGTCAGGCTATAAACCGCTTGAAACCCTGGTTGCGGACATCTCAACAATCCTCACACCGGTTGAAGGGGAAAAAATTTCCTCGGCTGCCATAGTAGATATATTTAATGTTATCGGCAAATGTGTTATTTCTGGCAATGTTCGCAGAACTGCTGAGGTAATGTTTGGAGACCCCAATGATGAAGGTTTTACTTCTTTAAAAGATCCAACTAAATACTTAGCAGAACTCAACGATCATAGATGGACTAGCAATAATAGTGTGTTGGCAGAAATTGGAATGGATTACAATAAACTTGGCGAGCAAATTGCTAAGAATGGAGAACCAGGGTTTATTTGGCTCCACAACATGCGCAACTATGGGAGGATGGTAGACGGATTTCAAGAGGGCATAGACGCGCTTGTTGAAGGGGCAAACCCCTGCATTGAACAAAGCCTAGAGTCTTTTGAACTTTGTTGTTTAGTTGAGACATATCCATCTAGATGCAAAGATTTGGATGAATACATGAGAGTCCTCAAATATGCCTATTTATATGCCAAGACAGTTACTCTTGTTCCAACACATAACCCTAGAAGCAATGCGGTTATGCTTCGCAATAGGCGAATTGGGACTTCTCAGAGTGGAATAGCAGAAGCTATTGCTATGCGTGGCATTAGAGAACATTTGCGTTGGTGCGAAGAGGGCTATAAATATATCCGACAGCTAGACAAGGTATATTCTAGATGGCTATGTATCCCCCAAAGCATTAAAGTAACGTCTGTAAAGCCATCTGGGACTGTATCTCTATTGCCTGGAGTTCCTCCAGGTGTGCATTACCCCGAATCTGAGTACTATATTAGGCATATGAGAATTGACGCCGATTCTCCGCTTATAAAAATTCTTAAAGAAGCTGGCTATGAAGTCACACATCAGGACACATACTCTAAGACTTCTTCTGTGATCGCTTTTCCCGTTAGAGAACGAAACTTCACCCGTTCTGTAGCTCAAGTCTCTATGTGGGAGCAGCTAGAGCTTGCAGCACAGATGCAGCATTATTGGGCAGACAATCAAGTGAGTTGTACTGTCAAATTCCGTTCAAATGAAGCTCCGGATATCGCTAAGGCCCTATCTCTATATGAGAGCCGCCTAAAGGGGATATCTTTTTTGCCCTATGAAGAACATGGATATGATATGGCTCCGTATGTTCCTATATCTGAGGCGGAATATAAGTCTCGATCTGCAAAATTGAAGGAAATCAGAGTTAACAACAAAGAGAGTTACTTAGACGGGGCGAAAGAATTTTGCGAGGGGGATAAATGCCAAGTAGCCTAGAACTTACGCTAAACGACAAGGAGTTAGCCCTCCTTAAAGAACTAAATCGGATGTGCTTTGAGCTTATTATGAAGGAAGACGATATTGTGCTATCTGGCATGCCCTAGGTGCGGAAGTGAGCTTATTTGCATAGGAGAGGACCCAGTAGACTGGTGTAGCATTTGTGGATGGGAAAATGAAAGTAAGTGATATCCTTAAGCCACCCTTTAGGACCCCTTTTGATGAAGTGACATTTTTTATAGACCCTAAAGAACACGGTGGGGCTATTAGGAATAAACTGTTAGAGTTTGAAAACGAAATGGGGCGAATTGTAGAGATGGCCACTATAGCTTCCTACAGGGCAGATATGGCTAAGTCTAGATGGGAGTTCGCTTGCGATCACGCTCTAGAAGTAGTAGAGTCCACATATGCCGGAGATAGAAAGTTTACTTCTATTCGCAAAGAAGCGCTGTCTAGAAACACTCAAGTAAAGATTCCTGGAGATAGTGATCCTACTACTCCTTACCTCGAAGAACAGAAGTATTTATCGTATAAATATGTGGCAGACAGAGGGAAAGACAAGGTACGTGAATTGAATAGCTCGATTGACCTTGGTCGCTCTGTTTTATCGTGGGATAAAGAAGAAATCAGCAGACTTAATGGCTAGGAGGATTTATGCCTACAGTAAAGTTCGATTATAAGTATCTTCAGTCTTGGCTCTCGTCCTATACGGATATTGAAACCCTAAAGGCGGAAGCAAAAGAAGCTTTTGGCGGGATTAATGAAAAAACCATGTTTAAGAAAGCTCATTTGATTGCAGCTTTTTTAGACCACGTTGTAACTATCGTAGAAAAAGCGGCTATTGACTTTTCTACTCTTGAGGGAGTAGATGAGCCTGATGGCAAAAATAAGCTTGATCTGGCGGTAAAGTTTTTAGACGATGTTATTGAAATGCCTTGGTACGCAGAGTGGGCGGATCAATATGTTGTTAAGCTTTTGCTTTCAATGGCAGTACAGTCTTTAAATAGTCATGTTGGAGATACCTGGAGACTCGAAAACTAAGGGGTGTGATTTTGTTGGCACAAGTTCTAGAATTATTGAAGTTTGAAAATCTACAAGGACTAAGAACCACTATTGTATTTGGGTTAATATTGGTTGGCCTTCATTGTGCCCTATTTTTAGGGTTTCTTAGTCAAGAAAATTATGTAGACCTTTTGAAGTGGTGTTTTGGTATATACGCTGGGGCTAAGGTGGCATATAAAGGTACTGAAGTTTGGCAAGAAAAGAAAAATGTCGAAAAGCCTCAGTAGCCTTACATTTTTAGACCTCAAGCGTAGAGACCATTGGTCTAAATACACTAGAGATGAATTAGAAACAATTGGGGGCAAGTTGCAAGAAATTCTTCTTGCCCCCAATTGCAAAGAGCTATTATTTAATTTAGATAACTGTGGTTTTTTTGATGCAATTATACCAGAGCTAGCGGATTTAAAAAAAGTCCCACAACACAAGCAAAACTCTAGAAACGCTCTACACCATAGCGTTTTAGTAGTTCAAAATGTGCCAGATAATCCGGTTTTAAAGTGGGCTGCTCTTTTGCATGATATTGGGAAGATATACTACAAGGTCAACTCTGATGGAACTCTAAATTTCAGAAACCATGAGTTTACAGGAGCTAAACTATCTAAGGGTATTTTAAAGAGGATGAAAATTAAAAACTCTGGGGATATCTGTAGGCTAGTTCAGTTTCATTCTCACCCACTAGATTATCAAAGACAGCCTAATTGGCGTAATGATACAGTAAGGAAGTTTGTAGATAAGTACAATCATTTGGCTAGCCTTCTTGTGGACTTAGCTATCTCAGATAAAATCGCATCTTCTGGTAAGTCGGAGTATTTAGAGCCACTTTATGCCCTGAGGCATATGATAGGAGAAATTAGCTACGATCCAAATAATCACTCAAAGGAAGAAGGCGATGACCAGATCACAATTTAGAGAACTCCAAAAGAAATTCTACGACGATGCGCACGATCTTTCCCAAAAAAAGAATTCAGACTATGCTACAGGTGGAAATGAAGACGCCGATGCGTTTGCTAACTTTAAGACCTGTGAGACATACGACAAACTTAGAGTTTCGGCTGAAGTAGGGGCTTTTATTAGACTGCTAGACAAGATTTCACGCTTAAGCACTCTTATCCAGCCAGGGTATGAAGCCCAAGTCAAAGACGAAAGTATTCGAGACACCTGCTTAGACATATCTAATTATTCATCTCTTATTTATGGGCTTATGCTAGAAAAGACCTCTAAGAAGGAGGGGGATGCTATTGTTTTGGAAAGCACATTCCAGCAGAAAAAGTTTCTTCAAGAAGAAGAAGGTCAAGTCTCCAAAAAATATTACCAAAAGTAAAGAACTAGATCAATACATGTGCCGTATATGTGGAAGTACGCAAGAAATAGGCACTCATCATATTATCAACAAAAGCCTAGGCGGAGACGATAGCCTCCATAATTTGATTACCTTATGTTTCTCTCATCATAGGAATTTGCATGATGGTACTTTCGATTTGACGGAATGGCTGATTAATAAGTATGAGTCGCACCCCGTACCAGAGTGGTTTAGATGGAAAGAAGTTATAGGGGAGTTAACAAAGAGAGGGAAGAAATGCTAGTTAATGTAGATGCGAAGGAACTTACTGGTTGTCTTCAGATAGTTAGTTCGATCATTAATCCTAAAAATACCGAATTGCTCAGAAGGCAGGTTCTTGTCAATGTTTCAGAAGATGGGATGTTGCTAAAGACAGTCAATGAATATGCAATGATGTCGGCTACAGTTACTACAGATATTAAAGAAACCGGTAAGATTTGTGTGGATGTGTTTTCTCTTATAGGTTTGGTCAGTAAGTTTGCAGGTAATATCCAGATTGGTAGCGTCCAGGCAAAGTCTGGAACTCATAATGTTTTAGTGGTATCTTCGGGGCGCTCTGAATATAAGATTCCAGATTATCCCCTACAAGAGTTCGAACCACTTACAGAAATTAAAGAAATTGATAGCAAGGTTCATAAGGTTGATTTAAAGCAGCTAAAAGAAGCTCTCTCTTGCATTTACTCTTCTGCTGACAAAGAACACGAAGCGTTGTCGGGCGTTTATGTAGCGCACAGCGATACTTATGATTCTTTAACGTGCTCAGACATTCAACTGGGGGCGCATGTTAGGCGCAAAGACCTGATTGATATGCCAGAAGGAATTTTGCCAAAGTTTCTTATAGATTTTATTATGAGGCTATCCGACCTTAGGTACTTGGAGTATAAAGAAGAGAATGGATACTATTTCGGATGCGCTGGGAAATTTAGATTTGGGTATCGCACTCCTAATTGTTCTTATCCTTGGGCGGAACTAAAAAACTGTATTGATGAGTCTAAAGATGCGGACAAATCTTTCACTTTTAATAAGGCCCATTTGTATGAAGCGCTTCATAGGATTGGAGTGGTTGCAGACGATAAAACCCATGCCGTTAGAATTAATATTAAGAACAGCGAAATGGAACTCTTAGTAGAAGGACCTGGATACTCTGGTAAAGAGTATGTGGACCTAACAGAACCGGTTGATTTTGAATACTCTATTTTAGTTGATGGTAATTACATGCTTGGGATACTAAAAGAATTTGAGGGACCAGTGAGTTGGAGCTTTACAACTTCTGATCTAACTCAGTTTATAACTGACGGGTACTTGTTAAAGTTTTTTGTTGGGCTAGTTGATGATTAATGGATGATAATGAGTTTATTAAAAAATTTGATCCTCATGTAAAGACATTTGCGTATAAGTATTGTAGGGATAAGCGAGACCTACAAGACTTTCAACAAAATCTGAGGACTCGGCTATGGATGGCCTACAAGAGTCATTATGACCCATCTAGAGGAAAACTTTCTACATGGGTTTATCAAACTCTACAACTCCATGCTAGGAAATTACGTTTTGATGTTTTGAAGCAAGAAGTTTTTGAAAAAGCTATCATAGGTTCAGACTACTACCATAACCAACACTATACAAGCGATACCTACTTCCTAAACATAGCTTGTGAAATTGACAAGCTTAAATCCACAACAGAACAGAAATTTAAAGAGTTCGAAAGTAGAATTGAACTCGCTCTAACTCATTCAGAGAGAGCAGTTTACAATTTCATGCTTAAGGGAGAAGGTGGCTTTAAGCCATCTAGAGTAGCTAAAGAACTTAAAATATCCAAAAAAGAAGTAGAGCTTATTCTTCTTTCAGTCCGCAGAAAAGTTAAAGAAATCTTCACAGACCTATATAATACCTAATTTTCTTTCGTTATATCTTCTCTGTATCTGCCTAATACCGTAGAAATTATGAAGATAAGTGGAGAACCTATGCGTAGACCTTCTAAGCCAAAAAAAATTGATTTGTCTCAAGTACAATATAATACTTGGTATACAAAGCTATCCGAGTTTTTTCAAGCTAAGAACGGTTTAGCTCCATCAGAAGTACCAGAGAAAGTTAAGGGTATTTTAGATGAAGCGCAGGTTGGTTGGCCACGCGCTCCTAGAGATATAGAAACTAGAATCAAAATGAAGTCAGGCTATCAATGGGCTTCTCATAATAATTTAAGACCAAATGCAGACAGTATCCCTAATGTAATAAATCACAAAGAAAAAATTAAGAAAACTATCCAAGAGCTTTTTCAACTAGAAAACCATCTAAGCACAGAAGAGCAAAAGTGGTTTAACCAACGTAAGGCGGAGTATGAAGGAGAGTTCGAATTTAATAAGAGTTCGGACGTACCTCTGTTATTTCAGCTTTTAGTAGAAGAGTTGACCCAGCGCAGGGTTGCTGGAATGATTTTGTCTAATCCTCAAAACGCAGACACATTTAGTAAGTTCATGACTGAGAGCCTTAAAAGATTACAAGATACTCAGGTTAAACTTGGTATAACGAGAGAGCAGCGGGCTGATCTAATAGAGAATAGGTCTGGGGATGTAGCTAGCCTTTCTCTCGATGTTGATAGAAAGATTGCAACAGCTAGAGATAAAGTAAAAGAATGGGAAAAAGAAGCTCAAAAGCAGAAATTTCTCAGAAATCAAAACGGCCCCCTAAATCCATTGCCTCCATTTGAGAAAATCGAAGCTCTCTTGGGGTTGGACGCAGAGGGAAACATAGGCCATGTCTTAGACACAAAAGAGATGGACCAAATAATGCAAGAAGCAGAAAGGATACATGATGAAGTCCTCGAAGAAGAGCGAACCGAGTTGGAAGCAGGATCAGAGGAAGAAAGAACAGACGAAGAAGGAACAACTGAAGAAACCTCGACCGAAACCGAAGAAACCATAACAGGAACAATAGTTTCCCGTGAAGACTCAGATAGCAACTAGGCTAACAAAATCCGAACAGTACAAATTAACTGCTAATGAACAGTTAGTTTGGTATTATCGAAATTTCCCTGTTATAGCAGCCAAAGAAATAATTGGTGTTGATTTAATTTGGCTTCAGCGCGAAATGCTTAATGACATGTTCTTTAAGAACTACGTCATGATGGTTTTAGGTCGCGGTGTTGGTAAGACATGGATGTTAGCCTTGTTTGCTGTCTTGTATGCTATGTTGTGGCCAGGTACTAAAATAGGAGTCATTGCTCCGGTGTTTAGACAAGCTGGGTATGTGTTTGACTACATTGAGGAGTTTTATGACAAGTCTCCTTTTTTAAGAGCATCAGTTAGAAAGAGTTCTCCGAGGGGGAAGGGGCTACATAGAACATATCAAAAAGAATTAATCAGGTTTAACAATGGGTCTTTTGTGGAAGCCCTACCATTAGGTGACGGAAATAAAGTTCGTGGTCGCAGATATAATGTACTTCTTCCGGATGAATACGCTCAGCTTGACGAAGAGATCATCCAACTAGTTCTTCGCCCAATGATGAATATTCAAAATGAAGGTCGGCCAAACAAAATGATTATTAGTTCTTCGGCCTACTATGCCTTCAATCATCTATATATCCAATTCTTGCTTTACAACGTAATGCAGGAAAGACAACCAGATAAATATGCGGTTCATAATTATAATTACCAAGATATCCTTCGCATACCAAATTCTCCATATAGGATAGCCGAAGATGTTCTTCGTATGCAAAAAGCTGATATGACAGAAGAAGCTTTTGCTATGGAAAATCTGGCTATATTCCCAATTGAAACTAAAGGATTCTTCCCTGCTAAACTTATAGAAACTTGTTCTTCTAAGAGGGATGGTGGGATAGAAATAGCGCTTGAAGATCCCGAAGGCACATATGTAATGGGGGTTGACTCTGCTCGTATTGCGGGAGGAGATAACTTTGCTATAGCGATGCTTAAAATGACCGGTGGAATGAATCGGGCTCTTGTTTATTCTAGAGCAATGAATGGCGCTACTTATCAGCAAATGTTATCAGAAATTAGAATGACATTATTTCGGTTCCCTGGGACTAAACGGATCATGATGGATCCTGCTGGTGGAGGAACAACTTTTAAAGACTTACTTACAGAGGCTTGGCGCCATCCTGCAACTGGGGAAGTAGCACTTCCCATATTCGATATGGATGATAAAAACATTCCCCCGGAAGCTTACGGATTGCGTACTCTTAGAATGATACCCTTTACTCAACCTACCGTAAATCATATGTATAGCAGTCTTAAGGCAGACATGCAGCATACTAGATTTTCATTTGCCCTAGACATAAGAAGGCATCCAGATAGTAGATTGGAGCGCGCAGGGTGGGATTTAATCGCTACGAAACAAGAATTGATGTTATTGCAGGCGGAAGCAATGGGCAATTTCTTTAAGTTTACAGTTCCACAAGGAAAAAAGAAGGATAGGGCTACTGCCTTAGCGCTTGCCAATATGGGGGTTAACGAGATATTGACGGTCCCTCAGCAAATTGAAGACCCAATTGGTGTTGGGTTCTGGGTCTAGGAGGACTTATGAAGATTAACAAGAGCATAGCTACATTAGACATGGCCCAAGGGATAAGAGTTCCTACAACTGTAGAGAATGCTCAAGATTTTTTATTGAACCGTGTCCGTGACTATATCTCTACCCCAGATAAAGAAATCTATGAAGTAATGGATCTTTGTGACAAGCTTTATCGCTATGAAGGGACTTGCGGTAACGCGATAGATATTTTTGTGGAATTTGCAGTAACGGTAATTGGAGCAGAAGAAACTGGAAAGAAAGACATAGACTTAGCTATACAGTTTTTTAACAAGCAAGTTAATCAAAATGTAACCTCTACTATTAGGGGGTTGCAAGAAGTTGTCAGTAAGCTTGGCTTAGATTTTTGGGTTAAGGGGAATGGGTTCCCCTATACTAGCTGGTACAACACAGATGTTCCTGGGGCACCTGCTTCTATGAAGCTCCCGATGAGGATTGTTTGTCTTAACCCACAGCTTGTAAATATCCCTAAAAGCTACCAATCATTTGGTCATGCTAGACTATTTCTTAGGCCCAGTTATGAACTAGAGGCATTATCTAGACAAGACGGACGAAGCAATCCCGGAGTCAAAGACCTTAAAGACCTAGGCATTATGAAAAAGACTAGAGAAAATGATGGCTATCCGCTTAATCCTAAATTCATATCACACCTAAAAAGAAAAGGCAGAGACTATGAAGCTTGGGGGCTACCATATTTAACTAGAGCTTTTTCTTCTGTTGCTTCTATAAGGAGATTGCGCAGACTAGATGATGCAACAACTGAAGGTCTTGCTAACTATACCACTATATATAAGATTGGCGATAAAGATCACCCTGCTTCTCAGGGTAGGCTAATTGCGTTTTCTCAACTTTTGAAGCATAACACTCCTACTTCAACATTAGTTTGGGCACACGATGTAGAGACCATACAAGTTGCTCCTGATAGCAAAATTCTAGCATTTGAAAAGAAGTACGTCGAACCTCGTCAGGAACTCCTAAGGGCTTTAGGTATTCCTGCGATCTTAATAGACCCCAGTTTAGCAAAGGGTCAAGACCCATGGGCTTCAGTTATAGTATTGACAGAGAGGCTACAAAAATTTAGAGATATGGTTGGGAACTGGATTGAGGATGTCTATCATCAAATTGCCGTAGAAAATGGGTATCCAGACTTGTATCCAAAGGTAAAATGGGAAAGGATGAACTTGTCAAACGATCAGGCAATTAAAAATCTCATTATGCAGTTCTATGATAGAGGCTTGATTGATGCCGAGACTGCCTTAGAAGAAGCTAACTATGATTATGACAGTGTACTTAACAAAAAGAAACGCCATCAGAGAAGTGGAGAAGACGCATTGTTTGTACCGCCCCAACTTCCTTTTGGTGGCCCTAATGAAAAACCTGGCGAAAAGGGTAGGCCAAAAAAGGGAAGCCCTAAAGATAAAGCTGATAAGAAAATAGGGACAAAACCTGCCGTGGATCAAAAGGTTCAGAAGAAACCCGCTAGCCCTAAAGCTAAAGCAGAAGTTAGTGAGGTAACTATAGATGGTAGTTAATGGAACAAAATCTAATGGCGAAAGTGTCACCATTAATTTAAGTAGGTGGCAAGTTTTTATTGGAGTTATTTTAGCATTTATGTTAACTATTAATGCCGGGTTTTCTTTAGTTGACAATATGTGGGGTGAGCCCAAGCACTACATAAACAATTCAGAGTTACGGGCCGCAATGCAGTCTACCATAGGGCCTATAGAAGAATACAATAACAAAGAGCATCAAAATATAAGATTTAACCACGATAGAGATATTTCTGGGCTTCAGATGCAAATTAACAAGACAGACAAAAATTATGACAAACTAGATGCCAAGATAGATCAGGTCCTAAAAATACTTGCGGAGAGAGCAAATGCTAGAAACCCTTAAGAAATATAAAGAAATGATGGCTATTGGTATAAGCGCCGCTATTTGTGCTTTTTTCATGTATAGTACTTATGCCTTAGCTGAAAGTCATGAACGAAAGATAAGCTCTGTAGAAAAGGCTATTGTTTTACTTACTGCTTCTGTACAGAATGATAGCGGAAAACTAGAAGGTTTTTTAATAGCTATGGGGATTGATCCTACTAAAGCACAAACATGGTCTAGATATCCTAAAGAACCTCAAACTGATTCTTCTGGGGTGATTGTTCCAAATGTTCCATGGGCTCAAATTACAGAAAGCTTAGATGTTGGTGTGCAGTATGTAGTTACCCTAGATTCATTAAGTAAGCCTAATCTTTTAGTTGACACCCTATGGGATTTCAGAAAAAAAACAAATTAGGCAGAAACCGTAGAAATGTAATGAGATAGAGGTGGACAATGTATAGAAATAAATTTCCAGTAGCCGAATATGCAATGAGGGGTACCGTAGCCGGAGCTAACGGTTTAGCTACAGTTGGAGCCCATTTTTCTTTAGGAAATTATAAAGAATGCTATTTGGTTGCCTATGTGGCTTCTTCCCATCCGCACTATAATTCTAGAATGCCAAAAATTGGTTTTAGCATACAAACTTCTGGCGATAACCCAGACAAACTTATAAAAGACACCAAAGGGAGATGGGCTCTTTCTAAGCCTATTACTGCTAGTACGTTGCCGCTCTGCACTTTAAGCGGGTATGCAACTAACTACTATCCTTTTAATATTAGCCAATATGGTTACGGAAATGTTAAGATTAATCATTGGCTTGCTCAAGGCGTTGCTGGTGCAACTGCAAGAGCCACCTATTCTATTTGGGTTATAGGTAAAGGTGAGGGAGATGTCTAAATTGGCGGAGCAACTCGTTGAGGCTATTATAAAAAAAGAGGGCAGCAAGTGGGGGCTCTATAGCCATACGGGTAAGCATCTAGGTACTTTCGATAGTGAAGAAGAAGCCAAGAAAAGAGAAAAACAAGTCAATTGGTTCAAATATCAAGATAAGCAAAAATCTAAGGGAGATGATACTTACCACAATCGTTTTGCTCCAGACAGGAAGCATAACAAAGGTGATAAGAAGTTCAAACCTCTAGAGAAGAAATGCGCTAAGTGTGGAACTAAGAGCGGGCAGCTAGATATAGACCATAAAGATGGAAATAGAAAAAACAATAACAGGTCTAATCTAAGGTATATGTGTAGGAGTTGCCATAGGAAAATGCACGCCAAGAGAAACGGTGGGAAGGGCACTATGGAAAACTATGTAGATATTCTCGTTAAAGGGACTGTTTTCGACCCTACCGATTCAGATCAAGCAAAAGCCGGAGACCAAAATAAAGACTTGATGCACGTTAAATTTGAACTTTGCCATACAGGGGCAAACAAGAACCATGATGGGTTTGTTAATGAAGAGATGAAACAGGGTCATGAGACAGCAAGAAAGAAACCTCTAAACTGGGAGCACACTACTGAAAATATTGGCGTTATCTATGATACCGAATACGTGGAAAAAGACAACGAAGCGACCATTATAGCAAAAGCTGCTGTTTGGAAACACAAACATCCAGAGAGAGCTAGGGTTGTTTCGGAGAGATATGCAGATAGTGGCTTGTTCTTTTCTATGGAGACTTATTTTCAGTCAGCTAAATGCTCGGTATGTGAAGAGACCTTTTCCTCGTCTCTAGACTATTGCGATCATCTAAACAACAGGATGCAAGTAAACGCTGGAACAACTCGCTGGCTGCTTGGTTTAAATTTTGTAGGAGCAGGAGTAGTTAGAAATCCAGCGGATGTAAAGTCAGTTGGTTTGGCCATAGCTTCTCGCCAGCATAACTTTGGCATGTTAGCTAAAGCCATTGGTCACTTTAAGTTAGACCCATCTATATCGGATTGGGTTAAATTTTTACAAATGAGAGGGGGGAACACCTCTGCTGAAGAAAATTGAAATGACGGAAGATTTGCAGAATCTCACCGATAGCGATCTTCCTAACGAGGCTTTTGCAGACGATGTTAATAGGCTGTTTCCTATCGACGATGCGGTAGCAGTGACCCAATCTTTTGATAATTTTGGTCTTATGCCGTATAAAATTTACGATACAGCCGATTATCTCTATGTATTAGACAAGATTTGTAAGGCTGCGGAAGAATTTGAAGTGGAATTGAATTTAGAAGAATCCACGGGAGGCAAAAAAATGATTGATATTAATAGCCAGGAATTTCGTGACGAAGTGCAGAAGAAAGTTGACCTTATTATGGCTGATTTTGTCGATAAGGACAAGAGAGCCAAAGCTATTGAAGAGCTTAAGATCCAGCTTGCCTCTGCTAATGAAATTCTTACTAAGGCCACGAAAGAAAATGAAGTCATTCAAGCTGAGAAAGAAAAGATTGAACAGAGCTTCAAGGAATATCGTGACCAGGTAGAGGCAACCGACCGTGTCCGTGAAAGGATGTTGTCGCTTGCTGAGATTGGATTGAAGTTTGCTGATGAGGAAACTAAGAAAGAAACCGAAGAAGCGGTAGCCGAGATGTCAGACAAAGCCTTTTCTCTTTATAAGAAACAACTTGCTGAGGTAATCACGCAGAACGCCGCTATGATGACCGAAGAAGAAAAGAAGAAAATGTTGCTTGAGGAAGAGAAGAAGAAGAAAGACAAGGAAAAAAACAAGTCTAAGGCTTCAACTGATATCGTTGCTGAATCAAAGGCAGAGGGCTCCTTGCCGAATGGTGAAATTGACGAAGATCCGTTTAAGACTTTTAACTCTGTTTTATCAAAAATCTAGGAGGATAAAATGTTAGAAGTAATTAATGCACCGGATCACGTTCGCCAAGGCGAAGCCAAGATGGATTATGCCTCTGCATATCAGGGCTATATCACCTATATCAAGGGCGTAGACGCAGAAGGAACCATCCTTTTAAGCTGCCCCTATGATTCGGCACAGTCCGCGAAGTGTTATTATCCGGTTAAGAAATACCGTATGGAGGAAGACCTTAGCGATACCTCCGATGCTGTTGACAAGCTTCCTAAGGGTTCCCGCGTAGTCTATTATGAGGGTGGCGAGTTCTGGACTGATAAGTTCTCTCGTAACTCCTTCTCTTTGGGCTATGCAATTCCGGCTGCTACTGCTGAGTCTCGTGGTTTGTCTGCTGGATTTTACCAGGTTCAGAACATTATGATGCACAGTGTTCTTCCCAATACTGGATTGTATGTAAATTGGTCGCATTTGCATCGTGGTATGTTGACCGCTACTGCGGTTGGTTCTGCTGGAGCGCCTCCGGCTGTTAAGAAGTTTCGTATGATCGAAATTTACTTGGCCAGCGCTGCTCAGTGGAGCAGAGTATTTGCAAACAAGTATGGAACGGCTTTGAAGCTTCGCTTCAAGATTGTTCCTGGGTATGTTGGCGAATCGTTTTAATTAATATAAGATAGGGAGGTTGTTCTATGGAGAATTTTGCAAGTGCTGAAGTCCAAAAAGCTCTAGCTGAAGAAATGTCTAAGGCATTTGACAGCAATGATCCTAAGCTTCGTGCGGCTTTGGCTAAGAAGATTACCGAGAAGTTGCAGAATGACATTGAACAACGTGACCTTTCTGGATTCTTGCTAGACAAAGAGTTTATCCCTCTGGGAACGAACGTAGAATGGACGCTTCCTTCGAAGATGCGCGTCTACTGGCATGAGCCTGGTTCGTATGCTCCGCGTACAGCTATCTTCCAGAAAGTATTCACGTTGAGTACGGAAATGCTTTCTGCACATCCGGAGTATGAATTGAACCAGCTTCGCGCTGGACGTTATGGCACAATTGCTGAACAAACTGGGATGGCACGTGATGCTATTCTGGGAGCTATCAATGCTAAGACTTGGTCAACTGTGGTTGGTTCTATTACCAGCGCAGGCCCCAATTACGCAAATGATACGGGTGGCGTTTTAACTAAGGCCTCTCTTGATTTTGCTCTTAATTGGTGTAATGACCAGGCTGGCGGCGGAGCTAAGGCTATCGTTGCCCGCAGACATTTGCTGAATGCCATTATGGATTTCGGCAGCGTGTCTAACGTAGACAGCGGCGTATTTTCTGATTCTGTAAAGGATCAGGTCGTACGTACTGGTGCTATCGGTGTATATCGTGGTGTACCGTTAATTCCGCTCATGCAGTGGGTTGATGCAAACGGACGCAACACGATCACTAACCAAGATGTTATGGTTATGGGTGGAGGCTCTGGGAAATTTGTTGTCCAACAGAATCTTGATTCTTTGGACGCAGTTGACATTGATGCTCTGATCTGGCACATTCATATGTGGACCAGGGTTGGATGCGCAGTGTGGTTCCCCGAGAGAAACTTCCGCATCTATATCGACTAATAACAACTGGGGCGCTTAGGCGCCCTTCATGAAGGAGTATAAAATGGGACGGCCTAAAGGCAGTAAGAACGACCAAACTAGTAAAAGAATGGTCCGAGAAGAAGTTCAGTTTGTTGCTAAGAATCAAGGCAACACACAGCCCCTTCAGCTAGTTACAGAAACAGCTAGGTATAGATTCAAAAACATTAGTAATTCTATGTATTTTTTGACTCCTAAGAATGGAAAAGAGACTAAGGCCATTAAGCCTCTTGAGACTAGAGATGATATTTCTGATGGCGAGAGAGAAGTAATTTTGCAGTCTCAGTTTTATAAGATGGGGTATGTGGTTGAAATTATGAATGAGGATTTGGAAGATATCATCAATCCTAATTCGGTAACCGATAAGCAGATTGATAAGGTTCTTCTTTTAGACAACGATGAAATTAAAGACTATATTTTATCAGTGGACTCCATTTTTACTCTTGATAGGGTAAGAAAGCGCATTGTAGAGCATAATTTGCCAGCGCATCTAGCTAGCTATGCTGACAGTAGGGCTAAAGAACTTAAGCAAAAGTATCAGGAAGAAAATCTAGTCCCTGTTGAAACGGATTAGTCCCAAGGGAGGTAGCATAAAATGGGATGGAAAGTATATCTTCAGAGAAGTAGTTCCACTGGAACTTCTTATTCGGTGCTAGGCGGCAATGGATTTGGTATTTCCACTGCTTGGCCTGCCACCAATACAGCCTTGGGATTTTTCACTCAGGGAGGGCAACCTGTCACTGTTGGTAGTTGGCAGACTAGAAGTGCGTTAGTTTATAGCACTGCCACTCCTACTATCACACGCTATGTAAACAATGTTCGCTATCTTACTGCTACTGGGTTTGCAGTTAGTACTTCTACAATGGGTTCGGGAGTAGAATACTACAATCGTCTAACTGCCAATAATGAATGGGCAACTCCGAAGCCTTCTTATGGAGTTCGATTCATGTTTAGTACTAGCGCCCCAGTTTCCTTTACTCAGGCATCAGCTTGGTATGGTGTGCTAAATGCTTCTCAGCAAGTCACTGGCAATTCAGCTAACGCAGGCTTTATTTTAGCGATTAAGCAGTTGCATAGTTCTAAGCCCTGGGTGAGAGATACTAAAGATTCACTAAAGATGGACTTGTTAATTAATTCTGGCTCTAGGGCAATGAATAACTACAATAACACTAGCGCTGCACATTGGTTCTTAGCATTCTCGGCTAATCCAATTTCGGCAGGCAAAAAGGGTGGAGCAGTAGCTATCGACATTACTTACAGCTAATTGATGTGCCTAAGGCACAAACAGTTGGGGCTACCTTATGGTAGCCCTTCATTTTCAATGGCACGTTTACGGGCCAGGAGGTTACATGTCTACAGAATGGGTCGCTTATTTAAGCGACGGAAGGTCTATCAACGAAAAAGACCTCTTCGTGCAGGACGAAGAACTCCCCTTTAAAAAACTTGTTAAGCATTGTGTTAAGAACAACTTAACAATTACTGCAATTACCGCTACGGTTAACGGAGTAAGATATAATACCCCATCAACCGGGACTCGCGGAAACTTCAATTCAACTGTAAAGCCAGAAAAATTTTGGGTGCAATATAGGGAAAGATTTCTTCCCCTTCAGGGTTTGGCGATTAGCTTCATAGGTTTATCATGGAAAACAAGAGACATACGAACAACTCTTTGGATCAAAACAGGGGATATAGAGCCCATTAGTTGGATTGAAATTCGTGGGGCTGGCGGTTCTACTGAAGAGTATATTGATAAGTTCTATGAAGAAGCGCCTACTGGGTTAGGTGATTTATGTGAGCCATAAAATACCTTATGATAAGGGACTAAAACTAATGGGGTAGCTGTGGCTACCCTTTTTAATTTTTGGAGCGAAGATGGCTGATACTAAGATTTCGGCACTTACTGCGGTAGCCGCAGCGGTTGGGACACATGAAACCGCAGTTAACGATGGAATAAGCAAAAAAATAACTCTAGCCGATATACAGACCTTTTTAGGGTATGTACGAAAAACATTGGGATCTGATACTGGTACTATTTCTAGTGCTACGAAAGTTAAAGCAACCAATCTTGACCAAACTTTAACTACAGGCACTTGGATGTTTGATTATTGTATAGTTTATAGATCGGACACTCTTACTACCGGTATGGTCTTCGGGGTTAATTTTAGTGGAACCAAAACTACTTTTATAGCAGAAGGAACTCAAACAGAAGCCACCACTAGTGCTTCAACTGGTGCAGCAGATCAACTTCATGGTACTTTTGGTTTAAAATCTGGAGGCGCTATAAGATCCCCTAGTACCACTGCTTCTATAGGAGGGTCTACTTCGATTGATACCGTTAACGCAGATATGATGTTTTGGATTAAGGGAGTTATTGTTGTAACTGTTTCTGGCGATCTCCAACTTTATTATTCTTCTGAGGTAGGCGCGGCTGGAAACCAAATAGTTAAAGCTCCTAGTTCATTAATTTGTAGAAAGGTTGCATAATGGCTGATACTAAAATATCTGCGCTTAGTGCTGTTAGTGCAGCAGCAGGAGCTAATGAATTTCCGGTTAATGAATCTGGCGCCAGTAAAAAAGCCACATTAACACAGTTTAAGACTTACTTAGGCCTTATTGTAAAAAGCCTTGGGTCTGATACTGCAACTATTTCTAGCACCACGAAAGTTAAAGCAACAAATATAGATCAAACCCTAGCTACGGGCACATGGCTATTTGAATATAAGATAGTTTACAGGTCGGACACTGCTGGAACAGGTATGTCTTTTGGTGTAAATTTTAGCGGGACGCAGACTACATTTATAGTTGAGGGAACTCAATTTGAAGCAACAACCCTAGCTTCAACTGGTGCGGTAGATCAAGATGTAGTTTCTGGTACAACAGGACTAAGATCAGGTGGAGCCGGTCGTTCTCCTAGTACCACTGCTTCTATAGGAGGGTCAACATCAGTTGATACCATTAACGTCGATATTCTATTTTGCATTAAAGGAATTGTAGTAGTTACTGTATCTGGAGATTTACAACTTTATTATGGATCAGAGGTAGACGCGGCTGGAAACCAAATAGTTAAAGCCCCAACTTCTCTACTGTGTTGGAAGGTGGCGTAATGGCAGACAGAAAAATTTCAGCATTGGGCACAGATAATAGTATTACTGGTACTGAAACATTTGCCGTTAACGAGGCCGGCACAACTAAAAAGGCTTCTCTTAGTCAAGTAGAAACTTTTTTAGGGACTATCCGTGGGCAGTTAGGTTCTAATTTAGATACTACTAGTACTACAATGGTTAAAGCTACAGGGTTAGATAAAACTCTTGAAACAGGTACTTGGGATTTTGAATACAGAGTAG
>Ga0315288_10000945_pt1 | contig 36892 bp, 29 predicted proteins | sample YL17G11_20_MG_FD_203454 | JGI IMG/M metagenome (GOLD analysis project Ga0315288, IMG submission 203454) | Sediment microbial communities from Yellowstone Lake, YNP, Wyoming, USA - YL17G11_20 | ecosystem: Environmental > Aquatic > Freshwater > Lake > Sediment | place: USA: Wyoming | collected...
CCGTAGGGGAGCACCCTTGTGGTGCTCCCACGGGAGGGCCGTCCCGACGAGGTCGGGACAGGCGCCGGCCCTCCCCTACCAGCCGCATGAATTTCCCTCCGTAGCGGCCACCTTCAGGTGGGCACTGACCCTGCCGCGTGCTCCCCGAGAGACGCCCGAGACCATTCTCGGCTGGCCGGAGGAGCGCCGGCTCAGATAGAATGTTGTTAAGCGCATGGCCACGTTTCACTTGCTCAATTTTGGCTGCCGGGCGAGCCAGGCAGATGGCGCGGCACTCAAGCGACAACTGCTGGAGGCGGGCCTGGAAGAAGTGGCGAGCGCGGCGGAGAGTCAGGTCGCCGTTCTGAACACCTGCACGGTCACCGCCACCGCCGACGCTGAAGTTCGCCAGATAGTTCGTCGCATCCACCGCGCGAACCCCCAGTGCCGAATCCTGGTGACGGGCTGTTACGCCCAGCGCGCGCCGCAGGAGATCGCCCAGCTTCCGGGAGTTGCTTGGGTGGTCGGGAACTCGCATCGGCACCTGATCGCGAAAGTGCTCGCCAGGTGCAAGGAGTCAGAAGTCAGTCCGTCAGCTGACGGACAGGAGTCAGAAGAGCAAGGACCGCGGCCATTGGTGCAGACCGAAGAAGGGGTCCCGACCTCAGCACTGTTACATCCTGCCGCTGACCATACCGGGCCGGGAGAATCTGGAGTGACGGCTGAAGGCTTGCCCCAATTGCTCGTAGGAGAAATCGGCGAGAGTTTCCACTTTGCGCCCGCATTTCCCGACGACCGCACACGCCCCACGCTCAAGGTCCAAGACGGTTGCAACGCCCGCTGTGCATTTTGCGTCATTCCCCGGGTGCGCGGGCGCAGCCGCAGTCTTGCTCCTGAAAAAGTCATCGAACAGATCCACGACTTAGCACAAAGCGGCTACCAGGAAATCGTTCTCTGCGGGATCAATCTAGGGAGCTACGCAAAGGACCTCGACCGACGCCTCACTCTGCGCGGGTTGCTGGAGCGGATTCTCGCTGAAACCTCCATCGCGCGGGTGCGTCTCAGCTCCATCGAGGTGATGGATGTCAGCTCCGAACTCATCCGCCTGGTGGCGCGCGAGCCGCGCCTGGCGGAGCATTTCCATATCCCACTGCAAAGTGGCTGCGACCGCATCCTGCGCCTCATGAACCGTCGTTACTGGGCCGCACAATACGCTGAGCGCCTCCGCGCGATTCACGAACAGATTCCCCACTGCGGCATCGGGGCAGACGTCATGGTGGGCTTTCCGGGTGAAACCGACCTGGACCACCGCGTGAACCTGCGCTTCATTGCATCGCTTCCCTTCACTTATCTTCATGTCTTCCCTTATTCCGCGCGCCCGGGAACGCCCGCCGCCGCACGGCCGGGACAACTGAATGGGCGCGTGATTCGCGAGCGCGGCCAGGAGATTCGCCGGCTCATGGCGGAAAAGCGCCAGGCGTTTCTGGCCGATCAGATCAACCGCACCCTCTCCGTGCTCACGCTCGCCGACACGTTTGCGGAGGCGCGCCTGGCGCTCAGCAGCAACTACTTGAAGGTTGCCCTGCCCTTCTCCGCCCTTCCCGCGAACGTGCTGCTTGAGGTGTGCGTAGGGCGCGTCGAGAATGAGACTCTTTACGCCTACCCGGAATTACAGAACCGCGCGCCCGAGTCGCCCTCCGTGCCGGGCAGCACAAGTTCCAGCTCCTGAACTCCCCCGCAACAGCCGATAAATAAAAATACGCGGTGTGGGAGGGTCAAATGGAAGTATTGAACTGGCTCCTTTCGCCTCTAAGTCTGGCGCTGTGGGGTCTGGCTATGTTGATTCTAGCCGGGAGATTGGATGGTCGGCGCATCCGCACGCGCGCAGACCGGGCGGGTACGGCGGTCCCTCTGTATGATATTCCTCCGGCCAACGAAGAGGGCCGCGCGCCGCGTCGCCGTTTCCTCGAGCCTGTCAGTGTGGCCGCGCGTGAGCGGGCACCGACGACCCTCCCGATCTCGGTCGAGGACCGCGTCATGATTCTGGCGCTCGATTTCTTTGGCCGCGCCAGGCGATGTGAGCAGCCGGCGGAGGCTTTGGCGGCGCTCAGGGTTGCCGAATCGTTGCTGCTGGCCGAGGCAGGGGAAACCAGCCTGGCGGTTGGAACGAGGAGGCCACCACCTGCTGGTGTACGCCAATAGTAGTAGACGTCCCCCGAACGCAGGCTTTATTTCCCGGAGCCTTCCTTTCCTGCTTGTCGTCGCTGCAGTGGTCACCGGTGCCTGCGGCGTTCAGAGGCTGCCCCACCAGAGATCCGCTAGGCCTTCTGAAACGGCGTCCCCGGTTCCCCCGCTAGTTGCAGTCCCCATTCCGTCTATCTCGCGGACGTCACTCAAAACCTGGGGCAATTAGGCGGGAACAAATCTCGCGTCCGTGCCGCAAGGCCCCCAACTTCCAAAACCCTCGCCCGCCCGAGGAAACACCCGGAGCGGACAGCGCGGGTATCATATAATCCCGTACCATAATTCCTCTCTGGGAGGCTTGTTGGGAGGCTGTGTCATGAGAATTACGGACATCTTGAAAGCCCGCCGCGGCGGCACGGTGCGGACTGGCATGCAAAGCCGGGCAGGCAGTCTGGCGGTCGGAATTTGCCTGTTTCTCCTGAATCCGGCGGCCCTGCGCGCCGCAGAGGTCAAACTGCAAACCCCGCGGCTCGCGATTAGCTACAACGATCGTCTCCAGCGGCAAATCGAGTGGTTGGTTGATCGAGACCGCAACATCGTGGCGTTTGACCCCGCGGCCCAGGAAGGCGTGGAGACGCTGGGTTGGGAATGCCACGAGTTTCGCCTGGATCCCGCGCGAAGCTCCCAGAAACGAATCGTTGACCCCGAGTTTGGTCCGGCACTGGAAGGCATCGTGACCGGAGTCTTCGCGGATCAAGACAAGGAGCTGCATCTGGAGCGTCAGGTGCGCGTGCTACTGCCCGACAAGCTTCCGGACGCCGCTATCTTTCAAAGCACTTATCGCAACCTCAGCAAGAAGCCGGTCCATCTCGACCGGGTTTACAGCCAGCGCCTTCTGCTCGATCGCAGACTGGCCGAGCCTGAGGTGCCCTCTTACGCCTTTGCCTCGTTTCAAGGCGGCGCCTACAAGTGGGGAAACGATTACGCCGTAATCCGCTTGCAGCCCGGCTTCAAGCAGAGCAACTTTCAAGGCGTGGACGACGTGAAAGGCGTCGAGGGTGTGGGCGGCGGCATGCCCTTCATCGACGTCTGGGGCCCCACCATGGGCGTGGCGCTGGCCCATTTGGAGAAGACACCCCAATGGGTCTCACTGCCGGTGGAGGTTCGACCCGACCAAAGGGTGGAACTGGCTATCACGGAAAGCCCGCTGGCCAAGTTCGGGCAGCAGGAATGGCTCAAGCCGGGCGAGAGTTACCGGACGGTGATGAGCGCGGTGATCTTTCATCGCCTCGATTACTACGACCCGCTGCGGATCTACGGCCAGCTTCTCCGCCACCGCGGGATAGCAATTCCGGAAACCTCTCCACCCTCGGCCTACGAGCCCTATTGGAAGAGTTGGGGCTGGGGACGCAATTTCACGGTGGACAAAATCCTGGCTCTGCTGCCTGAGCTCAAATCCTTCGGCATCGGCATCGCCAACCTGGACGACGGCTGGTACGACTACATGGGCGACTGGCAAATCAATCGCTCGCCCGGCAAGTTCCCACGCGGCGAGCCTGACATGGTGGAGTTCGTGCGCCGAGTCCACCAGGAAGGATTCAAGACGAGTCTGTGGTGGTACCCGCTGGGCGTCAGTCCGGATAGCAAATTGGCCAAGGAGCACGCGGACCTGCTCGTGCAGGACGAAAACGGGAACTACCCGCTGGACATCAGCGATCTGCACCAGTTGTGCCCAGCCTACGAACCTGCCCTGCGCCACATCAACGGGGTTCTCACGCGCGCCGTGAAGGATTGGGACTTTGACGGCGTTTACACCGATTTCCAGGGACTCTCCGGCGTGCCCGCGTGTTTCAACAAAGCCCACCACCACAGGTCACCGCTGGATTCCTTTCAGGCTGTCCCGAAACTCTTCGAGATGATTGCCCGCACGCTTCACGAACTGAAGCGAGACCCCTATAACGAAGTGTGCATCTGCTCTTTGCCGCATTCGCCCTACAACATGCCGTACTACGACATCGCCAACGCCTCTGACCCTGTCAACACCTTCGAGGTGCGCAGCCGCATCAAGGTGGAAAAGGCGATTCGCGGCGGGACGTTTGCCGTGGGGGATTGCTACCAGGTTCCTATCCACGAGTGGACCGGGGCTTCGGTTCCCGAGTCGTTCGAGAGCGCCATCGGCACCGGCGCGCAGTTGACCACTTTTTACGCGCACCTCGAGGACCGCCAGAAGGCCCTCTGGAACCGCTGGTTCCATGAATATCGCGATTTGGGACTCAGCCAGGCTGAGTACGTCAACCTTTATGATTTAGCGTTCGACAAACCCGAGGTGCATGTAGTCCGCAAGGGCCAGGAGATGTATTACGGCATCTTCGCCGACGTGTGGTCGCGACGACGCCCCATCGAGTTGCGTGGCTTGGATAAGGAGAAGACCTACGAGGTCTACGACTACGGCAATCGCCGGGAGCTAGGAACCGTCAAAGGCTCGGAGCCGTACTTGCGGATTGCGTTCAAGGACAGCTTGCTGCTGCGCGTCCGCCCAGCCAACTAGAGACGGCCCGGCGAGCCGTCTCGGGAGACGTTCCAGCGGAAAGTCTTTGCATCACGCCAAGCTCAGCAGGGCGCGGCGCACCATGGTGCGCGTGAGTGAAACCTTGTAGCGGTTGTGGAGCAGGGGAACATTCCCCTCAACGACCGCATCTGCGGCTTTACGGGCGGTGCCTTCATCGAGCGCAGAACCTACCAGGGCTTTCTCTGCTTCGGTCGCACGCCACGGAACCGGAGCAACGCCTGAGAGCGCCAGCCGGGCCGCGCTAACCTTCCCGCCGTCGAGGACCAGCGAAGCAGCCACGCCCACCAGGGAGAAATCAAAAGACGGCCGTTCCTTGAATTTCAAATAAGTGCTATGGGTTTCCGACTTTGGGGCAGGAACGCGAATTTGGCCGACGATCTCACCGGGTTCGAGCGCCAACCCAACGCCCAACTGCTCCATCGGCAAGCGGTAAAGCTTCTCGAGCGCCACCGTGCGCTCGCCCTTCGGGCCGACAATGCGCGCGCTGGCGTCGAGCGCAATGAGAGCCGGCGCAAGGTCCGAGGGATGCGCAAAGAAGCACGGCCCGCCGCCCAGAATGGCGTGATAGCGATTCTCTCCGCCCTGGGCGTAGCAGATGGGTCCGCCCTTCTGCAGGCAGGGAAAATCCGGATGGCGGTAGTACCAGCAGCGGGGATGCTGACAGAGGTTGCCGCCCACCGTTCCGGAATTGCGGATCTGGACAGAGCCCACCGACTCGGCGGCCTGTGCCAAGGCGCGATAGTTCTTCTGCACGACGGGGCTTTCCGCCAGGTCGGTGAGCTTGACCAGCGGTCCCAGGCTCAGACCTTCCGGGGTCTCGCGGATGGCGTCGAGCCCCGCGATGGATTTCAAGTTGACCACCCGCTCCGGGGCATCCACGCGAAACTTCATCCGCCCCAGCAGATCCATCCCGCCGGCCAGGAGGCGGGTCCGCGGCGGGTCCGCGCCCAGCAGCTCGGCGGCTTCTGTGAGAGTCGTGGGGTTGTAAAGGGCAAACTGCTTCATGTCAGGCCTCCTTCTGCGCCTCGAGCGCGTCCAGGACGCGGTCCGGAGAAAGCGGCAGCTCGTAAATGCGCATGCCGAGCGCGTGAGCCACGGCGTTGGCGACCGCCGCGGCTGTCGGTACGGTGGGCGGCTCGCCCAATCCTTTGCCGCCGATGTTGTTCATGGGCGTAATCGGTTCCACGATGATGTTCTCAATCTCAGGTAACTCGAACGAACTCACCATCTTGTAGTCTTCGAGGTTGGTGTTGATGACGCGGCCTTCCGCTTCATCCATGGTGCGGCGCTCGAGCAACGCGTAACCCAGGCCCATCATCACCCCGCCATTCACCTGGTTCTCGAACATAGCGGGATTGATAGCGCGGCCAGCCTCGTGCACGGCCACAACCTTGACCACGCGCACCTGGCCCGTCTCCGTGTCCACCTCTACCTCGGCGAACTGCGCGCCCCAAAGCGGGAATCCACCGTAAGGCTCCACATTGGGCAGGCGCTCGCCCAGGCCCGCCACCGGCGAAGCTCCCAGCCGCGCGGCTGCTTGTTTCCAGGTCAGAAACCTTTTCGGCTTGGTACGCGAGAAAATCTTGCCATCTTCCATCACCACGTCTTCGGGCTTCGCTTTAAGCGCCGGCGCGACGCGCTTGAGCAGTTGCGCCTTGGCCGCCGCCGCCGCCGCACGCACCGCCGGGGAGATGGAGAGCGCGGTCACGCTGCCGCCGCTATCGGGCGCGATCAACTCCAGGCTGGTGTCGCCCATCGTGACCTTAACGGCTTCCACGGGCAGGCCCAGCTCCTCGGCGGCCACCATCGCCACCACCGTGCGTGTTCCGGTGCCCAGATCCTGCACCGCTATCGCCGCTTCCGCGCTGCCATCGGAATTGATGGTCACCCGGCAGCGCGCGGGCGGGCCGGAATAGTTGGGCCACACCGCCGTCCCCATACCAAGGCCCCGCTTGACCGGTGAGGTGGCACGCGGCCCTAGTTCACTGCGGCGGCTCCAGCCGATCTTCTCCGCGCCCAGGGCATAGATCTTGTCCAAAGCCAGCAGCGGCTGGTCCACGAAGTTCCTGCGGCGGAGTTCGAGCGGATCCATCTTCAGTTCCAGCGCCAGTTCGTCCAGCGCAGATTCCAGCGCGTAGGAGCCCTGCGGGAATCCTGGCGCGCGCATGGGCATGCCCTGTCCCGCGTGCGTGGAGACGTCACTGTCCTCCAGGCGGATGTGGGGACACTTGTAGACAATTCCCATTATGGGCGTCACGCTGGCGTCCCAGCCCACACCCGCCGTGCCGTAGGAGCGGCACTGAACCGCGGTGAGCGTCCCATCCTTTTTCGCCCCGAGTTTTACCCACATGGTGGCGTTCGGCCGATTGCCGGCTGCCAGGTTCTCCTCGTGGCGGTCGTAGCCAAGCTTTACGGGCGCGCCCGCTTTCCGCGCCAGAGCCGCGGCGACAGCTCCGTATGCCTGCATGCCGAACTTGCTGCCAAATCCTCCGCCCATGTGCTGCATGATGACGCGTACGTCGGCCTTCGGGATCTTGAACGTGTTCGCCAGCTCTTCGCGGAAGCCGTTCACTCCCTGAGTGGAAGCCCACACGGTGAGCTTCTTCCCCTCCCACTTCGCCACGGCCACGTGGCATTCCGGCGAGTTGTGCAACAGGACCGGGACGCGGAACGTGCGCTCGATCGTAACCTCCGCCTCCTTGAATCCCTGTTCGACGTCGCCGCGCACCTGCGGATCTTGGCGGCGGATGTTGTCCTTCATTCCTTTGTGGACAATGGGGGCGCCGGGCTTGATTGCCTCCTCGTGGTCCACGACGTGCGGCAGGCGCCGATACTTCACGTCGATCAGGCGCAGCGCGTCTTCCGCGACGGCCTCCGACTCGGCAGCCACCGCCGCCACTTCCTCGCCCGCGAAGATCACCACGCGGTCTCGGGGTTCTGCCCCGGGGCCGTCCGACATCACACTTAGAATCTCTCCGGGATTGAAGCCCTCGCCTTTGTCAAACAACAGCACCGCCTTGACTCCCGGCAGCGCCTGGGCCTTCGTCGCGTCGATCCTCTCCACGCGGGCGTGCGGGTAGGGGCTGCGCAGAATCCTGCCGTAAAGCAGGCCGGGCAAGTCCTTGGGCGTGTAGTCGAGCGTGTACTTGGCTTCGCCGGTCACTTTCTCCGGACCCTCGACCCGGGAAATGCGTTTGCCCACGACGGCCAGCTTGGCGTCCAAGTCCCAGACCGGTAATTCCTGGTCAGGAACTTCAATCTCCACCACCTGCGGCTTCTCCGCTAGACCAACTTTGACTTTGAGCTTCTTGGACATCGCCGTTCTCCTTTGCCAATCACTCGCCTTCCGACCATCTCGAATCGCGCCCCGGCAAGCCTATCCCTTGGCCACCGCGTTGCCGGCTTTCAAGATGTTGGGGAGCGCCCCGCAACGGCAGTAATTGCCGGCGACGGCGGCTTTCACCTGTTCCGCCGTGGCCTGCGGGTGCTTGTCCAGTAGCGCCTTGAGAGACAGGATCATCCCCGGCGTGCAGAACCCGCACTGCAACGCATCGTGGTCAATGAAGGCCTTCTGGAGCGCAGCGAGAGTCTTGCCCCGGGCCAACCCCTCGATCGTCGTTATCTTCTTGCCTTGGGCATCCAGCGCGAGCGTCATGCACGAGCAGGTTGCCCGCCCATCCACGAGCACCGTGCAAGCGCTGCACTCGCCGTGGTCGCAAATGCGCTTGGTGCCGGTCAGCCCCAGGTGTTCTCGCAAAGCCTCGAGCAGGGTCACCCGCGGCGCGAGCTTCAAGACGTGCTTCTGGCCGTTGACCTCGAGGGTGACCTCAACCGGGCCGGGCCCCAGCGGTGCACTGGCAGGCGAAGGCGCTGCCCTTACCCTGCCCGCAGGCTTGACGAGTAGACCCGAGGCCACCGCCCCGCCGGCTATTGCGGCCGTCTGCAGAAAATTCCGACGCGATACGCCGGGCTTCCCGTTGGGCTTCTTGTGTCTGCGCATAGAGTTCTCCCCAGCACAGCTTCTGAGCTTTTCCTCCCTCCTTATAACCACATCTTGACATGTGAGTCCAGGGACACAATGTCGCAGGGAAGAACTCCGGGTTCTTGCACCAGCGGAGGCGTGACGCCGACGGGCGAAGTATTCCCAGGCTCGCCTCTGCTTGGCCTGTGGGAAGGCCTCCACAATGCGGAACGGGTCACATGCGCGCGCCGCGCCCAGATTCCCCCTAGGCGGAATGGGAGACGAATCAACGGGTGTTTCCGAACGTGCAGGGGCGCACGATCCGTGAGGGTCGGGTTCATAGCGCCGAATCGCGGTACCAGCACTCGCAGTCCTGGACACGGGGCACAGAATCCTTCAGAATGTTCTCCGGCTGCCCGGACTCCTGGTTAGGTGACGGTGCAACGTGAGCGGTTCACCACCTGAAGAACGCGAAGAGACCCCGGTTGCTGAGTATGTTCGGCGCACGTTTGTCCCGCTTTCTCACCTTGCCCACGGCTGGGAGCTTCATGCGGCTGTTCCGCTCACTCCCGCCGAAGAACGCACGATTTTGCGCGAGCCCGCGCAAGCGGTACCCGCCACCATTGCTGAGCGTCTGGGCAAACTGCGCGTGCTGGCGGTGCCTTTCGTGGCCTGCCGCGAAGCCGGCGATGTCGTTTGCTTCTCCAAGCCCCAGGGAGAGACCCACTCCGCGGTGTGGGTGGAAACGGGCGAGCGCATCTGTCTGGTGTTACCCTGCCGCGAGCTCAATCCTCACGACACCGGCTTCGAGTTTCTGGCTAGCGTAGGTGAAGTGCTCTGGCCGCGACTGACTCGGGATGAACTGGACGAGTACAGCCGGCTCCTGGATGAGGAACTGCGGACGAAAGTGCCAGGCGAGATCGACGAGGAAGCTTACGCGGCCAAGCAAGCGCTCCACAACCGCCGCGCACGACATGCGCGGTCGGGCGAGAAATTCGAGCGGTACCGAAACCTCTCCTTCGTCGGCACGGTGGCCGAATACATGCACGGCCTGTGGCACGACGTGCAGGTCCGAGTCGGCCCCGAACACCTGCCCGTTCCTCAGTTGCGTCGGCGCATGAACTTGCTCGCCGACTTATTCCCCCCCAACCCGGGCTACAGCCTTTTCGCCAAGGAGTTGGAAGAAATATAGCCGCGCGGGATATCTCTGAAGGTGATTCCTCGGTGTCGTCCGGTCGGCGGAGCGCGGAGGAATGCCGGCGGGGCCCGGTTCGAACGCGAGCGGCTACGTCCCTCAAATATGGACGGCCAAGACGGGGCAGGGAGCCTGATGAATCACGCGGTGAGTGGTGGAACCAAACAAGGCCAGGTCCAGCGCGTTGCGGCCGCGCACACCCAGGATCACCAGGTCAGTTTCCGTCTCCAGCGCGAAGCGCACGATCTCCTGGTAGGGCCGGCCGACCCGGAGCCGGGACTTGAGCGTGCACCAGCTCCGCGCCTCGGCGGGGATAGGTTTCTCGAGCCGGCTTACGACGTCCGCCGTCGCCGCGGAAAGGTCCCACGAGGGAGGAATCTCCTCCAACACATGCAATAGCGTCAGTTCCGCCTCGTACTCCTGCGCCAGCGAGAGCGCATAGTCTAGGGCGCGCTCGGCATGGCGAGAGAAATCCGTGGCGAGGAGAATCTTGCGCAGGTGGACGGGGTCGGCGCCGTTCTCTGGTGCGACGAAATTGTGCGAAGGCTTGGGCACGGCCAGCACCGGACACCGGGCTTTCCGCAAGACCTTCTCCGTCACCGATCCAAGCAGCAGATGGTCAAACCCCTGCCGGCCGTGGGTCCCCATCACGATCAGGTCCACCGCGTGCTTCTCGGCGAAAGAGAGAATCGAGTCTGTCACCGCGCCTTCGCACACCACACTCTCCAGTTCCAGGCCGTTCGCCGCTCGGCCTTTCAGGAATTCCCGTAGTTGCTGCTCGGCGTGCGCGCGCAGATCCTGGTAGAGGTTGTTCGCGATGTCGGGATAGGCGTAGAGGGGGTAGGCTGAGAACAGCGGCTGGAGCACGTGCTCCAGGAACAACTTGGCCTGATAGTGCCGCGCCAGCGAGCGGGCGTAGTCGTAGGCCTTGGCGGAAAAATCCGAGAAATCCAGGGGACAGAGGATGCGCTCAAATCTCAGCACGCCGTATCAGTTTACCGCAAGTGGGGCGTTTGTGTGCTCCTCTTCCAGGCCGAAGACGCTGCGTACGACTCCGAGCAACGCCGCGCGGTCTGGGCGGATAGAGGCCTGCTTCAATTCGGTGAACGGCGTGTGCAAGATCTTGTTCACCAGCCCCTGCGTGACGCTCTCCAGCACCTCTTCCTGCTCGGGCGTCAGCGCGCCGAACAAGTCTCGCGTTCGCGCCAGTTCGCTTTGGCGAATCTCCTCCAGGCGCCGCCGCAAGGAGAGGATGGTGGGAACTACCCGGAGCGTCTCCTGGCGTTCATGGAACTGAGCCAACTCCTCGCTGAGGATTCGCTCGGCTGCCTTTGTTGCCTCTTCCCGCTGGCGCAAGTTGGTGTGCGCCACTTCCTGCAGATTATCCACGTTGACCAGCGTGCATCCCGGTATTTTACCCACCGCGGGTTCGATGTCACGCGGTACGGCAATATCCACCAGAAGCAGGGGCCGCTGCTCTCGCCTGGCCATCAGCGCTTCCATGTCCGCCCGAGTAATGATGCAGTGCGGGCAGCCGGTGGAGCTGATGACGATGTCGGCCCGGGTCATGGCCTCCCAGAGCTCGTTAAAGCGGATGGCCAGCCCCTGCAACTCCTCAGCCAGCGCCACGGCGTGCGCGTAAGTGCGGTTGCTCACCAGCACCGTCGCCGCGCCCTTGGTCACGGGGTGACGCGCGGCCAATTCGCCCATCTGTCCGGCGCCGATAATCATCACCGTCCTGCCGCGGAGCGCGCCAAGAACTTGCTCGGCTAGCTCCACGGCGGCCGAACTGACGGAGACGGCCGCTTCTGCCACGGGCGTCTCGGTCCGAACGCGCTTGGCAACGTTGAACGCTTGGGGGAAGACCGCATCCAGAAGGCTCCCCGTGGTTTGCGCTCCCTTGGCCAGCGCGTAGGCTTTCTTGACCTGTCCCAGAACCTGCGGCTCTCCGACTACCATCGAATCGAGTCCGGAAGCCACCCGGAACAGATGCCGCACCGCCTCGTAGTTGTAATACACGTAAAAGAAGGGCGCGTGTTCGTTATACTCCAGACCGTAAAAGGAGCCTGCAAACCGCCGTAGTGCTTCGACCCCGTCACCATCCTCGCGAACCTTGACAACGAATTCCACGCGGTTGCAGGTCGAGAGGATCAGCGCTTCCTGGATTTCTGGTTCTGCCTGGAGCCTCCGCAGCGCCTCGGGGATCCTACGCTCGGAAACCGCGAATCGTTCCCGCACCTCAACTGAAGCCGTCTTGTGGCTGAGGCCAGCCAGCATGAGATTCATTAGTCTCAAGTCCGTGGGCCAGACCAGTTCTTTCAATGAAACAGGGCTGTAGATATTTGCAACACAAACCCCAAATCTCTGGGGCGGCATGTCCGTTGCCAATGTATCCTCGCCATTGAGCAATGCAAAGTGACAGCTCTCGCGACAGGTTCCACCCTTTGTACTCATTGAGATAAGGGACCGATGTGAAAGATAACCATTTGTCTATTCGACGCCTGTGCGGAGCGCTGTTGGGCGATTTTACGCAAAAAGTGTCCGCAATTTTGCACAAGTCGTTTGATTACAACCAATTAGATTCTATGTGAGACTGCTAAGTTCTGTAATAGAGGGCGGGTATAAAAAATTAACATCCGACTTGGCTGGCAGTTTGAGTGCTGAGAAGGGTGCGGGGCAGGCGCCTTGGAAGGTGAGGAGCAAGCCTCGAGTTGACTTTATTACCGACGGAGGCACTTCGTATGTCGCTCGTGCGTTCTGCTACTGTTGCGGTACTTGCGCTCCTAGTTTGCATTTCATGGGGGCTGCCCAAGCAGGAGTTTGCGAAGAAGGAAGGGAAGCCCTGCACGTTCTGCCATCCTGCCGGAAAGTTCAAGGAACTGACCGAGGCCGGCAAGTACTACAAGGAACACAATTACTCGCTGGAAGGCTACAAGGCGAGTGAAGCAAGCAAGTAATTCTGGGTGGGGGCAAGGAGGCGGGCGCGATTGGGCTGACCCTCCGTCTGCCGCCTACTTGTTGCAACGACCGGGCAAGCGTAGTACAAGAAAGAATCCGCATTTCCGACGGGCCTGATACGTCTCCGGCGCGCCGTGCGGGTCGGTCTATTCCCGGTGGCCCGGCGCGGGAAACCTGCGAGGAATGTCATTGGCCCGAGAAATTCTCGGGCGACAAGTTCGTGGTGAAGACCAAGTCCGGCGACGACGAGAAGAATAGCCCGGTCAAGACCGTCCTGCTGTTGCACATTGGCGGGCGCACCCTGAGCAATTCCCTGGTGGGCATCCATGGCCGGCACTTGGATGTGGTGACCTACGTGGCCGCGGATGAGAAGCGCCAAACGATCCCTTGGGTGAGTTACCGCAAGGAAGACGGCTCCGTCACCGAGTTCGTTTCGACCGAGGCGCCACCCAAGCCGGAACAACTGGCGCGAGGCGAACGGCGTCTCATGGATTGTATGGATTGTCACAACCGCCCCACCCACACCTTTGACATGCCGGAAGGCGCCGTCAATCGCGCCATGGCGGCGGGCCGCATCAGCCCTTCCTTACCCTTTGTTCACAAGGTCGCCGGCGAGCTTTTGCGGCGGCCGTATCCCAGCAAACGCGCGGCGCAGACGGAGCTGCCCGAGGCCCTGCGACAGTACTACCGCACACATTACTTCTCCGTTTACAATAGCCAGCGGGCGCAGATTGAACAGGCCGCCGAGAGCCTGCTTGAGATTTATAACGGGAACATCTTTCCGGAGATGAACGTGACCTGGGGCACCTATCCTAATAACTTGGGCCATCAGGATTTTCCTGGCTGCTTCCGCTGCCACGATGGCAACCACAAATCCAAAGACGGCCGGGAGATTACGCAGGACTGCAATGCTTGCCACAATCTCCTGGCCATGGAAGACCCCGATCCCAAGATTCTGCGCGAGCTTGCGGGGGGAAGCTGACCAACGTAGCGCAGGGGGCTCCGGCGAGGTCAGGCAAGATGGCCGGGCGCCATGCGGATATGGGGAATTTTGGGGTTACACTTAGTCCAGGAGGGAATTTCATGAAGCTGCTCAAGCTTTTTGTCGCGGCGGCCCTCGTTAGTGGAATCCTGCTGACCGTGGCCAACGCCAAGCCCGACTATGCGAAGAAAGAAAACAAGAAGTGCGTGGATTGCCACGAGGGCGGGAATCCCAAGAAGTTCACGCCCATGGGGCAATACTACAAAGACCACAACCACTCGCTGGAAGGCTATAAGGCTCCGGAGAAGAAGTAGTCCGGGCAAGCCAGCGGGCTCAACCCTCAGCAGAGGACCAGGCGCGAACGCCGTCGCGCCCGCCCTCGCTGCTCTGCGGTAGATCATGGGCAGCGACGCAGGTTCAGCGGTCGCGCCCGGCCGGGACCCAGAGGGGCCCCTGTCCCGCCCCACCGGAGGCGAATGATGGCTACGGCTGACCCTCCTCAAAGCGCAGGTTTCCGCCCCGGCCGCCGGTGGATCAACCTGCTCCTGGGCAGTGGGGTGGTGGCTTCCATCGCCTCGTTCATTTATCCCGCGATTCGATACATCATTCCGCCGGTGGTCGGGGAATCCCCCAGCCGCTCCGTGGTGGCGGCCAAAGTCGCGGAGCTCAAGCGCAACACCGGCAAGATTTTCAAATTCGGTTCCCGGCCCGCCCTGCTGGTCCGCACCGCGGACGGCGAATTCAAGGCCTATTCGGCTGTCTGCACGCACTTGAACTGCACCGTGCAGTACCGGGAAGACCTTCGCCAGATCTGGTGCGCGTGCCACAACGGGCTTTACGATCTGGAGGGTCGCAACGTGAGCGGGCCACCGCCTCGCCCCCTGGAAACATTCAAGGTCAACGTGCAGGGTGAGGACGTCGTGGTCACACGCAGCGCTTAGCCATGGCCAGCCTCTACCGCCAAATCTTGCACTGGCTCGACGAACGCTTTGGCGCCGGCGCGGTGGAGGACTTCCTACGCCACAAGACGGTCCCCATTCACCCTCATACCATCTGGTACTACTTCGGGGGCATGACCTTGTTCCTGTTCGTCATCCAGGTGCTGACGGGCATCCTCCTGCTTCTTTACTACCGGCCCACCCCCGACGACGCCTTCGAAAGCGTGCAGCACATCATGACCCAGGCGCGTTTTGGCTGGCTCATCCGCTCCGTGCACAGTTGGTCAGCCAGCCTGATGATCTTCACGGCTTTCGTCCACATGTTCAGCGTCTATTTCCTGAAGGGTTATCGCAAGCCGCGCGAGCTGACCTGGATTACGGGCATGCTGCTGTTCTTTGTTCTGCTCGGCTTTGGCTTCAGCGGCTATCTCCTTCCCTGGAACACCCTGGCGTTCTTTGCCACCAAGGTAGGGACGGAGATGGCGGGCGCCATTCCGGGTCTCGGTAAGTGGCTTCTCGTTTTTCTCCGGGGCGGTGAGGAGGTGACCGGAGCGACGCTCACCCGCTTCTTTGGGTTCCACGTGGCCGTGTTGCCGGGGCTGGCGACGGTCCTGCTGGCGATGCACCTGCTGCTTGTACAGCACCTGGGCATGAGCGTCCCGCCCGGCGTTGAGCGGGCTACCGCCGAGGGAAAGGCCACTGCCCGCGTGATGCCCTTCTTTCCCAACTTCCTCCTGCGCGACATTATCGGCTGGTATGTGGCACTGGGGGTGCTGGGGGCGCTGGCAGCGATCTTTCCCTGGGAACTCGGCACCAAGGCGGACCTCTTTGCTCCGGCTCCCGCCGGCATTCGGCCGGAATGGTATTTCCTCTTCATGTTTCAGACGCTTAAGCTGCTGCCCGCGAAAATCTTTTTCCTGGAGGGCGAGCTTGTGGGGCTCCTGGGATTCAGCCTGGCAGCGGCAATTTGGGTAGTGGTTCCGTTTCTGGATTACCGCGCCGGATTCGGGCGCGTGACGCGTTTCTTTACCGGCTTAGGGATTTTTGCGCTGGGATTCATCGTGGCAATGTCCTTCCTGGCGCTGTGGTAGAAGCCTCTAGCGGCGCTCGATGAGCGCCGAAGGAGAACGGTGGTCCCCGCTCGCCTTGGAGCACGGCGCCAGGCACCGCTCCCGATGCGAGTTCAAGACGCGCAGGTATTGATGAAGATCACGGCCACAGCCGTCGCGCTTTTCCTTTGGGCTCTTGGCTCAGCCTTCGCCGTCTCGCCGCAGGATTCCTGCGTCACCTGCCACTCCGCGCTCGAAGGGAAACAGGCTGAGCCTGCCAGGCTTTTCGCAGCCGACGTGCATTGGCAGGTCGGCCTGGGGTGCGCGGACTGCCACGGCGGTGATCCGAAAGACGAGTCCATGAACGCCATGAGCCGCGCCAAGGGTTTTCGCGGCGCCCCGAAGAAAGCCCAGGTCCCCGAGTTCTGCGCGCGTTGCCACGCGGACATCGCCTACATGCACCGCTTCAATCCCAAGCTGCGCGCGGATCAGTTGAGCCAGTACCTCACCAGCGTCCACGGCAAGCGTCTGAAGCAGGGGGAGACGAAGGTGGCGGCGTGCGTGGACTGTCACGGCGTGCACAATATGCTGCCGGCCTCGGACACACGCTCGCCCGTGCATCCCACGAACGTGGCTTCAACCTGCGCGCGCTGCCACGCCGACGCCGAACACATGAAGGGCTATAACATTCCCACCGATCAGGTGGCGCGTTACCTGAAGAGCGTCCACGCGGAAATGCTGGCCAAGGGTGATACCTCCGCGCCCACCTGCTCCACCTGCCACGGCAACCACGGCGCGACGCCGCCGGGCATCACCTCGGTCGCTAATGTTTGCGGTACCTGCCACGTGTTCTTCGAGCAGCTTTTTGTGAAGAGCCCCCACCAAGCGGCGTTTGCCAGGATGGGGCTGCCCGGCTGCGTCGAGTGCCATTCCAACCACGAAATCGTCAAGCCTTCCGACGATTGGGTGGGGGTGGGCGCCAAGGCGGTCTGCGTCAACTGCCACGCGGCGGGAGACAAGGGCTACGCGGCGGCCCAGAAAATGGCCGGCGATCTGGCGAGGCTCAAGACGTTCCTGGGTCGGGCCGAAGAGATTCTTGGGACTGCGGAGCGCTCCGGCATGGGGGTCTCAGGTCCGAAAGTCGAACTGACCAACGCGCATGAATCGCTCGTGAAGGCCCGCGTCAATGTGCACAGCTTTAATGAGCCGGAAGTTCGGAAGCTCACTGACCAGGGTGTGGATATAGCCCAGAAGGCCTACCAGGCGGGGGTGGCAGCCCTGCGCGAGCGCGACGTACGGCGCAAAGGCCTGGGCATCTCCCTGATCTTCATTGTCCTGGCAGTTAGCGGACTCTATCTGAAAATCCGCCAGATCGAATCTGGTTCGCGCACTTGAGCGACCGCCGCTCACCCAGGCCACGCCGGCCGCCGCACAGCCCGAAATCCCATCACATCATTGCTGGTGCCGTTCCAACTATTCGGAACTGTCCCCGTGAGCCGCCATCGCGGCCAATTTGCAGTAGTGTCGGCATTGGCGCCTCGGCCCATGAAGTTGGAACGGCACTAGTAGACAGAGGTTTTCGTGCACGACCCATCGCCATAGCGGGCAAATTTCCTGCCGTTGACGATAAGGTCTGAACCCGACCTGCGGTACTCGTGTCGTTCCGTTTGGCCGTTCGGATAGGTGACGATGATGACCCCCTGACTTTCGTCGCCTTCCGCCGTCCATTGAGCGCTTTGACCACCTTCCCCGTAGCCAGTGCCCGCGGCTCCAGAGCTGTAAGTCCCGCTTTGACTGCTGAACCTGCCGTCGCTGCACATATTGATGTACCGCTCACTCGAGCCATAGCTGGAAGCGCTGATGTAGTAATACTGACCGGCCAGGAACTCCGGGACCGGCGCAGCCTGCGGCTGGGCGAAGGAGAAGCTGGAAGCGAGGGCATCCACCCGAGGCTTCAGCCCGGCATACTTCTCCTCCGTGGTCAGCCCTAAGATGACCGCGGCATCGCCGAAGGGGCTGGCGACGCCTACGGCGCGCGCTCGAATCCTGGCTCCGTCCTGCGCCATGCCCGCCATTTCGCCCGCTAAGCCCTGGTTGCCCCCGGCGGAGAAGTTCTCGGGTTGCGTCGTGGGCGTCAACTGAAGGCCCTCTTCCTGCATTCCCTCCTGGTAACCCTCCGCCAGCGTCTGGAGATTGGTCCGGCGCAGGAAGCGGATGATCATCAAGCCCGCCTCGGCGTCCGAACCGAGCAGTAACGCGCCGCTGCGTTCCCCAACCTTCCAGTCTCCCGGGGTGAGGAAGCTCAGTCCCCACTTTTCGTAGTTGAAGCGACGGCCTTGCGCCGCGCCGGACGGCCCGCGTGCCCCGGCGGCCCGCGCAGTTGCGGGCCGCTGCGCGGAGCGAGTCGCCGCAGCGGAAGGTCGCGCCGCGCGCTGCGCGCCGCCCGCCGATCGCAGCGCAGCGAGGAGTTGCTCCGTGGCGCCCTTGGCCTTCAGTCTGGTGGCCACCCCCGGCGTGAGGGTGAAGGAGACACCGCGCTCTTCAACCAGGTCAACCAAGCGGCGCGGAGGGACCCCGGCCTCAAGAAGTTCAACCACCTCCGATTCCGCCAACGCCCGCTTGCCGCCCGCGGGTCGCGCCGCTGGTGCCGGCAGCGCAGGCTCGCCGCTTTCAGCAGACTCCTGGGGGGGAGGTGCTGGGCCTTCGGTACTCTCCGCAGGTTCCTGAACCGAAGGCGCGGTGCCTCGCGCGGCACGCGGAGCACTTCCCGCACGCGCTAACACCAAGGGTGCCATGAGATCGCCCCCAGAGAGCGTGAGCTGTGAGCCTTGCAGCCGGAATTCATAAGCCGTCGTCTCGCCTTCCTGGCTCAGCAGCAACCTGTTGCCCTGCGTCCGCCAGGTGCCGGGGCTGCCCTCATAATCCGCGGTGCCATCCGCGTTCAGCACGAGCCTCATTTCGACCTCAAATCCTTGCACCTTGCCGCTCCATGTGCCGACGAGAGCGGAGGCCTGCTGGCCTAAAGCCCAGCCCGTCGCCACGAGGAGAAGAAACCCCAAACGCAGAAATGGCCTTAGCATGGTTTTCCCTTCTGGTGGAGAATGCGAAAAGGAATCGGGTCATTGAAAGCCCTCTAGCGGGGCCGAGGGACGGCTTCGCTTTCAGCCCTGCTTCGTGCCGCACTCGGGACAGAACTTGACACCCGGCGCTACCTTGGCGCCGCAGTTTGTGCAATGCCTTTCGCGCGGGACCGGCGTGCCGCACTCGGGGCAGAATTTGGCGCCGGGTTTGAGCTCCGTGCCGCACTGAGCGCATTTGACCGCCGCCGCAGCCGGGACACCTGCCGCCGCTCCTCCGGCCGCCGCCCCGAAGATGCTGCCCAGCAACCCGCCCAGCCCGCCTTGCGAAAGAAACTGCTGCGCCTGCTCCATCTCCTTCTGCTTCTTCAACTGCTCCGCACGCGCTTTCTCCGCTTTCCGCTGCTCGTACTCCGGGTCCAGGCGCGCGATCTTCACCTCGGCCAAGCGCTGTTTCACCGTGCGCAATGTCTCCTTGGCCTGCTCCTCGATCTGCTGCAAGTGCTCGCGCTGTACGGCATCTTGCTCGGTGGCGAGGGTCTTCGAAGCGTTCGCCAGAATCGCCTCGCTCCGCTTCTGAAACTGCGTCAACTGCTCCAGGTCGTCGGATTCTTCGGCCTGAGAAGCAATTTCGTTAAGTTCATCCTGTAGAGCCAAGGCACGCCTCCTCGGTCTGAAGCTCTCCGCTTCCCGCGTGCGGGTGTCGCGGGTTCGAGGGGAAGGAACTCCCTTTGCTTAGCCCCCGCGCCACATTAGCACGGACGTCGGCAGCGAACCATCTGCTGAGCCGACGCGCATCGCAGCTACGGCCTTTCGTCTGTCAAGCGCACGCGGGCGTCCACGGCGCGGAAGTCTTTGGCCTCGGGAAAGACCAGGAAAGGATTGACCTCGATCTCGGCCACCTGCGGCAGGTCTTCCACCAACTGCGAGAATCGCTGGAGGACTTCCGCGAGCGCCTTCAAGTCAATAGGCGCCTCCCCGCGCACGCCCTCGAGCAGTGGATAGCCTCGAATCTGCCGGATCATTTCCTCGGCATCGAGGTCCGTCAGCGGCGGCACGCGGAAAGTCACGTCCTTCAACGTCTCGACATAGACGCCGCCCAACCCGAACATGACCAGCGGACCAAAACTGGGATCCTGCGTCATCCCGATAATCACTTCCCGGCCACCGCGCACGTATTCCTGGAGCAGGAAGGCAGCGGGTGTCGTGGGGCCGACCGGCTGCTGCGCCAGCCGATACTTGGCCACAGAATCGATCATTTCCCGAGCTGCGTCCGTCAATTCCTCTGGGGTGCGCAAGTCGAGCGTCACACCCCCTGCTTCCGTCTTGTGGACGATATCCGGAGCAATCGCTTTCAGCGCCACCGGGAAACGGAAGCCGCGCGCTCGTTCCTCCAGCTCGGCGAGGTTTTTGGCGATGACCGAGCGCGCCACCTGAATTCCGTAAGCTTCGAGCAGGTGTAGACCCTCCTGCGTCGTCAACTGGGGGCGGCCTTGCCGGCTGACGTCTTCCAGCAACGCCTCAGCCGCGGCGCGGTTCACCTCATACTGCTTCACCTCGCCCAGCGGCCGCGCGCGCCACTGACGATGCCGCTCCAGGGCCCACAGTGCTCGCACCGCCGACTCCGGAAACATGAAAATGGCCATGTGGCCGGGGTGCTTCTCGTTCAGCTCCTGGAAGAATTGTTCGGGGGCCATCATCACGCCCAGCAAGGGTTTGGGAAATTGGCTCCGCAACTCTTCCAGGCCCATAACAATCTCCATGGCGCTGATCATCATGGGGGGCACAAAGACCACCAGCAGCATGTCGATGCCCTCGTCTTCGAGCATGATGCGTGCGCAGGCGTCGTACTTGCTCCGGTCGGACTTGGGCGTCATGTCCACGGGATTTCCCAGGCTGGCCTCGGGCGGCAGCAGCCGGCGGAGTTCCGCCATGGTGCGCTCGGAGAGTTTTCCCATGCTCAGCCCGAGGCTGATGGCGGTGTCGGTGGCCATGATGGCCGGACCACCGGCGTTGGTGAGAATTCCCAGGCGGTTGCCGCGCGGCAGGGGATTCTTGGTGAAACCCATCGCCAAGTCGAACAGCTCCGCGACCGTGTTCACGCGGATGACGCCGCATTGTTCGAGCAACGCGTCGGTGGCGATGTCGAGCCCCTGCGCCGAAACCAGGGCGCCCGTGTGTGAGGAGGCCGCCCGCGCGCCTGCCGGGGTTCGTCCGGACTTCACCGCTACAATCGGCTTACGTTTCGAGACGCGGCGGGCAACCTGAAAGAACCGCCGCGGGTTCCCGAACGATTCCAGATACATCAGGATCAGGTCCGTGCGCGGATCGTTCTCCCAGTACTCCAGCAGATCGTTGCCGGACACGTCGGCTTTGTTCCCCATGCTCACAAAGTGGGAGAAGCCGATGTCGAGCTGGCGCGCGATGTTCAGGATGGCCACGCCCAGCGCACCGCTCTGCGACATGAACCCCAGCCGCGCGGGAAGCGGAAGCGCCGGGGCAAAGGTGGCGTCCATGCGGACTTCGGGATCCGTGTTGATGACACCCATGCAGTTCGGTCCCACCATCCGCATGCCATAGCGCTTCACCCGCGCGCTCAGTTCAACCTCAAGTTTGCGACCCTCCTCCCCCGTCTCCCCAAACCCGGCGGTGATGACGATCAGCCCCTTCACGCCCTTCTTGCCACAATCGTCCACCACAGCCAGGACTTCATCCCGCGGCACGACAATGATGGCCATATCCACCGGATCAGGAATGGCCGAAACACGGGGGAACGCCTTGATGGAGTGAATGTAGTCCGCCTTGGGATTGACGGGGAAAACCTTGCCATGAAAGTCGTACTCAATCAGCTTGTGCAGGATTTCGCGGCCGATCGAACCGGGGCGGCGCGAAGCCCCCACCACGGCAATCGCTTGTGGCTTGAAAATGTAATCAAGCGGATCCATACAAGTTCCTTTCGCCTAGGCGATTCCCCGGCGCACCGTTTCGCGGTGGTGGGGGTGCTTTCGACATTCGCCAAGCCACAGGGCCACGAACCCTGCGCAACGCGCCAAGACCGAGAACCTGACCCGGGTGCATCCAGTCCATTGAAAACCGAGCCGGAGCATAAGTCAACGGCTGCTGCCTTGCGCCCGGACTCACGGCGCCTTGGGAGGCGGGGCTGCGCGACGACCCTGGCGCCGAGTTCCGCAGCGAATGCCTTTTGCCACGGGCGGGCGAATCTGATTTATAATCTCGCCGCCGCAAACGGCATTCTCGAGCTTTCCGTCAACACCCAGCGACGAGGAGACACGTATCATGGCTCCCAGTTCCAGCACCTCAAGAAACCAAACTGCGACGATTTTCCTGATGGGGACGGCGTGCGCCGGACTGTTTACCTTCGGGATTATGACCTCCTTTCTCGGCGCCACGCTGCCGGAACTGAGCACACGACTCCATTTTGACTTTGCGCGGAGCGGAACGCTCTTCAGTTTCCTTTACTTCCCGCAGATTCCCATGGTCTTCCTGGCGGGGCCGCTGATTGATCGCTTCGGCAAGAAACCAGTGCTGGCCACCGGGTTCTTGTTTTGCGCGGCAGCGCTGGTGGGCATGGCCTATGCGCCCAGCTACGCGGTCCTTGGCGCGTTGCTGGTGGTACTCGGGTTGGGCGGCAGCTCGGCCATGGCCGCGTCAAATACACTCATCCCGGACCTCTATCCCGACAATCCTTCCTCGGCCCTGAATCTGGGGAACGTTTTCTTCGGCGTGGGCGCAATTTTCTTTCCCTGGGTGGTCGCGCTGATGACCGCGCGGTTGGGGCTGGACATCACCTTGTGGCTGATTGCGCTGCTGGTGGCTGCGGTGGCCGTCGTTGCCCTGCGGGAGACTTTCCCGTCCCCAGGGCTGGCTGGCGGCTTTGACTGGGGTGCGGCGCGGCGCGTGGCGTTTGACCCGGCGGTGATTCTGCTTGCCTTGGTGCTTTTTTTCTATTCGGCGGTGGAGATTTCCACGGCGGGCTGGATTCGCACCTACCTCGAGCAGGAATTCAAAGCCTCCGCGCAGGCCTCCCAAATCATTCTGATAGGGTTTTGGGTCATGTTGATGATAGGCCGGCTGGCGGCGAGTCAGATCGTGAAGAAGGTTCGCGGACCGCAGATGGTACTCGTGGCCTCGCTGGGCGCCGTGGTCGGATTGCTGCTTCTGGCGACGGCGCCAAACGTGCCGATGGCCGTGGTGGGCATCGTCCTTTGTGGCTTGAGTTACGCTCCGGTCTTCCCCAACACCGCCGGAACCGCGAGCACCTATTTCTCGAAGCTTTTCGGTACGGCTTTCGGCATCCTGATGGCGCTGGCGCTGCTGAGCGGCGCGGTGGTGCCGCCTGCCATCGGCGCCCTCGCGCAACGGACAAGCCTCCGGGAAGGAGTCTGGGTCCTCGCGGGAATCGCCGTGCTGCTGGTCGTTACCCAGGCGGTTTTCAATCGTTACGAGCGGAGGCGGTTACTGCAACCTGGCGCTTAGCGCCGCCGCAGCCCGCGGCGGCAGGCTGAGCGAAAGCTTCGAGGAGCATGGAAGGGCTGGCAAGGGAAAGCAGCGTTAGAAATTGGGGGCGGGTTGCCTTTCCACCCGCGGGATATCGCTGGGCCTCGTCTGCGGCAAGTAAAGCACCTTAGGCGGAAGCCATCTTGTGCCTTGCGGCTCATCCAGCAAGCCGGGCACCTTCAAGCTGAGCAGCACCTTCTTATCCGTCTTCGCAAGTTGATCGCAGACCTTCTTGATTCTGCGATCACAAGTGAGCAAGTATACGTCCTCGGTCGGGCGTAGAAAGGCCAGCTCGCAAGCCATGGCGATCACCAGAATATCGAACGTGCTGAGGTGGTCGCGTTCGTGCTCCACGGCAACCGAGTGTTCGATGGGGATGATCTCGTCGGCAGCCAACACATGGTATCGGCTAAGCTCGTACGCATACAGGGTTTTCCCCCAATGAATGTCTTGCCGGAAGCGCTTGAGGCATTTCTCGTACCCCTCTCTTTCTAAGGAGTGCTCGGCAAAGTACTTCTTCGCCAGCGCGTTGAAAACCTCCACAATGCAGAAATTGGGGATCAGCAACACCGCCTTACGGTAGGTCCGCCGTTGTTCTGCGATGAATTCAAGCGTCTTGCGGGTCCTCTCGTTTCGGGGAGCATACAGCTCGACTGCGGCGCTGGCGTCGAACAGGTAGGTAAGCACCTGTTACCTCCAGTCGTTTGACCCGGGCTTGCAGAGGGCGTCGCGCTCGGAAAATCCGGCCAAGTTCCTCGACCCCTCCGCCTGCCCGCCCCGGCGGGCCTGTCCCTTAGGACTGCGCCCCCAGCAGCTCGGCCCGGACGTTCTTCAGCACGTAGGCCGCGCGCTCGACGCCGACCTCCCCGGGGAGAATCGGGTCTTCATTCTCAATGCTCATGATGCCCTGGAAGTCGACTTCCATGTAAGCCTTCACGATGTCTTTCCAGAGCTGGGCGCCGTGGCCGTAGCCGACGGCGCGGAAGAACACCGATCCCGCGGCAGCTTTCGCCGAATCCTCCGGGAAATTCAGCACTCCATATTTCGCCGCCACATCCTTCACGATTACTGTGTCCTTCATGTGGGCGTGGAACAGCGCGTTTTGTTTGGCCAGAAGGTGGATCACTTCCACTGGGTCGCAGCCTTGCCAGAACAAGTGGCTGGGGTCGCAATTGGCGCCGATTTCTTCGCCCACAGCCTCGCGCAATTTGAGGAGCGTGAACGGGTTGTACACCACAAATCCCGGGTGCATCTCGAGCGCAATCTTGCGCACGCCGTGCTCACGCGCGAACTTCGCGGCTTGCTTCCAGTAGGGAATCACCCGCTCGTCCCACTGCCAGCGGAGGAGCTGGTCGTATTCCGGGGGCCAGCGGTAGGTGGCCCAGTTCGGCATCTTATCGGTGGGAGAACCGCCGGGGCAGCCGGAGAACGTGACAATCACCGGCACCTCCAGGCGCTCGGCCAAAAGTACCGTACGGCGGAAAGACTCGTCGTCGCGCTGGGCAATCGCCGGGTCGGGGTGAACCGGGTTGCCGTGGCAACTGAAGGTCGCCACCAGAATGTTGCGGTCTTCGAACTTCTTCTTCCAGGCTTTGGCCTTCGCAGGATCGGCCAGGAGGTCGGCCACCGGGCAATGCCTGGTTCCGGGATAGCCGCCGGTGCCGATCTCCACCGCCTCAATCCCGATAGCGGTGATCTTGTCCAGCATCTGGTCGAGCGAAAGGTGGTCGTAAACCGGATCAAAGACTCCGATGGGGATCTTGCGCGCCAAACCTGCGGGGCTCGGAATGACCGGCGAGGCGACGGCCGCCTCCGCGCCGGATAACGACCCGCCTCGGGCCAGGGCCGGCGCGGCTGCCAGCACGCCCCCCGTCGTCGCGAGAAATCTCCTGCGACTGACGGAGTGTGAACCTGTTACCTTGCGCATGGATGAATCCTCCTCGTGAGCGTGCGGCAAGTATACGCCAAATTGTTATCGGAGTTGCGTTTCACTCCTCGCGCCCAGCCGGGAGGCGACGGCGGGTCTCGCGCGCAAACTGGACGCGGTGCGGCGGGGACTCTATAATCGCTGATGCTCTGCCGATTGAGGGATTCATGCACAGACAATCGCTCTCCGTGTGCCCCTGGACGGCCCGAAGGAAGATGGGGTCAGAGATTCTGGCGCTGGCCATCGCGCTGCTACTCTCGAGCGTTCGGGCGTGGCCACAGGCGCCGGCCCAGGCCGTCACGGACAACATCAGCTACAACGTCGGGGAGACGGTGCGGTTGAGAGTGGTCCTTCCCCATCCCGCCTCCGCCGAACACCCGCCCTCCGGCGATGTTGAGTCTCCCGTGGATCTCACAGCCACCATCCGGTATGCAGGGGAGAGCGAACCCCTGCTGCGGGACCTCCCGCTGGCGAGTTCCTTTGTTGCCAGCAAAGCGGATTACACAACCGACTATCGCGAGATTTGGCAGGTCGCCTACGAGGCCAAAACAGGCCGCTACGAAGTTGACCTCACGGCGCGGGCGGCAAAAGCGCCGCAGGTAATCTGGAATCTCCCGCGCGCGGCCGCGTTCACGGTCCACCGGAAACTGCTCAAGATCGACCGGATTGAGCTCGACAAGACTTTCTACACTTCCGGCGACCCTATCGGTTGCAGGGTCGCCGTCACCAATTTGAGCAACCGCCGCCTCGACGGACTGCGCGTGGAATTCTCCGAGCGGTATTGGCCCTGGATCGCGCAATCTTCCGCGCGCGCCGGGGTCGACGTCGTGACATTACAGGAGGCGCTTGCCGTTCAGCCGCGTGCGACGGCGGAGTTCGGGAGCGCGCGCGCCGCGCTTGCCAAGGCGGTGAAACAACCCGCAGTCCAGCAGTACGCGGTGGTGGTGTGGGACCGGGCGCGCCAGAGCGTTTACGACATCGCCTTCAGCTCCCTGGTTTTCATTCACCCGCCCGCGGCCGATTCGCCGAAGCCGTATCCGCTGCAATACGTCTATCCCGAGCTTGGCGCCGTGGATACCTCCAGTTACCGGCAGTTCATTCGCCCGGAATTCAATTCCGCCGCAATCCAGTTTGATCGTAGCCACACAATGTTCGCGTCGGGCAGCGAGGCGAGCGTGAAATTCTCGCTGGTGAATCCCACCGATGAGGCGTGGCGCGGGGCCACCATCGGCGCTAGCCTCCGCAGCTTGGTTAGCGCGGGTTTTGCCAAGAACCTGGTAGCGGAGAAGATAGACCTTGCTCCAGGCGCTTCGCCGCTGGAGCAAGAGGCCAAGTTCATCCTACCCTCCGATGGAGGCGGGAACTTCCGCGTTGTAGTTGAGGTGCGCAGTCCGTCCGGGCAACTCCTGGCCTCGAGCAGCCTCGAGCTGGGAGTAAATCCGCTGCCCAAGTCCATCCTCATCTTCTGCGCGCACGAGGACGATGAGATGGCGCATGCGGGCATTATCCGTGCGGCAGTCGAGAATCACATACCGCTGCATGTGGTTTATTTCACCAGCGGCGACGCCGGCTCGTGCGACCGCTATTATCAGCACTCCTGCGGTCCTGCCGAGGCGCTGAATTTTGGCGGGCTGCGCATGGAGGAGGCGCGCGCGGCGCTCGGCCATCTAGGCGTGCCACGCGAGAACGTCCACTTCCTCGGGTTGCCGGATGGTGGTTCAGGCGAGATCTGGTACAACCACCTCGAGCCTTCCGACCCGTACCTCTCCGTTCTGCTCGCGAGTGACCACGCGCCTTACGCGGGCCTCCTGCGCCCGAACCTCCCTTATGCGCGAAAATCCGTGGTCGAGGCCATCAAGGAAGTCATCCGGAAGTTGCAGCCTGAGGTCGTTTACACCGCGCATCCTCCCAACCCGGGCCACATCGACCACATCGTGACTGGCTACCTGGTAGTGCAGGCGCTGCACGAGTTGCTGCGCGAGGGTGTCATCTCCCCCCGCCTCGAACTGCGCGTGGACCGCGTGTACGACCCCCAAGCGCAACCTCCCACGCCCTACCATTACGTGCAGAAGGTCTTGCACGTCTCCGGCGAAGTGATGGCCCGCGCGCAGGAAGCCGGATGGTTCTACCAGTCGCAGGGTGGCAACCGCGCCGAGGGGAATCTGCGAACCTTCAGCCAGCTTCCCCGGACGCAAGCCTACCGTCAGATCCTGGATTGGAAAGAGCACGAAGGATGGAACGAGAAAGACTGACTCATTGAATCATCGGACCATCGGGTCATTGAATCATGGTCAAAGGAGAGGCGGGATTCGGAATCCCCAAATGGCTCGATGGTTCAATGACCCGATGAGCCCATAGCCAACAGAATGGACCAGACCGATCCGCTCAGCACGGCAGGAACAGAGCCCGAGGCGCTCGGCGGCACTTCTGACGAGCCGTTTGCCTGTCCCGCCTGCGGGCAGATGCTGGCGCCTTCCTGCCGCGTCTGCGTCGCCTGCAAGACGCCCGTGGACTTCGCACGAGTGAAGCGGCCGCAGCCGGAGATGCCCGTGGCCCGGGCGGAGCCGGTCGTGGCTGCTGCCGTCGGGCCGGCGCGATTCTCCTGGGGAATCTTCTTCGGGGTCTTGTCGTTGTGGCTTTTCGCGGCGGTCCTGACGACGAGCTTGCTCGGCCCGAACGGCAGCCAGGTCGTTTTGGGAAGTGTCGTTCTGATGTCATCCCTTTGGGTGTTCTATGACGCGCAGAAGAAGGGCGTGTCCAAGCCGCTGCGCTGGGGATTGGGGTCGCTGTTGCTCTGGCTGCTGTTCTTCCCCTGGTATCTGGCCCGGCGACGGGCGCCTGAGGCGCCCTGCCCGCCCATCGAGGCAGAAATCGGCCCGGTAACCCGCGTTCTACTTATCATCCTCGTGGTCTTCTTCCTGCTTGGTATAGTCTCTATCATCTTTAAGGGCCTTCCGGTGACACAGTAGAAGGCAAAAGGCAGTCGGCCGTAGGCAGAAAGCAGCGGGCTCAGGCGCTCGTGGGTGTGGGGTGGGGCCGGGGCTTGCCCCTCAGCCATTTCCTTGCTGGTTCTTCCACGAAGCGGAAGACGAGCACCGCCACGACCGTGGTAGTGACCGTGGCTCCGATCAGCCTGCCGGGGGTGGCAATGGGAACGAAGGAATTCAGGTCACGAGGAGTGGGCGATTGCGGCGTTATCGGGAACAGGAACATGCCAAGGGCCATGACGTGGAGCAGATAAAAGGCATAACTTGATTCGCCGAGGAGCAGCAGCCATCTGAATTCGAGGAACGAAGTCCAGCGTGGCCGCAGAGCAAGCCCGCAAATGATGGCCGCGAAGGCCGGCGCGTAAAGGCCCGTGTGCATGACCGGATAGGGGATGAGGTGGCTGAAGGCGGTTGTGACCAGGGCAACGGCGGTCCCACCGAGCACCAAAGGCGTGGCCAACTTTGGGTTGGGGTCCTCCCGCACGAGCCAGTATCCGCAGGCCATACCCACTACGAATTCCGGCAAGCGCACCAGCGGGTTGAACTTGAGCGCGTTCAGCCAGGAGCGATCATTGTAGCTGGCATCCGCGACGATATGGTCCGGCGACAAAACCACGTAGGCGAGCGCGGTGGCGAGGGCCAGCATCCAGCACGCCAGGCCGATCGCCGCCAAGCCCTGGTTCGAGATGCGTGAGAAACGCGCCAGCAGTACCGGGAAGAGCATATAGAAAAAGATCTCCACCGAAACTGCCCAGGCCACCCCATTCCATCCCAGCGCCGCCTGCGGCACCCAGGCCTGGAGCATCGTCAACACCAGCACGAGCGCGGAAGCCAGGTGCGTCTTGAACCACGCGAGCTCCGGAACATTTATCTTCAGCACGGCATAGAAGAACAATGGCGCCGCCAGCAGCAGTGAGAGGAGGTAGACCGGATAGAGCCGCGCCAGCCGCGCCTTCCAGAACTGGCGCAAACTGAAGTGCTTACCAGCATACGTGTAGACGAGGATGAATCCCGAAAGAACAAAGAAAAACGTAATGGCGACATAGCCGACGCTCGCGAACTTCTGCAAGCATGCCGGGGCGTGTGAGAGCCCCTTCATGACCCCCATATGGAACAGGAACACGTGAAAGGCTGCGAAAAAGCGTGCGGAGGTGAGGGCTGCCAGTTGTGGTCGGGGGGTGTGAGTCATTCCGGCTTTCGTGGTTCATGGCCCGGCACGGGAACGGAGCGCGCTCTCAGATCGGTGCCTTACCCGGCCGCCAGTGCCCCGGCGGATGCCCGACAGACGTAAATCTCCGCGCGAAGCCCGAGGGCATCCTGATAGCCCCGGGGGACGGCCTCAGCAAAGGCCGCGGCGGCGTCGGCGCGCACCAGATTCACCGTGCATCCCCCAAACCCCGCACCCGTCATGCGTGCCCCCAGCGTCCCGGGCTGCTTCCAGGCGAGTTCCACCAGGACATCAAGTTCCTTGGAGCTGACCTCGTAATCCTCGCGCAGGCTTTCGTGCGAGGCGTTCATGAGCTCCCCGAAACGCTCGAGATCCCCCGCTTCCAGAACCTCGACAGCTTCCAGCACCCGCTGGTTCTCGGTCACCACATGGCGCGCGCGGCGCAGGAGGAGTTCGTCGAGTGCGCTCCGGGCGCTTTCCAAGTCAGCCGGCTCTACATCGCGCAGCGATTTCACTGCTAAGCCTGTCGTCGCAATCTGCGCCACAGCCTGCCGGCACTGCTTCAGCCGGACTTCGTACTCCGACTGGGCCAGCGCGCGCTTGACGCCGGAGTTGCAGACCACCACTTTCACGTCCCCGCGCAGCGGCACGTGGCGATACGTGAGGTCACGGCAATCGAGGAAGAGCGCGTGATCCTGCCGGCCGAGCGCGGAGATGAACTGGTCCATAATCCCACAGGGCACGCCGACAAACTCATTTTCTGCCTTGCGGGAGAGTTTGATCACGTAGACGGGATCGAGCTCGAGGCCCATGAGCCGCTGCCAGAAGACGGTGGCAGCGACTTCCACAGCCGCTGAGGAACTCAGTCCCGCCTCGCGCGGCACGTCGCCGCCGAACACTACGTCAGCTCCAGCGAGCTGGTGGCCATCACTTTCGAGGAACTTCGACACGCCGCGCAGGTAGTTGCTCCACGGATGGGCAGCATCTTTCTGGATGTCGTCGAGGGAGAACTCGGCCGAGTCCTGAAAGTCGATCGAGTGCGCGCGCACCTTACGGTCGGGGCGTTGCCGACCCGCGAACGCGATGTAACGGTCGATAGCCGCGGGCAGCACAAAGCCGTCGTTGTAATCGGTGTGCTCGCCGATCAGGTTGACGCGGCCCGGCGCGCGCACCACCACTTCGGGCGCGGCCCCAAAAACCTTCTTAAACGTGTCCTCAATCATTCGCGTGTCTCGCCGCCCTAGCGCGTGCCGAACGCGGCGGCACAGCCCGCAGCTCGGCGGCCTTCTCCTCCGCCACAGAATCGTTCAGAAAGCTCCCCGCGCCCGTCTCCACGCTCGCCAGGTATTTCAACTTCTCCTTGCTGCGGTGCGGAGGATAGAACTCGATATGGAAATGAAAATAGGGGAACCGACCCTTGGCCGGCGCCTGGTGCAACAACATCATATAGGGAAAAGAGAACTGAAACAGGTTGTCGTACTTCCGCGTCACCCATTTGAGGATTTCGGCGAGCGCCTTCTCCTCCGCCGGCCGGAACTGGTCGATCGTGCCCAGGTGACGGCGCGAGAAGATGTGGATCTCGTAAGGCCAGCGTGCGTAGAAGGGGACGAACGCCGTGAAGGCGTGGTTTTCGGCCACCACGCGGCGGCGGGCGCGGCGTTCTTTCTTCAAGATGTCGCAGAAGAGGCAACGGTGATGAGTGCGAGTGTAGGCGCGGGCGGCGGCGAGTTCCCGCTCCAGCCGAGGCGGGATGAAGGGGAAAGCGTAGATCTGCCCATGCGGGTGCGGCATGGTCACGCCGATGACGGCGCCCTTGTTTTCGAAAATGAGCACGTAGCGGATGCCCGGCAGGCGCTTGAGTTCTACGAATCTCCGGCGCCAGAGCCGCACCAGCTTCACCAGGTGGTCGAGTGAAAGCTGCGGGAGCGACGTGTTGTGGTTAGGATGATAAAGGACTACATCACACTTGCCGCGCGAGCGGCCCACCCGATAGAAATCGTCACCTTTGATGGCCGGTTCGGGCGCGGGGACGGAAAAGGCCGGGAAGTCGTTCGGGTAGATGTAAACGTCGTAGTCTGCCGGGACTCGCCCCGAGCCAGGGCAAAAGGGGCACCAGGCGCTGGGCATCAGGGGCCGGTCTTGCCGGTGGGAGGCTGTCGAAACCCATTCGCGAACGGTGGGATTCCAGCGGAGTTCCGTCATGGCTGACTGCGGCGTGAGGCCCGGAACGCCAGGGCCCCCATAAACAGCCCGAACACCAGCATGGCTGCGCCCCACCACAGATCGATGTTCACGCCGAGCGAGCGCTGGAAAATCGCGGGGTCGGTCACAGCCCCGTAAACGAGCAGAATGAGACCGTAGATGGTGAAGATGATCCCGATCGGCAAGCGAATATCTAAGCCCATAGTAGCTACCAGAATATGATATTCAGAACAATGCAGAGCGCCAAGATCCCGATGGCCAGGATGCCCGGCCGCTCGTACCAGGGGAGGTCTTGGTTCCGGGGTTTCGGGGTCAGAGAATAAACCAAACCCACAAGTTCCGCTTCTTTCCGCGGTTCGGTGAAGAACGTCACCACGACCGTCACCACAAAGCAAACCACGAACGCGACGATGGCCTGATAGAAATTCGCCGCCATGTCGCTCGGATAGCTGACGACCTTGTAGTGGTAGAGCGTGTAGTGACCGGCGGCGCTGAGAATCCCTGAGAACAGCCCGCAAAAAGCGGCGTTGGGCGTGGTGCGCTTCCAGAACATCCCCAGCAAGAATGTGCCGAAGAGTGGGGCGTTGAAAAACGCGAACAAGAGCTGGAGGTAGTCCATGAGGTTGTTAAACCTCAAGACGATGAAAGCCGTTGCGATCCCCACGGCCACCGCGAACACCGTCGCGAACTTTCCCATCTTCAGATAATGGCTGTCCGACTTGCCGGGGTTGATATGGGTCTGGTAAATGTCGTACGTCCACACGGTGTTGAAGGCCGTCACATTGCCCGCCATGCCCGACATAAAACTGGCCAAAAGCGCTGTCAGCCCGATCCCCAGTAGCCCGGAGGGATAATACCTGCCGAGCAAAGCGGGGATGGCGTTGTCGTAGCGACCGTCTAGGAACTTCGTCAGACTCGGATCAAGTGAGATCGCCACTAGTCCAGGCAGGATGATCAACAGAGGGAAGAACATCTTGGGAACAGCGGCAATCAGCGGGGTGCGTTGAGCTGCAGCCATATCCTTCGCCGCCATCGCACGTTGCACCACCAGGAAATCCGTGCACCAGTACCCAAAGGAGAGGACGAAACCCAGGCCGAACACCGTCCCCACCCAGCTGATCCCCATGGGATTCAGGCTGGGATCCCATATATTGGCCCAGGTGTGCGCGTAGCCTGGATTCGGCAGGCTGCGCTCGAGACCGGCAAATCCGCCCACCTCTCTCAATCCCAGTATCGCCAACGGCAGGAACCCGAAAACGATCAGGAAGAATTGCAGCACCTCGTTGTATATGGACGAGGTCAGGCCACCCAGGTAGATGTAAATGGCTACCACCGCCGCCGAGACGACGACGCTTGCCCAAAACTTCCAATTCAACATGCGCTGGAAGAGAATCGCCATGGCGTAGAGGTCGATGCCCGAGACCAGGAGCGTCATGATGGCGAAAGAGAAGGCGTTGAGCGTCCGTGTCTTCTCGTTATACCGCAGCTTCAGGAACTCGGGGACGCTGCGCGCCTTGCTGCCGTAATAGAACGGCATCATAAAGACGCCCACGAAGCACATGGCGGGCATGGCCGCCAGCCAATAGAAATGGTTGACGTACATGCCGTACTTGGCAGCGTTAGCCGCGTGGCCCATCACTTCCAGCGCCCCGAGGTTCGCCGACATGAACGCCAGGCCCGTGATCCAGCCCGGGATGGAGCGGCCGGAGAGGAAGAAGTCCTCACTGGTCTTCATGCGGCCACGCAGGGCGAAGCCGATGCCCAGCACAAACCCGAAATAGATGATGATGATCGAGTAATCGACAAAGGTGAGGTGCATAGGAACCCACCAAGGCGCGGATAATTATCACACTCGGGCCGAAAAGTAAACGGCAGGGATTTTCTTTTCCTGTTTTCGCCTGCCGAGGCCTTGGTGCGTCCCAGGGTGTGGCTACTTTACCGTCAGGGTTACGGAAGTGGTGCGGACCACGGTGCTATAGGTTCCCGTCAGGGTCAGCGTGTAGGTTCCAGGAGGCGTTCCGCTGGGCAGGCGGGGTGCGCTTCCCCCCCCGCCGCCTCCGCACGCCGCCCACCAGAAGGCCAGAAAGAATAAGGCGCCGATAGGGATCCAGACCGGCCTCCGCGGGCGTATGAGCGTGCTGACGAGCATGGCCAAGATCAGCAGCGAGCACAGTAGGAAAAGCGGCCACGGCGGGATGCGTCTGTCGGGTGCGGAAAACCGCCGCGGTGGTCGCGGGGTTACGCTCGTGCGCGCGGTGGTCAAGACCGTTACGTAGGCCTGGGTGGCGTTCGAGCCATCCGCCGTCATCAGGGCAGAGGAGATTTCACAGGTTCCTGCCTTTGGCGCTCCGGTACACGCCAGCGACACCGCCTGGTTGAATCCTTCGGAGGGCAATACGGCCAGAGTGTAAGTTGCTGACTGTCCCGCATTGATCGTTGCCGTGGCCGGGGAGACGGAGAGCGAGAAATCCGTTCCGGTCCCGGAAAGAGCTACCGTGTGCGGGCCGTCGGGGGCACTGTCCGCGATGACCAGTGTTCCGCTCCTGAGGCCGGGGGTCGCCGGCATAAATGTAATGTTGATGGTGCAGTTGGCGCCGACCGCGATATTTGCCCCGCAGGCGTTCGTCTGCGCAAAGTCACCGCTGGCCGTGATGCTCGAGATCTCTAACGGAAGCTCCCCGGCGTTGCTCAGGGTCACCGGCAGCGCGGGGCTGGTCGTGCTCACCACATATTCTCCGAAAGTGAGCGCGGGGGCGGAGAGGCTTACCGCGGGAGCAATGCCTATCCCGCTCAGGCTTACCACCTGCGGGCTGTCCGCAGCGTCGGTCGCCACGGTGACAGCTCCCGTCCTGGTTCCTCTCAGCGTGGGGGCAAAGACGACGCTGAGGCTGCAGGCGGCGCCCGGCGGCAAGCTGGGACCGCAGGTGTTCGTTTGGGTGAAGTCGCCGCTGGCCTGGATACTAGTGATGCTTGCAGATACCGTGCCCGGATTGGTCAGGGTTAGGACCTGCGGGGGACTGCTCGTGTCCACTCCCTGAGCAGGAAACGTGATACTTGTTTCGGACAGACGAAGCACGGGAAGAGCGGGATTCGTCAGCTTGGCCACAAAGCCGTCAAAAGCGCCGGAACCGTAAGATGTCTGGAAAGCCCCGGAAGTAACGGGAAAGTCGGTGGAGAAAGTACGTCCCGCCAGATAAGCGTTTCCGGAGGGGTCGACCGCGACTCCCCGGGCTTCTTCGTTGCCGCTGCCACCCAGGTAAGTGGAGAACACAAGCGCCGAGCCCCCGGCGTTGAGCATCGCGAGGAAGGCGTCGTAGTAACCGCCGTTGGCGGCTTGGATGGGGCTCGCCAGGGGCAAGCCGTTTCCATAGGCGTACCCGGCGACATAGGCGTTTCCGGCGGTGTCCACCGCAATGTCGAAGCCTGCTTCTGCACCGCTCCCGCCGAGGTAGGTGGAGTAGACGACTGAGGAGCCTGTCGGGTCTAGTTTCGTCACAAAGGCGTCAACGCTTGTGCCCCCGCCGGCGATCTGGAGGGCGCCGGCCGTGACAGGGAAGTCGGTCGAAGTGGTAAGCCCCGTCACGTAGGCATTGCCGGGCGCATCCACGGCCACCCCACGGCCATAGTCACCTCCGCTGCCCCCGAGATAAGTGGAATAAATAAGCTGCGACCCGTCCGCATTCACTTTCACGACGTAGGCATCAAAACACGCCTCAATGCTGGGAGGAGCACCGCAGGTCCCACCGCCACTTGTTGCCTGTAGGGGACTCGCAGTAGGAAAGTCGGGCGAGTTTGTGTAGCCCGTCGCATAGGCGTTGCCGACGGGATCGAGGGCGATGCTCGTGCCGTAATCATCCGCGCTGCCCCCCCAATAGGTGGAATAAACCAGCGACGAGCCTGCCGGTTCCAGCTTCGTCAGGAAGGCGTCGTACCGGCCCACGAGAACGCTTTGCGAGCCCGCCAGTGGGCGGGTCGGGAAGTCGGCGGAGGCGGTAAAGCCGGTCACGACAACGCTTCCGGCGGAATCCACGGCAATGCCCTGGCCGTAATCGTCCGCGCTGCCGCCGAGGTATGTGGAATAAAGGAGCGTGGTCCCCGTCGCGTCCAGTTTTGCCACGAAGGCGTCAAAACAAGGCTCGGGATTGGCGTTCCCACACAGGCCACCGCCGGGGCTCGCCTGAGGGGCGTGTGCCGTCGGCCAGTCGGCCGAATTCGTGAAGCCCGTGACGTAAGCGTTGCCCGAGCCATCGACGGCGATCCCTGTGGCGTAATCGTCGCCGCTACCCCCGAAGTAGGTGACGTACTCCAGTCGGCTGCCGGTGGGGTCGAGCTTGGCCACAAAGGCATCGAAGCACGGATAGATGTCCGCTCCGCTGCCACAGCTTCCAGCGCCCGGATCAATCCGCGTCGCGCTCGCGGGCGGGAAACCCGCCGAGTTCGTATACCCCGCGATGTACACGCTGCCCGTGGAGCCGACGGCCACGTCGGTGGCGACGTCGAAACCCAACCCACCCAGATAGGTGGAGTAGCTTAGTAGCGGAGCAGTGACGAGAGGCCGAGGCGGAGCATAGGAGGTCAGCTCGAGGCCGCTAGGAAATTGATGATTGACGATTGTCGATTGACGATTTTCGTTTTTCGATTTTCGCTTTTCGGTCTTTGCGGTGCGCAGCACGTAGCGGCCGCCAAAGAATTTGTCATTGCTGATCGATGATTGACGATTTTCCAGTTTCGGGTTTCGTTTTTCGCTTTTCGGCTTTCGAAGCCCGAGGCCGGGCTTCCGAATCGACCCTCGCCAGGTCCTGCTCATCGCCCAGCGACCACCGGCCGCAGGTGCTTTCGTGCCGGATTCCCACGGGAGAGGCCCCGGAGGTCGGGCGGCGGCTGGGGCCGCGGCCACGGCCGCCAGCAGCAAGGCGCAGAAAACTGCCTCCTCGCCCCGGCCCCTTCGAGTGGCCTTGCGCTCCATGCGAAACCTCTAGCCTAGTTATCGGCAGGAGGGAGGAAGGGTCTGAAGGGAAAAGTGCCGGGGGGTGGCGGATCTTGCCCGAGGGCGCCGTGGGCAAAAGCAGGTAGCCACGGCACCGCTCTTGTGCCGTGGGCTCTACTCAGGGCGTAGTTGAAAAGCGCCTTGGCTGTGGCTACCATGGTGGCATGTCCAGGGTACGGCGGTTGCTGGTCAGCGACCGAATCTTCTTTGT